>JAEEGI010011087.1_pt1 | contig 19512 bp, 15 predicted proteins | sample 8958751 | NCBI WGS metagenome assembly JAEEGI01 (sample SAMN16246545, study PRJNA631951) | gut metagenome | biome: gut microbiome; feature: rumen; material: KS-attached | host: Bos | place: Iran: Karaj | collected 2018-10 | reverse complement strand
CAGCCGATCTCCTTAACAATACGGCTGGTAATAAAACGGGTAAAATTGCTGTCATTCAAAAAGCCTTCCCGGACGAAACAATCACGGTTATCTTCAATTTCCGCATATTTGTTCAGGGCGGCCAGCGCTTCAAAATATACCTTATTAACCAGATGATGATCTTTGTGATTGTTTCTCAGGGCTTCGGCAATACGGAGAGCGCTCAGCCACTCCTTTCGGGACAGACATTCCTGCGCCTTGAACAGACAGACCGCAAAGGCATCCTCAGCATCAGCGCTGTTCACAAGATCATGCCCCCGGGCTGCCCGATCGGGATCGCCGCTCCTGTACCCTCCGGCAATGGCCAGCAGTCTTGAAATTTCCGGCACGGCTGACCACTTCAGCGATTTTTCCGCAGAGTCCTGAGCCTGACAATAATCCCCGGTGAGATAGGCTCTTACCGCTTTTGCCAGCCGTCTGTCCGCCTTGCGAGTGCGGGAATCATTAAACCAGGACATAAGTCCGCCCTTCACTCCCAGAAGCCAGCCCAGAAGCCCCAGAGCCAGATAAAACAGAAGCATGAACACCAGCAGAATGATAACACCTGCCGCCACGCTGGTTTCTATCACATAGGAGGCAATCTCAATATGCAAAAGCCCCTGATTGCCGGAAAGCATCGGCGCAAAGAAAAGCAAAGCAACTATCAGCGCCAGGATGGTAACAAACTTTATCATGTACGTCCCTATATAATATCCGTCAGGTGTTACTGTTCTTTTCTTTCTGTCGTTTTCAGGTAACTGCGCATGGTAACCTGACTTTCAAGATGAGACGGCGGAGTTACATTTTCTACCGGAGCCAGAGAGGCCTTTATTTGCTCTCTCGTGTTTATCACCACCTTGTCCCCGTTGTCAAAATACCTTTTGATAAGGTAGTCAGCCCTTATGAGGCTCTTTTGAAAGAGCTTGAGATCCCCGCGGTAAAAGGCTGTCTGAGCCGTCAGGAGATAGCCTCTGATATTTTCCCGGAGGGCTGCTTCGCTGCTGACATCAATAAGCTCCGGATCCTCGGGCTGCTTTTTCCGGACAGTGATAAAGCTGTCCATAAACTGTCCCAGAGAGTTCATGAGATTCTGCCGCCATTCGGAAAAGTCTCCCGAAATATCTTTTTTCTCCTGAACGGAGCCTGAGGTTGATTTCAGGGATTTCAGCGGAAAAAGTCCCACATTGAATGAAAGCTCCTGCAGCCTGAGCAGCATGCCCTCCCGGTCAATCCTGGGCATATTCCCCAGAGTATTAATATCCTTGGCCAGAGATGCGCGGAGTTCCCGGGCCCGGGGATCGTCCAGTCCTCTTATCAGGTCATCGGCATTCTGAAGAAGAACTCTGGCAGTTACATAATCCTGATCGGCCAGCATCTTGCGATCGGCAATGTTAATAAGAAATACCGCCTCGTAAAGCTGCCACAGTTCATCCGGCGCGGTATCTCCGGACTTATTCCGAAGCTCCCGCAAGGTCTGATTAATTCTCTCCTGCTCCCTCTTGAGACTGTTTACCTGTCCGTTCAGCCGGGACTCTGAGGATCTGATATCCGTCTGAAACTCGGTTTTAATACCGGAAGACATTCTGTTTATCAGGCTGCGGAGTTCCTGATTTTCAGCGCGGAGCTCGCTTACGGCGCCGTCATAGTTTTTCGGGAGCGGACGCTTTGACAGATCTGAATTCTGCGACCATATCGCCCCGGAGATCAGAATTATCAAAAGTCCCAGTCCGCAGGAAATAATCACGCCCTTTTTCAGTCTTTTGACCGACTTCTCAAGATCCTCCAGACGCTCCTGACTTTCCTGCCCGGCATAATCCTGAACGGGCTTATTTGCGGCTGAATTTCCGGCATTGCCGCCTGCCGCGTCCGGATTTTCAGCATTATCAGAAGTCCGGCCTTCCGCATCCCCGGGATCCGTAAAAGACTTTACTGCATCCGCATCCTGCAGCGAAGCAAGGGAATCCTCATTTTTCTGTTCATTTTCCATGATTTCGTTTTTATCTGACATAGCATCTGACATAGCGGGCATCTACCTTAAATTAATATGATCATTATAACAAAACATAGCAAAGCACCGCAAAAAAAGGCAGGTAACATCCTGCCTTCATAATCCTGTTTTTTTCGGTTTTTGTCCGCTTTCCAACCGGCGTTTCCTACTGCTTTTTGGCGAGTTCCCTTTCCGCGATGGCAAGAAGCTCGGCGAGCTCTTCCCGGGGGGCCGCGCCGCAGAGAATGGTAACCTTATAATGATCACCGTTATCCGCTACCGCCAGAGCGCACCCCAGCGTTCCCGCAAATGAAAACTCCCAGCCCCGCACGGCCGGTAGAGGACGCAAATCCCCGCCGTGGAGAGAATCCATCAGGGCCTGCGCATAGGCCTTGGCCGCACTGAAATGCTTCTTGGCTTCCGCATCAACGGCTACCGTCAGAGATGCCCCGTCTCTGGCAAAACGGATCCTGTCCGGGAGCCGTTCCGTAAGCTTCCAGGTAGCTAAAGCATCCGCCCCTGCGGCAACCGTCTGAACCGCCAGAACCCCGCAGACAAACAAGGCCGCCTTACGGATTAAGGAACTGGACATACGACAAATCCTGAGTGACCTCATGGCAGTCATAGTTTAATTCTTCCAAATGACGGTTAAAGACCTCAACGTCACTGTCCTCCAGTTCAAAACAGCACAGCACGCTGCCGAATTCCATACCCCGGTTCCGATAATGGAAACAGGTGATGTTATATCTGGTGCCCAGAGTTTCCAGGAATCGTAACAGCGAATCCTTAACCTCAGGGAATTCAAAGACGTAAGCTTTTTCAGACAGGGTCTTCTGCGGATGTCCGCCAATCATGTAGCGCACATGATTCTTAGCCAGCAGGTTGTCAGTCATGTTAGTGACCTCATAACCGCCGGCGCGCAGACTTTCAATAATTGACAGCAGCTCTTCATCGCCGTTGGAAAGATGCACGCTCACAAAAATTCTGGCCTCCTCGGGATCTGCGTAACGGTAATTGAATTCCGTTACGGAGCGCCCGCCCAGTCTCTTGCAAAACTCCAGGAATGCTCCTTTCTTTTCGGGAATTTTGACCGAGAGAATGCCTTCTGCTCTTTCACCCACCTCGCAGCGCTCGGAGACAAATCTCAAAGTATGGAATTTCAGATTGGCTCCGGACAGAATTGCCGCCATGGTAATGTCGGGATTTCCCCTGAGCTCCGGATGACTCTGCATGTATTTCTTTATGCCGGCCAGAGACAAAGCCCCGCTGGGCTCTGAAATCGCCCGGGTATCATCAAAGATATCCCGCATGGCAGCGCAGATTTCATCATTGGAGCAAAGAACAATATCATCTACGTTGTCCTTGAGAATCCTGAAGGTCTCATCGCCGATCCTCTTCACGGCCACTCCGTCGGCAAACAGCGAAACCTTGTCCAGAGTCACCGGCTCTCCGGCATCCAGAGCCGCCTTAAGACAGGCGCTGCCCTCGGACTCCACGGCAATAACCTTAATGTCCGGCCGGATCTGCTTAATGTAAATAGCCATCCCCGCGGCCAGACCGCCGCCGCCCACCTGAATAAACACATGGGTGATATGGCTGTTCTGCTTGATAATTTCCTGAGCGATGGTTCCCTGTCCGGCCAGCACATCCGGATCGTCATAGGGTGGGATCAGCGTATAGCCGTTAACATCTGCGAGACGCCGGCTCTCGGCATAGGCCTCGTCAAACGTTGACCCGAACAGCACCACATTGCCGCCGAACCTTCTTACAGCGTCAATCTTGATATCCGGAGTGGAATTCGGCATCACAATGGTTGCCTTGATGCCAAGACGGGTTCCTGTCAGAGCTACCCCCTGAGCATGATTCCCGGCTGAGGCCGCAATTACCCCCCGGGCCAGAGCCTCCTTGGACAGGCCGGCAATCTTGTTGTAAGCCCCTCGCAGCTTAAAGGAGTGCACCACCTGGCGATCCTCGCGCTTCAAAAGCACATTTACCCCGAGCTTTTCGCTCATTTTGTCCATTTTCTGCAGGGGCGTAATCTTTGCTATTTCATATACTGGAGATAACAGTATTTTGCGCACATACTGTTCCGGTGTCGGTTGTTCCATTTTAATATTTGTCCTCATCATAATATAAGCAGGGGGAAAGCCCCCTGCTCATGTTAACAGCCTGAGCTCAGTTCTCTTAAAATCAGCCCAGTTTACCGAGATCGCGGACACCGCCCCGGTCAGCAGATGCGGCCAGCGCAGCATAGGCCATAAGAGAACGGGAAACCTCACGATCTCTCTTAAGAGGCTTCCAGGCCCGATCTCCCGCTGCATTCATCGCCTCTCTCCGGCTTCTGAGTTCCTCATCGGAAATCCTGATGCCGATGGAGCGATTCGGAATATCGATGTCAATGATATCCCCGGATTTGATAAGACCGATGTTGCCCTGATTAGCAGCCTCCGGAGAGACATGACCGATGGAAAGACCGGAGGTGCCGCCGGAGAAGCGGCCGTCAGTGATGAGAGCGCATTCCTTGCCCAGTCCCACGGACTTAAGATAGGAAGTGGGGTACAGCATTTCCTGCATTCCCGGGCCGCCCTTGGGGCCTTCGTAGCGGATGATAACCACATCCCCGGCCTTTACGCCGCCGTTAAGGATGCCCTCTACCGCATCCTCCTGACTCTCGAAGACCACGGCAGGTCCGGAGAATTTATAAATAGAGGAGTCAACGCCTGCAGTCTTCACAATGCAGCCGTTTTCCGCCAGATTGCCGTAAAGCACAGCCAGACCGCCGTCCAGACTGTAGGCATGATCCCGGTTTCTGATACAGCCCTGTTCCCGGTCAAGATCCAGTTCCGGATAGGTGCAGGACTGACAGAAGGGATCAATGGTTACCTTGCCGCCGGGAGCGGCGCTGTACAGCTTCTTCACAGCTTCATCCGGATTTCTGAGCACATCATACTTATCCAGCTGTTCCTTCATGGTCATTCCCATAACGGTATGGACATTCTGATGAATCAGTCCCTGCCGATCCAGTTCACCCAGGATTGCCATTATTCCGCCCGCTCTGTGCACATCCTCCATGTGATATTTGGAGGTGGAGGGAGCTACCTTGCAGATGTGAGGAACCTTCCGGGAAAGACGATCAATGTCATTCATGGTGAAATCAACCCCGGCTTCCTGAGCCACCGCCAGAAGATGCAGCACCGTATTGGTGGAACCGCCCATGGAAATATCCAGCGTCATGGCATTTTCGAAAGCCTCCTTCGTGGCAATTGACTTGGGAAGCACGGAAGCATCGTCATGCTCGTACCAGGCGCGGGCCATTTCCACGATTCTGCGGGCCGCATTCACAAACAAATCTCTCCGGAACACATGAGTAGCTAAAAGAGAGCCATTGCCAGGCTGAGACAGGCCGAGAGCCTCGGTAAGGCTGTTCATGGAATTTGCGGTAAACATGCCGGAGCAGGATCCGCAGGTGGGGCATCCGTAATTCTCGGCTTCGTTGATTTCCTGGTCGGTAATGTTCTTATCAGCAGCCAGCACCATGATATCAACCAGATCAAGCTTGGTACGGCCGCCAATGGGCTTTTCGGTCTGGCCGGCCTCCATGGGACCGCCGGAAACAAAAATAACAGGAATATTAAGACGCATGGCGGCAATCAGCATGCCCGGAGTAACCTTGTCGCAATTGGAAATGCACACCAGAGCATCAGCCTTGTGAGCATTGCACATATACTCCACGCTGTCGGCAATAATTTCCCGGCTCGGCAATGAATAAAGCATGCCGGTGTGCCCCATGGCAATGCCGTCATCCACCGCAATGGTATCAAATTCCTTGGCAATGCCCCCGGCCTTCTCAATTTCCCTGACCACCAGCTGACCGATGTCATGAAGATGCACATGACCGGGAACAAACTGAGTAAAAGAATTGGCAACGGCAATAATGGGCTTCCCGAAATCCCCATCCTTCATACCGGTTGCCCGCCACAAAGCCCGGGCTCCGGCCATGTTCCTTCCTTCATAGGTCACACTGGAACGATATTTCGGCATTTTTATTCTCCTGAGAAATAAATCCTGAACAACATCAAAAATAATAAAAACCAAAAGCCTGTATGAAAAAGCTTTTGGCCTTGAACTGTCATATGAAATCCGGCAAAAAACGCCCTGTTACTGCACAGGATACAGCCAATTCCATTTATCTTCAGTTTCTCCGCTGAAAAGACCGAAGAAAGCCTTCTGCAGATCATCTGTTACCGGACCTCTGGATCCGGATCCGATCTCGTAGCCGTCTACAGCGCGCACCGGAGTAATCTCAGCGGCAGAACCGGTCATGAATACCTCATCGGCAAGATAAAGAGCTTCTCTGGGGATCTGCTCTACCTGAACCTGATAACCGCGATCCCGGGCCAGCTTGATTACAGTATCTCTGGTAATGCCCGGCAAAAGGCCGCAGGTAATGGGAGCGGTATATAAAACGCCGTCCTTCACCAGGAAGATGTTTTCTCCGGATCCCTCAGAAAGGTAGCCGTTAACATCAAGAGCAATGCCCTCGTCATAACCATGCTCCTTGGCCTCGTTAGAAATCAGCAGGGATGACAGGTAATTGCCGGCGGCCTTGGCTCCGGTGGGAATGGTGTCCGGAGCTAAACGGCGCCAGGAAGACACGCCCACGGAAACGCCGCGTCTCATGCCTTCTTCGCTGAGATAGGCTCCCCATTTGACTATTCCGATAATAGTATTGATTTCCGCATCCTTCGGCGGCTTTACTCCCAGACCGACATCGCCGATAAAGGCCAGCGGACGAATATAGCCGGAATCAACGCCGTTTTCTTTAATGGTATTGCATACGGCATCGCAAAGAGCCTCGACGGAATAGGGAATTTCTATGCGATAGATATGGCCGGAGTTGCGGAAGCGCTGCATATGCTCCTTAAGACGGAAAACAGCCGTTCCGTTATTGGTCTTATAAGCGCGAATACCTTCAAATACAGCAGTGCCGTAATGAAGAGCGTGAGTCATAACGCTGACCTTTGCTTCCTGCCAGGGAACAAAATTGCCATTAAACCAGATAAACTTAGTAATTTCTTTACCAGCCATAGTAATACCTACTTATACACCCCTGCTGCTTCAGGTTAAAACTTTTTTAAATTCAAGCAGAATGCAAATCCGCCTGACCGTCCCTGCGTACACTGCATCCGGAACGCGCAGAAAAAACGAAGAAAGCTGCACTATCACCCCGTTTTCCAGAAAAAGGAATACCGCGCAAAATCATCAGGCAGTTTGCATTTTACAACAACAGAAGCGAAACATATACGGGTTATGATTCATTTTTAGCATATCCGCCGGCCATGGCAGCGTTTTTTCGCCGCAAAGCCGCTGCTTCCGTTTCGGATCCTTTTTCTAAAGTTTACACAACAACCGCTATCTCCGGTAAAATATACCTCAGTTAAAAGAGGCCTTATATGTTAAGTTTTCTCCCGGCTTGGTTAAACATCTGCATCACCCTTTTTCTGCTGATAATATGCACTGCGGCAGTATCCTTTGCCATCTGCGCGGTGGCTTTTCTGCGTCTTATGTGCTTCGGTCTTGGGCATAAATTTTTTATCAGGACAGCAAACAAATGCATGAGGTGGTGGCTCCGGCGCATCCGCGAAATCATAAAAATCACCAATAATGCGGACTGGCAGTGCGATATTCCCATAAGCGCGGAATTCAGCGATTCCTACCTTCTGATATCAAATCATATCAGCTGGCTTGATACTCTGGTTCTGGCAGCGGTTTTTGCGGATCTCCGGCGGGTTCCCAAGTTTTTTCTGAAGCATTCTCTGCTTTATGTGCCCTTTGTAGGCTGGGCCTGCTGGGGGCTGGACATGCCATTTTTGCGGAGATATTCCCGGACATATCTTCTCAAGCATCCCGAAAAGCGTTTTACCGATATCGAAACCTCCCGGGAGGCCTGCAAAAAATTTTCCGGGGTGCCGACAATGATGGTGATTTTCCCGGAAGGCACCCGTTTCACCCCGGAAAAAAGGGATCTCTCTAAATCTCCCTACCGCCATCTCATGCAGCCCAAACCCACCACCATTGCCGTGGCTCTCGAGAGTCTGGGGCAGCAATTCAACAAAATTATTGATGTCACCCTCTGCTATCCTGACAATCCGAAAACCCCTTTCCGGGATTTTCTTGCGGGGAGACTGAAGAAGGTATGCATCAGCATAAGAGAAATAGAAATTACCGATGATCTCCGCGGCAGTTATCTTACCGATAAGCAGTACAAGCGAAGCTTTTCTCTCTGGCTCAAGGAACTGTGGCAAAGAAAGGAACAGAAAATGTCTGCTATGAAGGGAGAGACGGGAGAAAACGAAAAGGCAGAAACCGGGGAAAGAGCAGAAAACACCGATTCAGAACAAACCCGGTCGACTTCTGAGTAATGCTTCCGGTGCCGAGACTGATTCCGCCCCGGAAAAAGTCAGGGACACGGCGGCTGAACGGAGGAACTTACTGAAAGGCTAAATGAGAAGTAAAAAGGAGGATGTTTTCCGCATCCTCCTTTGCTTTTTGCTCTTGTGTCTCAATAGTAAGCAAACACAGCCCGCCCGGCAATCGCAGGGATTGAGCTCAGGCTGTTATTTACCGTCTTTTCCTGCGGCGACAGGAGCTTCTCCGCCGTCTGTCTTCTTATCATCAAGCTCCAGGAGATGCTTAACCAAAGCATAGTACTCCGCAATGCCGTTAGTGCCCCGGGCAATTATGATGTACTTTCCGTTAACCACCACGGCAGGAACCCCCTGTATTTTGGAGTCCTCTGTATTCTGACGGTACTGAGCAGCCATGGTGCTTACCGGGAATGATTTGTACTGAGCCTCAAAGGTATGAGCCGGCACTCCAAGTTCCTCAAAAATTCTTACCACATCATCATGAGACTGGGGCACCTTATTCTGGTTGAACACCTCATCATCGACCTTTGTTACAAAGGCTTCGGCAACATTAAGATTGACCGCGGCGGCATAAGCCTTCTGAAACTCAGGGCCCATGCTGCCTCCCAGATAATGCACCGGATTCTGAGTAAACTCAACATCATCAGGAAGAGCGTCGCGCACCTGACGGATCATGGGAAGGAAAGCATGGCAATGACCGCAGTAGAATGAAAAGAATTCTGTAACCAGCTTGTGATCCGAAATAGCCTTTCCCGGCAGAATCTTGTAATTCACCCCCTCCTTGAATTCCCGGGAAACCTTAGCCGCAGCATCCCGCAGTTCCTGGGGAGTTGCATATGAATTCGGAGCTGATTCCTCCTGCGCTCCGTCTTCCGCAGCCATGGCAAATCCGGTGCTCCCGCAGAACATGACACCGGAGATTAAGGCGCACAAAACCAATTTAACGGGCTTAATAATCATTTTTACACTCCTCTGATAACTCATTTTGAACTGGGGGCATTTTGAACCGGTTTATACTCATAAGCGTTATTTGAATTCCAGAAACTGACCTTGTTCATCAGCTCCGCCGGATCTCTGAATTCAGGCTTCATCTCCTTTCCTGACAAATGACTGAACAAAAGATCCAATAGCAGGTTACTGCTGGCGCAGAAAAATGTCATCAAAACACAGTTTCTCACATCACTATGACTTATTTTAATTTCCTTTGGTTCCCTGAACAGCGGATTTTCATGGATATTTCTCAGTGTCATTACTGCCATTTCCGCAGCCAGCAGACAAAATTTGCGTATTCCTCTTTCAGAACGAGGAAGCAGCTTAATAAACTGCAAAGCCTGCATCGCATGACCTAAAGCCACCGCGACATATTTTTTGGTAGCCTCCTGACGCTGTTCCGGATCGCTGTTAGCAATCGGCAGCCAGCGGGCTCCTCTCCTGGCATCATCCCAGACATCCTTCAGAATATTGGTAAGCTGCAGGGCTTCCCCAAAAGATACCGCCAGCGGCGAAAGTTCCGGCAGTTTCTTTTTAATTGCCGGAGAATACTCTGCAAAAAGATTTGCCAGAATTTCTCCCACCACCCCGGCAACACTGTAGCAATAGTGATCCACCTCATCAAGAGAATCTATCTTGTTCCACCTCTCTATCTGAGCCATCCCTTTGCACATGATGACCACGCCTCTTCTGATAATTTTTTGCACCTCGGCGGGGTAAAGACAGTACCGGCCTATCACCAGCGGGATATCCTTCATCAGGAGGTTTTCGGCAGCGGTGGCGGAATCGGCTACCCGCGCGCAGATGTCCCGGGTCCATTCGTCAACATGCAGGGGGGCTGACAGAATACCGGCAAATTCAGACAGGTATTTTTTCTTGGCGGCAATGTCCATTCTGGGATCGTCTTCAATGGTATCGGCAATGCGGCACAGCAGATAGGCATTTCCCACCCAATCCCGCAGATCTTCAGGAAGACAAGGTATTGTCAGGGCAAAAGTTCTTGATACGCCCTCAAGATGCTTATTTTGCTCTGCTATGGATAATGACTTCATAAACAACCTCCCGTAACAAGCCTAAGATTATACAGAAAATACCTGATTAAAGCGTATAATCAGCACCATAATTCAATATCCGGAGACATTATGCAAAAACAGATTATTCTGATCAGACATGCCGAAAGCATTGGAAATGCCGGCCAAAGAACTACAAATCCGGCTGGAAATCATCTGACCGAAAACGGCCGCGCTCAGGCATCCTTATTTGCCGGCAGCATAAACGAAGCCCCCGATCTCATTGCGTGGAGTTCCTATCCCCGAACAAAGGAAACCGCCCGCCCGCTTGCGGAAAAGTTTCCCGATACTCCGGCCGAGGAATGGCCGGACATTCAGGAATTCACCTATTTAAGCCCCAAAAAGTGCTTCAATACCACAGCTGAAGAACGCCGCCCCATGGTTATCAGCTATTGGAATAATATGGATCCGGAATACCGGGACGGTGACGGAGCCGAGTCATTTGCCGATATGATTGCAAGAGCTCGCAAGCTGATTAAAAAAGCCCGGGAAAGATCAGAACGCAAAATTATGATCTTTACCCACGGTCAGTTTATGGAGGCTATCAGAATTATTCTGAAGCATCCGGATGCCGAGGCCTCGGAGCTTATGAAGCTTTTTAATGATAACGAGAGAGGGAAGACCGTCAGAAACTGCGAAACATTGGAAATCGCATAGCAAATCTCCGGAATACAGAAACGCTGCTGTCACCGCCGGAATTTCACATGGCCGACAAAACAAAAAACGGGATATCAGATGATACCCCGTTTTATATGAGTGGCGGAACGGACGGGGCTCGAACCCGTGACCTCCTGCGTGACAGGCAGGCATTCTAACCAGCTGAACTACCGCTCCGTGCTTTATCTAAATGCCTGACGATGACCTGCTCTCACATAGCGAATGCTACACTACCATCGGCACTGATCCGTTTCACTTCTGTGTTCGGAATGGGAACAGGTGGTTCCGGAACGTTATCTTCATCAGGCAATCCGGTTTAAAAATCCAATCTCGCTTCCAATCAGTTCTCTTCCGGCGTCTCCGCCTTCTCTTTCCGTTCTTCCAAGCAAGCGCCAGACTTTCCGGGCGTTGTATGGCTAAGACTCTCGGATCATTAGTACAGGTCCGCTCCGCGCCTCGCGGCGCTTCCACTCCCTGCCTATCAACGTCATCGTCTCTGACGGTCCTTACAGACTCTTGGTCTGGGAAGACTCATCTCAGGGCTCGCTTCCCGCTTAGATGCTTTCAGCGGTTATCGATTCCGAACTTAGCTACCGGACAATGCAATTGGCATTACAATCCTCTCACCAGCGGTTCGTTCACTCCGGTCCTCTCGTACTAGGAGCAACTCCCTTCAGTCTTCCAGCGCCCGCGGCAGATAGGGACCAAACTGTCTCACGACGTTTTGAACCCAGCTCGCGTACCACTTTAAATGGCGAACAGCCATACCCTTGGGACCTGCTGCAGCCCCAGGATGTGATGAGCCGACATCGAGGTGCCAAACACCGCCGTCGATATGAACTCTTGGGCGGTATCAGCCTGTTATCCCCAGAGTACCTTTTATCCGTTGAGCGATGGCCCTTCCATGCAGAACCACCGGATCACTATGACCTGCTTTCGCATCTGCCCGACTTGTCTGTCTCGCAGTTAAGCTGGCTTTTGCCATTGCGCTATCCTCACGATGTCCGACCGTGATTAGCCAACCTTCGCGCTCCTCCGTTACCCTTTGGGAGGAGACCGCCCCAGTCAAACTACCCGCCAGACACTGTCCTCTCCCGAGTTAGAACACCGGCCGCATCAGGATGGTATTTCAACGGCGACTCCGCCTGCGCTGGCGCGCCGGTTTCCCTGTCTCCCATCTATCCTGCACAAATGCGACCAATGTTCAGTGTCAAGCTGTAGTAAAGGTTCACGGGGTCTTTCCGTCTGGCCGCGGGTACACTGCATCTTCACAGCGATTTCGATTTCACTGAGTCTCGGGTGGAGACAGCGTGGCCATGGTTACACCATTCGTGCAGGTCGGAACTTGCCCGACAAGGAATTTCGCTACCTTAGGACCGTTATAGTTACGGCCGCCGTTTACTGGGGCTTCAGTCAGATGCTTCTCTTGCGATGACATCATCGTTTAACCTTCCAGCACCGGGCAGGTGTCACACACTATACTTCCACTTCCGTGTTCGCAGTGTGCTGTGTTTTTGTTAAACAGTCCCAGCCACCTCTTCGCTGCGGCTGGCCCATGCTCCGGACGCGCGGTCCTTCACACAGGCCAGCATACCTTCTCCCTAAGTTACGGTATCATTTTGCCTAGTTCCTTCACCCGAGTTCTCTCAAGCGCCTTGGTATGCTCTACTCGACCACCTGTGTCGGTTTCGGGTACGGCTGTCATTAGTCTGTAGCTTAGAAGCTTTTCCCGGAAGCATGGCATCAATGTCTTCCCGCGCCGTGGCGCGGTCCTCTCAGGCCTCATCCTTCAGCTCGCCTTTATTCGCACGAGCCGGAACTGCACCCTTTCACCTGCTATTCCAACAGCAGGCACACCTGGCCTTCTCCGTCCCTCCTTCGCAACTAATGTCAGTACCGGAATATTAACCGGTTTTCCATCTGCTTCGCTTTTCAGCTTATCATTAGGCACCGACTCACCCTGCCCCGATTAACGTCGGACAGGAACCCTTGGTCTCCCGGCGTGCGGGTTTTTCACCCGCATTATCGTTACTCACGTCAGCATTCGCACTTCTGATAGCTCCAGCAGACCTTCCGGTCTGCCTTCTTCACCTTACAGAACGCTCCCCTACCAATCCGCGTTTCCGCGATTCCGCAGCTTCGGTGCAATGTTTAGCCCCGTTACATCTTCCGCGCAGGCCGACTCGACTAGTGAGCTATTACGCTTTCTTTTAATGATGGCTGCTTCTAAGCCAACATCCTAGCTGTCTCTGCCTTCCCACTTCGTTTCCCACTTAACATTAACTTCGGGACCTTAGCTGGCGGTCTGGATTGTTTTCCTCTTGACGACGAACGTTAGCACCCGCCGTCTGTCTCCCAATTTCTTTCTTGCCGGTATTCGGAGTTTGCATCAAATCGGAAACCCGTTGGCCGGGCCCCTTTCTGAAACAGTGCTCTACCCCCGGCAATTATCCATTGAGGCGCTACCTAAATAGCTTTCGGGGAGAACCAGATATCACCTGATTTGATTGGCCTTTCACCCCTAACCGCAGGTCATCCCCTAGTTTTGCAACACTAGTGGGTCGGGACCTCCAGCAAGTGTTACCTTGCCTTCATCCTGCCCGCGGTTAGATCATCAGGTTTCGGGTCTGCTCCCAGCGACTATGTCGCACAGTTAATACTCGGTTTCCCTGCGGCTCCCCTATTCGGTTAACCTCGCCGCTGAAAGCAACTCGCTGACCCATTATACAAAAGGTACGCAGTCACCCTTTCGGGCTCCCGCTGCTTGCGCGCGCACGGTTTCAGATTCTTTTCACTCCCCTCGCAGGGGTTCTTTTCGCCTTTCCCTCACGGTACTTGTTCGCTATCGGTCAATAAGTAGTATTTAGCCTTGGAGGATGGTCCCCCCGTATTCTGACAGGATACCACGTGTCCCGCCATACTCATTTATCACCCTGCATCCGCTTTCGCCTACGGGACTGTCACCCTCTTTCGTACGCCTTCCCAGACGTTTCGGCTTTCACATGCAGAGATTTTGGGCTCTTCCCCGTTCGTTCGCCACTACTTGGAGAATCTCGGTTGATTTCTTTTCCTCGGGGTACTGAGATGTTTCACTTCTCCCGGTTCGCTTTCCTTTACGGAATGACACTAAGGTGTCGGGTTGCCCCATTCGGACATCTGCGGTTATTGCGCCTCTTACCGGCTTGCCGCAGCTTTTCGCAGGTTAGCGCGTCCTTCATCGCCTCTTATTGCCAAGGCATCCGCCATGCGCGCTTCTTCACTTAGCCATACAACCCCGGAAAGTCTGCGGGATCTCTCCCTTCCTCTTTCCATGAGCCGCATGATTAATCGAAGCTTTGAGCTTGGTTCTCAAATTTCGTAACTTTTTTACGCCAGAAAGTATTTCCAGGACACTTGCTTGTCTTTGAACTCTTTCTGATTTTCAGCTTGATTGAATTTTTAAAGAACTTGCAGCCGTAAAAAACCGCAGTAACTGAAACTCCTCCGAGCTGCAATTACTCTGATTTCTCATGACTTCATGATTTTCTGCGTGGCGTCCCCAATGAGGTTCGAACTCATGTTACCGCCGTGAAAGGGCGATGTCCTGGGCCACTAGACGATGGGGACATAACTTCATTCCGCAGTCTTATTTTCCTCAGCTCAGACAATCTGTGTGAACATTCAGCAGGAAATCATCTTCGGCTTTCCTGTTAAGGAGGTGATCCAACCACAGGTTCCCCTATGGTTACCTTGTTACGACTTCACCCCAGTCATAAACCACACCGTGGTAATCGCGCCCCTTGCGGTTACGCTAACTACTTCTGGTGCAATTCACTCCCATGGTGTGACGGGCGGTGTGTACAAGGCCCGGGAACGTATTCACCGCGACATTCTGATTCGCGATTACTAGCGATTCCGACTTCATGGAGTCGAATTGCAGACTCCAATCCGGACTGCGATTTGCTTTCTGAGATCTGCTCCGCCTCGCGGCTTCGCTTCCCTCTGTACAAACCATTGTAGCACGTGTGTAGCCCTGAACGTAAGGGCCATGATGACTTGACGTCATCCCTGCCTTCCTCCGGTTTATCACCGGCAGTCTTCTTTGAGTTCCCGACTTTGCTCGCTGGCAACAAAGAACAAGGGTTGCGCTCGTTGCGGGACTTAACCCAACATCTCACGACACGAGCTGACGACAGCCATGCAGCACCTGTATAAAACTCCCTTGCGGGCACTCCCGCTTCTCAGCAGGATTATCTTATATGTCAAGTTCAGGTAAGGTTCTTCGCGTTGCATCGAATTAAACCACATGCTCCACCGCTTGTGCGGGCCCCCGTCAATTCATTTGAGTTTTAACCTTGCGGCCGTACTCCCCAGGCGGTCAATTTAAAGCGTTAGCTGCGGAACCCGTTCTCTTCGGAACAGACTCCTGATTGACATCGTTTACGGCGTGGACTACCAGGGTATCTAATCCTGTTTGCTCCCCACGCTTTCGCGCCTGAGCGTCAGTTACTATCCAGAGGCCCGCCTTCGCCGCCGGTGTTCTTTCAGATATCTGCGCATTTCACCGCTACACCTGAAATTCCAGCCTCCCATATAGTACTCTAGTCATGCAGTTTCAAATGACCGCCCGACGTTAAGCACCGGGATTTCACATCTGACTTGCATGACCGCCTGCGCGCGCTTTACGCCCAGTTATTCCGATTAACGCTTGCGCCCTCCGTATTACCGCGGCTGCTGGCACGGAGTTAGCCGGCGCTTCTTCTGCGGGTAACGTCTGACGCCAAGCCCTGTTGGAGCTCGCGCCTTCCTCCCCGCTGAAAGTGCTTTACAACCCGAAGGCCTTCTTCACACACGCGGCATGGCTGCATCAGGGTTTCCCCCATTGTGCAATATTCCCTACTGCTGCCTCCCGTAGGAGTTTGGGCCGTGTCTCAGTCCCAATGTGGCTGATCATCCTCTCAGACCAGCTAGAGATCGTCGCCTTGGTGAGCCTTTGCCTCCCCAACAAGCTAATCCCTCCTGGGCACATCTACAAGCGCATGGTTTCCCATCCTTTTCCCCTCAGGGCTTATGCGGTATTAGCACCCGTTTCCAGGTGTTGTCCCCCTCTTGTAGGCAGTTTCCCAGGTATTACTCACCCGTCCGCCACTCGTCAGCCAGAAAGGCAAGCCTTCCTGCTGCTACCGTTCGACTTGCATGTATTAAGCCTGCCGCCAGCGTTCAATCTGAGCCATGATCAAACTCTTCAATTTAAAAGTTTGCTTTTTTGCTCAATAATGAATTTAACTGTTTCGTTGTTCACTCCGCAGTTCAATTACCGAGACTTCTTTTTCTAGCCTTCCGATAATTTCTGCCGAGTGCCCACACAGATTGTCTAAGCTGTTTGTTAAAGAACTTGTTGCTCGTGCTGAGCAAGTGATGCGAATTTTATAGTTTTCTGCTTTTCTGTCAACAAAAAATCAAAAAAAATGCAAAATTTTTCAAAAAAGAGGCATTTTGGTTATTTTTTGAACAAAATTTGACTGTTTTTTAGGCATCAGCAGCAAAAGTCCTCAGATTTTCACATCCAAATTGGCCATATTTACATTTTCATGGGTTCGTATTACCTTATTCAGTCGTTTTGCCCGAAGACGGGCCTGCTGCGGGGTCTTTTTTGAACATTCAAATCCGTCTTCATTCGACAATACCGTCTTTTTTCATCGTAACGCAAGGAAACAGGAATGAAAAAAATTAACGCCGTGGGACTCAGATGCCCTGAGCCACTGATGATTGTCAGAAGAGAACTCAGAAACATGTCTCCGGGCGAAGCAATAGAAATTACCGCTGATGATCCTTCTACCGAGCGTGATTTCGACCTGCTCTGCCGCAATCTTGGATACGTTATGGAGGAACATAAAGCAGAATCTGCCGACAACAGCGCTCTCTACTTCTTTGTTATCAGAAAGCCCTGACAAAGTTTGGGGATTGCTTAATTCCCTCACCTGTCTTTTCCTTGTTATTTAAAGCGCCCGGCCTTTCCTGTGATATCTTTCAGTCTCTCTTTCTTAATGCGTCTGATCTTATGCAGCCATTAATTGCTGTTCGGAGTCTCCCCGGCGGCAAATTCCCTAATGAAGCCTATAGTGCAAAATCAGGCAAACATGAGTAAAATAGGCATACCCAAACAGGAGCACCGTTTTTTCACCGCTCCCGCAATCATTACTCATTTCATTTAGATATTTGACTTTTACAAGATAAAAGCTTCCAAGGATCTTCAGATGTCCAACACATATGATATCAAGACGTTTCAGGGGTTAATCCTAACTCTTCAGGATTACTGGTCACGACAGGGATGCATGCTTGCTCAGCCTTTCGACATGGAAGTCGGCGCCGGAACCTCTCATCCCATGACATTCCTAAAAGCCATCGGACCGGAACCGCATTTCTGCGCTTATGTACAGCCATCAAGAAGGCCCACTGACGGACGCTATGGCGAAAACCCCAACAGACTGCAGCGTTATTTTCAGTTTCAGGTTGTTCTGAAGCCGTCCCCTGACAATATTCAGGATCTCTATCTCGGATCTCTCAGAGAGCTTGGTTTTGATCCGGCTGTCCATGATATCCGGTTTGTCGAAGACAACTGGGAAAACCCCACTCTGGGAGCATGGGGACTGGGATGGGAGGTCTGGCTTAACGGCATGGAGGTAACTCAGTTTACCTACTTCCAGCAAGTCGGCGGTCTCACATGTTCTCCGGTAACCGGCGAGGTTACCTACGGTCTGGAAAGACTTGCCATGTACATCCAGGGTGTTAACAATGTGTACGATCTTGTCTGGGCAAATACACCGGCTGGTATCGTAACCTACGGGGACGTTTTTCATCAAAACGAGGTTGAACAGTCCACCTATAACTTTGAATATGCTGATGTTGATTTTCTCTTCGGCCTGTTTGACCGGAGCGCCCAGGAATGTCAGAACCTGCTGGATACCCAGAAGGTAAAAGCAGCGCTGCCTCTTCCCGCTTATGAAAGAATTCTGAGAGCTGCTCACGCATTCAATCTTCTTGATGCCAGACATGCCATTTCCGTTACCGAAAGACAGCGCTACATCCTGCGTATAAGAGAGCTTTCAAAAGGCGTGGCCGAAGCTTATTACGCAGCGCGCGAATCTTTGGGATTCCCTATTTTGAATAAAGTAAACAAGGCATAAAAATGACTGCAAAAACATTATTAGTGGAAATTGGAACTGAAGAGCTGCCTCCCAAAGCTCTCGCAAAACTCGCTCTGTCCTTCAGAGATAATTTTGCAGCGCTTATAGACAATGCAAAAATTTCCCATGGGGATATTCTCTGGTATGCCACCCCCAGAAGACGAGCCGTAAAAATTCTCAATCTGGATGAACAGCAGCCTGACACCCCGATTGAAAAGAAAGGCCCGTCCGTAAAGGCCGCCTTCAATCCGGACGGCACTCCGAACAATGTCGGCCTTAAATGGGCACAGGCCAACGGCATCAGCATTGATGAAGCCGAACGGGTTGCTACACCAAAGGGAGAATGGCTGGTATATCGCACTGTAGAACACGGGGCCAGCACCGTGTCTCTTATTGCCCGTTTCACCCAGGAGGCTTTGGCCAAACTTCCGATTCCGAAGCTGATGCGCTGGGGATCAGGCGATGTCCTTTTTGTAAGACCGGCGCATACCCTGACTATGCTCTTCGGAAATGAAGTTATTCCGGGAGAAGTTCTGGGACTTAAGTCCGGCAGACTCATAAAGGGCCACCGCTACATGGGAACTCCGGAATTCGAACTGGCTTCTGCGGATGAATACCCGGAAGTTCTCGAAAACAAGGGCATGGTAATTGCGGACTATAACCGCAGAAAAGAAATGATTACCGCGGCCATCAAGTCCGAAGCTGATAAAATCGGCGGCGTTGCCGACATGGATCCGGATCTTATTGATGAAGTAACATCTCTGGTGGAGTATCCGGTTCTTCTTACGGCAAAGTTTGAAGAAAAATTTCTGGAGGTTCCTGCCGAAGCTCTGGTTCATACAATGAAGGGAGATCAGAAATATTTCCCGGTCTACAGAGACGGACGGCTGCTTCCTAACTTCATTTTTATCAGCAACATCAAGTCTCAGCATCCGGAGCTTGTTATTGCCGGCAATGAGAGAGTAGTCAGACCCAGACTTTCCGATGCCGAATTTTTCTTCAACACCGATAAGAAACAGACGCTTTTCTCCCGCTTTGAAAGTCTCAGATCTGTCACCTACCAAAAGCAGCTGGGTTCACTGGCGGACAAATCCGAAATTGTTGCCGGCATTGCTGAAAAGGTCGCGCAGATTATCGGTGCTGATGCCGCATTGGCAAGAAGAGCCGGTTTGCTGTCCAAATGCGATCTGGTCACC
>JAEEGI010011086.1_pt1 | contig 19513 bp, 18 predicted proteins | sample 8958751 | NCBI WGS metagenome assembly JAEEGI01 (sample SAMN16246545, study PRJNA631951) | gut metagenome | biome: gut microbiome; feature: rumen; material: KS-attached | host: Bos | place: Iran: Karaj | collected 2018-10 | reverse complement strand
ATATCTTTCAGCGGCAGCCTCAACACCAAGTGTGTTCTGACCAAGGTTAATACTATTAAGGTAGTTCTCTAATATAGTAGATTTAGAAACAATTTTCTCTAACTGAACTGCCAGGTACTGTTCCTGAATCTTTCGATTGATGCTGTCCAACTTAGTATGTTCAGATGTCCATGTTGTAAAGTAGTTATTCTTTAACAACTGCTGGGTAAGAGTACTGGCACCCTGTGAAAAATGAAAACCATTTAAAACACCATCGACAGCTGCTCTTATAATACCTTGTGGATCAATACCGTTATGCTCGTAAAAACGAGAATCTTCGATAGCAACAAAAGCATGCTGCAAATCTGTAGGAATTTCATCTAAAGTTACATAGGTTCTATTTGCACCTGTGGAAGCCAGTGTTTCAATTTCATTTCCATCTGAATCAAAAACTGTACTCATGTAACCAGTAGGAGAAATATCTATAGTAGATACGTCAGGCAACTGGTCAATTAAATCCTTTGCATAGAGGTAAGCAAATATACCACCAGCTAAAACAACAGAAACGATACATATAAGTGAAAAGCGAATCATGGCAAGGCCGGCGCTGCGGCGCTTTCGCTTCTTACGTCCTGTAAGTTTGGCGGTTTGCTTAGCTGCATTTTCTTTTCCGTAATTCATAATAACCTCCAATTTAGACTTCATTATACCAAAATTATCAATTATAATAAACCTATGGAAAATAAGAGCTATAAAATAATATATAAAGGCGGTGTGGGAGAGCTGGAGGAAAAAAAGTCCAGATTCATTGCTCACATCTGTCCAGTGAAAACAGAACAGGAAGCGACAGATTTTATCGCTGCTAAGAAAAAGGAATTTTGGGATGCAAGACATAATTGCTCTGCATTTGTAATTGGTCCTAATAATGAAATAACCAGATGCAATGATGATGGGGAACCAGCACAGACTGCAGGCAGACCTATGCTAGATGTTTTGCTTAGAGAAAACATTCATAATTGTGTAGTGGTCGTCACCAGATATTTTGGTGGCGTTCTTCTTGGTACAGGTGGACTTGTAAGAGCATATCAGGGAGCGGTCCAGGAAGGATTAAAAGCATGCCAGATTCTTGAGCCAAAGGATGGCAAGCCATGTACAATTTCTACCGACTATAATGGCTATGGAAAAATAGAATATGTTCTTCGTGAAGGAAATCTTCCAATTTTGAATACAGATTTTGGAGCGGATGTAAAAATTTTTTCAGTGGTTCCTACAGAAGAAATTGAAGAAATTGAAAAAAAGGTGGCGGATAAGACTGCTGGAACAGCAAAAATCGAATGGGAAAATGCCGTTAAATACGCCATTTTAGAGGGCTCGCTAATAAAATTTTAAAAAAGTGAAAAAAATATGAAAAAAATGCTTGCGTTTTTTAAAAGTAGGCCTTATAATAACATTCGTTGACGCGGCAAAGCGGAAACAAACAAGACACATTGGCCCATCGCCAAATGGTAAGGCAACGGACTCTGACTCCGTCATTTCAAGGTTCGAATCCTTGTGGGCCAGCTAGACCTAAGCAGCTACTTGCTTAGGTCTTTTTTTTACAATTTTTCATTAGATGATAAAGGAGCAGTTATGTATAAATTCAGCGACAGAGTTAGCTATAGTGAAGTAGACTCAAATCTTACCCTTACATATTTCAGTTTAGTTAATTACATGCAGGACTGCAGTTGCTTTCATTCTGACGAAGTAGGTGTAGGAGTTAATTATCTTGCACCGATGGATAGAGGCTGGTTTGTTACCTCCTATGAGATACATATCAACAGGTTGCCTAAATATCTTGAAAAGATTACTATAGCAACATATCCATATCAGGTCAGAGGAATGATGGCTCGCCGTGTTTATACAATATGCGATGAAGCAGGAGAGGTTTTGGTATATGCCGATTCACTTTGGGTTTTGATGGATATCAAAAACAATCGTCCTGCCAGAATAAATGAACAAATGGCTGCGGCATATCCTGAAGATCCAGACAGACCGCAGTTTAATTTTGAAAGACGTAAGCTTCATTATATTGATGAAGGCGAAAAGGTTGGCACATTTACAGTAGGAGAAACTAATATTGATACAAACGGTCACATGAATAACTCCTTCTATATAGATGTCACCAGAAGATTCCTTCCAAACCAGGAATTTTCAAATATTTATATCAGCTATAAAAAAGCTGCATTATTATTTGATGAACTAGATGTATATTTGGTAAAATTAGAAACAGGTTATCAAGTCGTTCTTAAAAAGGATGACGAAGTGTATACGATTGTGGAGTACAAATAATGAAATTAGGTGAAATACAAAAACTTAAAATACAAAAGAAGGTAGAATTTGGAGTATATCTTTCTGATGGAGAGGAGCGTGTACTACTTCCTAAGAAGCAGGTACCAGAAAACGCCTCTGTTGGAGATGAGATCCAGGTATTTGTCTATAAGGATTCAAAGGATAGACTTATCGCTACCACATCTAGCCCAAAGCTTACATTGGGACAGATGGGTGTGCTTACTGTCAGCCAGCTTAACAAGGTAGGAGCCTTCTTAGACTGGGGTTTGGAAAAGGATTTATTCCTTCCATTCAAGGAAATGACAAGACAGCCATCAGAGGGCGATGAAATTCTTGTTAGAGTTTACATCGATAAAAGCGAAAGATTATGCGCAAGCATGAAGGGCTTATACGAAATGCTTTCAAAGAAGCCACCATATCAGGTTGGTGATGAGGTAGAAGCTAGAATCTATGAGTTCGGTCATGACTTCGGAACCTTCGTAGCTTTGGATGATAAATATTCAGCCATGATTCCACGTCACGAGGATGTTAGCAAATACAGAATCGGTGATGTTATAATGGTAAGAATCACAGGCATTAAAGAAGATGGTAAATGCGATGTTACTATTCGCGACAAGGCATACATTCAGATGGAAGATGATGCAGATGCCCTTTTAGATTTAATAGATAGCTATGCTGGAGTTTTGCCATTTACAGAAAAGGCTTCTCCAGAGGTTATAAAAAGAGAAACTGGTCTTTCAAAGGCAGCCTTTAAGCGTGCTATAGGAAGACTATACAAGGAACGTAAAATCACTTTAGAGGGTGGTAAAATACGTAAAGCAGACAATTAAATTTGGCTTAAAGCAGGAGGAAAATGTAATGAAAAATGTGATTTCTACAACATCAGCACCAGCAGCAATTGGCCCATACTCACAGGCTATCGAGGTAAACGGAATGGTTTACACATCAGGAATTATTCCAGTTGATCCAGCCACAGGAGAAATCCCAGAGGGTGCAGCAGCACAGGCAGATAGAGTTTTCAAGAGCATGAGCGCACTTCTTGAGGCAGCTGGCACATCTATGTCAAACGTAGTTAAAACTACAGTTTTCATCAAGAATATGAACGATTTTGCAGCTATTAATGAAGTATATGCAAAATATTTTCCAGAACCATTTCCTGCACGTTCTTGCATCGAGGTTGCTCGTATCCCTAAGGACGTTTTGCTAGAGGCAGAAGCTATAGCAATTAAGTAATATAATCGGAGAAGAATAATGATTTATGATGTAATAGTTTTAGGGGCAGGCCCAGCTGGGCTTGCTGCTGGTATCTATGGGAAAAGAGCGGGGTTTAACATATTAGTACTTGATACCAGCTCAATCAGCGGAGGACAGATACTTAACACCTACGAAATCGACAATTACCCAGGCTTCCCGGGAGTGTCAGGCACACAGCTTGCTGATGCCATGAAAAACCACTGCGAAAAGCTTGGGGTAGAGTTCGCTAGAGGCAAGGTTTCTTCTATTATAGATAAGGGAGAAACAAAAGAGCTTATCACAAAGAAGCAAAACTTCGAAGCTAAAACAGTAATCATTGCAACAGGTGCTACCAATAGAAAGCTTGGTTGCCCTGGTGAAGAAGAACTTTCAGGCTTGGGAGTGTCTTACTGTGCTACTTGTGACGGCGCCTTCTTCAAGGATAAAACAGTAGCTGTTGTAGGCGGCGGTGATGTTGCTTTAGAGGATGCTATTTACCTATCAAGATTCTGTACCAAGGTTTACCTTATTCACAGAAGAGATGAATTCAGAGGGGCTAAGGTTCTACAAGACAAGGTTAATTCTATAAATAATATAGAAATAATATATGACACTGTAGTTAATTCTATAGAAGGAACTGCTTCGGTTGAATCAATAAACATTCACAATAATAAGACTGAAGAAAACAGCAATCTTAAAGTAGATGGAATCTTCATAGCAGTAGGAACTGTTCCTAACACAGGCTTCCTTTCTGATTTAGTAGCAGTTGATTCTAAGGGCTATATAGTTGCTGACGAAACCTGTAAAACTTCCAGGGAAGGCATTTATGCAGCAGGTGATGTAAGAACAAAGCAGCTCAGACAGGTGATTACAGCTACCGCAGATGGAGCCAATGCCATTACTTCTATTCAATACTATTTTCAAAAATAATTACTTTACCAAAATATTACAAGCTTAAAGCCTTACACTTCCCGTGAAAAGGCTTAGTAAACTTAGACTTGACATATATAGCTTTAAACTATATAATTTAAAACAGTTGTAATAAGTTTGTAACAAATTCGGAGGTTTTTTACAAAATGAATTCTAAGATAACTAAGACTGTTAGCTATGCACTTGCTGCTTGCGTTGTTGCATCAAGCATTTCACTTTGCTCTGATGCCGCTAGTGCAACATCAGGTGTCAGCGCACTTTCAAGTGCTACTGGTGTCCTTGAGACTACTAACTTCACAGCATTTGCCGGTGCACAGCTTTCAGTTAATGATATGCTTGCTAATGCAACTACCACTTCTACAGAGACTCAGCTCGCTGAGAACGAATCAGAATGGGTTGCAACAGCAGAAAATCCATACGCTAATATAGCAATAGCTCAGGTTGATAATTACGTATACATTCGTGAAAGCGCATCAGCTGATAGCGAATACGTTGGAAAGCTTTATAACAAATCTGCAGGTACAGTTTCAGAAACAGTTGAAGCTGAAGATGGTACTTGGGTATGCATTACATCTGGTGATGTTACAGGATACGTTAAGAGCGAATTCGTAGTACAGGGTAACGAAGAGCTTGCTAAGGAAATGTCACGAAGAGTTGCTACAGTTAATACTCAGACATTATACGTTAGAGAGCAGGCTAGCACAGATTCATCTGTTATAGATTTACTTCCACTTGGTGATGACCTTACAATCATTGACGAATCAATGGAAGACACAGGTTGGGTTAAGGTTTCCTGTGATGCAGGTGATGGATACATCAGCACAGATTATGTTAATATCTCAACAGAGTTTACAGTAGCAGAATCTAAGGCACACGAGGAAGCTCGTCTTGCTAAGGAAGAGGCTGATAAGAAGGCAGCTAAGGAAGCAGCTGAAAAGGCTACAGCATCTGCAGCAAAGTCTTCTAAGTCTTCATCATCAGAAGGAAAGCATTATTCAGCTCCATCTGGTTCAAACGGAAGCTCAGTTGTTAACTATGGTTCACAGTTCGTTGGTAACCCATATGTTTACGGTGGCTCTTCACTTACAGGTGGTACAGATTGTTCTGGTTTCGTAATGAGCGTTTACTCAGCATTCGGTGTTGGTCTTCCTCATTCATCAAGCGCAATGCGTAGCGTTGGTTATGGTGTTTCTTATGATGAAATGCAGCCAGGTGATATCGTATGTTACTCAGGTCACGTTGGTATCTATGCTGGTAACGGAACATTACTTCATGCTTCAAATGCAAGAACTGGTATCACATATTCAAATGTTAACTACAAGCAGATTCTTGCAATCAGAAGAATCTTCTAATAAATGAATTATTAGGCGTCGCAACAGCGGCGCCTTTTTTAAACTAGACAATGTTATACAAGTGTTACGAAAACCATTAAGTTAAGAGTAGTAGCGATTTTGGTAATATCTTATATAAAGTATGAATAATTGTCAGAAAATAATATAAAATAGTTTTGGTACAATTCTTGAAAAAGTGCACAAAAAAATGACAAGTTAAAAACTGATATAATTTATAAAAGTGTGGAAATGTAATTATTTTTCAACAAATGTTTATAAAATTAGTGCGTAAAAACGGACTTGTAAACCTTTTATCCACTTTATCCACATAAAATGTGAACGTTTGTGAAAAGTTATCCACAATTTACGGAAACGTATGTTTTGTCCTAAATCGACAAAACTGAGCAAATTGCTAAAAAAGCTTGACTTTGAAAGTGCGATACACCTATCAGAAAATAACACTAATTATCTGACAATAATTTAATTTTATTTGCTTTTCACAAAAGCTTCACGAATATGTAAATATATTGAGACTTGTGAATTTGCATAAATAAATCTCAGTTTGCTATTTCTTTTTTTGGTTATTTATATTAAAATGGGCATAGGTTATGTGAATTTGTATGCAAAAATCAGTTTTGTCATTGTTAATATTGCATATATAATCGGGAGGTAATCCATATGATTTCTAATCAAATCATGCAAAATACAATCGAAGGCTTACATCAGCTTACAAAAATAGATTTGGCAGTTACTGATGCAGATGGAGTTGTATGTGCATCTACTTTTAATGACACAGTCCAGTTGTCAGATGCAGTTGCTGTATTTGCCGCATCTGAGGCAGACAGCCAGGTTGCGTTGGGATATCATTTCTTTAAGGTCTTCGATGATACTCAGCTTGAATTTGTCATTCTGGCACACGGGGATAGCGAGGAGGCATCTACTGTTGGTAAGATTGCCGCATTCCATGTCCAGGAATTAATGATTGCTTATAAGGAAAGATTCGATAAGGATAACTTCATTAAGAATCTTCTTTTAGACAATCTTCTTCTTGTTGATATTTACAATCGTTCTAAGAAGCTTCATGTGGACATCAATGCAAGAAGAGTTGTTATGATTGTAGAAGTAGGTCCAGAAAAGGATGGGGATGAACTGGACAGAGTACGCTCAGTCTTTGGCGGTAAAACAAAGGATTTTGTTACTGCAGTTGATGAACACAATATCATCGTTGTAAAGGAGCTTGGGGAAAACGATACATACGAAGATATTGAAAAGATAGCAGCAGTTATTATTGATGCATTCCACGATAAAGATTCTAAGAATATTCGTGTATCATATGGAACAGTAGTTGGGGAAATAAAAGAGGTATCACGTTCGTACAAGGAAGCGAATATGGCAATGGATGTTGGTAAGATATTCTTTAGCGACAAACGTATCATTGCATATTCAGCGCTTGGAATTGGTCGACTTATTTATCAGCTTCCTATACCACTTTGCAAAATGTTTATTTCAGAGATATTTGATAACAAGTCTCCAGATGATTTTGATGAGGAGACACTTACTACTATCGCTAAGTTCTTTGAAAACAGTCTTAACGTTTCAGAGACATCAAGACAGCTTTACATTCATCGTAACACCTTAGTATATCGTCTTGATAAGTTAGAGAAGAGCACAGGTCTTGATTTACGAGTATTTGAGGATGCTATTACATTCAAGATTGCCCTTATGGTAGTTAAGTACATGAAGTATATGGAGGATGAGAAGTTTTAATGATACGATTAGATCACGTTAGCAAGTCATACGAAGTTGGCAAGCCAGCGCTAGAAGATGTGACTATTCATATTGATCCCGGTGAATTCGTTTTTATAGTTGGAGATAGTGGTTCGGGTAAATCAACCCTTATCAGATTACTACTTAAGGAATTAGAACCTACCAAAGGAAAGATATATATCAATGGACAGGATTTAAAGAAGGTTACTCACAAAAAGATTCCAATGTATAGAAGAAACGTTGGAGTTGTGTTCCAGAACTTTAGACTACTTCCTGACCGTAATGTTTATGAAAATGTTGCTTTCGCAATGAAGGTAGTTGAGTCATCTAACAGAGATATTAAAAAGAAGGTTCCTAGCATTCTTTCAATGGTTGGACTAGCAGCCAAATACAGATCTCGTCCCAGCCAGTTATCTGGTGGAGAACAGCAGCGTGTAGCTATTGCCCGCGCTCTCGTAAACGAGCCTAAAATCATTTTGGCAGATGAGCCTACAGGAAACCTTGACAGTGACAACACATGGGAAATCATGAAGCTTCTTGAGGAAATCAATCAAAGAGGCACCACAGTTCTTGTTGTTACTCATAACATGGAAATCGTAAGAACTATGAATAAGAGGGTTATCACCATCAAAAAAGGCGTGGTAGTCAGCGACGTTGGAGGTGATGACTATGAAGATTAGTACTCATATTTATAATATAGGTCAAGGCCTAAAGAACGTTTGGCGTAACAAAATGTTCTCCCTTGCATCTATAGCAACAATGACTGCATGTATTTTCTTGTTTGGTATTTTTTATTCTTTAGGAGCTAATTTCCAGTCTATGGTTAAAACAGCTGAAGAGGGGGTTGCTGTAACTGTATTCTTTACAGAGGGAACATCACAGGCTCGTATAGATGAAATCGGAAAAGAGATTTCCAAAAGACCAGAGGTAGCAAACTACGAATTCATTTCTGCTGAGCAGGCATGGTCCGATTATCAAGAAGAATATTTCGGAGACAACCCAGAGCTTGCAGCTGGATTTGCTGATGATAATCCTTTAGCAAACTCAGCAAACTACGAAATCTATCTTTCAGATGTTGCAATGCAATCTACACTTGTTTCTTATTTGGAAGGCCTAGATGGCGTAAGACAGGTAAACAAATCAGAAGTGGCTGCGAAGACACTTACTGATATTAATAAAGCTATTACCATTGTTTCAATGGCCATAGTTATCATACTTCTTGCTGTATCTATCTTCTTGATTAGCAACACAGTTATGGTTGGTATTTCTGTTCGAAGAGAAGAAATCGCCATCATGAAGCTAATCGGAGCAAAGGATGCATTTGTTAGACAACCATTCGTTGTCGAAGGTATTTTCATTGGATTGATTGGTTCTGCCATACCACTTATTCTTCTATATTTTATATATGGAAGAGTAATTAAATATGCAGCTTCTGAATTCAACTTCCTTAGCAACATGGTTACATTCATTCCAGTTGAAACTATATTCAAAACATTGGTACCAATATCACTTTTACTTGGTATAGGAATCGGCTGGGTTGGTTCAAGGGTGACATTGCATAAGCACCTTAGAGTTTAGTATACTGTTTATGATTTAAAGTGCCTTGGCGTATGCTTTGGCACTTTGTCAATATTACGAGATAAGAAAGGCATTAAGATGAATACAGAATTCGACTCAGAAATCATACCAGAAGTTCAGCAGAAGCCAAAGAAGTGGCCAGTGGTTGTAAGTCTTATTATTGGCGTAATGCTTGGCGCTGCTTTAGCATTTGTAGGATTGTTGTGCATTGTTTCATCAAGAACCTCAACAATTAATGAATCATCAACAGATGTTATTGAAACAATCAACAATGATAAGCTCACTGAAGCATCAGGAGCACTTCAGAATGGTTCAGCAACAAAGCTTGAGACACTTATCTACATTCTTCAAAATTATTACTATAAGGATATTAATAATGAAGACCTTGTAAATGGTGTTTATAAAGGCCTTTTAGAGGGGTTGGATGATCCATATTCTGCATACTACACAGCAGAAGAATACGAGGATTTAATGCAGACTCTTACTGGTAATTACGCTGGTATCGGTGCTCTTCTTCAGAAGGATGTAAAGACTGGAGAGGTTACTATTACAAAGGTATATGCCGATACTCCAGCAGAAAAGGCTGGCCTTAAGGAAGGGGATTTAATCGTTTCTGCAGATGGAAACATGGCAGTTGATTTGGATTTAGATGTTTTTGTACAGCACATCCGAGGCGAAGAAGGTACAGATGTTAAGCTTGTAATCAACAGAGATGGAGAAGAAAAGGATGTAACCTGTACAAGAGCATCTATTTCAACACCTACTGTTGAGCATCAAATGTTAGATGGCAATGTTGGATATATCGCAGTATCGCAGTTTACAGAACATACCTATGATGATTTCGTAGCAGCATACGAGGATTTGGAAAAGCAGGGTATGACATCTGTTATTTATGACATGCGAAATAACGGCGGTGGTCTTGTAGATTCAGTAGTAGATATGTTAGACTACATTCTTCCAGAGGGTACTGTAGTTTATACAATGGACAAAGCAGGAAACAGAGAAGATTACACATCTGACGACAAGAGTCAAAAGAATATTCCTGTAGTTGTTTTGGTAAATGGCAACACAGCATCAGCTGCAGAAATCTTTACTGGAGCTATCCGTGATTTTAAATACGGAACAGTTATTGGCACTAATACATTTGGAAAGGGTATTGTTCAATCAACAATTCCGCTCAGTGATGGTTCAGCTGTAAAGCTTACAACTCAAACCTACTACACTCCAAGCGGCGACAGTATCCACGGAAAAGGTATCGCCCCAGACATCGAATTAGAATACGAATTCCAGGGCACCCAAGACGACAAATACGACGTAACCCTCGACAACCAAATCCAAAAGGCTCTCGAGGTTTTGTCAGAACAATAGGAACAATGAGGAAAGAGGTGATTTCGTGATAGAACTTGATCAGTTCAAACAGCGACTATTGTCGCAAAAGAATTCTATGACGGAAGTGAGGGATTCACTTTGACGTCGCAGCCAAAAAAGCTCGTATAGAGGAACTGGAGCGAGAAATGGAAGCTCCCGACTTTTGGCTGGATGCAGCAGTTTCTACAACTAAAATGAAGGAACTAAAATCCATGAAGGATGATGTATCCGTTATGGATAAAATAGAAGAGCTGTATCAGGAAATAGAAGATTATATTGAATTAGGAAATGAAGAAGAGGATCAGGAAATAGTAGATACAGTAGCTGTATTAATAGAGGAATTCGAAGATTCCCTTGATAAGCTACGCATGAAGACACTACTTTCTGGCGAATATGATGGAGATAGCGCTATCGTAACACTGCATTCAGGTGCTGGTGGCGTAGAGGCCTGCGATTGGGTACAGATGCTTTATAGAATGTATTCAAGATGGGCAGCCGACGAAGGCTTCGAGGTAGAGGAATTAGATTACCTTGAAGGTGATGAGGCTGGAATCAAATCCGTTACCTTCCAGGTAAATGGCGAGAATGCCTATGGATTTTTAAAATCTGAAAAGGGTATTCATAGATTGGTTCGTATCTCTCCATTTAATGCTCAGGGCAAACGTCAAACTTCCTTTGCATCATGCGATGTAATGCCTGATATCGAGGAGGATGTGGATGTAGAAATAAAGGATGAAGATATCCGTATCGACACATATCGTTCATCAGGTGCAGGTGGTCAGCATATCAACAAGACCAGCTCGGCTATCCGTATTACACATTTCCCTACAGGAATTGTTGTTACTTGCCAGAATGAACGAAGTCAACATCAGAATAAAGATAAAGCTATGCAGATGTTGAAAACTAAGCTCCTTCTTCTAAAGCAGGAGGAAAACGCACAAATCGCCAGCGGAATCCGAGGAGAAGTATCGGAGATAGGCTGGGGAAACCAAATCAGATCTTATGTACTACAACCATATAAAATGGTTAAGGATTTGCGAACCGGTGAAGAATCAGGAAATGCAGATGCAGTTCTTGATGGAAAGCTTACACCGTTCATGAATGCGTATCTAAAGTGGCTATCTTTGGGTTGTCCAGATAGAGGAACAATGGATACAGATTAACTTGCTTTATATATTGATAAATGTTATTATCTTCTGAACGAGGACAAATGTGCTCGTCAGACAGACACACCGGAGGGATTATGGCAGACAAAACAACCTATTATGTTTTGAAAGAAAAGGCTGTACCCGATGTATTACTTAAAGTGGTTGCAGCAAAAAAACTTATAGAAGAAAAGAAATGTTCTGTTCAGGAGGCTACCGAATTAGTAGGAATTAGTCGTAGCTCATTCTATAAGTACAAGGATGATATTAGCCCTTTCCATGAGGATACAAAAGGAAAGACGGTTAACGTAGTTATCCAATTAACAGATGAACCTGGTATCTTATCAAGAGTTTTAGACGAGATTGCTGAGTTTAACGTTAATATACTCACCATACATCAGAGTGTACCTGTTGGCGGTTCAGCATCACTTACATTATCTGTAAAGATTCCAGAAACAGGAGTAGACTATGCAGAATTAGTAAGTGCCATGGAAAATGTTGAAGGTGTTCATTACGTAAAAATTTTAGCAAGGGAGTGACAACATGAAAGTAGCAATTATGGGATATGGAACAATCGGTTCTGGTGTAGCGAAGGTTTTAGACACTAACAGAGACATCATTAAGGAACGACTAGGAGAATCATTGGATTTAAAATATATCCTGGATTTAAGAGATTTCCCTGATGACCCACACGCAGATTGTTTTGTGAAGGACTACAAGGATATTGTTAAGGACAAAGAAGTAAAGCTTGTTGTTGAGACTATGGGTGGCGTTGAGCCGGCATTCTCTTTTGTAAAGGCTATGTTAGAGTCGGGCAAATCGGTAACCACTTCTAACAAAGCATTGGTTGCTGACAAGGGCGCCGAGCTTATGAAAATAGCCAAAGACCATGACACAAATTTTGTGTTTGAAGCAGCTGTTGGTGGTGGTATTCCTATAATTCGTACACTTACAGCTTGTCTTACTGGAGATGTTATTGAAGAAATCGCTGCTATTTGCAACGGAACAACTAACTACATGCTTACAAACATGGAGCAGTTCGGTAGCGGCTATGATGAAATTCTTTCAGAAGCTCAGTCCTTAGGCTATGCTGAAAAGGACCCAACAGCAGATGTTGAGGGCCACGACAGCTGCCGTAAGCTTGCAATTCTAACATCTATAATTGCTAGTAAAAATGTTGATTATAAAGAAATTCCTACAGAGGGAATCAGCAAGATTTCCTCAACAGATTTTAAATATGCTAAATCTATGGGCTATAGCATCAAGCTGGTAGCACGTTCAGTGAAAAAGGGTGACACCTATTCTTGCAGAGTAGCACCATTTTTGGTTAAGCCAGAGCAGATGCTTTATCATGTATCAGGGGTTATGAATGCAGTTGCTGTAATCGGTAATATGCTTGGCGAATCTCTTTACTATGGTGCTGGAGCAGGAGCACTCCCTACAGCATCAGCAGTAGTAGGCGACCTTGTATTCTTAGCTAGAAATACAGAAAAACATGTAAGAATCGGATGGGCTAATGAGCACCTTGAATTAGCTAATCCAAACGAACAGCGCTTTAAATATTTCGTTCGTACATCAGCGCTTCAATCAAATATCGAAAATGAATTTGAAAACGTTCATTATACAGATTTAGATTTAGATGACGAAACAGCATTCGTCACAGCAGAAATGACCGAAGCCGAATTCAATGAACGCAAGGCAGCATTAGGCGGTGTTATAAGCGTAATACGTTTCTTCTAGAAATATTTTAGTACCTAAAAATTTAGATGAGCATTAATAGTAGACAATTATTATTTTACTAAAGCGAATCATGTTAGATGAGCGTAGTGAAATAATGATTGTCTACGTAATTAATGCGGACTTGGAGATGCTATGTATATTACTTGTTTAGATTTAGAGGGAGTTTTAGTTCCAGAAATCTGGATTGAATTTGCAGAGGCTGCAGGCATTCCAGAGCTTAAGAAGACTACAAGAGATGAGCCTGATTACGATAAGCTTATGAAGTATCGTATAGATATTTTGAATGAGCACGGCCTTGGCTTAAAGGAAATCCAGGACACAATCGAAAAGATTGACCCATTGCCTGGCGCAAAGGATTTCTTAGATAAGCTTAGAGCAAAAGGTCAGGTTATAATTATCAGCGACACTTTCTCACAGTTTGCTATGCCACTTATGAAAAAGCTTGGTTATCCAACTATATTCTGTAATGAGCTTACAGTTTCAGACGATGACAAAATCACAGGCTATAAAATGCGCTGCGATAAGAGCAAGCTAACAACTGTAAAGGCACTTCAGTCATGTGGATTCCAGACTATTGCAAGCGGCGATAGCTACAACGATTTGGGAATGATTGAAAATTCAAAGGCAGGATTTTTGTTTAGAACTACAGATGAAATCAAAGCAAAATATCCTAATCTTCAGGCATTTGAAGAATATAATGAATTATATGATGCTATAATTTCAGCACAAAAATAATGTAAAAGAATGAAGCTCTGGCATGGCAAATACCACGCCAGAGCTTTTTTGTGCATTGTGCATTTAATCCGGACTCCGGAATTATTGAAAGTGACAAAAATGGTAAATATGTACAGAAAATGTGCAATTTGTGAAAAATATATGTTGAAATTCACCTACAGGTGCGTTATCATTTAGTTACAAAAGTTAATAAATGCCCGTGAGAGATGAGAATGTGGCTGTGAAAAAGAGATGAGCTCTTTGGTCTATAGGCATGTTCTTTTTTTGTGCCTTAAGATAGGAGATAGGGGTATCCAAAGGAGTATAAATAATGCATAGAGCTTTCATCGAAAAACTGGAAGCTAATCCAGTTATTGCAGCCATAAAGGATGACAAGGGATTAGAAAAAGCCATTGAAACAGATTGTGAAATAATCTTTATATTATATGGGGACGTTTGTACGATAGAGGGAATCGTAAAACGTATAAAGGATTCAGGAAAAATCGCAATGGTTCACATAGACCTTATAACAGGCCTTAATAATTCCAAGGAAATCTCAGTCGATTTCATAAAAAATAATACCAAGGCGGATGGTATTATCACCACCAAGGGAAATCTCATCGGAAGGGCAAAGGAGTTAGGCTTATACACAGTGCTTAGATACTTTGTTATTGACAGCATGGCGCTGGTAAATATTGAAAAGCAGGATAAGCATGGTGTTACACAGCCGGACGTCATCGAAATACTACCAGGAATTGTACTTCCAAAGGTAATAAAAAAGGTAAATGCAGTCAGCCGTGTTCCAGTTCTGGCAGGAGGGCTCATAAGTGACCGTGATGATGTAATGAATGCACTAAATAATGGGGTGCTTGCCGTATCTACTACAAACGAAGCAGTATGGCAGCTTTAGTGACATTTGGCTCCCTGTAACTTAACTAAAGCCATAAGGCAAGAAGGAGGAGAAATAATGGCAAAATACGTAATGGCATTGGATGCCGGAACAACAAGTAACAGATGTATCCTTTTCAACGAAAAAGGTGAGATGTGCTCTGTTGCACAGAAGGAATTCACTCAGTACTTCCCACAGCCAGGTTGGGTTGAGCATGATGCAAACGAAATTTGGCAGACACAGCTTTCTGTAGCACGTGCAGCTATGCAGAAGGTTGGCGCTACAGCAGAAGATATCGCAGCAATCGGTATCACAAACCAGCGCGAGACTGTTATCGTTTGGGACAGAGCAACAGGACAGCCAATACATCACGCTATTGTTTGGCAGTGCCGTCGTACAGCAGATTTTGCTGAGCAGATGAAGGGAAAGATTCCAGGAATTGTTGAAAAATTCCAGCAGAAGACTGGTCTTAAATTTGATCCATACTTCTCAGGTACAAAGATTCGCTGGATACTTGACAACGTTGAAGGTGCTAGAGAAAGAGCGGAAAAAGGCGAGCTTTGCTTCGGTACTGTAGATTCATGGTTAATCTACAAGCTTACAAAGGGCAAGGTACATGTTACAGATTACTCTAACGCTTCAAGAACATTATTATTCAACATCAACACACTTGAGTGGGATGATGAGCTTTGCCAGATTCTTGAAATTCCAAAGAGTATGCTTCCAGAAGCTAAGCCTTCTAGCTGCATTTATGGTGAGTCTGATCCAGAGTTCTTCGGTGGCCCAATTCGTATCGCTGGCGCAGCTGGTGATCAGCAGGCAGCCCTTTTCGGACAGACATGCTACAACGAAGGCGAGGCAAAGAACACATACGGAACAGGTTGCTTCATGCTTATGAACACAGGTGAGAAGCCTATCTTCTCTAAGAATGACCTTCTTACAACCATCGCATGGGGATTAGATGGCAAGGTTACATACGCACTTGAAGGCTCTGTATACGTTGCTGGTGCTGCTATCCAGTGGCTCCGTGATGAATTAAAGATAGTTGATTCTTCACCAGATTCAGAATACTTCGCAACTCGTGTTAAGGATACAAACGGATGCTACGTTGTACCTGCATTTACAGGTCTTGGTGCTCCATATTGGGATCCATACGCACGTGGAGCAATCACAGGTCTTACTCGTGGTGTTAACAAATATCACATCATCAGAGCAACACTTGAATCACTTGCATATCAGACATATGATGTGCTTCATGCTATGGAGCTTGACTCTGGAAAGCATCTTACATCACTTAAGGTTGACGGTGGTGCATCAAACAACAACTTCTTGATGCAGTTCCAGTCTGATATTATCAACACTAACGTACTTCGTCCAAGCTGCGTAGAAACAACAGCTATGGGTGCTGCATATTTGGCAGGTCTTGCAGTAGGCTACTGGAAGAGCAAAGAAGACGTTATCAAGAACTGGGCCGTTGATAAAGAATTCAAGCCAGAAATGTCAGATGAGACACGTAACAAGTGCATCAAAGGCTGGTCACAAGCCGTAGCCGCAACCCGCGGTTGGGCTAAGGAGTAATAGGCTTCCCCCTCTGGGGGAAGCTGTCACCGAAGGTGACTGATGAGGGCACGTAGTTAATAAAAAACTAAATATTAGGGGGTAAATGTATATGTCAGTATATTTGGGAGAATTTATTGGTACAATCATTCTAGTATTACTTGGTGATGGCGTTTGCTGTAATGTGAATTTGGAGAAGTCAGGCTTTAAGGGCGGTGGCGCAGTCCACATTCTTATCGGTTGGGGAATGGCAGTTATGGTTCCTGCATTTGCAATGAACAGCTTCACAGGATGCCCTTCAGCATTCAACCCAGCAGTTACAATCGGAATCGCACTTAGAACAGGTGACTGGAGCACAGTTCCAGGACAGATTGTTGCACAGCTTCTTGGTGGTTTTGTTGGAGCAGCTATTCTTATCCTTCTCTATCATGACCACATCAAAGCTACAGCTAATGATGATGTAGTTAGAGGATGCTTCTGTACAGCACCTTCTATTCCAAACCCAACACTCAACTTCCTTTCAGAGTTTGTAGCTACATTTGTACTTGTATTTACACTTGCTCTTATTCCAGGAGCAGCTGGCGAGTCTAATGTATCATGGGTACTTGTATATGGCGTAATCGTAGCTTGCGGTGCTTCATTTGGTGGTCTTACAGGATACGCAATGAACGCAGCAAGAGATTCAGCTCCACGTTTAGCATATCAGCTTCTTGCACCAAACTTTGGTAAGAAGAACGCTAACTGGGGATATGGCTGGATTCCTCTAGTAGCACCTATCTGTGGCGGTGTTGTTGCTTCACTTCTTTACAATGCACTTGCAGCAGCTCAGATGTTTGGCTAAAAAGTTAACCATTTTTTATCAACCTATATAAGTATTTCAGTATTCAATACTGGAACCATTTTAAAACTAAACTATTGTATACACTGAGGATTGGAGTCGGTATTGAACGCATGATGAGATGCGTCTAATTGCCGACTCCTTTTTTCTACAAATTTTTTAAAGTTAGGAGATTAAATTATGTTGTATGATGTCATAATCATAGGCGCAGGCGTTTCTGGCAGCGCAATTGCAAGAGAGCTTTCTAGATATGAAGCAAATGTCTGTGTTCTAGAAAAATGTGAGGATGTTTGCGAAGGAACATCAAAGGCTAATTCAGCAATTGTACATGCAGGCTTTGACGCAGCTGCAGGATCATTAATGGCAAAATTAAATGTACGTGGAAATGAAATGATGGATGACCTCTGCCGAGATTTGGACATCCCGTTCAAAAGAAATGGTTCCATGGTTGTATGCATACACAAGGAAGCATTATCAGGACTTCAGGACCTTTACGACAGAGGAATCAAAAACGGCGTTAAGGATATGAAAATCCTAACTCGCGAGGAGGCTTTGGAGCTTGAACCAAATCTTTCTGATAATGTTGAAGGAGCTTTACTTGCACCAACAGGTGGTATTATCTGCCCATTCAAGCTAAACATTGCAATGGCTGAGAATGCTAACGTGAACGGTGTTGATTTCAGATTTAATACTAAGGTCGAAGATATTAAAAAGGATGAAGAAGGATTATGGCATATCCGCACAAACAATGGCGAGTATGTAACAAAATATGTTGTTAATGCAGCAGGTGTTTATTCAGGCGTTATCCACAATATGGTAAGCAAGGATGATGACAAAATCGAAATCATCCCAAGACGAGGTGATTACTGCTTACTTGATAAAGAGGTTGGCACTCATGTATCGCACACAATCTTCCCACAGCCAACAAATCTTGGTAAGGGCGTACTTGTATCACCTACTGTTCATGGCAACCTTATTGTTGGCCCAACTGCTATTGATATTGATGACAAAGAAGGAACAAATACAACAGCGGAGGGTATTGGAGATTTAATTGCAAAGGCAAATGACCATGTAAAGAATCTTCCTATGCGAAAGGTTATCACATCATTTGCAGGACTTCGTGCTCACGAGGCAAGACACGAATTCATCATTGGCGAGGTAGATGGAGCACCACACTTCATCGACTGTGCAGCTATCGAATCTCCAGGCCTAACATCTTCTCCAGCAATCGGTGAGATGGTAGGAAATATGTTGAAGGATATGATGGGGCTTTCAAAAAAGGCTAATTGGATTAGCACAAGAAAGGACGTAATGAACCCAGCAGACCTTTCAGTTGAAGAAAGAAATGAATTAATTAAGAAAAATCCAGCTTATGGAAATATTATTTGTAGATGTGAATCAATTTCAGAGGGAGAAATTTTAGATGCCATCCACAGACCACTTGGCGCACGTTCTCTTGACGGTGTAAAGAGAAGAACACGTGCTGGTATGGGAAGATGTCAGGCAGGCTTCTGCTCACCAAAGACAATGGAAATTCTCCACAGAGAATTAGGTCTTCCTTATGAGGAGATTACAAAGAGTGGTGGACGTTCGAATATCGTAATGGAACGCACCAAGAATCAGAAGGGAGGCAACAACTAATGACAAATTATGATATCGTAATCGTAGGCGGCGGCCCAGCAGGTCTCGCAGCCGCAGTATCAGCAAGAAATGCTGGTGTTGAAAAGATTCTTATTTTAGAAAGAGACAAGGAATTAGGAGGAATCCTAAATCAGTGCATTCATAACGGATTTGGTCTTCACACCTTCAAGGAGGAGCTTACAGGTCCAGAATATGCATATCGTTTCATTGAAAAAGTACTTGATGCAAAAATAGAATATAAATTAAACACAATGGTAATGGATATCTCTGAGGATAGAGTTGTTACAGCCATGAGCCGTGAGGATGGAATGTATCAGATCAAGGCTGGTGCAGTTATCCTTGCCATGGGATGTCGTGAGCGTCCAAGAGGAGCCTTAAACATTCCAGGCTACAGACCAGCAGGAATCTTCTCTGCAGGTACAGCACAGCGCCTTGTGAATATCGAAGGTTATATGCCAGGCCGCGAGGTGGTAAT
>JAEEGI010011084.1_pt1 | contig 19513 bp, 3 predicted proteins | sample 8958751 | NCBI WGS metagenome assembly JAEEGI01 (sample SAMN16246545, study PRJNA631951) | gut metagenome | biome: gut microbiome; feature: rumen; material: KS-attached | host: Bos | place: Iran: Karaj | collected 2018-10 | reverse complement strand
TCTGTCGTTAATGGACCAGTATCCGGCGTACTAGTATTTATTGTACCTTTCCGATCCCAGCACAACTCAAATACGTTTCCGCTCATGTCGTATAATCCAAGTGCATTCTTCTGTTTCATTTTTACTGTGTGTACAGATGAACTACTGTTTGACGAAACCCATGCAACATTATTAAGAGTGTCGCTGCCAGAATAAAGAGTCTGTCCGTTATCTGTAAGGTTTCCACCACGAGCAAGATATTCCCATTCAGCTATTGTTGGTAAACGATAACCGTTTGCATTTGTATCAAAGCGGATTCCTCCGTCAGGATCACCTTCACCCGTATAATCTAATTTACTATTATTAGTAGTTACACTATCAGAATCATAATAATATTTTCCACTATTTTGTTTGATATTAGAACCTGATAATACTGAATCAAGCCATGTAGAAACATTTCTTCCATTTGTAACTTCATTTCCATTTTCGTCTACCAGATAATAAACAGGAGTAAGTCCTTCTGCTTCACTACGCAAATTACAGTACATAAGAGTTTCGAACCAGTTCATAGAGTATGCAGGATAATTTGACCCGGTGCTTGATTCTAACACAGCATAATTACTCATATATTGTTCCCACTCCCCCTGCGTAACTTCATGGTCACAAACATACAGAGAATCAATCGGAACAAGTCTACCTGCAATAAAAACTGCTGATTCTTTATTTGTTTGCTCTGCACACAACGTTGTTGAACTGTTGAATACCGCCCCTGGAACATAAACAAAATCCCAGACTGCATAAAGCGTTAGGTCTCGATATATTGCAGTTGAATTAAAGTCAAACGGTGTATCTGTAGTTGAAGGATCAGGTTTTGTAAACCAGCCCCGGAAATTAACGGTGTTGTCGCTTGGAGTTTCAGATGGCCGTGCAATTGTCTTGCCTTCATAAACCTGCACTGGAGCAACTGTTAAGTTATTAGATGACCAGTTTGTTGTTGTATCAAAAGTGACGGTATACTTTGGTGGTTCATACGGAGCTGAACCATCTGCATTGCGGACTACACGGAAGCCAAGATTAGGTATGTATAAATTATGTGTACTGGAGGTACGGTAATTAACACGGCAGTAGTTTACTGTGTCGGAGGATTTGCTGCTACCACCACGTCGAATGCGTTCAGGAGTATTTTGTGACGAAACATCAGGACCAATAGCAGGTGTATTACTGTCAAGAGTATTCCTCAAATCCCAGCACCATTCCCACACATTACCGCTCATATCATACAGTCCAAGAGAGTTAGCCTGTTTTTTTCTGACTTCGTGAGTTATATTGTTGCCATTTCCAACTGGGTTCCACGCAACTTTATCAATATCGTCGCTACCTGAATATACATATTGAGTTCCAGAAAGTCCGCTTCCACCTCTTGCAATGTATTCCCATTCTGCTTCTGTTGGAAGCCTGTAGCCATTTGCATCCCAATCACATACAACGGCATTCCAGTCAGAATTGTTTGATAAAGGACCGCCGTAACGTAAAGTATCTCCATTACCTGTATAAGCAATATCAACCCATCGTGCAGGATCAGTTGTTAATTCGCCGGCAGCACCACCATTTTTCTTTATTTTATAAACAGGAGTAAGCCCCTCATCTTTACTACGCAAATTACAGTATACAAGAGCGTCATACCAGCTTACATAGTACGCAGGATAATTATTACCACTTCCCCAACTAGAGCCTGGACCTGTTCCACTATACTTACAATATTTACTGTATTCTCCCTGCGTTACCTCATGATCACATACCCAAAGGTTACCAATTGGGAGAACTCGGTCCTTTATAAATACCCCGGATTCTTTATTTGTCACATCTTTACACAAGGTTTCATTACCTTCAAATGTTGCACTTGGAACATAAACAAAATCCCAGACGGCATAGAGAGTGATGTTTGAATTAACATTTGTTGCATTAGTATTGCCGGCAAAAACAAACGGACTGTCGATTGGAGTTGAGCTTCCACTTGCCGGATTTTGCTGTGGTATAGGCTTAGTGTACCAGCCGAGGAAAGTACCGTGTTTTTGTTCTCCAGCAGCTATAGGTGTAGGGTCTGATAATGATGGAGCTGTTACTGTTCCACCCGCAGTTATTATTTGTGGTGAAACCGTGTTAGTATTCCCCGGCCAGTTTGTAGTCGTATCGAAGGTAACAATGTATTTCTGTGTAGTTGATGATGATGGAACATTGCGGACTACGCGGAAGCCTCTATCTATGTTATCTCGAGATGAAGTAGCCCCAGTAGCTCTCTCAGTAATGTCAGTTCCATTATGTTGATAACTACCACCATGAATATAATGATAACTATCACTTGAATTCCAAACCCATTCGTATACATTTCCTATCATATCATACAAACCAAGCGCATTACCGGCATAAGTTCCATCTGTTTTATCAATTCTTACTTCGTGAGTTTTACTATCTGAGTTACCATCATTCCAAGAAATATCATTAATTGAAAGAGAACCACCAGATAAAGTTCTTTCTCCATAGCCATCTTTACTTAAATATTTTCCACCATCGGTTTTATATTTTTTTCCTTCCCTTCCTGCATATTGCCATTCAGCACTAGTTGCAAGACGGTAACCATTATTTTCAGTATTTTCTGTAACACTATAGTTTCTTATTCCCCAAGTTGTATCACTTGAATATGTAAGACCTGCCCAATTAGATATTGGCTGGTATGAAGAATTTTCTGCTGAATAATATGGTTCAAGTCCTTCTGCAATACTAAGTTTGTTACAGTAAACAATTGCATCATACCAACTTACCTTTTCTACAGGACGATTTTCCTGTTTTTCTCCAGTAGCCGGTAGATTTGAATCTCCTTGAAAGTTACTTGGATTTACTCCCATAATTGCGTTAAATTCTGCCTGAGTAACCTCATGATCACATATAAGAAAATCATTTACAGTAATTGGAAGATATGCAACTGCAAATACATTTTCATTTGTATCAGTATTTAACGTATCTGTTGTAACTTCCATTCCCTCAACAAACACCATCGTACTGTCGCAAACATCGTTGTTAGAAGAGATAGCGTTTGATTTTTTTATTGTGCAGCGTCCTGGAATTGTACTGATTGCAGAACCTATCATTTTTGCATTTGATGAAGCAGCTCCACATTCGTTAGCGTTTATAAATCCACCGTTAACTGTTAGTCTTGGGGCATACAGTTTTAAATTATCTGTACTTTCTGAATCATAAGACGAAAAAGCTCCATCAAACATTGTTTCCATATAAATGGCACCACCGTAAGATTCTCCGCTGGTAAAATTACTTGCATACGTCTTGTTCTGGTCAATCATTCCACCGTTTATCTGGCACACAGAATTTGCACCCAGGTAAATTGCACCACCACGGGCTTTTACACCAGTTGTAGTATCAGGCTTACTGTTCTTAACCAGGTTATCTGTTATTCTGCCACCAAAAATATTAAGATTAAGTTTCTTAACATCAGGGTCAAAAGTTATATTATTTTCCGGCTGGGAAGAAAACTCTTGAATATAAGCTTTAAGATAAAATGCGCCACCGGCAGCCCCTGCCCTGTTTCCGTATATCTGCCCCTTATACATATTTATTTCTGAAGATTCAGAATAAATGGCTCCACCTAATCCACTGTCTGAATCAGGACCTGCTGAATTATAGCAGATATCAGTTCCATTCAACTCAACTATACATGAATAAGTTGATTTAACATTACGACAACTTATAGCACCACCATTTACTTCAGCATAATTGTAACAGATTTCGCCGCCGTTAAGATGAACCGTTGGTGCACGAGTTTCAGTTGGCATTAAGAAAATTGCACCGCCTTTACCGCCGGCAGATGTCATTTTTTCTGCTTTATTTCCCCAGTGAGAGGCATCTGCTGCCTGTCCAACCTCGGAAGAAGGTTTACCTATTACACCACCATTCATTGTAAATACACCGCTGGAATAAACAATTATAGCTCCTGCCATTCCCCTGTTCCCGTATATGGCACAGGTTATTTCATTACCTTCTTCATCCTTCAGAGGATTCATTATAAACTCTGCATCCTTATAAACTAAAACTCCACCACCTGATTGCCACTCCAGTAAATTAACATTATTTCTTATAACGCCTCCGTTCATTATGAATTTACAGTTTTCCCAGATACCAACTCCAGCACCAGTTTGTTTGTTATAGGTTCCGCGAACTTGAGTATTATTTTCAATGCAGGTATTTTTCGCAATTGTTACCTGTGCAGCACCTTTAAGAAATACACCAGCTGCGCAAGGATTATGAATATTATCAGCACTTTCGTTATACCCACCTCTAACAGTTACATTTTCCAAATCAAGTATTACATTTTCAGCCCAGATTACAGCACCTGTATGAGAATCATCCCTGTTTGCATCAATAGAAAAACCTTCTTTTTGTATTGAGTTGTTACTGTTGTAGTATGATAAAGATTCTGAATCAGAGGTGATTTTTATTTTTGTTTGTGAAGCCTCTGTCTCTGTTCCTGTTATATTCACATAAGAACAATTTCTGTCTGCACCATACGATGCGGTATTCTGATTTTCTTTAATGTCACTTTTAAGCAAAATTGTATACTGCGATTGTTTATCGTTTACATCCAAAATTGTATCTACTGCTTTCTGCACTGTAGCAAAAGGATATTGTTTTGAACCGTTATTTAAGTCAGAAGCATTTTTACCGCCAACGTAGTATTCTAATCCTTCATATTTTTTTGCAAACGCTTCTACCATTCCACTTGTTATTTTGAACTTAACTTCGTTATCTATTGCCTGGAGAGGTCCGTTTTCTAAATACTTTAAAACCTCTCCACTACTGCGCTCAAGAAATGATGAAGAAATTACCCAGGCATTAGTTGTTTTATCATCTGCTACTATTATAGTTTCGCTGCAAACATATAAAGGTACTTTCTGTTCTGTGTCTGCAAAAAATGCTATTTCTGCAAAATATAACCCCGATGGTATTTCTCTCTGGAAAGTTACTGTTCTTGCAGTTGAATTAATAATTCCATCTATTGTATATGAAGAACCATCGTCTTCTCCTGTACTTAAGTTTCTTTTTCGTAACTTCATCTTTGCCACTCGTGGAACAATAGATGGCGAACCGGTTATAAGATTTTCTGCATATTCTGTAACAAGATTTACATTACCAGTACTGCTTGCATTTATGGAAGTAAAACCTGTAGCATACGCATAAACAGGCACATCCTTTTTATATGGTTTTTCTTCTGTTAATTTTATTGTTTCTGAGCCTTCATAGGTTATAGAGCTCATTGTAAAACTAACTTCTATCAGCCAGGTTCCGGTTTTATTTATTTTAAGAAAAAAGTTTTGTGGCGAAGTGTTTGCTGTTGCAGTTATTATGTTCCCGGCTTCTTCTGTCTGGTCTGCAGATGCAATTTCTGTTCCGCTTTCATTTTTTTTGCGGGTAGCAGTAACAGTCAGCGACTCAATCGTTGTTGTATCTGGAACGATAGTTGTACTGCGCGATATAAAATTATTACCGTCCGAAGGAACAGCGCCGTGTTCCAGCATCTGTGGATTAAGATTTATTTGTATATCAAAGACAATTTCTTCTTTATTAGTTTTTTCTTTTTCCGTTTTCTCAGGTTCAACGTTATTATTTGAATCCTGATTATTGTTGAAGAATAATTTACAGCCTGACATCAGAACTGAAATAACGAAAACAACTGTAATAACTCTTAATAAACTTAAAAACTTTTTCTTAATCATTTTATTATTTCACCTCTAAAAAGACTTTCATGAATAATTTCCCTACTGAGCGGTGCGTACTACACGGAAACCGTGATATTCGCTACGACCTTGGACGGAACCAGAATTACGCACAGAAACACCACTATTATAAGCGCCACTGTCGCTCCAACCACCACCACGAGCAAAACGCTGAGTAGCCGACTCTACGGTCGTAGGATTTTCGCCTGTAGGGTCTGTTAAAATGCTGACATCATAGCCGGAAGTCCATCTGTCCCAAACCTTCTCGAACAGATTACCACTCATATCATAAAGTCCAAGTTCATTTGCTCCTTTTTTCATAACCTCATGAGTTTTATTGTTGCTGTTGCTTCCAATCCACATATAATCATTTATATTTTCAGTAGTACCACTATATGTATAATTATGAGTTTTATTTCCGCCTCGTGCAGCAAACTCCCATTCCGCCTCTGTTGGCAGACGGTAACCGTTTGCATTAAAATCACAGTATACCGTACCGTTTAGTGTTTTTCCGCTATGTGGTACATAAATTGTTGAATCGGTATTTTTCCACTCTGCCGGATCTGTACTTTCATTTCCTCCTTCTTCAATTAGCTTGTAGCAAGGTGTGTATCCGGCGGCAATACTTCTTCTATTACAGTAGACAAATACATCAATCCAGCTGATATTTTCTACAGGACGGTTTTTCTGTATCTCATCAGAATCAGGCTCTTTTCCAGAACTGCCGTTAAAATAACTCGGATTAGTTCCCATAACCGCTTCATATTCTGCCTGTGTTACCTCGTGGTTACAGATATAAAAATCTTTTGTTAGGGTTATAGTATAATTAGTACCTTCAACTTTACGAGGGAATGTACCATGTTCACATAATACAAACAACGTACGCTTTGTAGATTTTCCAACAGAACCATCTGTAATAAAATCTAACTGCCCATCATCTGCATAATACCAATTTTTTATGTTGTAACTTGTGCCAGCAACAGAAACCGTGTTTATTCCACCAATCCTGTTTATAAAATCATTCAAATATCCGGCAACACTTCCCCCATAGTCATCAACACAATCACTAGGAGCAATAGTATTAGTCATATATTTCAGCTCTGAATCATCCAGCGTATAATTCACTACAAAAGAATCAATTATTCCTGCAGTATCAGAAACATAATTTACTGTGGCATTGTCTGTTGTACCACTTGCAATACACCACCCTGTAGGTGTTCCAGCAGTAGTATCAGAAGTTGCTTTTAAAATACTATTTGCATTATAAAAGCAGTTAGAGATTTCGTTTGTTTGAGTAGCTCCCGTACTATAGAAATGACACAATAGTCCTGCTGCAAAATGTTTTCTATAATCATCATGAATATTATTGCCATAATTGATAACTCCGGTGCTTACACTATTATAAAGCTTAGTATCATTTGCACAAATACCAATTAAACCTCCTGCCATATTAAAAGAACCTTTTGTATAAATTGCACCAGTATTCAGACAATTACAGATTATATTTTTTGGGTTATTGATTTTTCCTATAATTCCACCAGCATACTTAAAATTTCTGTTGGCAGAGATTAAATTACCTATTCCGGTTATAGTTCCCGTGTTTTTACAGTTGAAAAGAGAATAACTATATTCATTAGAAGACCTTAAAAAAGCCCCAACAATACCACCAACACTAAGTTTACCTGTAACATTTCCATTATTTTCACAAGAAATAATATAATTATTAGATGAAGTACCCAAAACACCTACAATTCCACCTACTCCCGAACTGTCACTTAAGCTTACATTTTCGGTAGTACTTCCAAAATTAATTTCACCATTGTTAATGCATTCTTCAACAACTCCCTGCTTCACAAAACCAGAAATGCCCCCCGCAAATCCCCAGCAATAAGTACTTGAACCACTTATTACTTCTGTTCCAATTACTTTTCCTTCATTTATACAATTTGTAATCTTAGTTGTAGTATTCAATTCAGATTCCACATAAGCAACAATTCCAGCAGTTACATTATTTTTATTTCTTATTTCGCCATAGTTCTGGCAGGAAGATATAACAATAGCTTTAGATGTATTTGCAGCTATTATACCACCGGTTGCAGCAACAACATTAACTCCTGTATACGAAGGATAACCTATATTTTTTGCACTCTGATCAGTCTTAATCATTGCATAATTCTTACAGGCTGTAACATTTCCAGCAGCGAGTGATACTATACCAGCCACATATCCGTTACAGGAAGTTTCATTCTGACTTACATTACCATAATTATAGCAATTTGAAATCTCAGCATTTGACAGGTTTTCTCCAGCAATTCCACCTGCATAACAGCATGGATAAATATTAGAACTAGCTGAACTATTACTTTTTACAATTACACCATAGTTTTCACACTGCTTTATCTTACAGCCCGTATAACCACAAATACCCCCAATGTTTACATTTACATATTGAGTACTAGAGTCGGAAGCCACTGTTTCTACACTTATGGCAGCCTTGTTCTTACAGTTTATTATTTTTTCACCAGCGGATGCTGCAGCTGAATAAGCATAACCAACAATGCCGCCTACACAAGAATCCTTAAAGGTTGAAGTTCTTGAAGTGCTCAGGATATAAGATTTTATATTTATTGCTCCATTAAAACTGCAGTTTGTTATTTTGCCCATATCGTTGGAAGCACCTTCGGCAGGCTCTGCCAGGTATGCAACAATTCCACCAATATATTGAGCTTTAGCTTCCTGTACAGTTTCTGTGTTAGAAACAAGCTTTGTTGTTATTCCTTCAACGTTAAGCTTATTCACTGCACCTTTACAATATCCGAACAAACCACACACATCTACTGTTGTATTCCAAACCGGCAACCGCAATCCTTTTACAGTATAATCATTACCGTCAAAAGTACCGTCAAAAGCATTATCTGCATTTTTACCAATGCTTACCCAATCAGCTTTTTCCAAATCCAAATCGCTGATTAAATACCAGGCTCTACCAGCAAATGCGGATGATTCTACCGCATCTGCATCTGACTCAAACCAGGACGGCTTCCAGTCACCGTTTATCATATTGCGGAAGGTTTCAAATTCAACTTTAGAGCCAATCATAAAAGCTGTATCTGATTCTTCCGGCTCCGCACCTGCAGATGAGTCTTCTTCAAAAGCAAGTTTTTTTCTTGCAATAAAGGATGATAAAGGCTCACCTTTTCCTATATAATATTCGTGACTCGCTTCATAATTTATTCCTTTATATATAACACGAACAGTTACATTGAAAACACCATTAGTAATTCCTTCATCTTCTAAAGCTGAAAGCGGTATACTTATACCTGTAGTTTCACCAGTTGAATAATCAGACACAGCTGCCTCGCCAGAGCGGTCTATAAGGATTTTATTTACTCCATCAGAGGATGAAGCTTTTGTTGCTTTTATCTGATATGCTTTAAGGTCATTTACATCACCAGTACCATCAGCTCCATCGTCTGTAAGTTCTTTACCGTTATATCTGAACTTGATATTCAAACTTGTGTTTGAGGTTGCACCACTCTGTGTATTTATCCATGCATATTCAGGGAAAACAATTTCAAACGTTTTGCTTCCAACTTCAACTGGAGTATAAAATCCTGATGTTGGTGCAACTAAAACTTCGTCTTCATCTTCATTCCAGGTAACTGCATAACCTTCATCACTTGTAAAAAGTTCTCTAGGGGATGATGTTGTAAGACTGTCTGCAAAACCGTCTGTAATAATTCGAGGAGATGTTAAACTGCCTCCAACATTAACACCAATCTGACTGTGCGAATCCAAAGGAACTGCAGCAAAACGTGATGTTAGACCACCTAATTTTACTTTCTCAGTTGCAGCAGAAAGCTTTATGTTGCAGGTATTGCCGGCAGAATCCTCATTTTCCTGGATGATGAGATAGCCGCCGAAATAAGTGTTTGCTATTTTTTTAGTAATGCCAGAATCACTATTTACATTCTTTATTTCCAGATCTTTTAGCATTAAATAAGTTGTACAGGTGGAAGGAGATGTTTGTATCTGAGGATCAAAACCATCACGTCCATTAAAGTCAATACAATATGGTTCATCTTCAAATCCACACGACTGGATTATTACATACATATTATTATTCGGGAATAATTCAATTCCTGTTGTGTCTGAACCATTGATTGCTGGCAAAGTAATATCACTCAAAAGATTGATAGTATATACTTCTGTACCATCATTAATGGCATGAATAGCCTCAACTGCCTGTGCAATTGTTGCATAAGGCTTTCCAAATGTTCCGCGAACTTCGCCAGATATATCATCAGAGCCATCAGCAGAAACAAAAAGATTTGTGCGTGTAAAAGTGTCTAAACAGTCCTGAGTTATTAATACATTTGTTGTTGCACTTTCTCCAGTGCCTGTTGTTACCAGATAATCAGCATTACCCGAATCTACCCAGGTATTTGTTATAAAGCCGTCGTAAATGTTTACAACCTCGCTGAAGTAGTAGCAGACATGATTCATAAAATTATTGTTGTCCGAAATGTTACTGAAATAGAACTGAACCGTATGGCTGCCGCCTGGCATTTGCATTTGGGTGGATTGTCCGTCTGCAGTAAAATTAAAAGTTTGTGTATATTCATCTGGATCTGATGTATCAAAAGTAAGCTTCTGATGATATCTTACCCCGTTTTTTGTCCAGTATACCCGCACAGATTGGATTTTACTACCTGAAGTGATATTGTCATTATCAACACTTACCGGCAGCGAGGCAGTTCCAGTTCCAAAGGTATTTGCCACAGGCTTTACAGTTATACTTATTGATGAAGGACTAGTTGTGCCGTCAGCATTTACAGTAACAGAAAGGCTGCCACTAAGTTTTTTAGCAGTGGGAGAAGTTGAATCGTTTCCTGTTTGTACACCTGATGCAGAAAAAATGTAATTTCCTGCCTTTAAGGAAACAGAAAATGTTGTTCCAGAAACATTACACTTGTATTTTTCTCCGGAGGATTTTGACTGCGCCATAACAGTATACGTATAGGTTGCCGAATTATCGGTACTACCTGGAACAGCAGTTCGTTCTGCAAGAAAAGCCTTTTCGGTTATGCTGCCGCTTACAGTAATCAACTCATTTTCTGCATTTCTTTTCGTATTAGATTCTAAATCATCTTTTGCGTTATGATTAAAAAAAGAACAACTGCTTAATAAAAATACCAGCAAAAAAAAATTGTAAAAAATCTTTTTCATTTATTGCTTCAAATCCTCTCAAAAAAATTAGAAGCCTAAGTCCAGATGCAGCTCATTATTACCATCATCATCTCTATCTTCCAATAACCAGGATTTATAGAGACCATTAGCATTATTTTCGTTAACCCATTTGTTTAAACCTGAATGCGCTTTTACTATTTCATCAGCCCTTGTAAAATGGTAACCTTGTGAATATATATATAATCCATCTTGTGTCCCAGAGCTTGATCCATCATAATTTCCACCCCAGAAATAATTATGTATAAGAGCATTTGTTCCTAAATTAGAAATTGCATAATAAACATAATATTCAACTTGGTAGTCATTAGCATTATTAATCATCTTAACATCAGTAGTATTATTAGGCTTACCACTGATATATCCCCAATTAGCTTTTGTTACAGATGATGGCTCGGAGTAGTCATAAGTAATCTCTCCTCTATTTACGCAATTATGCACATTCATTGTATAGTTTGCCGTATCAGTTGAATCAGCCGGATATCCATTTTTACCAAGTATACCACCAATAAAAGCATATCCCCGTATTTGAGCATCATTCTCACAATTAAAAAGTGCAACAGGAATAACTCCATCTTGTGTTTGTTTTGCAATACACGCTCCAAGAATACCTCCCACTCCTGTATAACTACTGTTTCCACTGCATTTTATGATATTTTCATTTTTACAATTATATATATGTGAATAATTTCCACTCAGGCTGCTTTCATCAATTTTTCCACATATTCCACCACAAAAACCTATTCCATCAGCATAACTTCCGTAAGCATTGTATTCAATCAAACCTTTATTTACACAGTTTCGAATAGTACCACCTTTTAAAACACTTACAATACCACCAACACTATACTCTGTTGAATCTGATGAAGAAGAATAATTTACAGATGCTTCATTAACAACATTTTCAATTACAGGATATTTTCCGTCTTCTCCAGAAGTAACACCTACGAGTGCACTATAACCTGATGATACAATTCCCTCTAATTTTACATTCCTAATTTTGGCAGCACCACTTACATTTTGAAACAAAGGTTCTGAGCCAGTAAAGGACACGTTGTAATAAGTTATTGAATGGCCATCTCCATCAAATATTCCTTTAAAAGACTTATCTGAAGCTCCAATTCCATCCACCATAAAGGCGCCTGAAATAATATTATTCGATATTATTATGTCTCTTTCCATAATAAGAGTTACACCTGCAAAGTCGTATGAGCTTGCAGCATCTACCGCTGTTTGCAACGCAGTAAAATCATTCTGTGATTTCATAGAATAAGTCTGACCGGCGGCAAGAGTTATTCCTGAAGAAATTGCATTGGATAAGGTTTGAATAGTTCCATTTTCAATAATATAATTTACAGAGCTTGTATTACCGTTTTTCTTATCATAGGCTTTAACTAAAAGCTCGTAGTTTCCCTTTGGCAGCTTTTCATAAAAATGAAGCTTAAACGGATTTGAACTGTCTAAAGAAAAATAATTAGGTGTATTGCCACTTTCCGGCTCAATTTTTCCGCCAAAGCTGGAAAGAATGTATGACATTTCAACATCGTCTTCAGATAATGGTAAACCTTCCCTTTCTACAGAAACAGTAATTGTATTGTTATTACCATAAGAAATCTTTCTTCGGCTTAAAGAAATATCAAGTGTAGTGAGATTGTAAGTTATAGAACCAGACAGACTTGGATTTGCTATAATTCTTGCTGCATTAGTGTTTGTTCTTGAAGAATCAACAATATATCTATCATTATCACTTTTAAAAACATTAGTAGGTGTGTAGGGAATATAATTAGAGCTGCCATTTGTAAATGCCAGTCCACCACCACCGCTAATAGATGCGGCATCTGCTCTTGTTATACCGATTGTACTTCCTGTTACGCTTCCTGTAACATTTATAATTTTATCTTCCGGAAGATAAACGTTACACTCTTTATATCCACCAGAACTATCACTGCAATAGTTATCTGTAATCTGGTTGTTTGCGCCTTTTATTGAAAATGCAGTTTGGTAAACACGCGTCGTGCCACTATCAGTTGTTATTCCGATTCCACCTGCAAATTGTGTGACTGTACTTTTATTATTTTTTATAACAACATTATTAAATTGTACAAACGGGAAATCTTCTGGACTGGAACCGATTGCTCTGCTTTTGAAAGTATTGATTTGTATTGCACCGCCAGCACCGTATGCTTCATTGTTGATAAAGGTAGTATTACTAATAGATACATTCATTTTGGTATTGATGGTATTACTCCCAATATTTATAAATATTGCACCACCGGCACCTTTATTTTCAGTAGCAAAGGATCCAGAATTATTTGCCTTGTTACCATCAAAAATACATCTGTTTATAGTCAAGCCACTTGCAGCATAAATGGCACCACCATTACCAAATGTGCTAGCCTGAGTTGCAGAGCTCTGATACGTCATATTATTCAAAAAAACTGTATCATAAGCTTCTAAAGTATTATGTAACTTAACATTAATTGCACCTGCATAAGCGGCTGTTGTTGTATTATCTTTTAAAATACAATTTTTAAGTATAACTTTTGCACCTGTATCTTCAGTACCGTTCTCCATACCAATTACAGCTCCGGAGTTTTTTTGGTAAGCTCCTGTTAATACAAGATTCTCCAGAGTTAGGGTAAGATTTGCAGCACTTCCATTCAAATAAAATATACCGCCTTTTTTTGAATCACTTCTATTTACATTTATAGTCCGTTTTTCAGCTTCAGAAGATGGACCTGTGCAGATTGTAAGATTAAGAGGTTCATCTGTTTGTGTTGTTATTTCTACGAGAGTTCCCTTTTCAGAAGAATCTTCTGGATCTGAATAATAATTCACACTCGCAGATTCCAGAAAATCATCAAGAATATAAATTGTATAATTTCCACCATCATTTAAAGCAATAACTTTATCTATAGCAGCCTGCAAGGTTTTAAAAGGATAATCTGTACTGCCGTCTTGGGTTGTTTGTGTTGAACCAAACTTTACACAGAAGGAATGAATTGTACTGTAGTTAATTAAACCATTTGTTATTTCTATTCTATCACCCAGATTATGCCAGACGCTTGTCTGCAGATTTTTATAAACATATACAGTTTCCTTAGGAACTGTGTAAGCTGGAATAACTGGATTACCAGCAGTTTGTGCAGCCTGAATCTCTGTATATGTTTCTTTGTAAAAATTAATTTTTATATCATAAATGCCGGCTGGAACAGAGGTTATACCGCCACTTGTCTGGTTTACCTGAGTTCCACCTGATGCCGGAGTATCTTTCATTGTAAAGTGAGCAGATGTAGGATAGCTGTTTGCACTGTAAAAATCCAAATCTGCACCACGCTGTAATACCTGACGGAGCGTAGTTGTTGTTCCGGAAACCTTCTGCTGCCATTCTGCAATAACTGTATTGACAAGAGTGTCTACTGATATTAGAAGATCAACACTACCATTATCTCTTAGAATTGGTTCTGCGATTATGTCTATATCATCTCTGGATTTGTTCTGGTTACCATCTATAATAAACGGTTCACTCTTTCCTTCCAGAATCTGCGTTGTTAAGTCGTGAGTTGTTTCATTATTATAGCCGCGTGCAACTAAAATCCAGGTTCCTTGTGATAATTTTACAGAATACGTAATATCTCCATAAACAGGATCTACTTCAATTGTTCCTTCTGGTCCCGGTTTTGAGCCTTTGTATGCTGTAATTGTGTACGAAAGGTCATCATCTAAGATTGCATCATCAGGGACTGCATAGCGGGAGATTGTCGGGTCAAGCCCGACAATGACATTAGAATTGTCATATTCGGGCTCGACCCGAATATCTCGTGCAGAAATTGTTCCCGAAACAACAACATAATCATTTTCTTCAGAAGTATTCTTTTTTTGTGAGAATAGATTACGGCAGGAAATAAGAGATGATAAAAGCCCCGCAACTATTCCTGTATATATAATCTTTTTATTTATCATTTTTATTTTCCTTACCATTCTAACTGTCCCCTATCGTTCAGTGATTTTTCTGTACCATTTGTATCATCAAGCTTTACTGTAAACTTATTGTAATAAGACTTCACATCCTGAATTGTACCATACAGAATCTGTGAATAATCCACATATCCGGCTGCTGGCGTTGCTGAATCTGCATGAAGAATTATTGTACCAAAGGTTGTTGGATCTGCTGCGTATGTGAGTCCAGATAATGACGCTAAGTAATCTGCATCTGGCAAGACAAGAGAGTTATCTATAAACAGGCGGATTCCAATTGTAGAACCGCCACCTGATGCATACGGTTTACACAAATAGATTCCGCCATCTGTGTAGAAGCTGCCATTCAAATTGATTCTGTTCTGCAATATGCTGGCCGGACTGTTAGTTCCTGTTACACCAGTATAAATTGCATAATTATTGGTTCCCGACAATTCAGTAAAGGTACAGTTTGTAATATCTGCCGTACCGCCCCGCAGACATACCGCTATAAAATCGCACCCCGAATCATAACTACTATTAATGCTTTGATTGTTGGCACAAAAATGACAGTCTTTAAGTTCAACTGAACTATGGCTGTTATTACTTGCACATAAAACTCCGCTGCTATAAAAATGTGCATTTGAACCTGTGAAGCTGCTTGCATTATTATACATTTTCACATTTTGCAGCAGCAGATTTTCTGATCTGGATTTTATAATACTTACAGGCTTGTCTGCCTGAGATGGTGTTGAAGCATTCACAAACCAGTTTTTATAGAAAATAACACCTTTTATATATGAACCTGGCTGTTGATTATCATCTATATCTATTAAATTGGAATTACCCGAAACAGCATTACAGTAGAACATGGTGCTTGAAACATTTGGATCAGTAGAGCTTACGGTTCCTGTAATTGCAAACTTTGCTTCATTGCCTATATACATCATACCCATATTTCTGTTGAATATGGTATTCGTACAATTAAATGTTGATTTCTCGTCTTCATTGGTACCCGAATCAATATAAATATAACTACCAGGATTACCATTATCAGCAATTGAAACATTATTAAAAGATTCAGTAGCGCCGTAATAAGAAATTATTGTATCTGAGGTGTCTCCAATATAAGAATCTATCAGGTTTACGGTTGAACCTTTATCTGCTAAAAAAGCAGAACCTTTATGAGAATAGCCGCCTTTAATCTGAACTTTTTCAAGTGTAACAGAAGCCTTACAACCAATATACAGAACACGTCCCTTTTTATCATTTGAAAGAACACTTTCTGCACTTCCAGCAGAATAGGTTGTTCCAGCTGCATTTATTGAATAAACTGTTGAACCATAACTGACAAATCTAATTTTAACTGGTGTTGCATCTGTATAAGCATTTATATTTATAAAGGAATTACCATAATCAGTTTCTTCAGATAAATATTCATGAAGTTTGTACTTTGTTTGCTGCATTGTTTCATCAGCAGCAACCGCATCTCCCATAAGATAAATGTTATAATCATTAATATTATTATCTTGGGCATGGTTTATTATAGTTTGAAGATTATCGTAATTTAATGGCGTCTGCATTGAACAATCTGGTATAAAATAGAAGGACTCTTTATCATCGACAGAAACAAGTGTTTTAAACTGCGTGGTAGTTCCAGAATCTGTATAACATTTTATTCCTTTGTAATTAACATTAACTTCCAGAAAATAAAGACAAGGTTCTGATGTATTTGTAGCAGTGAAATCAATATTATAATTACCAGAAGGGTTATTTGATGTATTTAATATAAAGCTTCCATCTTCATTTAATCCTGTTATTTTTTTACATGAAGAGCTTATAGAAGCATTATTTGTTACATCCTTTAATTCTCCTTCATCAATCGTTACTTTTGCATTTATAGTTTGAGTAACTGCGGATTTTGCTTTTACAAATGTTTTATCAAGCGAAAAAAGCACCTTTACATAAGACAAATCCCAATATTCAGTATATTGATTTCCATTGTATTTAGCGGTTGCAACAAGCTTGTAACGTCCTGTTGGAATTGTGTTGTCTGTAGCAGAAATTGAAAACTTAAGTCCTGTCTGAACTGGAGTGTCCGAGCCTGATAAGTTTTCAGTATAAGGTTCAACTTTCCAGGCTGGGTCACTTGTATCAGCACCTACCGGAACAAGGCCTCCATTTTCGTATTCAAGCTGGAGAGTAAAATCTCTGGAATTATAAGCAGGCTGAGTTAAAAGTGGTTGATAAGAAGAATCTTGAATTGATGGAATAACATAAATAAAGGCACTTGAATCTTTATAGCCAATCAAATAGCGACTGTTATTACCATCATACTTTGCTCCACCATAGGTATTGGTGTCAGTCTCCGTATTGCCAGTGGCTGCAAAGGTTATCTCAGGAATCATTTCTGCATATATATATCCCTGGCCGCCTTCGTTATTCCAGGTGATTTCATCAGCAAGGTAAACATTGTAACCGCTGTCGCTAAAGAAGATATTAATTAATGTGTCTGTTGCAAAAAGGCCGCCAGCTCCATTGGCATATCCGTTTGTAACAATGCATGGAGTTTCAAGGGCACTGGATGTATCGGCAAAAGAAAGGCCAATGCGGCTATCTGTTGTAAAGCTTCTGTGTATTTTAAGAGGAGCGGTTGCAGCAGTAGTGCCTGTGTTTGTTTTTGTTGAAAAATAGATATTCTGGACGTTTCCTGTGATTAAAACTTTATTTTTTAGTGTGATATAACCTGCTGTCAGGCTTCCGCCTTCCTGTTTACAATCACGCCAGACGCCTCTTCCTGCAACAGGAGTACTTCCGTTTGTTCCCGCTCTTGTGATATTTATATTGCCAATTGCAAGCTCTACTTTTTCGTTTAGATAAATGCCGCAGATTTTATTAATTGTACTGTCGCCGGCATTAGTATTAAGGTCCAGCTTTTTTAGACCGTTCTTTCCCCTGATTGAGATTTTAAGCGGCTGACTTGGATTAAGGGCAACTGCATATTTGTAATTTAAATATTCGGAACCGGAAGTCCCAAAGGTCATAAGAGATGAAGAGTTAGAGCTTGAATATACTATATCATTTGCCAATACAATTTTGTATTCAGCTCTATTTGCCGCTGTAGTTGTAGTGTCGCTGTCATTTTCCAAAATGATTTTTTCCACAGCAGCTTTAAGCTCAGCCGCATTTGTAACTTCGTAATAAAAGCGTTTATAAAGATCCAGACATTCCTGAGTAAGAATAAAATCAGCCTCATTTGTAACTTGGGCACCGGTAGTTTTTACCGTCATATGCTTCTGGTTAGCAATGGAACTTCCTCCGGTAACTGTACCATTTTTTACCCAGGTATTTGTTTCCTGATTACTATAAACATTTATGATTTCTTCGCAGCTGTAAAAAGGCACAGAAGTGTCTGTAATATTGGCCGAAGCTTCTGTATAAAAATCAAAACGAACATTGTGAGCACCAGCTGGAACCGAAGTTGAATTATTCCATGTAAAAAGGAATGTATGACTGTCTGCAGCAGATTGTACGATTGTTTGTACATCAGTTTCTGTAGAACTGTTAGAACTAATTGGAATCTCTACTGCTTTTATAGTATTGATTGTGCCTGTAGCATCAGTAATTGTAAGGTTTACAGTTCCATTTGTACTGGCTGTCATTTTTGGCCTTACTGTAATCACTATATCGTCTTTATAACCTTGTTCTCCACCAGCTGCAGAAGTATCTATTATCACGTGAGTTCTTTCACTGTTTAGAGTTGCATAAGTTCCACAATCTGCACCTAAAAGCCAGTTTCCATTCGTAAGCTTTATTTTAAAACCAAGACCATCAGAAGAAGGAGTTGTTATCTCTCCAGTAATACTTCTGCCATCAGTTTTTTCAGTCCAATTACTGCCGGAAACTTCTGCCTCCTTAGCAGTTACAGTTCCTTCTGTAATATCGCCTATTGTAATTGCATTACGAGATAAGTTGCCATAATTTTCAGCCCTCAGTATATTTTCTGGAGCATAAGAATAATTTGCAGCTATTGTTCCAGAAATCTCGTACAGCTTTTCACCATTATCTTTACTGTTATCATTATTTGAAGAAGCATTGCTGCAGGATAGAAGACCTCCAGCAAAAACTAAAAGAAAAGAAGTTGCTAAAAATATAGCTTTTTTCTGATTCAACTTTCTCATATAATACCCTTATCTTATCTATTATATCATTGCTTTTCTATATTTAAAAGTACTTATTTCACAGGTGCTTATTTTATATGCCGCCTGAATATACTTGTGAATATAAAAAAAGGCGGTATAATAAAAGCTATGATAGAAATGCCTGAGATTACTAAATTAGAAGATGGCGGCTGTATCTGGTCGCATGCGTTTGAAACCTTTACTGCAACTGTTTACGTACCGGTTGCAAATAAGGATTTGCTTTCAGAAACGCTTAATTACGGCTTTATGGCTCCGTACCTGCTTGTTTTTGCAGAACAAAAGCCTGATTATAACACTGCCATTTCTTTTGCACGCGAAAAAGGTTTTGAAGAACTTGCAGCCAGC
>JAEEGI010011078.1_pt1 | contig 19520 bp, 16 predicted proteins | sample 8958751 | NCBI WGS metagenome assembly JAEEGI01 (sample SAMN16246545, study PRJNA631951) | gut metagenome | biome: gut microbiome; feature: rumen; material: KS-attached | host: Bos | place: Iran: Karaj | collected 2018-10 | reverse complement strand
TCGGACCTTTCTGAAAAAATAGGGCTTTCCTTTTTGGGAAAAGTGCAGTATAGTAAACAAATGAAGCAAAAACCGGAAGATGGGAATGAGACAATGAAGATCAAGATCTGTGCCGACAGCACCTGCGATCTCTCGCCGGAGCTGCTGGAGCGTTTTGAAGTCAAGACCATCCCGCTGACGATCCTCCTTGGCGAGGAGAGCTTCTACGACGGCAACGGCTTTACGCCGGCCGACATGTACCGCCGTTATCATGAGGGCGGCACCATGCCGAAGACCTCCGCACCGTCCGTGCAGCAGTTCCTGGACTTCTTCCGCCCCTTCGTCGAGGCAGGCTGCGAGGTCGTGCATCTGGATATCAGTTCCGAGCTGTCCAGCTCCTTCTCCACCGCCTGCATCGCAGCCGAGGAGCTCGGCGGGGTGTATCCCGTAGACAGCCGCATGCTCTCCACCGGCGTCGGCCTGCTGGTCATCGAGGCGGCCGAGTGCCGCGACCGCGGCATGACGGCGGCGGAGATCGCCGCGCACGTCGCCTCGCTCACCGACAAGGTCGATACGAGCTTCGTGCTCGATACGCTGGAATTCATGTGGAAGGGCGGGCGCTGCTCGGGCGTCGCGGCCCTGGGCGCCAATCTGCTGCATCTCAAGCCCGCGCTGGAAATGAGCGGCGGGAAGCTCGGCGTATACAAGAAATACCGCGGCGGCATCAAGGCCGTGTATCGGCAGTACATCACCGAGCGGCTGGCGGGCAAGTCCGTCCGCCCCGGGCACGTGTTCATCACCAACTCCGGCGAGATCGACGAATCCGTGCTGCAGGAGCTCGAGGCGCTGGTCCGCTCGCTGATCGAGGTCAAGGAGATCCATCACACGACGGCGGGCTGCACGATCGCCTCGCACTGCGGGCCGAAAACGCTCGGCGTGCTGTTCATCAACGCGTGATCCGAAGAGAATAAAAAAGACTGCGAAGCGCCTGCTTCGCAGTCTTTTTTTCTGTTGTTCAGGCCCCGACACAGGCCGCAGCGGCCTGCCAGTACCGATACAGCGAGGCGACCGCCGCGCGGGCCTCATCGTTGGCGAAGGCCGGCTCGGCGGGCGGCTCCGCGACCTCCGGCTCGGCGGGGGTCTCCGTGACCTCGGCCTCCGCGGGCGGGTCGAGCGGCTCGTCCTCCGTCGCGAATACCGCCGCGGGCAGCAGCGAGACGCACAGCGCCATACACAGCAAAACCGAGAGAAGTCGTTTGATTTTTCGATTCAAAATCATCAGCCCCCTGCCATCTATCGTGAAGCCTTATCCTGTATTTTTCCAATATATCAGTATATTTCCAAATCAAGGGAAAGTTAAGGAGAAGGGACCGGAAGGGCAAAACGAAAGCGCCGCACGGAAAGCCGTGCGGCGCTCGGAGAGTGCGTTCCTTTACTTCACGCTGAAAAGGATGTCGCCGTAGGTCGGGTAGGGCCAGATCTCGCGGTCGCAGAGCAGCTCCATCGCGTCGACCCTCTCGCGCAGCGCGGCCATGGCCGGGATGACCCGGTCGTGATACGCGCGGGCGGAAGCGAGCGGATCGACCTCGGCGCGGGCCTGCTCGTTGGCGGCCTTGAGCGCGGAGGCGCAGTCCATCGTCTCTCGCATCAGCGCGCTGATCTTCGCGGCGGTCTCCCGCTCGAAGGCGGTGTCGAACGAGGCGCCGAGCGTCTCCTTGGACAGGGCCGCGTCCGCCAGCGAGGCGGAATAGGCGCTGACCGCCGGAAGGATGTCCTTCCAGACCATGTTGACCATCGTCTGCGCTTCGATGCGCATGACCTTGTTGTAGGCCTCCAGCTTGATCTCGTAGCGGGCCTTCATCTCCGCGGCCGTGTAGACGCGGTGCGACGTAAAGAGCCGGACGTTCTTCTCGTCGAGATAGCAGGGTACGCAGTCGGGCGTGGAGGGCAGGTTGCGCAGTCCCCTTCTCGCGGCCTCTTCAAGCCAGGCGCTGTCATAGCCGTTGCCGTTGAAGAGAATGCGCTTGTGCTTCGAGATGACCTCCCGGATCAGATCGTGCAGGGCGCTCTTGAAATCCGCCGCGCCCTCGAGCACGTCGGCATAGCGGCGCAGCGACTCGGCCACGGCCGTATTGAGCACGGTGTTCGCCCCGGAGATCGAAGCGGAGGAACCGAGCATGCGGAACTCGAACTTGTTGCCCGTGAAGGCGAAGGGCGAGGTGCGGTTGCGGTCCGTCGTGTCCTTGGGGAGCTTGGGCAGCACGTGCACGCCGACCTTGATGACCTCCTTCTCCTTGCCGCCGTACGGCTCGTCCCGCTCGATGCAGCTGAGGATCTCCTCAAGCTCGCTGCCGATGTACATCGACACGACGGCCGGGGGCGCCTCGTTCGCGCCGAGACGGTGGTCGTTCGACGCGGAGGTGACCGCAAGGCGCAGCATGTCCTGATACTCGTCCACGGCCTGGATGACCGCGCAGAGGAACAGCAGGAACTGCGCGTTCTCCGCGGGCGTGTCGCCCGGCTCGAGCAGGTTCACGCCGGTGTTGGTCATCAGCGACCAGTTGTTGTGCTTGCCGCTGCCGTTGACGCCCGCAAAAGGCTTTTCGTGCAGCAGGCAGACCATGTCGTGCTTTCGCGCGATCTTCTGCAGCAGCTCCATCGTGAGCTGGTTGTGGTCGGCGGCGATGTTCGTGGAGGTGAAGATCGGGGCCAGCTCATGCTGCCCGGGCGCGACCTCGTTGTGCTCGGTCTTGGCCATGACGCCGAGCTTCCACAGCTCCTCGTCGAGCTCCTTCATGAAGGCGGCCACGCGTGGCTTGATCGTGCCGAAATAGTGGTCGTCCAGCTCCTGGCCCTTGGGCGGCATCGCGCCGAAGAGCGTGCGGCCCGTGTAGATCAGGTCGCGGCGCTTCTCGTACACGGCGCGGTCGATCAGAAAATACTCCTGCTCGGGGCCGGTGGTCGGTTTGAGACTGCCGACGTCCTCGTTGCCGAAAAGGCGCAGCACGCGCATGCCCTGGCGGTTGAGCGCCTCCATCGAGCGCAGCAGCGGCGTCTTCTTGTCCAGCGCCTCGCCCCCGTAGGAGCAGAAGGCCGTCGGGATGCAGAGCACGCCGTCCTTGATAAAGGCATAGGAGGTCGGGTCCCAGGCCGTGTAGCCGCGGGCCTCGAAGGTCGCGCGCAGGCCGCCCGAGGGGAAGCTCGAGGCGTCCGGCTCGCCCTGGATGAGCTCCTTGCCGGAGAACTCCATGATGACCTTGCCGCCGTCGATGGGCGAGATGAAGCTGTCGTGCTTCTCGGCCGTGATGCCGGTCATCGGCTGGAACCAGTGGGTGAAGTGGGTCGCGCCGCGCTCAATCGCCCAGTCCTTCATCGCGTTGGCCACGATGTTGGCCGCCTCGCTGTCGAGCCTGCGGCCCTCGTTGATCGAGCGCTGGACCTGCTTGAACACGTCCCTGGGCAGACGCGCCCGCATGACGGAATCGTTGAAGACCATCGATCCGAATATCTCCGTAACCGTGTTCATATGCGTCCCTCGCTTCACAAAAAAGTATATATTATGTTAATTCCATTTTTCGCTTTTGTCAATCGCTTTTTGCTTGCCGCGCTTCGGGAACTGTGGTATCCTGTTGTTATCAAGACGCAGGAGGGCAAGGAAAATGATCGATCCGCGAGACGTCATGAAGGTCGACGACGAAAACTGGGAGGCTTTCAAGCAGAAGGCCCTGAAGGACGAGCTTTTCTACAACGGCCCGGGCGACCTGCTCGACACGCCGGAGGGGCGCGCAAAGTTCTGCCGCCTCAACAAAACCTCGATCTTCAACAAGCAGGATCCCGAATTCCCCGCCTATAAGATCTGGGTCTACAACCTGCAGGGCCAGGGCATCATCATCAAAAAGCTCAGCCGCGTCGACCACGCCGTGATGGAAAACATCGAATACGACGCCGACGGCAACGAGGTCAGCCGTTCCTACGAGCCGGCCTGACGCAAAAGAAACCGAAATCATGCAGATATTCGACCGAAAGGAGCTTCCCTATGAATAACAAAACCTCTTCTCCGATCGTCAGGCTCATCGCAGCGCTCGTTGTGAGCGCGGCGTTCTGGGCGCTTGACCGCTTTGTTTTCGCGCATCCCGCGCTCAAGGTCGTCGCGATGGCCGCGGGCGTCCTCTTCTGCGCGTGGCTGCTGGAGCTGATCTTCGGCGCGCTCAAGCCCGCCTCGCACCGCGGCAGGACCGTGATGACGCTGCTGGCCAGCCTGACGCGCTACGTCGCGGCGATCGTGATCCTCTGCTGGGGTCTGTCGCTGTGCGGCGTGAACGTCAATACGATCGTCGCGAGCGTCGGCATCGTCGCGCTGATCGTGGGCTTCGGCGCGGAGAGCCTGATCGCGGACGTGGTCACCGGTTTCTTCATGCTCTTTGAGAACCAGTACAATGTCGGCGACATCGTGGAGGTCAACGGCTTCCGCGGGACCGTCAAGGAGATCGGCATCCGTACGACCTCGATCGAGGACGCGGGCAAGAACATCAAGATCGTCAACAACGCGGATATGAAGAACATCCTCAACCGCTCGAACAAGGCCTCGATGGCGGTCAGTTCGATCGACATCCCCTACGGGACGGACCTCGAAAAGCTCGAGGGGCAGATCCCGGGGCTGATGGAGGAGATCTATGAGAAGAACCGCGACAAGATGCTCTCGGCGCCGCGCTATCTCGGCGTGCAGAAGCTGGGCGAATCGGCCGTCACGCTGAAGTTCGTCGTCGAGATCGACGAGGCCAACATCTTCATCGTGCCGCGCATCCTGAACCACGATCTGCTGCTGGGCTTCCGCAGGCTGGGCGTGGAGTGCCCCTTCCCGCAGCTTGACGTGCACGGCTGCTGACCGCCATGGCGAGAATCGACGAGGAATTCCCGATCCGGGAAAACGAGCTTCCCGCTTCGGATGAATTCTCTCTGCCGCGCGAGGAGACGGAATTCCGTCCTCCCGCGCCCGAGGCGGAGTATTCTCCCCCGCCGGGTACGGACTATGAGAATCCGGACCCGTCGCTGGAGTTCACGCCCCCCGGCGGCGGCAGAGCGGAATCAAGCCCGCCGCAGCGCAGACGGCGCGTCCTCAGACGTCTTGTGTACGCGGCGGCGGCCATTGTGCTGATCACGGCGGCCTTTACCGAGACGCCTGTTTCAATCGTCCCCCCGCCTCCCTCCCCGGCCGTTTCGGCCGCGCCCTCCGCGGCCCCGGCGCCGTCGGACGAGGCGACGCCCGCTCCCACGCCGGAGACCGTTCCCACGCCGGAGCCGACGCCCGTCAGCAAGACGCCGGAGATCACGACGGACTTCTTCTGTTTTTCGCACGAGCACCACGCCCGTTTGCACATGAGCAATACCGGCGCGCTGCATTCCGTGGAGGTCACGGTGCGGGAAAAGGTGCTGGACAAGCAGGTCTATGATCGTTTTCTTTCCGAAGAAGAGATCGGGACCGGCCTCTTCGAGCTGCCGATGCTCTCCACCGGCGACGTCTATATGGAGAACATGAAGGCCTATGACGCGGTCCACGGCTGGCCGGAGTTCGAGATGACGGTCAACGCCTGGTACGAGAACGAGACCGGCGACGGCGAGGATATGCTCACGCTCACGGCGGAGCCGAACTTCGAGCTGGGCGTCGGACTGAGCTATATCAGCCCGAGCTGGGACTGGTACGACACGCCGGACAGCTTTGTGATCACGCCCTGGGAGGAGAGCGAGGAGGTCCGCTACGTCATTGACGATCCCTCCGCGGTCAAGGATCCGCTGACCTTCAGCGTCGATATCTCCTGCAACGGCCGTCACGCCAAGCCGGAGGAGTACGAAGAACACATCCGGACGGACGAATACGACATCCGGAATTCCGAGACAGGCGAGCTGACGCCGCATATCGGCTACACGAAGGAGCTCGTGCTGCGGCGTCCCGACTGGATGCCGGAGGAGGGAACGATCCACGTCACGATCCGCCAGTATCTCGCCTCCACGGGCGAGCTGTGGGTCCGGGACGTCGATTTCTCCTACCCGCCGCGTTACGACAGCTGAACAGGCTGATCACTTCGCGATCCGATCCGCTTCTCCGCAAGGGCATGTCCGACGGCATGCCCTTGCTTTTTTCTCTCTTTTCCGCTATAATCCGCGCGGAATCCTTTTTTGTGAGGCAACGCCATGCTTTCTCTCCTGCTCGCCATCATCTATATGGCCTTCATCAGTCTCGGCCTGCCGGACTCGCTGCTCGGCGCGGCCTGGCCCGCCATGCGGCCGAGCTTTGACGCGCCGCTGTCCTTTGCGGGTGTGATCTCCATGATCATCGCCGGCGGCACGATCCTCTCGAGCCTGCTCTCCGAGCGGCTGACACGCAGGCTCGGCACCGGGCTCGTGACGGCGCTGAGCGTGGCGCTGACGGCGGCCGCGCTTTTCGGCTTTTCCCTGTCCTCCTCGCTGTGGATGCTCTGCTTCTGGGCGATCCCCTACGGTCTCGGCGCCGGCTCGATCGACGCGGCGCTGAACAATTACGTCGCGCTGCACTATTCCTCGCGGCACATGAGCTGGCTGCACTGCTTCTGGGGCGTCGGCGCCTCGATCAGTCCCTACATCATGGGCGCGGCTCTGGCGCTCGACGGCCGCTGGCAGACCGGCTACCGTTCGGTGGCGCTGATCCAGATCGCGCTGACGGCGCTGCTGTTTTTCGCGCTCCCGCTGTGGAAGCGGAACGGCGGCGAAGCGGCGGAGCAGGAGGACGCGCCTCCCCTGCTCGGCATCCGCGGCGCGCTGAAGATCCGCGGCGTCGGGTATATCCTGCTTGCCTTTCTGGCCTATTGCGGCGCGGAGACGACGGCGGGTCTCTGGGCGAGCAGCTATCTCGCCGGAGCGCGCGGCGCAGACGGAGAAACGGCGGCGCGTTTCGCCTCGCTGTTTTATCTCGGTATCACCTTCGGCCGCTTCCTCAACGGCTTCGTCGCGGACCGCATGGGCGACCGGCGCATGATCCGCGTCGGCATCGGCGTCATGGCGGCCGGACTGCTGCTGATCCTGCTGCCGGGCTCCACGCGGCTCCCCGCGCTGGCGGGTCTGGTGGTTTTCGGGCTCGGCTGCGCGCCGGTCTACCCCTCGATCATCCACGCGACGCCCTCCAACTTCGGCGCGGAAAACTCCCAGGCCATCATCGGCATGCAGATGGCCAGCGCCTACGTCGGCAGCACCTTCGCCCCGCCCCTCTTCGGGCTGCTGGCGCAGAAGCTCTCGCTGCGGCTTTACCCGGTCTATCTTCTGCTGCTGCTCGCGCTCCTGTTCGTTATGAGCGAGAAGCTCAACCGGCTGAAAAAAGGCTGATCGGAAAAGGAAAAAGCCCTGTGCCAATAGGCACAGGGCTTTTTTGATCGAATCGTTCCGCGGATCGTCCGCGTTTATTTCTTGATGCCGAACAGGCCGCGGATAATCGCGCTGCTTCCGCTGCGCATCACGGAGGAAAGCGCATTGCGCGCCGCGCGCTTGGCGATCGTGGAAGCGCTGGTGGTCTTTCCGCCGGTGGCGGCGTTGACGAGGTTGGTGCTCACCGAGCTGACGACGGAGGATGCGGCGTTGCTGACCGCCTGCTGCGCGACCTTTTTCTTCTTCTCGGCCGCCTTCTGAGCGGCCTTCTCGGCGGCGGCGGCCTCTTTCGCGGCGGCCTTCTCGGCAGCGGCGGCTTCCTTCGCGGCGGCCTTCTCGGCGGCGGCGGCCTCCTTCGCGGCGGCGGCCTCCTCGGCCTCCTTCGCGCGCTGGGCCTCGAGCTCGAGGTTCGCCTTGGTGATGATCTCGTAGGCGGACTCGCGGTCGTAGGTCTGGCGGTACTTGCCGTCAAACTCGCTCGCGCCGATGAGGCGTTCGATCGAGCGGCTGTCGGCCTCGCCCATCAGGCTCTGCGGCGGGAGGATGCGGGCGCGCTCGACGATCTCGGGGATGCCCTCCTCGTCGAGGAAGCTGACGAGCGCCTCGCCGACGGCGAGCTGGGAAAGGGCTTCTTCGGTATTGAAGCTCGGGTTGACGCGGAAGGCCTTGGCCGCGGCGCGGATAGCCTTCTGCTCGGCCGGGGTGTAGGCGCGCAGGGCATGCTGGACGCGGTTGGAGAGCTGGGCCAGCACGTCGTTGGGGATATCGGACGGGCTCTGCGAGATGAAGTAGATGCCGACGCCCTTGGAGCGGATCAGCTTGACGACCTGGACGATCTTCTGCACGAGGGCCTTGGGCGCGTCGTTGAACAGCAGGTGCGCCTCGTCGAAGAAGAAGATCATGCGCGGCTTCTCGGGGTCGCCGACCTCGGGGAGCTTCTCATACAGCTCGGTCATCATCCACAGCAGGAAGGTCGAGTAGACCAGCGGGCTCGCGATCAGGCGCTTGCTGGTGAGGATGTTGATGTAGCCGCGGCCCTCGGCGTCGGTGCGCATCCAGTCGTTGATGTCGAGCGCGGGCTCGCCGAAGAACTGGTCGCCGCCCTCGTCCTCGAAGGCGAGCAGCGCGCGCTGGATCGCGCCGATGCTGGCGGCGGAGACGTTGCCGTACTCGGTGGTGAACTCGGCGCGGTTGTCGCCGACATACTGGAGCATCGCGCGCAGATCCTTGAGATCGAGCAGCAGCAGGCCGTTGTCGTCCGCCACGCGGAAGACGATGTTCAGCACGCCGGTCTGGATCTCGGTCAGGCCGAAGAGACGGCCGAGCAGCGTCGGGCCCATTTCGGAGACGGTGACGCGCACGGGGTGGCCCTGCTCGCCGAAGATGTCCCAGAAGCGGGTCGGATAGGACTTGAAAGCGAAGTTCTCGATGCCGAAGCCGCGGATACGCTCCTTCAGGCTCTCGCTCGGATCCCCGGGCAGGCACATGCCGGACAGGTCGCCCTTGACGTCGCAGAGGAAGACCGGCACGCCCATGTCGGAGAAGGACTCGGCCATCACCTTCATCGTGACGGTCTTGCCGGTGCCGGTGGCGCCGGCGATGATGCCGTGACGGTTTGCCATCTTCGGAAGAAGATAGAGATTTTTACCGGATTGTGCCATCCATATCTTGTTATCGGTGAACATAGCGGACCTCCATATTGTAGTTTTTTTGCTTATAACCGTATATTAGCACAGCTTTTCGTCATGTACAATAAGGAACTTGAAAAAAAACGCGTTTTCGTCGGGCGCAGACTCAAAAAAACGAAAAAACGGGAAAAAGAACGAAACTGAATGTTGAGAAGACGTCCGGAATATGCTACAATAATTGAAAAGATCATCCGCAGAAGCGATAAGGTGAGGGATCAGGAATTGAGGACAAGAGTCATCTCCGGTGTCGTGCTCATCGCGATCACGCTGCTTTGCGTATTGTTATCCCCTGTCACGCGGATCATTTTCTTCGCCGTGGCGGGGCTGCTGTGCGCCTACGAATACAGCCGGGCACTGGAAAAAATCGAGGTCTACTGCTGCGCCTGGGTCATGTACGTGTATATCTGCGCGCAGGCCACCCTTGCCTTTTTCCACGCCGGCCCCGTCGCGCTGATCTCCTGCTTCTGCGCCGCCGTGTTCCTCGCCCTTTTCTCCGGGATCCTGCACAAGAAGGTCTCGGGCAGCGGCGCGCTCTACACGCTGGCGGGCGTGGCCTATCCCTGCTTTCTGTTCAACCTGCTGATGGTCATTTCCGTGACCGATATCTGGGCGCAGACCCTGCTGGTCGGCAGCGTCGCGACCTGGATCTGCGACACCGCCGCTCTCGTCGGCGGCAGCCGCTTCGGAAAGCACAAGGTGGCTCCGCTCGTTTCGCCGCACAAAACGGTCGAGGGCTGTCTCTTCGGTCTCGCCTCCTCGCTGCCGAGCGCGGTGCTGCTGTTCTTCATCATGAAGAACACCTCTCTTACCCTCCCCTTCTCCGTGATCCTTATCACCTGCGTGCTCGCCTCCTCCATGGGACAGATCGGCGACCTGGCCGAATCCCTGATCAAGCGCATGATCGGCGTGAAGGACTTTTCCAATCTGATCCCCGGCCACGGCGGGATGTTCGATCGGGCCGACAGCCTTCTCTTCGCGATCCCGACCGCATACCTCTGCCTTTACATCGCGCATCTGATCGCGTAAGACTTCCGGAAACAAAAAAAACACACAGGCTGCATGCCTGTGTGTTTTTTTGTTATTTGTCAGTTGAGAAGGGCTCTTAAACGAGGTCCTCTTCCGTAAGCTGTTCGATATCTTCCGTTGTACCGGCGATGGCGTTCGCCTCGGCCTTCTTCTCCATCTTCGACATGAAGATCGGTGAAAGGATGCCGACGACGCAAAGAGCGATCAGGACCCAGCAGATCACGGACGAGAACAGGATCTTGGGACTGCCGTCGGATATGATCATGGCATTTTGCAGGTTCTTTTCTCCTATTGGCCCCAAGATCAAAGCCAGTACAATGGCGGCTGTGTTCAAATCCAGCTTTCGCATCAAATAACCCAGCACACCAAATACGAACATGACGATTACATCCTCGGGAAGCCTGTTGATAGCGTAAGAGCCAACGACGCAGAGCACCGTGACACAGGGGATCAAGATCGCGTCGGAGAGGCGCGAGATCTGCGCGAAGCCGCGGCAGCCCAGCAGGCCGATGCCCAGCATGAAGAACTGCACCAGCACGAAGCCGGCGAAGAAGGTGTACGTTACGATGGCGTTCTCTTCGTTAAAGAGCATACGGCCGGGCTGCAGGCCCTTCATGATCAGGCCGCCCATGAGAATCGCCGTGACAGACTCGCCCGGGATGCCGAGCGTCAGCGTCGGGATCAGCGAGCCGCCGGTAACGGCGTTGTTGGCCGCCTCGGAGCCTGCCACGCCTTCGATGGAGCCCTTGCCAAACATTTCCTTGTGCCTGGAAAACTGTTTAGAGGTGTTATAGCCCAGGAAGCAGGCGATGGAGGCGCCGGCGCCGGGCAGAATACCGATCAGGTTGCCGATGATCCAGGAACGGAGGATCGTCGGGCGGATGGTCTTGCGTTCCGCGCGCGTTAGGCTCATCTTATCCGTGACCTTGCTGGCTTGGGCACGCTCCTTGATCTTCTTCTCTGCCAGAATGAAGACCTGGCTCATGGAGAAGAGGCCGATCAGCGCGCAGGTGACGTTGATGCCATCATAGAAATAGCTGTTGCCAAAGAGCATAAAGCGCGGGATGCCAGACCCGGGGTCAGAGCCGATGGTGCTCAGCAACAGGCCCAGCGCACCGGACATCAGGCCCTTGACCAGAGACTTGCCGGCGACGCCCGCGATAATGGTCAGCCCGAAAATAGACAGCCAAAAATACTCGGCGGACTGGAATTTCAGCGTCAGCTCCGCGAGCAGCGGGGCGAAGAAGTACAGAGAAATGCAGCTAAGAAGGCCGCCCCAGAAGGAAGCGTAACAGGCGGTAAACAGAGCTTTGCCCGCTTGCCCACGTTTCGTCATCTGGTAGCCCTCGATGGCCGTGGCGGCCGAGGCGGGCGTGCCGGGGGTGTGGATCAGGATGGCGGAGATCGAGCCGCCGAAAATCGCGCCGCAGTAGATGGCGCCAAGGACGATCAGCGCGGTATCCTGCTGCATGGTGAAGGTCAGGGGGAGCATCAGCGCAACACCCATCGCGGCGGACAGGCCCGGCATACAGCCGATGACGATGCCCAATGCCACGCCGGCAAGCATCATAATCAGATTAATGGGAGTCAGAGCATGCAAAAAGCCCTGTCCCATCACAGCCAAAGTATTAAGCATAATTCACGTCCCTCCTTAAAACAGCAGATTATTCGGAAGCTGGACGCGCAGGAAGAGCGTAAATGCGACGTAGATCAGCAGAAGAAGCGCGACGGTAGCTATGGCAATGTACATAGGCTTGACCTTGAGGAAGAAAAGCGATACCACCAGGAAAACAGCGGTGGAAACATAGAAGCCAACGGTGATAACGGCAATGATGTACAGCAGCGTCAAACCAAGGCAAACAAAGAACTGCTTGGGCTGAAATCCCTCAAACTGGGACTTGCCGCTTTCAGTTCCGTGTTTGACGGCGTTCATGATCATTTGGATCAGATACAGCGTTGTGAGTCCGAACAGGATAATAACGATGAATTTCGGATACGTCTGGCTTTCGGTGGGCAGTTTTTTGGTCCCTGAGTAGAACAGGCCGCAGATCACATAGAAGACCGCCACGACGCCGGCATCCGTATACTTCATTTTCAAGAGAAGATTCCTCCCTCTTTCTTTATGATTTGATCAAAAGGGCAGAAATCTGCCCTTTTGATCAAACGCTTTAAGTCGAATGCGCCGCAATCCGCAGCGCGCACGGTTTTCCCTAAAAAGAGGTGATTGGCTCAGTCATACCAGAAGCCGGTGGCCAGGCTTTCGGTGAAGGTCTGCTGCTGCTTGAAGAGTTCCGCCGTCGCTGCGGCGTCCATGTAGTCGGTGACAAAGGAGGCGGCTTCGGCCAGATAATCGGGATCTTCCATAGCCTGCTTGAAGGCAGATTCATAGAAGGAGATTACTTCCGCGCTCACTCCAGCGGGTGCGGCAATGCAGCGGGAGGAGCCCAGCCAATCCTGATAGTAGCCCAGCTCAGCAAGGGTGGGGACGTCGGGCATCTCAGCCAGACGTGCGCTGCCGAACACAGCCAGAACCTTTACCGAGTCGGTCATGGAGCTGATGTCAGGCGCCTTGGCCACACAGAAGTCGGCTTCCTTGCCCAGCAGAGAGGTAAGCTCCTCGTTAGTATTGCCCTTGGGAACGGCCTTGTAGGTGAAGCCGGCAGAATTGGCAAAGGCCTGCGCGCCGATATGGTTGGAGGCCTGCGCGCCGTTGGTGGAGGCGATCAGCTCGCCGTCATGCGCCTTACCGTACTCGACAAGCGCGTTCAGATCGGGGAAGCGATCGTCATCGGCACGGACAACGATGAGAGACGTTTCGGTGACGTGGTTGCAGATGGGAGCGAAACTGTCAATCGTGTAGGTGCCGAGGCCTTTCACGATAGAGCTGTTGAAGTTCGGCAGGTTGATAAAGCCGATGGTCATGCCGTCAGGCTTGGCAGAGGCCAGCTTGGACCAGCCCTTGGAGCCGGAACCGCCGTCCTGGTTGTCAATGATAATGGTTTGACCAACGTACTTCTCGGCATACTTTGCAAGGATACGGGCGGTGATGTCAGTACCGTTGCCGGCTTTGTAGGCAACGATCAGCGTAACAGGGCCGTTCGGCTTGAAAGGTCCGTCATTTGCCTTTCCACCGCCGGCGCCGCAGGCGCAAAGCACCAAAATCATGCTAAGCGCAAGGATGAGTGCCAAAAATCTTTTCATAGTATCCTCCTTTGTTTTATTCTGTACCTTACAGAGATACAGTAATTATAACTGGCTTGTCCCTTTTTTGTCAACATTCACAATTCGTTCACGATTTGGGCCCGGGGCGTTATGCACAAAGGCGATTACGGAATCATGGCCGCGAAAAAAGCCGGAAATGGCACGCATTTCCGGCTTTTTTCGCATTTATGGATTCATTTTCTTTTTCGGCGCGGCGGGCCGCTTTTTATTTTTTCTCCGAGAACACCCATTCGCGCTGGATCGGATAGCTGATGAAGAACAGCACCGTCATCACGGCGATCTGGATCAGGGTCGCGAGCCCGGCCGAGATCGCATGTCCGGCCGCCCTGCCCGCAAGCGCCACGAGCCCGTTCGTCAGCGCGGCGTTGACGGCGAGCTGGATCACGCAGAGAATATAGTACCGCAGCATCGCGCGCTTGTAGCCGGCCTTGCTCTGGAACACGAAGCTCTTGTTGGTGTTGAAGTTCACGAAGGACGAGATCACGCGCGCGATCACGAGCGAAATGCTCGGCGCGAAGGCGCCCCAGCGCGCGGCAAAGAGCTTCATGAGAATGTAGAAAAGCCCCGTGTCGATGAGGAAGGCCGCGCCGGAGGAGAGCAGGAACTTGGCCATCACCTTGAAAATGCGCCAGGAGTCCTTGAGCGCGTTGTAGTGGGAGGAATACTCCTCCTTGTCGTAGACCGTCTCGATCGGCTGCTCGACGAAGGCGATGCCCATGCGCTTCATCTGCAGGAGCATGTTCGTCTCGTACTCGAAGCGTTCTCCTTCAATCTCGGTGAAGCGCTCGAGGTACTGCGCCGGGATGGCGCGCAGACCGGTCTGCGTGTCGCTGATGCGGATGCCGTAGCAGAGGCGGAACATCGCCGCGGTGAAGCGGTTGCCAGCGACGGAGCGCGGCGGCACGTCCGGCAGCGTGAAATCGCGGCAGCCCATGACGACCTTGTCGCCCTCGCGCAGCATGCGCTCGGCGCAGGCGATGATATCGCCCAGCAGGTGCTGGCCGTCGCCGTCGATTGTGACGACGCCGCGCAGCTCCGGCAGCTGCTCGTGAACGTATGCGAAGGCGTCCTTGAGCGCGCGGCCCTTGCCCTTGTTGACCTCGTGGACGAGCACGCGGCACTGCTCGAATTCGCCCAGCTCGTCAAACCAGCGGCGGTGCGCCTCGTCGCTGCCGTCGTTGACGACGACGATATGCTCAAAGCCCGCGCCGAGCAGTCCGTCGACGACCGCCCGGAAGCGGTGATCGGGGTTGAGCGAGGGCAGCACAACGGCTACGCTCCTGAGACAGGAGAGGTTTTCTTCCATAAGCTACTCCTAATAAAGCATGACCATAACGGCCTTGACGACGTCCTCCTCCACCTCGACGGCCAGGAACATGTCCGTGTCCGTTTCGGTGTGCCCGGTCGCCGTGGTCGTGTCGACCGTGAAGGACAGATCGATCAGATAGAAAGTGTTGCCGAGATCAAACACGTCGTGGACGGTCGAGCTCTTGATCGCCGTCGCGCGGCTCTGTGCGAAGACCTGGCCTTCGATCGCGCCCCGGAGGCGCTTGTCGATCTCGCTGTTGGGCACGAGCAGCGGCTTGATGCGGGCGTAGTTGAAGCCCGCCGCTTTCTGCGTATTGGCCAGGCAGTTGATGTACAGCGGAACAAACTGGTCGGTGAAGGCGATGATCAGGCTGCTCGTGGCCTTGCTGGCCCGCGGCATCTGATCCCGTCCGTCGGTGAGCACGAAGGGCGCCTGCTCCATCCCGTCGGGATCGAAAAAGGTCATGCGCGGATCGCCGATATAGTTGCTGATCTCGTATTCCGACAGATAGGGCATCGGGAAGCCCCGTTCATAGAAATCCTCGACGAAGCTGTAGTGCACGCGGGGATCGGTGATATACTGCACGCCGAGACGGCGTTTGCCGCACATGACGACCCAGTGCTCCGGGATCGTAAAGCGCTGGGAGCGGATCAGGAAGCTGAAGTCGTACTCCTCCTTCTCGACCGACCAGCTCTTTTCCCCCTGCAGACCGGGGTTCCGCACGAGCGTGACCGTGCCGAGCTGCTGCTCGCCGTTGAGGATCGCATAGCTGACCCTGTCCTCCGCGCTCTCGGAGGCGATGCGGCGGTACTGGATGCCGCCGGTAAAGCATTTCCAGATCTCCGAATAGGCCTCGTCTTCGCTCTGGATGTTGCGGTCGAGCGTGGCGACGAAGTCGACGGAGAGCTTTTTCACGCGCTTCTCGGTGAGGGAGGCGACGTATTCGTTCATCCGCCGCGAGGGCAGCGAACGCTCGTAGTTGTCGCAGAAGTCCCACAGCAGCTTGAGCGCCACCGAGGCGACGACAAGCGAAAAGAGCGCGTAGAGCACCATGAAGAGGGTAAAGCGGAGCCAGTTCCCTTTCTTTTTTCCGTTCATGATCCCGCGCCCTCCTTCAGTACCAGGAAGGACGTCGGGACCGGGCGGATGCCGATCACGGATGCCGTCTTGTTGATGTAGCCTCCCTGATACCACATGACGGAGGAGGAGCCGCCGTCGAGATTGATGGCGTTCACGGCGCCGAAGCGCTGCATGATCTCGATCTCGTCCTGGTACTTGGCGCCCATGCTGGAGACCTGCCGGCCGTCGATGACCAGCAGCAGCATTGCCTTGTCCGAGCGCTGGCCGATCGCCGTGCGGGGATTGAGGCTCTCCGGCAGGGTCTCGGGATCGGCGGGCTCGCCGTTGGAGATCAGAACCGGGCCGTAGCAGACCGCGGAGCAGATGCCGTTCTTCCCGATCTCCTCATTGCTCATGCTCCTGGCGACGTGCAGGATGTGATCGCCGTCGATCGCGGCGATGCCGTTGCTGCAGCCGTATTCCGAGAAATAGATCTGTCCGTCGACGACGACGGTGGAATCCGGCGTGCTGCCGTTGCCGTTGCCGTCGGGATCGAGGAAGCCGCCCGCGTTGATGCCGGCGACCGCGTCGTAGCGTCTGACAAACTCCGCCACCGTAAAGCCGCGGCCCCAGTAATAGGCCGGCTCGCTGCCGAGGACGACGCGCGAGGGATCGAGCACGACCATCATGTAGCCGGAGTAGCCCGCGCCCTTGACCGGAACGACGATGATGCCGTCCCTGTCGTCGTCGATCAGCCCCCATGCGTCGGGCTGCGGCGCTCCGTCCGGATCGACCGTGCGCTCGGTAAAGAGCGAGGTGTCGGTCGGCGCGTATTCCCGGGTCTCCTTGACGTTCTCGATCGCGGCGATCTCCGCGTCCGAGAAGTAGAGCTTGGCCAGAAAGCCGACCGCGCTCGTCTCACGCACGGAGGTGACGAAGATGTTTCTGATCGAGGGCGAGGGCCCCTTTGCCAGAATGTACATCCCCGCGTAGAGAATGACGGCCAGCAGCAGGACGGTCTCGAGCAGCACGAGAAAAACCTTCAGGAAAAAGCGTCCGAGCTTTTTCCATCCGCTCTCCCTGGCCCCGAATTCTGCGGCATAAAAGCTGTTTACCGCTTTTTCCTGCCCTGTCTCGTTCATTCCCGGTTTCTCCCCTGTTGCGATAGTGTTGCTTTGATTGTTATTTGATGAACAGCTCCTTGGCGAAAATACCCTCGGAACCGTGGTCCTCCGCGACGATGAGCATGCCCGCGGTGTTTTCAATCGTGCCGGCGTTGCCGGTCGTGTCTACCATGTAGTCCACGTCGATGAGAAAGGTGTTCCCCGTCTGGGAAAACACGCCGTTGACCACGACGTCGTGCAGGTAGTCGCCCTTGGAGTGGCTGTAGACCTGTCCGGCGATCGCGTCGATGAAGCGATTGTCCAGATCGCTGCCGCGCAGCAGATAGTTCTTCACACGCGCGTAGTTGTCGTAGGCGTTGTGGTTGGTGTTCGACATGAAGGCGATGTAGAGCGGCAGGAAACGCTTTGTGAAGTCCTCAAAGCGGTCGCGCTCGTTCTGCGTGCAGCGGTCGCCGAGCGTGTAGGCGGAGGGATCGTCCTTCGCCGTCGTCTCGTTGCCCTCCGCGTCGACGACGCTGAGCGTCAGATCGCCGATATAGTTTCCGATCCGGTAGCGCACCAGCGTCGGCAGTGAAAAGCCGTAGTTGTAGGCCTCCTCCATCGAGGGATAACGGATGCCCGTTTCCGTGATATAGCTCTCGTCCAGGACGGCGCCGCCGCAGGAGACCTGCCATTCGGCGGGCACCAGCAGCTCGCAGGATTCGAGCAGATCGGAGAACTCGAACTGCTCGTCCGTGACGTTCCACTGCGTGATGCCGTTGAGCTTCTCGCCGCTCTCCAGCGCCATCGTGCCGAGCGTGCGGTCGTCGGAGCGGATCGAATAGACCTGCCTCTCCTCGGTGCTCTCCCGGCCGATCTTGGCGTAGTGCAGCTGCCCGGCGAAGAGGCCTTCGATCACGGCGTAGCTGTCCTCCTCGCTCTTCACACGATGGTCGAGCGTGGAGACGAAGTCGGCCGACAGCGCGCGGATATGAGCGCTGTCAAACGAGCCGATATAACGCTCGATCGCGTGGCTCGGCTCTGTCAGCTCCTTGTCCTGTCTGTCGATATAGCTCCACTCGATGCGCAGGAATACCGCAAAGATGACGACGAAGACCAGCGCGTAGAGGATCATCCACAGCGCAAAGCGCATCGAGGAGTTCTTTCTTCTCTTAGCCATTGTTCGCACCCTCCTTGAGCACCACGAAGGACGTGGGCATGTCACGGACGCCGATGACCGAGGAAGAGTTGTTGACGTAGTGGTCCTGGAACCAGAGCATCGAGGACGAGCCGCCGTCGAGGTTGACCGCGTTGACGGCCCCGTAGCGCTCCATGATCTCGACCAGATCCTGGTATTTCGCCCCCATGCTGACGACCTGGCGGCCGTCGATGACCAGGAAGAGCATCGCGCCGTCGGCGCACTGGCCGATGGCCGTGCGCGGGTTGAGGCTCTTGATAAGACTGTTCGGGTCGGCCGAGACGCCGTTGGAGATCAAAACGGGTCCGTAGCAGACCGCGTAGCGGATGTCGTTGTCGATCAGCTCCTGCCGGCTCATGTAGCGCGCCACGTGCAGGATGTGGTTGCTGTCGATGGCCGCGATCCCGCCGCCGCCCTCCGTGCCGCAGCCGTACTCGGAATAATAGATCTGTCCGTCCACGACCACGACCGAGTCGGGAATGCTGCCGTCGCCCATTCCGCCCGGGTCGTAGAAGCCGCCGGCGTTCGTGCCGGCCACGCCGTCGAAATACTCGACGTACTCGGACAGAACGTAGCCTCTCTTGCCGTAGGACGAGGGGATGCTGCCCATGATGATGCGGGAGGGATCCTCCACGATCATCATATAGCCGGAATAGCCCGCGCCCTTGACCGGCTCGATGATGATGCCGTCGTCATCCTCGTCGGGATGGAAGACGCCGCGGACGTCGGTCCAGCCGGGGCCGTTTTCCGTCACAGTGTGCTCGGTGCTGATCGTGATGAGCGAGGTATCTGTCGGCGCATAGTCCTCGGCCTCCTCGACTTTCTCGATCTCGGCGATCTCCTCGGCCGTGTAATACAGGGAGGGGAGCCACTTGAGCGCGCTCGACTCGCGCGCCATGATCACAAGCTGGTCGCCCATGACCTCCCAGGGTCCCTTGAAGGCCACGTAGCAGACGCAGTACAGGCCGCCGACCAGCAGCAGGACCGTCTCAAGAAGGACGATCACGGCGCGGCCGACAAACAGCATCGCAGAGCCGCTCTTTTTCTTTTGCTCGCGGCGGATCCGATCTCCGCCGCCTTTTCTTTCCCGTTTGCTCAAGCGCACAGCCCCTCTCCTTTGAGGATCGCAAAATGATAAGAAAGCCAATCGCTTTCGATAGATATCCAATGATGTATTTTAGCATAAAAGACGCCCCACGGCAAGGGGCGAATCATATTTTATGTAAACATAATTTTTGTTAAGATTTGCGGTCCGGGCACAAAAAAACCACACAGGCGAGCCTGTGTGGTTTTTGTTCCGTTTGAGCGGATGAATTACTCGTTGATGGCGATAACAACACCGGAGCCGACGGTACGGCCGCCCTCGCGGATAGCGAAGCGGAGGCCGTTCTCGATGGCGATCGGGGTGATCAGCTCGACGTCCATGTCGACGTTGTCGCCGGGCATGCACATCTCAACGCCTTCGGGCAGGGAGATGACGCCGGTCACGTCGGTGGTACGGAAGTAGAACTGGGGACGGTAGTTGTTGAAGAACGGGGTGTGAC
>JAEEGI010011071.1_pt1 | contig 19529 bp, 17 predicted proteins | sample 8958751 | NCBI WGS metagenome assembly JAEEGI01 (sample SAMN16246545, study PRJNA631951) | gut metagenome | biome: gut microbiome; feature: rumen; material: KS-attached | host: Bos | place: Iran: Karaj | collected 2018-10 | reverse complement strand
GAATTCCCGCAGAATATCCAGATAGCTGTACTCATCCTGAGCAAGCAGCGGTTCTTCCATGATTTCCGGTGCCGGTTTTTCGGGCTGCCGGTTCGCTTCATCGCTTAGATGCTGGTCTTCTATCACCAGGGCAGGCAGCGATTCCTCCGTCTCTTCATGCTCCGAAGGCGCGGGCGTTTCCTCCTGCGGTTCCGTGAACATCTTGAACAGAGCCGCGTAATCCATATTGTCTACAAAAGGCTCTTCCTCTGCATTCTCCGTCTCCGGAAAATTTTCCCACCTGGCAGATGCTGTCGATTCTTTCTTCTGTTCCGAAAGAGCTTCTTCCGGACTTTCAGAATATACAGAATCGTCCGCCAGAATATCATTCAGGCTGTCGATAAAAGCTTCCTGCTTTTCCTCAGAAGCTGTTTTTTCGCTCTCGATTTCGGGAACGGCCTCTACCGGAAGGGATTTCTCTTCTTCCGGGTAAGTTTCCATCGTTTCCGAATCGTCTTCTTCAGCGGCTTCTTCCGATTCCGGCTGAAGCAGGCTCATAAACCAAGGCTTTTCTTCAAACGCCGGCTCGTCCGAATCTTCTTCATCCGCTTCTTCGTCCCGGTCGAGCGCGGTTTCAACGGGAGCCTCTGTCATCGGCTCCGCTTCTTCCGAAAACGGCTCTTCTTCCTGTACTTCTTCCACGATCGCGTCCAGCCAAAGCGCGCTACTGTCATTTTCCCCGTTCTTAACGATCCTCGCTTCCCAGGCAGCTTCTTCGTCTTCTTCCGGATCACTCATTTGTGTTACAGCCGTGTTAGGCTCCACAGGATTCCATTCTTCCTCCGGGACTTCACAAGGTTCCTCCGGCATCTCGTCTACTGGCTCCGTCTCCGGTTCCGTCTGCAGCTCGGGAACGGCTTCAGCTGCTGCCTGCAGCGCAACGATATCATCGATTGAATTCACAAGTGTGGTTTCCGGAAAATCCTCCCATACCACTCTGCGGTTCTTTTTCGGAATCTTTACGATTTCCTCTTCTTTCTCTTCCTTATCCGGAATCGGCAGCGCAGGCTCTGCTTCGGCTTCTTCATGCAGCTCGGCCTGCTTCCCTGCTTCAGTGATCCTGTCCTCAACAGAATCTGTCGGTTCACTTTCCTCCGGGACAGCGAATTCGCTGAACTCGGCCATGATCTCGTGAATACTATAGAGAGGTTCTTCCTCTTCGATAGTTATCATCTCCGGCCCACTTTCCTCCTGTGCGGGTTCCTCTTCCGGGAAAACAGGAGCTGAAGCAGGCTCTTCACTCTCACATTCAGCAGCGGAGGCTGCAGGCTCTTCTTCGCTCCTGTACTCTGCCTCAGGCGTTTCTTCCGCTACAGGTTTCTGTTCTGCCGTAACCGGTGCAGCAGTCAAAAGATCATCTTCACTGAGTACGAAAGAATAGTCCCGATATTCCCGCAGAATATCGCGAATGTCATAGTCCTCTTCCTCGAAAGGATCTGCTTCTGCCGCCGTCTGCTTTTGCTCTTCCCGTTCAATGATCGGGCTCTGTTCCTGTTCTCCGGCCTCTTGTGAAAACTCATCTTCCTCCGGGAAAGGCTCTTCTTCCGGTTCCGGAGTTTCCACGGCAGGACCCGGTTCCGGCAGCTGTTCCGGCTCCGTTTCCGGTTCTTCTTCACGTTCCGGGAGCCATTCCGGCTCCGGTTCGCTGATCTCCTCAGGATTATCACGGAAGTATTCCGAAAGGATGTCGGCAAGGCTCGGCCTGTCTTCCGGCTGTGCTGTTTCCTGCGCTTCAGGGATAGCTGGCGCACTTACAGCCTGAAACACGATAGTTTTTTCAGGTACGGCATTGTCTATGTCTTTTCTGTCTTCCACCGGCTTCTCTTCCGGCGCCTCTTCAGGAGCAGCAGAAGTTTCTGGAATACCTTCCTCTTCCACTTCTTCCGGATTTTCAGGGAGCGTGTTTTCCTCCCAGTATTGCTGCAAGATCTGGTCTACCGTCAGATCGCCAAACTCTTCCGGCAATTCCCAGTCCATATCAAAGTCCAATTCTCTGTGATCCATGAACAGTCCCCATTCCGCCGCCGAAGGGCGGCAGTATTCCAGTTTGCTTACCCGCGCCGCGTTCTCTGACGCAGGATCTCATACATAACGATTGCACCTGCTGCCGACGCATTCAATGATGAAACCTTCCCCCTCATGGGAAGAGATAAAATAAAGTCACAATGATCCCGGATCAGTCTGCTCATGCCGTCGCCTTCCGATCCGATGACCAGTGCGATCGGGCCGGCCAGATCCGTTTTCCACAGATCGCTGGCTCCGTCCGCAGCCGTTCCATAAACCCAGATTCCCTTTTCCTTCAGTTCCCGTATTGCTGCAGAAAGGTTGGATACTCGCGCGACTGCCATATGCTCTGCTGCTCCCGCCGAGGCTTTGTTGACTACCGCTGTCAGCCCTGCGCTTCTGCGCTTAGGGATCACAACACCATGGGCGCCGGCACATTCAGCCGTCCGAATGATCGCTCCCAGATTATGCCCGTCGCTGATTTCATCGCAGACGATCACAAAAGGATCTTCTCCCCGTTCCTCCGCTATAGCCAGGATATCTTCCAAAGTGCAATATTCCCGGACTGCGCAAACGGCAATGACCCCCTGATGTGCGTGCGTGGTACTCATGGCATCCAGTTTGCGCCTGTCGCATTCCACAACGGCTATACCCCTGTCTTTCGCGCTCGAAGCTATAAAGGCCAGCGTACGATCCACATCGCCTTTGGCAATCAGCAGTTTATCGATCGGCCGCCCGGCACGGAGCGCTTCTGTCACCGCGTTGCGGCCTTCCACGATCTCATTCTGAATTCCTGTTTCTCTGTCCATAAAAATGCTCCAAAAAACAATTCAGCTACAATATACATTAATTCAAATTACATATTAACACAATATACTGTGATTGAAAAGCACAGATTTCATTTTTTACAAAATATTATAGACTTTATCAGTAAAAAAAGGTAAGATACGAAAAAGAATCGCAACCATTTCTTAAGGAGATCGAACCTATGAAAGATCCGATGCGTCTTGTTGACCGTTTTTGCTATAAACATCCCCATTTCGGCATCCCGAATCTGATGCGGTATCTTACGATCGCGAATGTTGTTTTCTGGCTCATCGGAATCACAAACCAAACGCTCCTTTCCTATCTGGGTTTTGATGCCGCACTGATCCTGTGCGGCCAGATCTGGCGCTTGCTGACTTTTATGCTCTACCCGCCTTCCACCGGCGTTCTTGCCTTTCTTGTTTTTTATTTCTATTACTGGATCGGCAACGCGCTGGAGCAATATTGGGGAACAGCACATTTTAACGTATATCTGCTCATTGGCTGGTTCGTAACAGTACTGTATGGTTTTCTCGTCTATTTTATCGGCGGATACCGTATCCCTATCGACGCGCAGTATCTGTATCTCTCCATGTTCTTTTCGTTCGCCGCGCTGTATCCGGATATGCAGGTCCTGCTGTTTTTCTTTCTGCCGATCAAGGTAAAATACATTGCGCTGATCGACGCAGTATATTTCCTTCTTGCAGTCTTTACCAATCCTTTCCCGCGCAATCTGCTCCCGCTCGTCGCCACATTAAATTTCTTTATCTTTTTCGGAGCGACGCTCATCCGGATGCTTCCGAAGAAAGATTCCAAAAGCACCATCAATTTTCGAAAAGAGTCACGCAGAATCCGGCAGGAACAGCGCAGCAAGCTTTATACGCATAAATGTGCCGTCTGCGGCCGGACCGATACCGAGTTTCCAGAGCTCGAGTTCCGTTACTGCTCCCGCTGTGCGGGATATCACTGCTTCTGTCAGGACCATATCAATTCCCATATACACTTTACGGAATAGTTTTATCTTTTTTATACTAATATTCCAAAAAGAAACAGGCGGATGTCTGATTGTGACATCCGCCTGCTTCTTTTTGTTATTCAATTTACGGCTCTATGCCGAGTTCCTGCGGTAGAAAACGCGGGCAGACACTTTCCGATACGGTGATCGTCGCTGAAGCCAGCCTCGTTCCGATCATGCAGGAATCATAAAGGGATTTGCCGTAGCTCAGCCCGATGCTCGTGCCGGCACAGAACGCGTCCCCAGCCCCTGTGGTATCACAAATACGTACCGAGATCCCGGGGCAAATACCATTTTCCCCTGTTTGGTTTGCAAACACGGCACCGTTCGCTCCCATGGTCACGACCATTGCCGGAATACCGGCTGCCTGGATACGGCTTAAGAGTTCGTCGGCCATTTCTTCCGGCTCGAAGTCGGAAAAATCATCGGCGAAGAGGATCCCCGCCTCCTGAAGATTGCAGATAAAGCAGCTCGTTCTTCGGATAAAATCGCGTCGTTCGGAAGCAATGCTCATATTGGCCACAACAGCAAAGACAGGCAGATCATACTTCTCGGCATACTGGAATACGCGCTTTACGATTTCCTTATCAATATCGATCTCGAGAACGATACTGGAAGCGTCGCAGAAGATCTCGTCTCCGTGTTCATCCAGCATGCGAATCATTGCGTCCATGTTTGGCCGTTTCGAAATAGATCCAACAACGTCGCCTGTGCTGTCCATCACGGCCAGCCATATGCCCATGCCATCCGGCACAACGGAAATAAACTTGGTGTCGACTTTATGGTTTTGCAGCTTGCGGAGAACCTCCGCTCCCTGAGCTGAATTATCCACCATGCTCACGAACCTGGGGCGCAGCTCAATGTTTGCTATGTCTTCCGCTACATTGCGCCCAACACCGCCGTGAACGAATTCAACGTGCCCGGCATTTCTTCCCTGCGGAATAAACGCGCCATCCGGAAAGCCCTTGATATCCAGGAAAACATTTCCAACCACAACGATCGGCATTTTGATTACTCCCGTATTTGATTATTTTCGCGAATTATAAGCTTCGATTCCCTTTTTGAGCAGTTCCATCGACCTGGCAATATCCTTCCTGTTGATCACATATGCCATTCGTATCTCATTTTTCCCGGTGTCCGGCGTCTTATAGAAGCTCTGCGCCGGGGTGAACATCAGCGTCTCTCCGTTATCCTCAAATTCTTCCAGCATCCAGATCTGCAGTTTTTCGGCGTCATCCACCGGGAGCGCCGCCATTACATAAAAGGCACCCTTCGGCTCGGCAAAAACAACACCGGGGATCCGGCCCAGTCCTTCCACCAGTGTATCCCTGCGCGCCTTGTACTCCTGCCGGACAGCCTCAAAGTATTCAGGCCCGATGCCATAAAGCGCGGCTGCGGCAATCTGATCGATTGCGGAACCACTCAGTCTTCCCTGGCACCATTTCATCGCCTGATCATACAACTCCTTATTCCGGGTGACCACACAGCCAATGCGGGCACCGCAGGCTGAAAAACGTTTGGAAACAGAATCGATGACAATCACATTCTCATCAAAGCCTTCGAGCTGAAGCAGGCTCATCAGCGGCTCACCGTTATAGACGAATTCACGGTACACTTCATCCCCAATGAGGAAAAGATCGTGCTCTTTTGCGATCTCTGCCATCAGCCGCAGTTCCTCAACCGTCATAACGGTCCCTGTCGGATTGCCGGGATTTGTGATCATGATCGCCCGGGTATGCTCGTTGATGCAGGCCTCGATCCGTTCTCTTACAGCGAAGCGATATCCTTCTTCAGGCCTGGTCGTCACCGGATGAATGGAAGCTCCTGCCAGCGTAACAAAGGTCGTGTAATTGGGGTAGAACGGTTCCGGAATGATGATCTCATCGCCATCGTCCAGAATGGAGTTCATCACCATCATCAGCGCTTCAGAACCGCCGTTTGAAATCAGGATCTGGTCCGGCTGCAACGGAGCATCGATCCTGCCGTAATACTCCTGTATTGCCTCGATCAATTCCGGTACGCCGGCACTCGGTGCATAAGCCAGGACCGGTTGATCAAAATTCCTGATCGCCTCAAAAAAGGCAGGCGGCGTCTCAATATCGGGCTGCCCGATATTGAGATGATAGATCTTTCTCCCCATTTTTTCCGCTTCCACTGCATATGGTGCGTATTTTCTCATAGGTGAAAGCCCGCAGGCCTTCATTTTCGACGAGAATTTCATATTCTTTTCCCTTAACGATATTTTTTGACTGTTTTATCCGGGTTCGTAGCGAATTTCCCGCTGAGAGCTTATCGCATTGCGCCTTTGATGACCTCAGCAAGCCTCTGTACGCCAACGACAAGGCGCTCATCCGTCGCGTTGGAATAGTTCAGCCTCATGCAGTTCTGCACGGCTCCTGAAGGATAGAAGCCGGAGCCCGGTACAAAGGCTACTTTCTTTTCGAGTGCCAGCGGCGCCAGATCACGCGTGTTAATGTACTCCGGCAGTTCGCACCAGGTAAACAGTCCGCCGTCCGGATCTGTAAATTTCACTTCCTCCGGGAAGGTTTCCTTCATGGTGCTGATCATAAGCTCGCAGCGGTGTTTATAGACCGGAAGGATCTTTGCCACATGTTCATCAATATCAAACATATCCAGATACTTAGAGATGACCATGGCATTGATGGTGGAAGTCTGCAGGACAGCCGCCTGAGCAATCAGGTTTACTTTGCCGATGATCTCATCGCTGGCGCAGATCCAGCCGAGGCGCATACCGGGAGAAAGGATCTTAGAGAAGGTGCCGAAATACATGATCAGGCCCTTCTCGTCCATGCTCTTCAGTGCCGGCAGATATTCGCCTTTGAAGCGCAGGTCGCCATAAGGATTGTCCTCAATGGCCGGGATCTCATACTTGTTGATGATCTCCATGAACTGTCTTCTGCGCTCCAGCGGCCAGGTGCGTCCGCTTGGATTCTGAAAGTCCGGGATGATGTAGATGAACTTCACGTTTTTCGTGGTTGCAAGGACTTTGTCCAATTCCTCCATGATCATGCCGTTTTCATCGGTCGGGACTTCCACAAAATTGGGCTGATACTGCTTGAACGCGTTGATCGCGCCGAGGTAGCTGGGACTCTCCAGAACAACTACATCGCCGGGGTTGAGGAAGAGCTTTCCGATAAAATCAAGCCCCTGCTGACTGCCGGCAGTAAGAATAAGATGCTCCGGATCCGTTTTGATATTGTTTTTCTTCAGCATGCGTTCCGCGATATGAACACGCAGCGGCGTCCAGCCTTCCGTCTGCCCGTATTGCAGCGCGGTGGGACCGGATTCGTCCAGAACAGCGTCATATGCCGCTTTGATGTCCTTCACGGGAAACAGTTCCGGAGCCGGAAGTCCGCCGGCAAAAGAAATGATGTCCGGCTGTGCAGTCAGCTTCAGCAATTCACGAATATCCGATGCTTTGATCCCGTTCATTCTTTCAGCAAAACTTACCATAATAATCCCTCCTGTTTTTTATTTTTTGTTTTGCCTGCATCACAGTATTATCTGCTTATTTTATACCACAAAAAATGCTTCCTGTAAACAAAAAGCGGCATGCTTTTCATGCCGCCGGTCTGGCTATTTCTTTCTCAGAAATCTGCTGAGCAGAGATTTCTTATCCGTTTTCTTTTCTTCTTCTTTTTCATATACGCCCCGAAATTTCAGCACGGCTACCTGAGGCTCCATATTCGGGACGATCTCGATGGTATCCGTATCGTAATAATGGAACATCTCAGGAGATTCAAAATAATTGGCAAATTCTTCGATCGTATCCAGTCGGTGTCCCCCGCGGGACCCGTCGCGATAATGCATGGGAATGGTCACATTCGGCATGATATCATCCACGATGCGTTTGGCATACTGGGCAGGAAGCGCTGTGCAGGAACCGGCACAGATCATCAGCACATCAGCGCCAAACACTTTGGTCAGCTCGCCACCCGTCAGCTGCGTACCCAGGTCTGCCAGATGTACCAGTTTCATTCCGTCGGCTGTCAGAATATGCGCATTGCAGAATCCACGCCAGTTCCCCATTTTGAACTCATGAGGGACCTGCATCACTTCAATCGAAAAGGGGCACTCTGCTTCAGGTTTCCCGGACAGGATCACACCATCCCGATAATTGTGTCCATAGTGTTCATGGCTGACGAGCACTTTATCCGCTTTCACCAGAAGCTTTGGATATCCCGCTGTATAATCACTGTTGTACGGGTCGATCACGATACTGTATCCTCTGTGTGTAATACGGAAACAGGCATGTCCAAGCCATTGTATCGTCATTTCTTTGCCTCCTTAAATGATCAGGATCCTTATTTCAGGAGAAGTATTTTTGCTGCAGTTCTGTGCTGATATCAAAAGCATCAATAAACTGGATCTGGTTCCGCTTTTCCCAGTTGTACTTGATGATGGTGTCGCGCAGACCCTGCACATGCTCCTGCCAGGATTCCAGCTTCATTCCCCATCGGACACGATCTCGTCCCGCCTCCGGGAGGAGAAGCTGTTCATAGGCATCGATCTTTTCCAGTACGTGCTCATTGGAAAGCACTGACTGATTCAGCTCCGCGAAACGCGCAACGACATGTTCCTGAAAAGCCGGATTCTGGATCATTGTTCTGATCAGGATCGAAGCATAAATGTTAGTGTTTCCTTCGCCCTTCATGAACATAGAATACCCCGTACCTGTGTACCAGAATCCCCAGTCGAGGTCATAGAAGGCATACTTCCATAGGCCGTTGTCCTCCGCGGAACGGAAATACTTCACATTGTTGGTCGTGTCGGTGTTTCCGCAGTAGCACTCCAGAAGGATCCAGTCGATCAGGCTGTCCAGGTCGATGACCTGACCAACTGTTTCAACGTTCTCGTCTTTCCACATTTTATGAGAAATGCAGAAGGTGTACATTTCATAGATCCCGTTATGAGTGTCGATCGGTGAACTCAGCATTTCCACGCTCGCTTTGCTTACCCCGGCATGGGATGCAAAGTACTGTCGGGAATAATCCTCTTTCAGACAGTAAATACCGTAATAGGCGCCGTTGATATACAGAATGCAGTACTTGCTCTCCTGCGCATAGATAACGTCAGACGCCTCCCGTGCGAGATCCTGAAACAGTTCGTTTCGGAAAATGGCAAACGGGTAATCCTGTCCTGCGCGGATGGAAAGAGACGCATAGCGATCGATCCCGTTGCCGAACACATCACAGCGCAGGTTTCCGCCGCTCCTGCTGTCAAATTCTACACTCATGCCTTTTTTGGGGAGGGACAGACTGGTCCATCCCTGCAGGCTTACCATACAGGCGTGATGGAAGCTGTTTTCCGGTGTATCGTACAGTGCCAGATGTGACGGTACGGAAACATATTTCTGTGCTTTTCTGTAGATCACCGCAAACTGTTCGGCGTCATCTGTCACAAGACTAAGAAGCGGCAGCGTGTGATTCTCATTCACAAAATATGTATAGGTCGCTACGGCACTCGGAAGCGCCCCTTCTTCCACAGCAATCGCCCTTATCACGCCTGTATGATCCAGAGTCAACGGCAGAGAGTACTGTGCACTGTATGCGTTCGGAACGGTACAGTCCGTCGTATAGTAAATCTTTCCCTCTGCTTTCAGCGTCACAGACACGGCATCCACATCGTTATAAGCTCCATCCGGCTCCTGCGGCACCGGCTGTGCCGACACGCGACGGCAGCCGTATCCGTTTGCTGTTCCGGGCGTCGCTTTTGAGAAATAAAAGAATCCGTTTTCTCCTTCTTTTCTCCCCATGCTTCCGCCAATCGGGACATCATGAAGATTTACATAATCTAGAAGCTTTCCTTCTCTGTCACGCAGGAACAGGTTTTCTCCGGTTGCTGACAGGGAAAAACCGGTGTTGTTCTCATCCGCAGGCGCTTCTCCATTGCATCGGACCATTATTGTTTTTCCCGGTCCCAGTACTTTTTCGGGAAAATTCCATCGGCTGCCCTCTTCATCACGGTTGGACAGCGTACAGCCGGTAAGATCAATCGCCTGATCCGAGAGGTTCCGGATCTCTACCCAGTCGCTGCATTCGTCGGCGCTGTCGCCCGGCGCGTGAAAGGATCCGTTGGAGACCGCTGCCTCCTGGATAACGAGCGGACTCTCCAGTGTATACCAGCCGCAGAGATAGTCGTAAGCTTCCTTTGTGTTAGGGCACCCGGGCGTAGGCCATATACAGCGGGACACATCTCCGTCGATGGAAACACAGAGCGAAACATTCTCTTCAATGGAAATGCATCCCACCTCTGACATCACGGTTCCGTCTGGAGCCAGCAGCGTCGCGGTTTCCCCTTCTGAAAGCGCAAAGCCTGTTCCTCCGGGCGCTTCTCTGCTGCAGAACAGCACCAGGTACCCGCCTGCATCCAGGCTTACTCCGTTGAAGGCATAGCTGTTTTTTTTCGTTCCGTCGGAGAATAACCATCCCGTTAGATCTACAGACTCGTCGGTCGGATTGCAGATCTCGACCCAGTCGTAAAAGAAGCCGTCAGAAGCGGCAAAGGAGGCTGTGTTCTTCGCCATCACTTCAGAGATATAGAGATTCGGAAATCCTTCTGCCGCTTCCTCTGTATTTTCTCTCTGATCGGTATTCGAAGATGAGATTCCTGCGCAGGCGGAAAGAAGTGCAGTTGTCAACAGCAGAAAAAAAACAAACAGCTTTTTACGTGTTGACAACATAGCTATCCTTCCTCCTCTCAGCAAAGTTTCGTCCGGAAAACGCTCCGTCAGAATGAGAGTATTCTATCAAACGCCATAGCGAATTGCAACTGCGAAGCTGTCTGTAGAACATAACGATCACATTTTCTCATGGTAAAAATGTGTTGACTATTCTGTCATGCGGTGTTATAGTGCTGACTTGTAAACGACCCGAGACCTTTTTACAGGAGCTTCTCAGATGCTTTCTTCCCGCAAAGCAATGATGAACATGATGTGCATGTGCATGGCTATGTCCATGGGCATGATGCGTTGCGCTCATCTTTCGGCTGGCGGGAGTATGAAGGATCAGTAAGTATCCTCTGCTTTGATTTGCGCCCGGAAGCCGAAAGGCTTCCGGGTATTTTTTGTTTGGAGATGATAGTGTTTGATTGAGCTGAAACACGTAAGCAAGACCTTCGCCAGCGGCACTGTTCAGGTCCATGCTGTTAATGATGTATCGCTCCGGATCGAGTCAGGTGAGATCTTCGGCGTGATCGGGTTTTCCGGCGCCGGGAAATCCACGCTGGTGCGATGTATCAATCTGCTGGAGAAGCCCGATTCCGGATCCGTAGAGATCGATGGAACGGATCTTACCCGGCTGAATGAACGGGATCTGCGTCAGGCCAGGAAAAAGATCGGCATGATCTTTCAGCATTTTAATCTGATGCCTTCCCGAACGGTGGCGGAAAATGTGGCCTATCCGCTGAAAGGCAGCGGGCTGAGCCGGCAGGAGATTCAGGATAAAGTAAAGAGTCTCCTGGCTCTGGTGGATATTTCCGAAAAGGAAAACGCCTATCCCAGCCAGCTGTCCGGCGGGCAGAAGCAACGCGTCGCGATCGCCCGGGCTCTTGCCAATGACCCCCATGTTCTGCTCTGCGATGAGGCGACATCCGCACTGGATCCGCAGACGACCAGACAGATCCTGCATCTCCTGAAAGAGGTGAACGCCAAACTCGGAATCACTATTGTGCTGATCACACATGAGATGGCTGTTGTAAAAGAGATCTGTACGCACGTGGCAGTCATGGATCACGGGTCGATCGTGGAACGCGGCGATGTTTACACTGTGTTTGCCAATCCGAAGATGCAGATCACGCAGAATTTTATCCGTTCTACTTCCAACCTGCATAAGGTGGACGAACTGATCGCCGAAAACGCGAAACTCACCCAACTGGAGCCGGGCCAACTGATCGTACGTCTCTCCTACATTGAGCGAAATGTCGCCGAGCCTGTCATCTCCTATCTGTCCCGGGAGTACAACATCGATATCAACATCATCTTTGCTAATGTTGAGATCCTGCAGGACTCACAGCTTGGCGGAACTGTGGCCATCATCAGCGGAGACCGTGCCGATATCACAAAAGCGATCGAATATTTCATTGAGAAAAATGTTGGAGTGGAGGTGTTGAAAGATGCAAGATATGCTCAGTAGTATCCTTCCCAATGTCGTAAAAGACGCCGCCATTCTGGGGAAAAGCATTCTGGAAACGCTTCACATGACGTTTCAGTCCGGCCTGATCTCTTTTGTGCTGGGCATGATCTTCGGAACTGCTCTGGTGGTCACACGTCCGGGCGGTATTCTGCAGAACAAGGTCATCTATCAGATCCTGGATAAGCTGATCAACATTATCCGTTCCGTTCCCTTTATCATTCTGCTCTTCTGCCTGCTGCCGCTTACCCGCCTGATCTCAGGTACCGCCATCGGTGTGAGAGGAGCCATCGTTCCCCTTGTTTTCGGAACAACACCTTTCTTCTCCCGGCAGATCGAAGCCGCCCTGAGCGGTGTGGATGACGGTCTCATCGAAGCAGCCCAGTCCATGGGCAACAACAACTGGGAGATCATCTTCCGGGTCTACTGGCGGGAGAGTATCGCCGCCATTGCCCGCGGCACATCCATCACCCTCATCAACCTAATCGGTCTGACGGCGATGGCAGGAGCTGTCGGTGCCGGAGGACTCGGAAACTTTGCCTATATTTACGGGCAGCAGCGCAATCACATGGACAACATCTACGTTACCGTTGTGATTCTGATCCTGCTCGTCATGCTGATCCAGTTGATCGGCAACCTTATCGTCAAGCGCAATACCCATTGATATAAACCGCTAACCCCACAATCAAAAAACTTCGGAGGAAAAAAATGAAACGTATCATCGCTGTACTGCTTGCTGTTATCCTCGTCCTGTCTCTGTCCGCCTGTGGCTCCTCGAGCGCTCCTGCGCAGTCAGCCGCGCCTGCCGCTTCGGAAGCATCTGCCTCGGAGGTCTCTTCAGAGCCTGTCGTCGTACGGATTGGCCTGACCGGTGCTGTATACGAGCCAATCTGGGACGTTGTAAAAGAAAAACTGGCTCCGGAAGGCATCGTTTTGGAGTATGTTCAGTTCAACAACTTCTCTCTGCCCAACAATGCGCTGGATAATGGTGAGATTGAAATGAACGCTTTTCAGCACCATGCCTTTTTCAATAATGACACTTCCAGCAATGGCTATGATCTCACAGCCATCGGCGATACCTATATCGTCGCGATGGGGATCTTCTCCAACAAGATCAGGGATCTCAGCGAATTGAAGGACGGCGATATTATCGGCGTTCCCAACGACGTAACGAACGAAGGTCGTGCTCTCAAGCTTCTGGAGTCCGCCGGTATTATTGACATTGATCCGAGCGCCGGCAATTCCCCTGCCATCAACGATATCACCGGGTACAACGTGGCTGTAGATTTTCAGGAAGTCGATGCCAATCTGGTTCCGTCGATTCTCCCGGATGTTGCTGCTGCTGTTGTGAACGGCAACTATGCCGCGGACGCCGGCCTTCAGGCTTCCGAAGCCCTGTATATGGAGAATGAATATGCTGACAACAGCTACTATTGCCTGATCGCTGTCCGCTCCGAGGACGCCGACAACCCGGTGTATCAGCGCATCGTCGAGGCATACCAGTGCGATGAGGTAATCGACGTCTATAACAGTCAGTTTGCTGGCCTCTTCACGCCGACCTGGAAGTTGGGCTGAACCGTCTGATTTGTTCTGAACCAAAGCCGCCGGACAGGATTCTTTTCCCGTCCGGCGGTTTTTCTCGACAGTCTGTCTTTTCGATGCTATACTGAACATATCTTTTATTAAGGAAACAGAAGTTATGACGATCCATGAGATCTCCAAATGCATTATCTCTGCCGAACGCGAAGCCGGAGCGCTTCTTCTACAGGCACGCAGGATCCTTGCCGAAGAAAAAAGCAGCCATCGCGATGTTGTGACAGCATATGACCGCCGCGTGCAGGATCTACTGATGCAGCGGTTTCGTGATCTTCTGCCTGACGCCTGCTTTCTCTGTGAGGAGAATGCGGTCCACGATGACCCGATGGCAGAACATCTGTTTATCATTGATCCCATCGATGGCACCATGAATTTTCTGAAGCATCTGAATCACAGCGCTATCTCCGTTGCGTACAGAAGCCACGGCGAGCTGCTGATCGGCGTCGTATATAACCCGTTTGTGGACGAACTGTTTACTGCTATCCGCGGTAAAGGCGCTTTTCTGAACGGAACTCCCATTCACACGGATACCTCCCCGCTTACAGATACCGTCGTCTGCTGCGGCACTGCTCCATACTGGCCGGAGCTTGCCGACAGGTCTTTTCAGCTGATGCGTACCGTTTTTGATAACTGCCTGGATATCCGCCGTCAGGGAACTGCGTCTTTGGACCTCTGTTCCATCGCTGCGGGGCGCGCCGGCGCTTACTTTGAACTGAATCTGTCACCGTGGGATTATGCGGCCGGCGCCCTGATCGTTGAGGAGGCAGGCGGCGTCTGTACTACTTTCGATGGAAGTCCTCTTCCGTATGACGGCTCCAAATCCGGGCTTCTGGCGGGCAGTCCGCTTGCCTGGCAGCAGTTCCGCGATCTTACCGTCTGATCTACCTGCTGCCTTCCGGGAAGCAGTGCATCTGCGTACGGCCGAGCACACGAAAGCCTTCTGCAGTCTTGCGAAAGCTCCGGATCCCGTAGTCATAGGCCCGAAGTTTCAGGTACAATGTGATCGCACGCGCGTCTTTCCCGTTTTCCGGGAACTGCGTTCTGTGATGTGCAAAGACCGCTTTCAGCTGGCTATCCAGAAAACCAGTGGTATCCATATACCGGTTCGGTTTTGCCGTCATATAAAAGGCCAGTGCCTGAACCGCTGCCTCCTCCGCTCCGAGCTTGCGCATAATGCCTTCGTTTCCGGAAAACAGTGCCAGCGTTTTTGCCGCTTCGCCCACATTTCTGTGATCCGGATGGCACTCACAGTCGACATCCGGATCCGGCGCGAAAAGCACATCCGGCCGGAAGTCGGCAATGCAGGCCGCGATGCCGCGGAACAGCTTTTCGCGGGAATAAAACCCTCCGTCTTCCAGTTCCAGAAAGCGGACGTCCGTTACCCCGATCGAAGCGGCCGAAGCCATTGCTTCTTCTTTTCTCATTTCTGCCAGCTGCAGCGGCGTTGTTTTCTGATCCTTCCAGTTGTCCGTACCGTAACGCCCATCCATACAGATCAGAAAACATACGGATTTTCCTTCTGCCGCAAGCCGCGCGGCTGTGGCTCCGGCCCCGATCTCAATGTCGTCAGGATGAGGTCCGAGGAAGAGAAACCTTTCCATCTCTTCTATTTTGGGAACGGGAGCTGCTGCTTTCAGGATCGGTCGGATACTCATGATGCTTATAAAATGCCGGGAGTTATTCTTCCGGGCGTTTTCCTTTCCATTCGATGTCAGGTCATACATGATACGTGGTGTTTTTGCCATGATATCACTTCGGTTTTTTCCCGTCAAGACGCGGCCATGGTCCTTTATTTCTGAGATCGCTGTTTTTAGTTTTCCTCCTGTGCCGCAAATGTTCCCGAAACAAAAGCTTTACATTTCCCATCTTGCGTGATTTCGGAAATAATGTTAGACTGTATTCATAAAGAGATCGGCAATTGCCGAAATACGTAAAGGGAGTGATCACTATGGTTCGCATTCTTATGGGTCTGAAGGGAAGCGGAAAGACCAAGCGCCTGGTGGACATGGTTCGGGAAGCCGTAAAAGAAGAGACAGGTGATGTTGTCTGCATCGAGAAAGAGCGAAAGCTCACGTATGATATTCCCTATCAGGCCAGGTTGATCGAAGCCGGCACCTATGATGTCGGTAGTTATGAATTTCTGAAAGGTCTCATCTGCGGCGTTCACGCCGGCAATTACGATATAACCCATTTCTTTATTGATAATTTTTATAAACTTGTCAACGATAAAGACCCCGGTGCCCTAGAAGAGTTCCTATCCTGGCTGGAAAAGTTCTCCAACAATGAAAACATCAGTTTTGTTCTCTCTGTTTCATCCGATCCCGATCAGGCACCGGACTGCATCAAAAAATACATCATCTGAGAAGAAAAACGAGGCTGCCTTCTATGAGCAGCCTCGAATCGTTTTTATTCTGCGATCTGACGATACATAGAAGAAGCATCCGCTTTCTTCGCATTCTCGCTCACATCAGTCACTTCCACTTTCAGTGTGCGTGTGCCGAACATGATCTCAATAATATCGCCGACTTTTACCTGATAACCTGCTTTTGCCGCTCTTCCATTGACGGCTATCCTCTCGCTGTCGCACGCCTCATTAGCTATGGTTCTTCGTTTGATCAGGCGGGATACTTTCAGATATTTATCCAGTCTCATTGAGTTCTCCTTTTTCAGAAAAGTCGCGCGCTGGAACCAGCGCGCGACTTTTCGTTTTATATACGATGCTTACTTGGAGACAGCATCCTTAAGAGCCTTGCCGACCTTGAAGGAAGCAACGCGGGAGGCCGCGATTTCAATCTCCTCGTTGGTCTGAGGATTGCGGCCGACGCGGGCGGCGCGCTCCTTGACCTCAAATGTGCCGAAGCCGACGAGCTGAACCTTCTCACCTGCTACGAGAGCATCGGTGATGGCGTCCAGAGCGGCGTTGACGGCGAGATCGCTGTCCTTCTTGGTGAAGCCGGTCTTTTCAGCGACTACAGAAATAAGTTCTGCCTTGTTCATGTTTTTCCTCCTGTAAATTGGTATCAGACCAGATATCATGAGTCCGCCAGAGCGGATATCTCATCTGTTTTCTGTTGCCCGGAGAGCAACGGTGATAATGTATCACAAAGGCTTGTGTACTGCAAGTGAAATCTTCATTTTTCCCAGTAAAATCAAGCTTTTTGTGCATTTTTTACGAAGATTTTCGACTGTATTCTCTTCCTTATCCGTACGGGTGGAGGAAAACTACCGCATATGCAGCAGTTTTGCAACCTTTTCCCCGCCGGGGATCATCTGCATATCTTCCTTCGTGAGCATCCGGAATACGACCGTCATCACCAGATAAATGACGATCGCAATTGCCATTGCCACAGCGAGACATGCCATCATCATGATTCTGCCTCCATGCAGGAAGTGGGCAAAAATCCGATAGGAAATCCAGGCGGAAAGTCCCATCACAGCACTGCAGGCCAGCGGTTTTACGAGAATGATATGCAGCTTGGGGTTCTTGTCCAGCACAAAACACATGAACACGAAATTGATCACAAACATGATGAGATAGCTGGCAAACGTTCCGACCGGTGCTCCGTAAATATGGATCCTCGGATCGGCAACCAGAAAATAGTTCAGGATCACTTTCGCCAATCCGCCGATCACCAGGGTGATCATTGGCAACAGTTCCTTCCCTGCCGCCTGAAGAATGGCGTTTTCCATCAGCACCATGCACACGAAAAACGCTGCCAGCCCCATGATGGCGAGAAGCGTCGGCGCTGCCTCATGTCCATCCTTATAGATCACGCGCATGATCGGTTCGGAGAGAACAGCAAGCCCGATTCCCATTGGCATAGCCAGTGCGGAGACGATCCGCATGGAATCCTCAGAGATCTTCGTAGCATTATCATTCTCACCCTTCACGATCGCAGCCGTAATAGCAGGGACGACAGCAATCGTCATCGGTGTAATGAGCGCCGCAGGCAGGTTGAAAAGTGTCTGTGCTTCTCCGTATACGCCATAAAGTGTCTGTGCCTTATCCAGACTGAATCCGGCTGCCGACTGAAGCCTGCCCATACAGAGGCTGGAATCCACCAGATTCAGGATAGCCAGCACACTGGATCCTACTGCGATCGGAATGCCGATCTTCAGAAAACGAAACAGGATCTCCCTGTCGCTGTCCGGTCTGTCGGGATCTTCCAGCATGTGCTCCGGATAGTATTTTTTCTTATAGAGATACATATACAGAAGCGCCGCCAGAGAACCCGCCGTTACGCCAAAGATCGCGCCGGCTGAACCGATCGCTTTGTTATTTCCGGATCGGATCAGGACATAGGACAGGGAGAGACCGACCGCGACTTTGACCAGCACTTCCAACACCTGTCCGACCGTTGTGGGCACCATGTTCCCTTTTCCCTGGGTATACCCGCGAAAAGCGGATACCAGGCAGACCAGCAGTACGGAAGGCGCCATGGCGCGTATGCTCGCTGCGGCAGGCGGATTGTGGAGGATGTCAGCAGCAAGCTGCTTTGAGAAAAGCAGCATGATCAGCGAGAACACCAGTCCGATCACAAAAAACGTCCACCAGGCGACTGTAAAGGTCCGTCTTGTCTGCATTTCTCGCTTTTCCGCGTTGGCCTCGGAAATCATGCGCGCCAGTGCGATCGGGAGTCCTGCCGTCGAAAGCGTCAGAAACACGTTATAGACGCTGTACGTCTCAAAGAACATCGAATACCCGTCAGGGCCGATGATATTTGCGATCGGAACTTTGTACAGGAAGCCCAGCACTTTCATGATCAGCACGCCGGCCGTCAGAATGGCTGCGCCATGCAGATAGTTTTGGCTCTTATCGTCGTTCATAGGGCACACAGTTCTGCGGCAATGTGCCGCGCAACGAATACGCCGCTGGCGGAAGCATGGGAGAGCGAATGCGTCACACCGGATCCGTCGCCGATTACATACAGGCCCTTGCTTCTTGTCTCAAGATTTTGATCCAGTTCCACTTCCATATTGTAGAACTTCACTTCCACACCGTAAAGCAGCGTGTCATCATTGGCGGTCCCCGGCGCTATTTTATCGAGCGCATAGATCATTTCGATAATGCCGTCAAGAATGCGTTTGGGGATCACCAGGCTCAAATCGCCCGGCGTAGCTGCCAGCGTCGGTGTAACAAAGCTTTCGCGGATCCTTGTCTCCGTGGAGCGGCGGCCGCGTACAAGATCGCCAAAACGCTGCACGATAACACCGCCGCCCAGCATATTGCTGAGGCGTGCAATGCTTTCACCATAGCCGTTGGAATCTTCAAACGGTATGGAAAAGTGCTTCGAGACCAGCAACGCAAAGTTTGTATTTTCAGTGTGTTTGCTCTTATCCTCATAGCTGTGGCCGTTCACGGTAACGATACCGTTCGTATTTTCATTGACCACAACGCCGTGGGGATTCATACAGAACGTGCGCACCATATCCTCAAAATGCTTTGTCCGGTAAACAATCTTGCTCTCATACAGCTCATCTGTCAGCGGGGCAAAGATCTCAGCCGGAAGCTCCACGCGCACGCCGATATCCACACGGTTGGATTTTGTCGGGATATCAAGGCTCTGGCAAACGCTCTCCAGCCATTTGCTTCCGCTACGGCCGACAGAGATCACACAGTTTTTGCAAGTATAGACTTTTTCCCCGACGTGGATCTCGTACCCGCCGTCCATCTTGCTGACGCCGGTGATCGTCGTGTTGAAGAAAAACTCAACTTTCTCCTTCAGTTCCGCGTAGATGCTCTCCAGCACAACATAATTGATGTCCGTTCCGAGATGCCGCACCTGCGCGTCCAGAAGATGCAGTCCGTTTTCCAGGCACATCCGCTTGATCTTCGTATTCGCTGTTGAATAGAGCTTCGTCCCTTCACCGCCGTGTGCCAGATTGATCTGATCCACATAGCGCATCAGATCGAGAGCTTC
>JAEEGI010011070.1_pt1 | contig 19531 bp, 11 predicted proteins | sample 8958751 | NCBI WGS metagenome assembly JAEEGI01 (sample SAMN16246545, study PRJNA631951) | gut metagenome | biome: gut microbiome; feature: rumen; material: KS-attached | host: Bos | place: Iran: Karaj | collected 2018-10 | reverse complement strand
CTCTCTGGGATGGCGCTTAACAAGCGCTTCTCTTGCCTCAACCTCACTCTTTCCGCCATGGTAAACATAAGCTGTATCGAAGTAGGTAAGTCCTGCCTCAAGATACTTATCTACCATTCTGCACACCTGCTCATGATCGATAACACCGTCATTCTCAGGCAGTCTCATCAGTCCAAAGCCAAGCTTTGGCATCTTGCTCAGATCAATACTCATAGTCATTCTCCTTTTATAATTGCCATTTTTCAGATCATCATTTCATAAATTCTGGTGCAGTCCTGTTCATCGAGGGTTACAAAGCCTGAGATCTTGCCATCTCTGCCGTCTCCCCTGCAAAGCATCTGAACAAGTGTCGGGATATCTTCCTTCTTAGCTCCGAGTTCCTCAAAGTTCCTTGGCATGCCGATTGAAATAAGGAAGTTCCTAAAGGCCTCGATGCCTGCCTTAGCTGTAACTTCAGGATGTTCGAAGTCCATCTGACAGCCCCATACTCTGGTTGCAACCTTTGCAAATCTCATAACGTTGTGGTTCATCACATAAGTGAAAACTGCCGGCATCGTAACAGCAAGTCCTGCACCGTGCGCGCAGTTGTACAGCGCCGAGAGCTCATGCTCGATGTTGTGGCTGTTCCAGTCCTGACTTCTTCCTACTCCGCAGGAGTTATTGTGTGCCATGGTTCCTGCCCACATGATATTCGCTCTTGCTTCATAGTTATTGGGATCTGCGATAACTCTCGGTCCCTCATGGACCATGGTAAGAAGCAGTCCTTCTATGAGTCTGTCGGTTACCTCAACCTCTTCTGAATTAGTAAGGTATCTCTCATAGAGATGAGCCATGATATCCGTAATTCCTGCTGCCGTCTGGAATGGTGGCAGTGTCTGTGTAAGAGCGGGATTAAGGATACTGAACTTGGGCCTTATGGCATTTCCGCTGGCACCTCTCTTAAACATTCCCTCTTCCTTGGTGATAACTGAATCCGGGCTTCCTTCACTGCCTGCTGCAGCGATGGTAAGAACCGTTCCTACAGGAAGCGCTTTTTCTATAGGCTTTCCCTGATAGAAGTCCCAGAAATCTCCGTCATAACATACGCCGGCTGCTATAGCCTTGGCAGAGTCGATTACGCTGCCTCCGCCTACTGCCAAAATGAAATCAATGTTCTCATTTTTGCAGGCTTCAATTCCCTTATAAACAAGACCGCTCCTGGGATTTGGCTGAACACCGCCAAGTACGTCAAAAGGAATTCCCTCTGCCTGAAGTGAAGCCTTAACTCGGTCGAGAAGACCTGACTTTACAACACTTCCGCCGCCGTAGTGGATAAGAACCTTGGTTCCCCCGAACTTTTTAACATACTCTCCTGCCTTGTTCTCTGTGTCTTTTCCGAACACAAAACAGGTTGGTGCATAGAACTCGAAATTTTCCATATTTATGTCCTTTCTCAAATTTAAAGGGCTACTGTATCTAATATTTTATCATATCAACTTGTATAAAAATACGCCCCTCAAATTTTGTCCTTTCTTTTCTACTATCTTGACAAGATTGCCAATAAACATTATAAATTAATGTATCTATTTTGTGCAATTATATTGTGCTAACACGACCATTTTTTTATTTTTATAAAAGGGGATTTCAATTATGGAGTACAGGCAAAGTAAGACCGGTGAACCCATATCCATCCTTGGCTACGGATGTATGAGATTCACCACAAAGGGTGGCGGCATTGACATCGATAAGGCGGAAAAAGAGATCATGGCTGCCTACAAGGCCGGTGTCAATTACTTCGATACCGCCTATGTTTATTCCGGAAGTGAAGCTGCGCTGGGCGAGATCTTAGAGCGCAACGGCATCAGAGACAAGATAAACATCGCTACCAAGCTTCCCCAGTACCTGGTCGGCAGCAGAGCTGCGCTGGACAGATACTTCGATGAGGAACTGCGTCGCCTTCGCACAGATCATGTGGACTACTATCTCATGCATCACATGACAGCCATGAACCAGTGGGACAAGCTGGAGAACGTCGGAATCAAGGACTGGATTGCCGATAAGAAAGCTTCCGGCCAGATCAGGAACATCGGATTTTCCTATCACGGAAACACTGAAGATTTCATCGGAATCCTTGATGCCTATGACTGGGATTTCTGCCAGATTCAGTACAACTACGTTGATGAACACTCTCAGGCAGGAAGGAAAGGTCTTTTACATGCTGCAGAGAAGAATATTCCTGTTGTGATCATGGAGCCTCTTCGCGGTGGTAAGCTTGTAAATCAGCTTCCTCAGAAGGCAAAAGACCTTATAGCTTCTCAGAACAATGGCTACACACCCGCTGAATACGGTCTTCGCTGGCTCTGGAATCAGAAAGAAGTAACCTGCGTTCTTTCAGGAATGAATTCCATAGAGATGGTAGAAGAAAACTGCAGGATCGCATCATCGGCCAAAGCAGACTCTTTTACCGAAAAAGACTTCGAAGTTATAGATAAGGTAAAACAGATAATCTCAGAGTCAGAGCTTGTGGGCTGCACCGGATGCAGATACTGCATGCCATGTCCAAAGGGTGTGGATATTCCTGCACTGTTCAGGAGCTACAACATGACCACCGTGGACAGCAAGTCAGCTGCAAGATTTGAATATGCTCAGACCGTCGGTCTGAAGAAAGATCCGGCCTTTGCCACACAGTGCATCGGCTGCGGAAAGTGTGAACAGCACTGTCCACAGAGCATTCCTATCAGAGAGAAAATAAAGGAAGCCGACAGAGTTATCCGCCCGCTTCCATACAGGATTGGCATAAATATTGTGAGGAAATTTATGTTAAGAAGTTAACTGTAAAACGTGGAGTAAGTCTTAATTTGCTCCACGTTTTTATGTTATAATTTTCTCTAGAGGTAAATATCATGATCAACGGTAAAAAAATTGTTGCTCTATGTACATACAGAATACATGATTCCCAGGTTTTTACCTTTATAACGGAGTTCAGTAACCTTTTAAGTAAGTTCGACTGCCGTCTTTTTATCTATGCCATCAACGCCGAAATCGGCAACAAGTGTGGCTTTCTTGCGGAAACATCCGTATATGACCTCATTCCCTTCGATAAAGTAGATGCTGTTGTCATAATGGACGAGAAAATCAAGAGCAGAGAGACAGTTCGAAAGATCATCGACAATGCAAAAAAGGCGAATGTTCCTGCCATCGTAATAGACGGTGAGTATGACGATGTGTCCACAATAAACTTCGATTACAGGAAGGGTTTTGAGACCGTTGTAAGGCATGTCATTGAAGAGCACGGGGCAAGGCGCCCTCATTTCATGGCCGGTAAGCATAACAATAAATTCTCTGACGAACGAATTGATGTTTTCAAACAGGTCCTTGCCGAGAACAATATTCCTTTCGATGACTCCATGCTAAGTTACGGAGATTTCTGGTCAGTTCCTGCAAGAGCTGCTGCCGAAGAGATCATTAAGAGGGATGTGCTTCCGGATGCCATCATCTGCGCCAACGACATCATGGCCATCAACGTCTGTGATGTTCTTACCACGCACATGATCATGGTTCCCGGGGAAGTTATGGTTACTGGTTTTGACGGACTTGACGAAGCGTCCCTTGCAACCCCCGGTGTTACCACTGCCAAATGCAGCAGTGTAGATCTTGCCAAGGTTGTTATACAGGTTGTAAAAGACACTTTTTCAGGCAAGGGTTTGCAGCATCAGTCTGTTATACCTGAGTTTTTGCCCAATGAATCCTGTGGCTGTCCACGCATGGCTCCAAGCGCCATCTCCGCAGTCCACAGCTTTAACAACAGATTTTATCATCATCAGGATGATATCCATATCATGCAGGATTTCACATCCAGGATCATCAGCAGTAACTCTCTTGAGGACTGCCTGGATTTCCTGCGAAGCCCTCTGTCGAATAATATGTGTATCATTCTTGATGCTGCCTGCCTCAATGAGGAAGTTAACTATTTCCTTGAAGATACTGACACCACAGATAAAATCCTCATTTATGACTCATATATAGATGAGGACAGAGTAACTCCTTTTGATCCGGATACCGTAGTGCCACATCTTGATGAGCTGATAGAAAAGGGATATCCTCTGATATTCAACGCCCTTGAATACATGAGCAAATCACCGGGCTATATTTGCTACTCCTTCCCAAGATACGACATGATCGATTACTCCAAGACTTCCAGTCTTACCAGCACCATCGGCATGGGTCTTGGCAGCTATATCAACATGCGCTACCAGCTCTTTATCCGTGATAAGATCCAGCGAATGTATCAGAACGATGCACTCACAGGCTTCTATACAAGGCTTGCCTTCTACTCCAAGTATGAGGATCTGAAGGAAAATCCCGAAAACTACGGAAAAGACGCCACGATCATCATGGCCGATCTAAACGGCCTTAAGAAGATAAACGATAACCTCGGCCACTCGGCAGGTGATTCTGCCATAAAGGCTGTAGCAACCAGGTTAAAAGACAATTGTCCGGAAGATGCTCTGTGCCTCAGGCACGGGGGTGATGAGATGGTCGCTCTTATCATAGGTCCCTGCGATCCCGAAAAGATAAAAGCCGGCGTTGATAAAGACCTGCAGAAAGACTCAAAAAAGCTCGGCATTAAGGTGTCAGCCGCCATAGGTTATTACGTCACAAAATTTGATAGTAATATGGACCTTAATAAGGCTATCAATGCCGCTGATGAAGAAATGTACAAAATAAAAAAGCAGTCGAGATGATCGACTGCTTTTCTTATTTAGCTTTTAAGCTCTGCCTTATTATCGTACATGCTCTTGTCCGCTCTCTTAAATACAGCGGCCACATTTTTGTCTCTGGTAAATCTGGAGGCTCCGGCTGCGATCACGACCTTTCCGGAGGTCATGTTCTTTTGGTTGATCTTTGCGATCTTTTCCATATTTGCATCCAGATTATCATAGTCTTCACCGTCTACCACAACAGCGAACTCGTCTCCTCCAAGCCTGAATACCGGGCTGTGGGTAAAGGTCTTACAGATGATCTTACATCCGTCCTGGATGTATTTGTCACCCGCCTGATGTCCCTTGGTATCATTTATGATCTTAAGGTTGTTAAGATCAAAGACGGCAATGGCAAATTCAGGGCATGACCCATCCGATATCTGCTTATTGATGCTTTCCTCCATATCAAGGTAAGCGTGCTTGTTCTTTACACCGGTAAGCTCATCGATGTTGGCTTCTTCCCTTGCTGCCATCAGATTGAAGTTATATTCCTGCTCCTTCCTGGTCTCCTTATCAACATTTAGAATTCCCATAATGATGCGGTCTTCGGAATTCTCATGGATAAGGTTCGCTCTTATCTGGACGTATACAGGCTTTTTATCTATCATCAGCCTGTAATTAAGTGTAAAGATACCGTCTTCCTCTATGTGCCTTAGTACATTCTCCTTGTTAAGCCTGCTGCTAAAGAGCGCATAATCATCCTTGAAGATGACTCTTTCACCGGCCTTTACTGATTTGTTAAAGAAGTCACATCCCTGTTCAGGAGTACCAAGAGTTGCATAGAACTCCTTTGAACTGTACAGCGCGTAGTCATCTGTCACAGGGTCAATGATGTAGATAGCCATAAATTCTCCGGAAAGAGCACTGATCCTTGAATATATAAGGCTCTCCTCCTTGAGCTTTTCGATGGCTTCCTTCTGTTTCATCTGGGCATCAACATTGTTAACACCAATAATGATCTCATTCTTCCTGTTTCTTATCGCAACAATCTTCATGTTAACATAAACAGGTTCACCATCTATCATAAGCCTGTAGGTATGTGTAAAAGTGCCGTTCTCCTTAAGGCTCTTTTCGATGTACTCCTTGTTGAAAACATTGAAGAACTCATCGATATCATCCTTATAGAGCTGTTTCCGGGCATCCTTCCTGCATTCTTCAAAGAAGTTATTGCCGTGTCTTTCCACAGTTATTTCACTGTTATAACCATCCGGTGCATACTCTATGAAGTCGCCTGTATCCATCTTTACAAAGTACATATTTACATAGTCCTCAGAAAGAGCACGGGCAATGTAATTGTAAGTAAGGCCTGTATCAGCTTTAGAGCCATCAGAAATAGACAGTATAACAATTGCAACTGCACTGTCACCTGTAATAGGATTGACGGCAACTCTTCTCATGAACAGCTGAATACTTCTGCCATCTTCTGTTATATCATCAATAAAGGTTCTTTTTCCCTCTATAGCACACTGAACGATTGCATTAAGAGTATAATTTCCCGGAATGTTCTCATATTTTCCGACATTAAATTTTCTTCTATCAAGACGTCCCGGGAAGGAATTTTCAAAGAACTTCTTGAAGGATTCATTACATCTGCAAATGGATAAGGTCTTTTCCCCAACCTCTACCAGTACCATTGGCATGGTATCAAAGTAATTTGACAGCTTATCGTCATCCGACTTGGAGATTGACAGATCATAAAGATTGACATTACCCATCTGAGCATAGTAATCCGTCTCTGCAGGATTCTCAAACATCTCTGCACTTATCGCCTCTCTCTTTTTGAATATTTCATCCAATGAGAGCGGTTTTGCAAAGTAGAAGCCCTGCAGTTTGGTACAGCCGATCTCTTTAAGGAACTCCGCCTGTTTCTCGGTCTCCACACCCTCTGCAATAGTCTCGAGTCCGAGAGCCATGGCCATTCTCACAATCTCTGTGACTATGATCCTTCCACTCCTGCTCTCATCAATCTGGGTTATAAAGAGCATATCCAGCTTAATAAGGTCAAAGGGAATCTTTAACAAAATTACAGGTGATGAATATCCACTGCCGTAGTCATCCATCCATACAGTAAATCCAAGCTCTTTAAACCTGTTTATCTGAACAGTCATGTAATCAATGTCATCTGCCAGGGCACTTTCAGTGATCTCAATGATCAGCTTATCCCTGCCAAGACCTGATTTATCGACACGGCTTCTTATTTCCTCCACAAGATCGCAGGTATAGAAATCGGATCTGGAGAAATTGACAGACTCAGGCACCACGTAAACTCCGTGTGCCATCTGTCCCGTCATCTTTTCAAGGACTTTATCAACCATGTAAAGGTCGAGCTTATATACGCTGTTGGCTTCCTCAAGCACAGGAACAAAATCCTGAGGGCTTATCATGCCTTTCTCGGGATCGATCCATCTTGCAAGAGCTTCCTCATTACAGATATGATCGTTGGCTGCTCTGAAGATGGGCTGATGGTAAACCTGTATCCATTCTTCTTCCAGAGCCCTGTCCAGGTTCTCTACGATATAGCGCTGCTTATCAAGGGCTGCGATCATGGCCTTATCGAAGTAATAAATATGGGCATCATACGTCTTCTTGTCAGAATCGCAGGCAAGCTTGGCCCTGTCACAGGCTGCACTTATAGCGACATCGTCGCTGTCATAGTAATAGACACCGACTCTAAGAGGCATTGTTTTGCCGCCGTTGATATTCTTGGACTGTTCGATGATAGTCTGGCAGACATCCTCTACTCCCTCAGAATCCGTGTAGACGCAGAAGTGATCCGCGCTGAACCTACTGCAGTTATTGCTGCTGAAATGATCTATAAGGATTCTTGAAAAAGCTACCAGAAAACGGTCTCCCTCTTCCATGCCGTATTTCTGGTTGTAGCTCTTCATGCCATTAAAATCAAGGAACAGGATAACAGGTGTTCTGCCACTTTCTCTCATGACCCTGCAGCCTTCATTCGCAAGCTCAAAGAAGTTGGTCATTGAAGGAAAGCCCGTCAGATAGTCATAGCTTAAGGTTCTGTTGGCACTCCTATTCATGATGGCAACGCTAAGTGCAGATGATATACTTCCATCTTCTTCAAATTCCGCACTTTCAACAAATGGGCCGTGGTCCGTGTACCAGCACATCTCAAGCCTTGTGCCGTCTTCTTTGTAGATATGTCTTCCGTAGGAATGAATTATCCTGTACTCACCATGAATCTTGGATCTATAGATTACATCGAAAGGAACGTCCTCTTCCAAAAACCTATGGGTAGCATCAGCAATAAACGCCACATCGTCGGGATGAATATCCCTGAACATGTCGTTATCCATCAGATCATAGGTGTCCTGTTTGTTTTCATATCCGTAAAAATCCAGGAATCCCTTAGATAAAAGAATCGTCACCAGGCGTTTGTTTATATACTGATATACAGCAAACGGTACGCTGGTGTCCTCCAGTATTTTGAATGTCGTGCTGTCATACTGATATTTTTCCACTTAGAGCCTCCGACATTTAGATGCACATCATTATCTATATTACATTCTATCACAAACGGTAAACGGGTGACAAAATTATAAACAAAGTAAATATTAAAATGCCATAAACTTATTTAGACTGTCTTAACATGGAAACAGGGAGCGCCATGATGGCGTTCCCTGTTTCCTAAGAGAGAGAGAAAATTATGATTAAGAAGTGTTAGGTAAAATTGTAATCAATTTCTCTGCTGAGTTAAAACTCAGTCATCTATGTCAAAGCTGATGATCTGACCGGAAGCTACTTCTATCTCATATTCATACTCTACGAATCCAACTCTGAATTCTACTTCGTAAACTTCCATGCCGTCATCACGGTCTTTTTTAACTTTTGTATAAAGAGTGTCTGCCATCTCGTATCCGGCATCCTTTAATGCGATCTCAAGAGCCTGGCTCTTTGTAACTCCGGATGCTACTCCTGCAACCTTCATGGGAGCTACTGTCTTAACTGCTTCAGGTGTTGCTGCAAGTGCTTTTGTTGGTGGAACGATAGGTAATACGATAACTAATGATGTAACAATTGCTGCTGCCAATGCGATAATCTTCTTCATAACTTTTTCTCCTTTTCTCTGTGCGGTTGTGTGTTGCTTGGTTTGTTTTATCTTGATGTAATCTTAGCACCGCCTATATCACATAACTGTCACACTAAAAAACCGGAGCCCAAAGGCTCCGGTAAACTCAATCTTCATATCTTGAAACCATATCCAGTATCTCCTGCGTATACTTGGGATACTGCCTTGCCATATCCTCGATCTCAGCCTTGGCATTGCCGGCTACGATATCGCGGTTGTACTCCATGCGCTTTCTAAGGGACTGGCGCCGTACATTGAGGCTGTGTCTTATTTCAACTTCTTCGTTGTGATCAAGAAGTGCCTCAACCTGATGGATCCAGATATCAGGATCCTTGACTCTGAAGTGCCTTAGCATATAGACGAGGTCCTTCTGGTTGGAATCAAGAAGTCTTCTTGCATCCTCAACCTTGGCGCGCTCATTTCTCTCCTGGAGATATTTGCCATACATGTCTGTCAGCTCTTTTGACGTATTCACTCCGTACTTAAGGCACAGGTAATCTATAAGGTTCGTATTGTTGACGTATCTTATCTTGACCTGATTCTGCAGCATGATGAGCCTTGAAATAGACTTGGTCACCACCTTGAGCTCAGATGCAGCGTTGCTCTGATGGATATACAGATATGTCACTGCAACTGCCGCAAGAAGGAATGTCACCATGTAGCCGTAAACCACATTCAGTCCCAGTCCGAACTGCAGGAATAAGAGGAATATCATGATAACCACCAGTGCAATGGAGATGGCAATGATAAGCTTCCTGTCATTTTCCACCGCGGTAAGGATATCGTCCTCCTGATAAATATACGCCTCGCGCTCACTGTCCAGGCGCTTTAAGTCGTTCCTTATCTTTTTCTGGTAATCCTCTGCTTCAGCAAGTTTCTTGGCACCTTCCTTGGCACCTGACTGAAGGCGCTCCATATGCTCAAACTCCGCATCCGTCATGCGGCTCTTTCGCCTGTCAAACTTATCCTGCTGCTCCTGGGACTCTAAGATCTTTTTGGCGCACTCATTGATCTCCGCCCTCTGCTCCGGTGGAAGAGCATCAATCTCCTCCATGTCACGAAGGTGCGAAGTCACATCGTTGTACTCCATTTCCAGGGCTTCGAGTTCTTTTGAAGCTTCCTGCATCTGCTGCAGACAGCTCCCTATATACTCTCTTCTCTGGACCGGATCATCTATATCCACATCCTTTCTGGTATAGACAATGTCGTTCCAGTCCTGGAGCTTGGTCTCTTTTGCCCAGTCATCGCGTTTGTCGCTGCTTTTTAAGATATCAAATAAGCCCATCACTTCACCTTATCTTTTACCAGTTCTTTGTATGTAAGTTTCATCTCATCGGTGATCTCGCCCACCTGATCATAATACTCGTGCATCTTGCTCTCAGCCTTGTACACAGCCAGGGTCCTGAGCATCAGGTTGTCCTTACTTGATGCATAGAGCTCCTCAGCTTCCTTCATCCTGCTCTCAAGCTCCATTGAAGCCTCATAGGCTTCGTCTGAATCTGCGATAAAAGACACATACTCTTTATTCGACAGGCTCATCCTGATCGCCGCCAGATACTGCAGGTAGGATTCCCTGTTCCCACTGTCCTCATAAGCAGATTTAAACACAGCTGCTGCCTTGTCGAACAGAAACAGCCTTGCATACATAACGCCCTCGTTGTGCTTGATATAGGCCCTGAGCTTAAGATCAATGTCGGGAGTATTGTTCAAAAGAAATTCATACTCCTTAAACGCCTGTGTGAACCTGTCATTCTTCATGAGGAAATCCGCACGCTGGAGTTTCTTTTTGTAGACATCCATGCCGGCATTGCCTCTAAGGATCTCTTCGGTCTTGTCCACCTCTTTCCTGGTGTTGTACCCCACGTAGTCAAGGATGGTTCCCGCAAGAGAAGCCATAGAGCACCTCTTGGCCGCCATGCTCCGAAGCTCATCGGCAAGCTTCTGGAGACAGCACTCTGATTCGATCCAGTCAAAGAGCTCTTCATCAAAGCTATCTTCATCCAGAAGGAACGCATTCTGAACGATGCAATAGCAAAGCTCTTCGATGCAGTACACGTTTCTGCCAATCTTCTCTATGTGATATGGATTTTCTGCATATCGTCCTATGCAAAGAATTGGTTTACTCATAAACTATCACACCTCTATTGTCTGCTCCCATACTTTTCCGGTGGCCGGGAACAGCTCACCAAAGCCAAGATCCGTGACCTTGACATTTACTTCATTCACACTTCCCATGCTGAGCGCAATGCGAAGTCTTGTAGCCCTCGGAGGTCTCTTTTCAAGGCCGTCCAGATAGAGCTGGACAATCCTCGGAGTCTTACCTGTAAGGGGTGTTACCTCAATATTCAAAATACCGCTGGGGTCCATGATTATATCAAAGCTTGTACCGGCCTCATACCAGTTAACACCGGCATCAAGAAGCGCGTGATAAACTTCCGTTCCGCACTTTAAAAGCTTCATTCCAAGGTTGGCCTTGAGCTTGTCCTCACCGAGGAAAACAAACCTGTTTGTATTGCCACTGGGGCGTATTCTCTCCCTTGCAGCGATGCTGGCTCCCTTGCTGAAGAGGTTGTTGCCCTGGAATACTCTTCTGGTCCTGCAGAGGAACTCAAGGGATCTCTTTGGCCACTTCTCCCTGAAGCCGTCTCCCAAAAGGAAGATCGTTGAAATAATCTTCTCGCCGCAGACCTTCTGCATAATAGTAAGGAACTCGTCATCGAGCCTCTCACAGGTCTTGTGGAAAAGAGCTGCCTCCTTTGGAAAGCCCTCGTCAAGCCACAGATCATCGAAGTTCTTAACGTCTATGGTTGCAACAACGGGTTTTGTATTGTAATTGAGGTCCATCTCATATACAGAGAGTTCCTCATGGTCATAGTCGCAGGCAAGGACCGTGTGATGGGTAAGGTCCTCGGGCTGATAGAGCATATAGTTGTAGAAGCTCTCCTCGTGGCTCTGGTAAAAGACATTTGGAGTCTTAAGCTCAAGCGCTGTTGTCACAGCATTCAAAACCTGTACCATTCTGTGATCAAGGCTTCTTACGGTAAACATGATCGCATCCACGTTATCAAGAGAAACTTCCATGGACAGAAGGGATAAGCTTCTTTTTACAAACAGGGTCAAAAGAGCTATCGGATCATACTCAGTGTTTCCCACAGCAACAGGCTTTCCTTCCTTGGCTGCGGCGATAAGTCCGCTCACCTCGTATCCGTCACCGTCATCGATGTGCCTTACGGCTTCTTTGCCGTAGAACCACTGATTTACGTCCTTTCTCTTGCAAAGGAGCGTGGGAATATTATAAAGTTCTGAGCCGGCCAGTACCGAGAGAGTCTCAGGCATATCTGCATCAGATGCCAGATAGCTTATCTGAGAGACCTTCTCTCCCAGATCATATCCCAGCACAAAGCGCCTTGTATCAGAATTTCCAAACAACATAAAATCTTATCCTTCCTCACTCAGCTGCTGATCAAGCGGGGTGAACAGTTTCTCGCAAATGTATTTCTTCTTGTAGTACTCACTGATCAAAGCATCCACGGTGTCGTAATCCTGAAGAGTCTCACCTATCATGATGTCGTTGATAAGACTGTATCTTGATGCCATGCGGCCTCCTGTGATGTCACTCTTCTGGATGGTTCCGCTCTCAGTTAAAGCTCCCTCTTCCTGGCCGTCCTCGGTGATGTAGTACTGCATCTGCTCTCCGAAGAAGAGAATGAACTCTGTGACATAGATACCTTCGAACATCTCCTTCATCTCGGCTGTTCTATACTCGCCGAGAGCATCATCATCGAGTCTGTAATGAACGATGCAGTGTCTTCCCGGAACAGACCTGTACTCTATCATGGTCTTATCAATAAACTGCACCATATCAGGAAGCAGTTCTTCGTACTCCGAATAGAATGGGAAGAATATCTCTTTTGAAAGAAGCTCCCTCATATATGTGGCAGCAACCTTCTCGTTGATCTCCTCATCTGACCTCTTATCCGTAGCGTAATAGCGAAGATATGCCAGCTTGCATACTTCAGCCACTCGCATGTTCTCAAGCGTGAGTTTCTCTGTGCGGTCGAATATATATCTGTCGATGACCGTACCGTGAACGAAATAGTCATAGGCACTCTGTGTTATGAATGCCATCTCGATGTCCGTATTGGCTCCGCTACTTACATAGTTCCTGAACACATCGATCTTCTCGCCGATATAGGATCCGCTAAAGAGCATCTGAACAAGCATTCTCTCAGCAAGATTGTAGGTATCAAGCCCAAAGGACTCGGATGCCTTCCAGATATCCCTCATCTCCTTGATAGTTCCGTTATATCCGGAAATAAGGTAGCTAAGGAGCTGCTCGTCATACTTGCCGTTCACAAAGGAGTAGTGGGCAATCTCAAGCTCTTTTACCCCAGAATCAAGCATTCCCCTGTCAAGCATCCTTACGCAAAGGCGCAGTATTACCTTGGCATCTATGCCGTAGGTTCCATATTCCTTGACCCACTCAAGGGCTCTCTCATAAAGCCCTGCCATTACCATGAGTTCCAGGATTTCTCCGCGCTCAGTAGTTGTAAGGTCTTCAGGACTTATATCAAGCAGATACTCAGTGAGCTGCCTTGTAAAATCATTGTCATAGTAGAAGTGAACGAGGTTTCCTCTTATCTCATTCCTGCAGCTCTTGCGCACCAGTTCCGAGCCGGCAAGATCTCTGTATCTGCCGACGTTGTCCATATCGATGGTGTAGGCGTTCTTGCCTAGGTCGCACAAAAACAGATCCAGATTTTCTTTTCCCTTCTGGATATACGGAATCGCATAAGAAGCGAGCTTGCCGGGAAGCATGAGCCTTGTGTTTGTGTAAGGAATGCTGGATGCATACCTGTTGTCCTCGTGATCTGTCAAAAGAACTGCGTAATCACTGCCGTAAAGTGGAACAAAGGCCTCTCCGTCGACTACCGGGTAGCGCATCTCTCTTTCGCACTTGTCGTAGACTACGATCACGCCGTTTACTCTTTTGTCCGGAACAATGATCTGTGAGGTATAAAGAACTGAGAGCACCTTGGAAGCATTGGCTGCGTCAACCATCTGTCTTGTGAGAAGGTTCTTGTAAAGATAGCCAAGGTCCTTGGTAACTCTGCCCTTGTCCAGCTGAGCCATGAGGTACTTCTCGATCTGAGGCACGTATGACTCGTAGAGCTCAGGATAGTCCTCCCTGTGCTCGTGGATATATCTGTAAAGTATTGCGTTCTTGTCGTATTCAAGGTCGCTCTGGTACGAGAAATACATCAGTACCATCTTGTTTATCTCGCACGGAAGAAGCCCATTCTCATCAGTGTAGATGGACATCATGTAGTACTCGTAGAGCCTTGTTATGCGAAGTTCTCTCTCAACGCCTTTTCTGTACCACTCAAAGGCGAAGCTCTCGGTCTTACCGCCCTTAATAAGGAGCGAGACGATGGACTCAAGAACCTCGTCGTTCTCCTTGATCTCGTAGCAGGTCTTAAGGATCCTGAAGAGCCTCTTGTCAAAGTTGCGGACACGAATGGCCAGATAAACGATCTGGTCTATCAGGTTTAAGCTGATTATCTGCTTCTTGGCTCCGTACTCAAGAACGTAGAGCTCGTATTCATCGAGGTGAGTCAGGATTGAGGGTGAATCATTTAAAAGATTCATGGCCTCAAGGTACAGGATCGGACTTCTGCAGCCCAGTGTAAACTGTTCCTCAAGCATCATCCACTTTCTGGGACTGCTGGTGGTGTACTCATCAGAAATGTATTGTAAGAGCCAGGCAATTCGCCAGTTGTCAGGGTTTCTTCTAAATATTCCCTCAAGTCTCTCGGAAACATCATTGATGAAGGCATCCTCTCTGCTGCAGAGAGTTGTCAGGTAGAGATAATAGCTGTAGAGTGTATCTCCCGGGGCTTCCAGTGCCTCTTTTGCCGCCTGATCAAGGATCCACTTGCCCTCGTTGGTCCTGCCGGCTGTGATGTAATAATGAGCTGTGTAGAGCCTTACCTCTAAGTCCTTGTCGTCGATGGCATTCATCTTGGCAATTATCTTGCCGGTTTCAGACAGCCATGCCCTTGAAGTGATCTTCTTGCAGCTGAAGTTCTCATAGACCTTGACCAGCTCTACCGTGAGTTTCTTCATCTCCTGATAGTCGGCTGTAAGATGCCTCTGCTCAAGCTCAACAGATACGGTCACGGGAAGCACTACCTTCACAAAGTTATTGTGGAAAGTGATCCTGCCGAAGTTGTTGCCCTCATGGAGCTTGTCTGTGCGCAGCCTTACTTTGAGTCTGCAGGAAGAACCGGTAAAGTCATCCTCTCCGATCTCGTATTTATCCAGGGTAATGAAGTCACCGTCCACATCTGCGAAGAGATGTGTGTATCCCCAGCCGTTTCTGGTCAGGATAATGCCGTGCTCATGGGAAAGTCCCGTGAAATCAATCTGGAGCTCCTCCTGATCCGTCATAAACTGGACAGGCTGTTTCTTGTTAATGGAAATCAGGAACTCCTCGACGTTCTGAACGTTGTCACTGCCCATGCACAGGCCTCTGTAGAGGCTCTCATACTGAGCATCGTTTCCCTTGAAGACCGAAATGAAGTCACGCGAATAAAAGAGGCTTACCGCCTCATCCCAATTTGTCTTGGCTAAATTTGCAAAATGAAACAGATTCTTGATGTCACCGAGGCTGGATGCGATGTGGCTAAGGCGCACGGTGGCTACGAAAGGAAGAACAAATTCTCCCTGATTGGATATGATCTTAAACTGCCCCTTAAGAACATCCCCCTGGGACATTCCCTTGGCACTGAATCTATAAGAAACCTCGTAAGGGGATCCCGAAAAATCCCCTGTGAGGACTTCCATTCTGATCTCTGTTGATGAAACCTTGCCGTAGATCGGCGTATTCTCAGGTCCAAATATGGTAAAAGAGCCCTCGATGATCTCTCCGGGCTCTAAATTCAGCTCAACACGGCCCGTTGAGAAGTCCAGGCTTCTCTGGGCATACATATATTTCCCCTGTAAAAGCTGATCAATAATTTCTCTCACGATTCACCCCAAAAAAACAATTTATAGTGTTAAGTATACCATAAATTTACTCAGTACGGAGTGCTTCTATAGGATCAAGATTTGCTGCTCTTTTGGCGGGATAAATGCCAAAGAACAGACCAATGGCGGTTGAAATGGCAACGACTGCAAGTACCAGTATAGGATTTACCATAAATGTGAAGTCGATCACCTTACAAATGATATAAGAAACACTGATTCCGAAGATAATTCCTATAATACCGCCGGTAAAAGTCAGGATTGATGCCTCTGCAAGGAATTGTGTAAGTATTGAAGATGTCCTTGCTCCAAGAGACTTCCTGATTCCGATCTCTCTCGTTCTCTCAGTAACGGAAACTGTCATGATATTCATAACTCCGATTCCGCCTACCAAAAGAGATATCGCTGCAATTATGGCAACAACCGTAGTGATGATGGTAAGAATACTGTTGGTGGTCTGATCAAAGCCTGAGCCCGATGAAATCTTGACGGCATTCTCTCCCCTGAGGCCGGTGATGTTCTCCACCACTGATCTTGTTTTTGCAAGAACCGCATTCCTGTTTTCACTGTCAAGATAGATGGTAAAAGAGTTAAACATATCATCCACATCGAAATTGAATGCCTCAGCAAGGGACGTGTAGGGACCGCTTGCAGTAAGTATTATGTCCTCGCCGAAACCTGCAAACGCAATGTCAATGGGCGTATCCTCTTTTACTCCTACTATGGTGAACTCCTTGGTGATATCATAAGCGGTAACGTCCAGTGTTTCTCCTACCACCTCTTCATAGCCGAAAATATGCCTTGCAAAAGTCTGACTGATTACAAGAACCTGCTTTCCATCCTCCACATCAGAGGCGTTGTAATATCTTCCGTGGAGCACCTTGACACCGCTTGCAGTCTCTGAGGCTTCACTTTCACCCGAAATAAAGAGTTCAAAGGCCTCTCCTCTGTTGTTGCTTGTGTTGCCCCATACCGTAAAGCTGGGAGATATACCATAAATATTATCGATACTTTCCTCTATATCCTTTAGCTGACTTCTTGTAAATTTTTTATCCGTCTTGGTGTCATCTAAAGAAACAGAAATAGAACTGGCTCCCATGGAGTCAATCTCGCTGTTCACAGTAGCCTTCATGCCATCGCCTATGATGAGCACAATAAGCACTGCTGAAATTCCTATGATGATGCCAAGCATGGTCAAAAAAGACCTTCCCTTATTGTTTTTGATGCTTGACAGAGCACTTTTTATATACTCTCCAAATGTTCCCATTTATAGTTCCTTTTATTGATTCTATAATCTAAGCGCATCAATAGGCTTCATTGTTGCGGCTTTTCTGGCGGGATAGATTCCGAAGAAAAGACCTATCATCACGGAGAAAACCGCTGCTCCAATAACAGACGTGGGCGTTATTATGACATCAAAGCCGATGGCACTACAGATTATATAAGCAGCCAATATGCCGAGGATTATCCCTACAATTCCTCCAAGGAATGTGAGGATTGCTGCCTCCGCCAGAAACTGTGTCATTATGGCTCCGGTAGATGCTCCTATTGATTTTCTGATGCCTATCTCCCTTGTTCTCTCGGTAACCGAAACAAGCATAATGTTCATAACGCCGATTCCACCTACAATAAGTGAGATTACCGATACAAGAATAAGGAATTTGCTGGCATAACCCAGAATCTGATCAAGCTGGTCGGAAAAATCCGCCATGCTCTGGGCTGTAAGAGCGGATGAGCCCCTTAAGTTGTGGGCATTGGCAATCACATCCTTGGCCACCTCCACAGACTGTGAGAGGGTATCCTGTTCATCGAACAAAACAAGCTGATCAAAGTTCTCGGTATTTATATCATAATCGGCTCCAAGTGCAGTGTAAGGAACCTCTATCTGAGCGCTGTAGTCCTGTCCTGCCATAAGGAACTGATACATATCATTCATGTGATCACGAAGGCCTACTATGGTGTAGGTTGAGGTTTTTCCCCAAACCGTTATGTCCACATCAAAGCCTATGGCATCTTCGGTTCCGAACAGTTCCTTGGCATCATCCAGCAGCATGACACAGACTCTTGATCCGGAATCAACCTGCTGCTGTGTAAAATATGATCCCTTGACAATACTGTTACTGAGTGAATACTCAAGAGCCGGTGATCCACCGCTGATGCCGGCGTTTACCGTCTTCTTTCTTCCTTTTACGTTGCCGTAAACCGACAGCTGCGGAGATACACCTTTTGCATCAGGAAGCACTTCCTGTATGTTTTCCATGTCATCTCTCGTGAGTCTCTCAGCAGTCTTGGCAGTGTTTATGCTGATAACACCGTAGTTTCCTGCAAGGTCGTTGAGGGAATTCTTTACATAGGCGCTCATACCGTTTCCAAGAGAAACCACCGCGATGACCGCCGCAATACCGATGACGATACCCAGCATGGTCATAATTGTTCTGTATCCATTGCCTACTATCTGTTTAATTGCACTTTTTAAATATTCTGAAATCTTTCCCATATTTATTACTGCTGTGGCATTACAGCTACAGTCATACCTTCTGTAAGTAATGAAGCATCCGATGTGATTACCTTATCTCCAACTTCCAGGCCCTCTGTTATCTGAGCTTCTGTAGATGTTGAGATACCGATTACTACGTCTTTTCTCTGAACAGTATTGTCTGCAGCAAGGACGTATACATAATCTCCGGTGGAATCTGTCTGAACATACTCATAAGGAAGAACAATGGTGTTATCTGCCTTCTGAGCATGGATCTTATTGTTTGCTTCTACTCCGAAAATAATATCTGAATCAGGGTTTGTTACCTTGATAACAGTATCAACCACAGCTACACCATTTGCGTTCTTGGTGGCATTTCCGGAAATCTTTGTTACTTCACCGTTATATGGCTTTCCGTTTATTGTTACATCAACCTTCTGTCCAAGAGCTATCTTAGGAAGATCACTCTTTGAAACCTGAATGGTAACCTGTACATCCTCAAGGTTTGCTATGGTAAGGATCTGTGATCCGGCTGCAACGGTTGCACCCTCCGCAACGGTTGCGGGGATTGCTGTAACAACGCCGTCAAATTCAGCCTTAATGCCTCCCTTGGCCTCTTCAATCTTAGAAAGTGTATCACCCTGATTGAGCTGTGTTGTATCAAGGGCTGCCTTCTGGGCTGTTAAGGTACCCCCGCTGACCTTTAAGCTGCGTGCGGAAGTAAGGCGGCTTGCTTCATCGGTAAGCGCTGTGATCTGATCCTGCCATGCAATGATCTCGGGATCTCTTGTGAGAGCTGCCTGTGCATCAGTGAGTGCTTCCTGTGTCTGAAGGTACATCTCATTTCCGTCACTGTCTTTTCTGTCGTAGTGATTGTATCCTTCTGCGCCATCACTTACTCTGTTCTGGTTGTAATCCATCTGAACCTTGGTAAGCTCATCTATTGTCTGGCTGATCCTGTTCTTCTTTTCAGTGATCTGCTTCTGGATAGCCTCTTTTTCATCAGTTATCTGATCGATCCTGTTGTTGATCTGATCAAGAGTCATATTCTGAGCATAGTTTTCAGCTGAATCTGCTATTGTGGCGCCTGCAGCTGTTGCACTGTATGTACCCTTGGCCTGCTTGATTGCAAGCTCGGCATTCTGCTGTGCAAGATCAAGCGCTTCTGTATCATAGGTTAAAAGCTCATATCCTTCTGAG
>JAEEGI010011067.1_pt1 | contig 19534 bp, 16 predicted proteins | sample 8958751 | NCBI WGS metagenome assembly JAEEGI01 (sample SAMN16246545, study PRJNA631951) | gut metagenome | biome: gut microbiome; feature: rumen; material: KS-attached | host: Bos | place: Iran: Karaj | collected 2018-10 | reverse complement strand
AGTCGGTGATATTCGACAATAACGCCCAGCTGATTCTGAATAACGCAACTATCAATGGTGAGATTGTGGTGGATAAAGCTTCATCCCTGCCTGACAACACGCTGACGATTAATCTGTCAGGTCAGAACACCATCAATCTTGATAATACCCAAAAGGCTATCAAGTGCAACGAAGGCACATTAACGCTGGTCATCACGTTGGCTGATAAGACGGCATCACTCGCGATTAATAATGATGTTAATGAGATAACTAAAGATAATGTGTTCTCAGGTGTTACATCGACGTATGATGGTTTGTCTGTAGTTAATAAACCTGGTAATCATCTACTGATGATAACCACATTATTGCCACCCGTTGTGAACCAAGAAGGTCAAGCTGCCGAGACGGACTTCAAGAATGACATGAACCCAGGTACCAATACCAACAACCAGAACATAAAAGGTGTCCTGTACACGATGGGTGATGAAAAAAGCGACAAGGACAATTCCAGCGGTTACGACCAAACGCAAGGTGCACTGGTGTTCGTAGGTGCTGCAGCCATGACAGAAGAAGATCTTGAGGATGTTCTTGATGAGCAACCGGGAACCGAGGCGTATGCCGATAAGTTTACCGGCTTGACATTTGCCCTGCCTTCAGGTATTTCTGTGTTTACAATAACATCATATATCATGGATCCCATATATGCCTTCTTCATACAGGTAGACGACCAAGCACCTGTAGAAATTAAGTCAGGTGCTGCCGATGCACTTGGGCAGGTGAGGATGGCAGTAGACCAATTGAAGATTGTTCTTTCTTCTGCTGGTGTTGTGAAACTGTTCATGATGAAGAAGACACAGACTTCAGGTGCTCCGCAGATGGATATGGTTAATCGCCGTATCGGTCCGAAGTCGAGCGTAGCTGGTGGCTTGGGTGGTATATCGGTACAGAGCAACGCAATACAGTCTTCTGAGGGACCTGCCGAAACGTATAAGTCGATAGAGAAAAAGTCGATAAGTAAGGCGATATCAGCAGTGACCAATGTCCGTAATGGCTATAGCTGTAGCGATCCTAATATCACTGATTTGCCCAACAATATGTTTGTTAAGGAAAATACGATGAATGCGCCCAGCAGAAGAGGAGCTGCCGTTGAGACTATTCTGCCAGAAGGTCTGACATTCGTTGACTTCAGCAATACGAAGATTACGGGTATGGAGGTGAGCCGTACGAGTGGTGCCTTCAATGGTGTGCCCGAGAATGTGTTCATCTATATGCCTGCAGGTAACACCACGAAGGACAAGAACGTGGTGATTGGCGGCATCTGTGACAAGATGGAACTGGACGGATCGGAGAATGCCAAACCCTTCAAGGCCTTGAAGAACTTTAAGGTTGGACAAGCTGTATTGAAGCGTACGTTCACAGATGGCAGTGACAACTCGATGGCAACGATCTATCTGCCGTACGCCATTCCGCAGGAGGAAGCCTTAAAATTGGGTAAGTTCTATGAATATGAAGGCAATAATGGTACGACTGTCGATATGAAAATGACCACTGGCGGTCTGAAGGCCAATAAACCCTATATTTTCAAAGTTCCTCTTGGGGGCGTTAAAGACCCACTTGTTCGTGTGGTTGATGTATTGGCTACTCCTGTCGAGACCGAAGGTTTCAAGGGTGTCTATGAGCGTATGGATTACGAGGATGGTATGTACTGCTATGCTGCTGAGCCCAGAAACGGCGTCGTTGTTGGTCAGTTCGTTGAGATGGGCCCAGGCTCGTGGGTTCCTCCTTTCCGCGCGTATATGATAGGTAATGGTGCTCCGAGCTATGCTATCGCTTGGGATGGTGTTGTTGACGACTTCCAGAACGAAGAGAACGCAACGGCTGTCGAGACTGTGAAGACAGTGAAGACAGTAACCAACGTGAAGACCCACGAAGGCTGGTGGACCATCAGCGGTATGCGCCTGAACGCTCAGCCCAAGAAGGCTGGTCTGTACGTCAAGGACGGACGACTGGTGGTCGTTAAGTAATGGTTAATTGATAATGGATAATTAAGATATGATGATGAAAAAAACATATAGCACGCCTCAGGTGGACATGGTCATGCTGGCACAACAGCAACCGCTGCTGATAGGCAGTTACGACGGCCCTGCCAATGCGCCTGAGGTTGACTTCGGTTTTGATGAAGAGAATATTTTCAGCAGTGACAAAACGATATTCTCTGACGACACGACACTTGATGTCAGCCTGTAATATTTATGTCTGAACCCCCGATTTGCATAAAAAAGGGGGTTCAGACAAAAAAAGTTGCAGAAAAATTTGCAGGGTTCAAAAAATAGTTGTACCTTTGCACCCGCAATCAAGGAGATAACCCCACGGTTGAAGCTTAAAACCTCCTTTGGAAGGATGGGTGAGTGGCTGAAACCAGCAGTTTGCTAAACTGCCGTACGGGTTCCCGTACCGGGGGTTCGAATCCCCCTCCTTCCGCACCGAGGGGATTTCTCTGCGAGAGCAAACTAACAGGATGGTCGATTCATCTAATGGTTAGGATACAAGATTCTCAATCTTGGCATAGGGGTTCGATTCCCCTATCGACTACGAAGAAACATTCGAAATCCTCTGTAAATCAGTGATTTACAGAGGATTTTTCTTTCCAAGGGCGTTAATTAGGTGTTAATCTTAACCAAGAATAAGAAAAGCGACCAACTGTTAATCTTTTCTTCTTTTTCTCTTGTTTGTTCTTATTCTACTATATTTTGAGTATCTTTGCACTCCAAAAAGATTAAATGCAGGATAAAATGGAATCGCAGAATTGTTGGGAACCTATCATACATGAGAAAGAAGGAGTGATTAATGCTTTTGCAAAAGAAGCACTCGATAGTCTTGAAGAACGTCTGACGCGAACAGCCGAGGGTGCATCAGACGAGTATATGGTTAAGTTGGAAGAGGAAGAATATGCAAAAGCGGTAAAGATCCTTACGGATACCTACGCAGAATGCCCTCATGTGAAGCATATCCAAGACGCTCTCGATAAACCTGATTTCATTTGGGACAGTCTGTTTATAGAGAACATTGGCCCTGATGCTGTTAATAAGTGGTATCGTAATCCGTTAAAAGCAGACATTCAGGCATTCAAGAAAGACAATACCATCTATGATGCCGAGAATCCCTATTTCTCTTATATATATAAGGTGGTACTCTATGAGAAGTACATTAAGTTCTTGTTGGAAGACAAGAAGAAACACCGTTATCTCATAGAAATAGCAGAGGAAGAGCGGAGGTGGAAAGAAAAGCAGCGGGAAGATGCCGAGACCGATGCCTTCATAGCCGACATGGAACAGAAACTGGCAGAACGGAAAGCCCATGCCAAGAAAAGTCCTACGCCCCCAAGTGTCACTAAGACTACTCCATCGGTGACACCTCCAGAGACACCTCCTACTTTACCTTCTTTTGAGCATTCTCTTACCGACAGTCAGATGGACTATCTGGCTGGCATTATCAACGAACTCCATATATTCCGCGAAGCGGACATAACCACAGAACAGATAAAGTCCATCTTCAACTGTTCCCCTTCTGTTGTCCTTACCTCGAAGAACAATCGGCTATTAGCCCATTTGTTTGACCAATTATCCAGACGAGGATATATCACGGAGAACTGGCAGGCAGTCATTGCCAAGAACAGGCTCTTCAAGTCATCACAGAAAGATGACTTCCTCAACCAAAACGACCTTTCCACTGCCACGAACAAAGTACAGGATATGGAGAAGGACGGGAAATATAACAAACTTGAAGTGTATATCAAGAATCTGAAAGAACACTAAACATCGCCAACAAAGTAAAGAATAGGCAAAAAGGTTGAGAATAGGTTAAGACCTTAAACTATTTACTTGACACGTAATCTTCCAGGCAGTACTTTTGCCCTCGAATTCAAAATTTCGGAGGGTGCACACTCCTATTGTCTAATTTAACAAATGTGATAGCATATGTGTGAAAACAAAAGTATTGAACAGAGAATCGAGGAACTGGAAAACCTCGTGTATCTCAACAAGAACGTGTTGAGCTTTGAAGAGGCTTGCAAGTTCACCAACCTATCGAAGAGTTATCTCTATAAGTTGACTTCGACGCAGCAGATTCCCCACTACAAACCTCAGGGGAAGATGATCTATTTCGAGAAGGACGCCCTTGAAGCATGGCTTCGTCAGAATCCCGTCAAGACCCAGGCTCAAATCAGTCAGGAGGCTACCCACTATATTCTAACTCACAAGTAAGGCTATGGAAACGAATAATACTAACATGGCTCCGGCAGCCAAAGAGGAAATCCGTGAGCACGGACTAACCAAGAGTGAGTTTGGGGTAATCTGGCAATCCATCCGACTGAAAGCTACCGATGAATATACCGTTCCACCTGAGATTCTTCAGGTGAACGGCTCTACCATCGGCACCTTGGGAAACTTCAGCGCATCAACGGGTAAAGCCAAGAGCAAAAAGACTTTCAATGTCTCAGCTATCGTAGCGGCAGCACTCTCCAATAGTGAGGTGCTGCGCTATACGGCTGCTTTCCCTGATGACAAGCGAAAGGTGCTCTATATCGACACCGAACAAAGCAAGTATCACTGTCAGAAGGTGATGAAGCGAATACTCCAACTGGCAGGATTGCAAACAGACCAAGAGTGTCCTAATCTCATATTCGTGGCTCTTCGTGAACAATCACCAGAAATGCGTCGTACCATCATAGACTATATGCTCTACAAAATGAAAGGCATTGGTCTGGTGGTGATTGATGGCATCCGTGACTTGATGTATGACATCAACAACCCCACGGAGTCCACCCAGATTATTAACATGTTGATGCAATGGTCGAGCCAGTACAATCTGCATATCCATACTGTACTACACTTAAATAAGGGTGATGATAACACTCGTGGACATATCGGTACAGAACTGAACAACAAAGCTGAGACTGTATTACAAGTGACCAAGAGCCAGACTGATCCCAACATCAGCGAGGTCAAGGCAATGCACATACGTGATAAGGAATTTGAACCTTTCGCCTTCCGCATCAATGCTGAGTCTCTGCCAGAACTGGTGGGAGACTACGATTTTGACAAAAAGGAAGCGAAGCGCCAGTCTCTGATCGAGTTGACCGAGGACGAACACCGCCAGGCTTTGGCTAAGGCTTTTGCCAGTTGTGAGTCGCAAGGATATAACCAACTGCTATCATCCTTAATCGATGCCTACGCATCTATAGGCTATTCCCGTGGCCGCAATACCATCGTTGCACTCAACAAATGGCTGATGGCTAATGGCTATATCGTCAAGACGGACAAGAAGTACAGTTTAGCACAGGGCGTGTATATGGCGGAATAATATAAACCAAGTGCCGGAAGACTATGCTGCGCAGCCCCAACGGTATTTCCCAAATGAAAATACCGTAGCTTATTAGGGAATTTTTCGAGCCGCATTACACGGTAACGCTAAAAATTCCCAATAAGCCAAGGGGCTGCTCCCCTATGGACTCCCTGCTTCCCACGGCAAAGCCGACGCAAGCGATTAATCATAGAAACAATAACCCCGTAAAACGAACAAGAAAAATGGGCTACGCAGTATTACACTTAGATAAAGCCAAAGGTGCTGACAGTGGAATGTCGGCACACATTGAGAGAACCATCCATCCGAAGAATGCAGATCCGACGAGGACACACCTTAACCGTGAACTGATAAAGTTCCCTGAAGGAGTGACCTCTCGTACTCAGGCCATCCTGCACCGCCTTGATACGGCTGGGCTGAAACGTAAGATAGGCAAGAACCAGGTACAAGCCATCCGCATCCTTCTGACTGGCACCCATGAGGACATGGTGCTGATAGAGAAGGAAGGCAGACTTGATGAATGGTGCCAGGATAACATCAACTGGCTCCGTAAGACTTATGGAACCGATAATGTCGTATCGGTAGTACTCCACATGGATGAGAGTACGCCCCATCTGCATGCGACTGTCATTCCAATAGTAGAGACAGAACGCAAGCGCAAGAAGAAAGAAGAGGAAGTGAAGCGCACTTATCGTAAAAAGACACCAGCCCCAAGACTCAGCGCTGATGATGTAATGAGTCGTGCGAAGTTGAAGAGTTATCAGAATACCTACGCAGCAGCCATGAAGAAGTATGGATTGCAGCGAGGTATTGAAGGTTCAGAAGCTCAGCATATCTCCACACATGAGTATTATCGTTCCCTGATGTTGCAGGGCAAGAGTCTTCAGGAAGACGTGGACGAACTGCTGAAACAAAGAAAACAAGAAGAAAAGGAACTGGCCAAGGTCAAGGCGGAGAAGAAGACGGAAGAGCTAAAGAACACTGCGGCCAAAACTGCCAATGTTGCTCTCAAAGGCATCAATTCTCTTCTTGGCAGTAACAAGATCAGCAAACTGGAGAAGGAAAACGAGCGACTTCAAGGAGAGATCTCGAAACGTGATGACCAGATAAAGAAACTACAGAAAGACGCAGAGCAACAGAACGACTATCATGCTGAGGATATGCGTTATACCAAGTTGCAGATGCAGAAAACCATCAACGAGCAAGAGCGCACTATCAACAAGATTCTACGTTGGTTCCCTCTTGTAGGCGAATATCTACGTGTCGAGAGCGAATGTCTTATGCATGGGTTTAGTGAAGAACAAACCGATAAACTGGTTCATGGTCAGGCACTGAACTTCAGAGGCTATTTGCAGGCTGACAGGCATAGTCCAAGAGTCTGGGCAGAAAGCATTACTGCCAACATCGTCAGGATAGCAAAGGATAAACTGCAGCTCACAGTCGAACAATCACCCATAGTTCAATGGATTCAACAGCAGATGAAGCATGAGAATCAGGAACGAAGAGAGCAAGATAAAACGTACAAACATGGCTTCCATCTATAATTGGAGTTCCATCGGGTAGCATAAAACAGCCTCGCTGACCGTTTGTTAGGACAGTGAGGCTGTTTGTCTTTCTATGTTACAATATTACCACGGTTCGCCGCCAGGCCAGGGGCCGCCGAGTGGTGGCTCGCCCGAACCTGCGAGCAGTTTAGACTGCGACTGTAACTGATATACCTTCATCGAAGGCTTTTCGTATTTCTTCTTGTCGATATTGTTTGTCATAACTTATATCCTCCTTCGTTTATTTGATTACTACCTTCTTTCCGTTCTTCACATAGATGCCCTTCTGCGGCTGTCCTATGATACGACGACCAGAGAGGTCGTAGATTGGACCATCATTCTCAATGACCACGGCCTCGGGGAGGCTGATGCCCGTTGTATTGTCATCATCGCCGAAGCCCAGGAATCCGCGGGCATTTGAAGGACCTCCAGCCACCACAAGATAAGCACGATGGGCGGGGATAGTGCCTGTGTACGTGTAGAAGCCAACGCCTCTGGCTGAGCCAGTGGTTTCTTTCGAGAGGCAATAGGCATTAGAGGGAGCGGCAGTGGCAGCATCCACGCCTGTCAGTTCGTTGCCTTCGAGCGTCTGTGTCGTTGTTGTAGTAGGTGTCAGCGTGATGGTCGCAGCCGAAGACTTCAGTACGACACCCTTGCCTGCAGGAATCTCGCGTCCCGTCACCTCCGTCAGCACCACGGCCGTCTTGCCGGAGTTTACGGCAGCCTGATACACCGTCGTGTTCGCATCAGCCGTATAACTCTCAGTACTGTTGTAGTACGTTGCCCAGTACTCGCCCGTTGCTCCCTCATTGGCTGTCACGGTGACATCGACATCCTGCGTGAAGTAAACATTTGGATTTGTTGAAAAATTAAATGCATAGGCGCCTTCGACTCTAAGAATACAGTTCTTTTTTGCGGTGAAGGTATAAGGAGAGTTTTTCTTTTGTTTTATTTTTCCGCTAGATACTTTTTCACCATTTATGTAAATCGAAAGAACAGTTGTATTATCAGTACCTGTATAGCGTATAGTGACCTCTGTACCCTCCTCTATGCTTGTGTCAGTTGTGGCGTAAGGGGTACTGCTGTTAGGGTCAGCAGTCAATCCACAAGTTTGCAAGTACAAATACAAATTATCGGCATTAGCTGTCAGGGCAATGAGCCATGACAGGCAAATAAATAAAAATTTTTTTCTCATAATTGTTTTTTTTATAGCGCAAGAGGAAATGATTCCCCCTGTGCGTTGTTAATATTTTATTTTTTTCACTTTGCGGCGAAGCCAAGCAATGACCTGAATGGTGACGTCGCCATAATCATCGTCTTTGTAATCCTCAATGTGGAATGAGTTGATGACAGCCTTGAGCGCACCATTGTCGTCTCTCAATTCCTTGTAATTGGATATGTATTTATGTACAGCGGGGCTTGTCAATGCTTTGTCGTTGAATAACTCTATCGTGATATTGTCCGACTCGGCCGTCGCGAAATCGTTTTCACTGCAGTCAAAAGGAACTTCGGGCGTAACACCCTTGTCGACCTTGAAATAATAGTGTTCCTTATCCCTTTTCCTGTCGTCAATCATCACGAATGCAGCCTCCCTTGCATGGATGCAAGAAAAGTCGTATATTGACGCGGGCGACCCGCGCGTAAAATAAGAGGTGTTATTGTCTCTCTTATATAGGTATAGGCGAGCGCCTGAGAGAGAGAGAGAGAGAGAGAGAGAGAGAGTAATCAAATTATTGAGACCACCAAAGATTAAGGCCACTTTCTTCATGTCCTTAACAAAGTTTGACCTTTGGCCGAAACTGCACATACTCGGTAAGGCAGAAAAAATATTAGTCCTACTCTCGCTTACTCGCAGTTTTAAAGTCTCTCGCTCGTACATTGTGATTATTCTGTTTGCTATTTGGTTGCAAAGGTAGTAAATTTCCATAAATTAGTTGAATGAATAACATGTTTTTTACATATCAAAGCAATATTTTATGCAAAAAAGTTTGTTGATTCAGAAATAATTCGTATCTTTGCACCGACAGAATCCGCCACGCTTCCCGTAGAACAGCGAACCAGGGCGGGTCTTTTATTTTATAGCATTATGATCAACATCTATACAAAACAACCATTGAGCATCGATAATCAGATAGCAAAATGGATGAAGTAGTTGTCTGCTTCATTCATTTTGTTTTTGCCAAGAATTAGAAAAAAATAATGTTTAGTACGTCTCTTTGCTATATATACGCAACACAAACTAAACTTTCTTTTCCCTTAAGGTTGATATTAACTTTAAGGGAAAAAGATAAGTTCAGAGTATGTCTATACTTGGCATGCTATTGATTGCCTTCTTCTTTTCTTCATCGACAGCACGAACATAGATTTCTGTGAATCGTAGGCTACTATGACCTAACAGACTGCTTACCACCTTGATATTAGCACCGTTGTTCAGCAACTGAGTGCCGAAACTATGCCTTCCACAATGCCAGGTTATGTGCTTATCTATACCAGCCTTCTTGGTCCAATGTCTCAATGCCTTCAGGCACATGGTGTCTGATGGTAGGTGAAAGATAAAATCATCCTTGGCATCAGGAGCCTTTACACCTATTATATTTAATAAGGTGTCGTTGAGCGGAATTGTCACACCGCTGCTGCTACTATGCTTCTTTGTCTTGTTCTGACGGAACTTCAGTATCTTGTTGCTATAGTCAACTTCGCTATAGGTAAGTGTCACTATATCACAATGCCGGATGCCTGATAAACAGGTCATGGCAAATGCCCTTCTTATTTCGGGATTCTCTCCAGCATAGTGAGTAGCAAACAACTTCTGCAACTCCTGCTCACTCAGAATGTCCTTTGCCAGAATGTCATCCGTCTTTGGTGTCGTTATACCTTTGCAGGGACTCTTGGCTATCACCTCATTTTCTACGGCATAGTTTATCATGCGCTTAAACCGCTTATAATACGTCTCAGCACCTTGCCCTTTATGATTCTCAACCAAGTAGTCGACAAATTTCTGCATCATGTCACTACTCAAATTCTTGGCTTCAATCCAGTTGGCATATTGGGGATACTTCTTTCCCAAAAAGTCCTTGAAGTTGTTCAAAGCACCAACAAGCACTAACCTATCTGCCACATTCGCAGTTTTGGCAAACTGCTCGAAGTAGTCCAATAGATTGATGGCATCCTTCTTTTTCAGACGATAGCCCTCTTTGTTGTCAAGTAGTTCTTGGGAACGCTCGAACTGGATCTTTTTTGCCAATGCAAGTGTTTCTTTGTTCTGCTGACGTTCTACTGGAGTACGCGGATTCGCTTTCAAATATAGGGAAAGAGTCTCTTTCTTACGAATAGAGGCTCCATTCTCACGATTATAGCCTAACTGGTATTCGAGATAGAGGCTGTACTCAGTACCGCCCTTCACTTCTTTCTTCAGCAGACGTGGATTTCCTGCTTCCACAAGATTTTTGTTTTTCCCTCTGGTTTCTGCCATGATTAATTTTCTTTTGTTTTCCTTTTCGGCTGCAAAGGTACAACAATTATTTGATTTGGGGTGTTAATAAGGTGTTAATTTTAACACCCCAAAGGCAAAAATAGGCATTTTAGTAAAACAAAGGAAAATCCGAATTGTTCGTAAATACTTAATAATCAAGTGGTTTATTTTCTTTTCCTTATTTTTGTTTTCACAGGTTCAATTCCCCTATCGACTACAAAAGAGGTTCGTAAGAGCTTCTTTTTTGTTTTTGTAGCTGACAATGATTTGAAGATAAGTTCGTATTTGCAACTAATTTTGTCGGAATTGCTAAATTTGTCAGTTTTTTAGCTTTCGACCGTTAATTTTAAACAGCCGTTAAGGCAGGGCGTGAAAGTGTTAAATTGCGACAAAAATATACGACAATTTGTCAGAATAACAAATTTTGGGACTATATTTGCACCCAGTTTCGTGAACAAGATAATAAACTCACTAAAAAAGTAATGAATATGAAAAAGATTGTAAAGAGCTTTATGCCGGCTGTCTATCTGATAGTGATAGCTTTCTCAGCCGCATCGTGCAACAAGACTCAGGCAGCACCTGCAGCGGTGGCTGCACCAGGACAACCCGTTGACCTGACCTATGCAGCCGAGAAATCGCTGCCAGCAGTAGTTTACATCAAGTCGGTCATTAACTCCAAGGTTCAGACTGTAGAGTACAGCGACCCCTTCGAGGATTTCTTCTCTGATCCCTTCGGTGGATTCTTTGGTCGTGGACAGGGTAACAACGGTAATGGTCGCAGACGCCAGGTGCAAACCCCGAAGCGTGCTGCAGCTGGTTCTGGTGTCATTATCTCTGCTGACGGTTATATCGTAACCAACAACCACGTGGTGGATGGTGCTGACGAATTGACAGTGACACTGAACGAGAACTCGAAGGAATATTCGGCACGCATCATCGGTGCTGACAAGACTACGGATCTGGCACTGATTAAGATTGATGCCAAGAATTTGCCTGCTATCGCTATTGCCAATTCTGACGATGTGAAGGTTGGCGAATGGGTGCTGGCTGTTGGTAACCCCTTGGGACTGAACAACACCGTTACTGCTGGTATTGTATCAGCTAAGGCCCGTTCAATGAATACCGGTGGTATCACATCGATGATTCAGACGGACGCTGCCATCAATCAGGGTAACTCGGGTGGTGCATTGGTTAATACGCGTGGTGAACTGATTGGTATCAATGCCATGCTGGCCTCACCTACGGGTTCGAACATCGGTTATGGTTTCGCCATTCCTACCAGCATCGTGAAGAAGGCTGTAGAGGACTTCAAGAAATACGGTACCTACCAGCGTGCTATGATTGGCATCCAGGGTGGCAGCGTGAAGGACTACATCGACTCGATGAAGGATCAGGAGAAGGAAGTGAAGGACTACGGTACAATGGAAGGTGTGCGCATTGAGAAGGTCGTTGAGGACGGTGCCGCCGCTGATGCCGGACTGGAGAAGGAAGATGTCATCACGGCTGTCAACGGACAGAAAGTCAAGGATATGGGCGAACTGCAGGGTATCTTGGCTCAGAAGCGTCCTGGCGAACAGGTAAAGGTGACCTATCTGCGTAATAAGAAGGAGAAGACAGTCACGATGACACTGAAGAACGAACAGGGCACCACGAAGATGGTGAAGAATGCCGATGTCGACGTGCTGGGTATTGACGTGCGTCCTATCACAGACTCGCAGAAGAAGCAGTTGGAAATCAACTATGGTCTGGAGGTGCTGAAAGTGAACGGTGGCAAGATGAAGGAAGCTGGCGTGCCTAAGGGATTCATCATCCAGACGGTGAACGATAAGTCCATGCGTACGTTCGACGACCTGCAAGAGGTTGTGAAGGATGCTGGCAAATCAAAAGACCAGATGCTGATTATCAAGGGTATCTATCCTACAGGAAAGCGTGGCGGCTTCGTTGTTTACCTGCAGAATGAATAAAGAAAATTGACGTCTTTATTAAAAAAGTAAGGTGTTTTTTTGGTTATTCCGAAAAAATACCTTACTTTTGCATCCGGCTATAAAAACTACAACTGATGAGGCAACTGAAAATTACCAAATCGATCACGAACCGTGAGAGTGAAGCGCTCGAAAAATACCTACAGGAAATCGGGCGTGAAGAACTGATTACATCTGACGAAGAAGTAGAACTGGCACAGCGCATCCGTAAGGGTGACCGCAAGGCACTGGAGCGGCTGACGAAGGCAAATCTGAGATTTGTCGTGTCGGTGGCTAAGCAGTATCAGAATCAGGGCATGTCGTTGCCAGACCTCATCAATGAAGGAAACCTGGGCCTTATCAAGGCTGCAGAGAAGTTTGACGAGACGCGCGGTTTCAAGTTCATCTCGTATGCCGTATGGTGGATTCGTCAGTCTATCCTTCAAGCTATTGCCGAGCAAAGCCGTATTGTGCGCCTGCCTCTGAACCAGGTGGGGTCGGTTAACAAGATTAACCGTATGCTCAGCAAATTTGAGCAGGAGAACGAACGTCGCCCCTCAGCAGTAGAAATAGCTGAACAGACGGATATACCAGAGGAGAAAGTCGGCGAGGCTTTGTTGGCTACTGGTCGCCACATCTCGGTAGATGCTCCTTTCGTCGATGGCGAGGATAACAGTCTGCTGGATGTAATGGTAAACGACGATGCGCCAATGGCAGACAAGCAACTGGTCATAGAATCGCTGCGTTCGGAAATAGAGACAGTGCTGAAACTGCTTAACGAGCGTGAGCGTAACGTAGTAAAGGCGTTCTATGGCATCGATGGTCCTGAGCTGACGTTGGAAGAAATAGGTCATAAGTATGGTCTCACACGTGAGCGCGTACGTCAGATTAAGGAGAAGGCCATCCGACGTCTGCGTGGCAATACCAAGAACGAGTTGCTGAAAGCGTACTTGGGATAAGTGAGATTGCAACGCCACACTCTGTACCTTTAGGTCAGAGGATGTGAGAGGGGGAGAGAGTGAGATAATATAATAGGAAAAGAAATAAAGATGATGAAGACATTGAAGTATTTAGTGCTGACACTGATGTTGGCTGCAACGGCAACAACAGTAGAAGCCAAGCATGTAAAGACATCACACATGTACATGTTTGGCTTTGCTGCCTCGTTTGTCGATTCTACGCTCTACCTTACTGATGTTCAGGATGTGGAGGGCGCATGGTACGATACGAAGGACAAGGCCTTGTTGTTACGCGACGCCTATTCGGACCAGTTGAAGGAATATATGAAAGAGAAAATGGGAAAGTCCAATCGTGTCTGTCTTGTGATTTTCGCCACAACAAAGAAGAAGGCTGAGAAGAAATATCAGAAACTGAAGAAGAAATATATGAGCAAGGATGGCATCATTCATGGCATGCAATATCTGACTGCTCCAGATTTTAAGTTTACAGCTGTAGATATTTCGGAAGAGTAAAATAAACGGTAGGAATACATACGAAAAAAGCAGGACTCAAAACCCTGCTTTTTGCTTTGCTCGTGAGGTGCCTGGCGGATTCGAACCGCCGTAGACGGTTTTGCAGACCGTTGACTAAGCCACTCATCCAAGGCACCGTTCTCTTTAGCGGTTGCAAAGGTACGAATTATCTTTGATATCACCAAATTTTTTGCAGTTTTTTTTCAGTTCACAGTCCTTACAGGGATTTCCATTGGCTCGAAGGGCGTCATATATACGCCAAGACGCATAGCCCAAGGCTAAAATTAGGATGATAGCTGTTAGAAATAACTGCATATTTACCTTCTCAATTGTTCAATTGCGGAGCTTGCGAAGCAAAACTTTGTTGATGGCCTGAATCTTTCGTCCGCCTTTCTCGATATCGCGCCCAATGTCCTCGCGTACATTATTTATATTATTAAAGAAGTCACTGAAGGCATTTAGTACTTGATTTGGTTGTGCCAAATCTTCAGGAACGTCAGGATTTGCAAGAATGCGAATCGCTAAATGCTCGATATGTACGTCAATGTCGTTGCCTGTCATGATGGGATCGCCGTCATAGTGGATGGCGCCTGGCTGCGTACGATGAATATGGATGCTGGGCGTACGGAAGGTATGAATCTTCGAGTTGTTGCGCAGAGTCTTCATAATCAGGTCGGCAGCAATCTGTGGGGCATCAAGTGCCGTAAAAGGTTCCATCACGATAACGTCCATCAAACCGTCCTTCATGGTTGCACCAGGTGCGATATAGGCATTGTTACCATATTGCGATGCATTGGCACAGGCTATCAGGAACGCCTTATACTTTCTGGCACCCGTCTCGTCCTCTACCTCGTAAGTCTCGGGCTTGTATTTCAATCCCTCTTTCAACACATTCTCCACATAGGTAATGGGGCCTCGCTTGCCCGATTCTGCAAATTTCAGGGAGATAAAGGCGTCGAAGCCCATACCGCACGTGCAGAAGAAAGGCAAACCGTTGATGACGCCATAGTCGAACTCCTCAATCTGGCAGCAGTTAATCATTTTGATAGCACGAATGGGGTCAAGTGGTATGCACAGGTGGCGAGCCAATCCGTTGCCAGAACCGCAGGGGATAATACCCAAGGCTGTCTGCGTATGAACCAGCGAACGCGCCACTTCATTCACGGTACCATCGCCGCCAACAGCTACAACAACGTCTGTGTCGCCTTGTATAGCATAATGGCGTGCCAACTCAGCTGCGTGACCTGCATATTCAGTGAAAACAACTTCATGACGGAAAATGGATGTGTCGAGATGCTCTTCTATCAGCTTCGGCATATCCTCTTTTCCGTGCGTACCCGAAATGGGGTTGACGATGAATATGATACTCTTTCTTGTACTCATTCGTTTGCAAATATAAGAAAAAATAAGGAAACTAAGGTGGGAAAATATAAGAAATTTGATGAAAATGATTAAATATCTGGATTTTTGTTCTCTATTTAGAAAAAAATGTGTAATTTTGCAGTCTGAAAATAATAATAGTAGCTAAAGCTGCACCTATTTTATATGGGACAACTACAAGAAAAATACAAGCATTATCGTGAGCCTCAGAAGTTTATGGAGGCTGACGTTTATCCCTATTTCCGTGCCATTGAGGGCAAGCAGGGAACTGAAGTTGAAATGGGCGGACACAAGGTTTTGATGTTTGGCTCAAATGCATATACAGGTCTTACAGGCGATCAGCGCATCATCGATGCTGCTAAGGCTGCGCTTGACAAGTATGGCTCCGGATGTGCAGGAAGCCGTTTCCTGAATGGAACTCTTGACCTGCATGTACAGTTGGAAAAGGAAATATCAGAATTTATTGGTAAAGACGATTGCCTGTGCTTCTCGACAGGATTCTCTGTCAATCAGGGCGTTTTGGCAATGGTTGTAGGAAAGGACGACTATATCATCTGCGACGACCGAGATCACGCAAGTATTGTGGACGGTCGCCGTTTGTCGTTTGCCCGTCAGTTGCACTATAAGCACAACGATATGGCTGATTTGGAGCGCGTGCTGCAGAAGTTGCCATACGAGGCTATTAAGCTGATTGTTGTCGATGGCGTATTCTCTATGGAGGGCGACTTAGCCAAGTTGCCTGAAATCGTGGAGCTGAAACATAAGTACAACTGCTCGATTATGGTTGACGAGGCACATGGAATTGGTGTCTTCGGCAAGCAGGGTAGAGGTGTTTGCGACCATTTCGGACTGACTGACGAGGTTGACCTCATTATGGGTACCTTCTCGAAGTCGCTGGCTTCTATTGGTGGCTTTATTGCATCTGACTGGGATACCATCAATTTCCTGCGTCACACTTGTCGCACCTATATCTTCTCTGCATCCAACACGCCCGCAGCAACAGCTGCCGCTATGGAGGCACTGCATATCATCCAGAAGGAACCCGAGCGTATTCAGGCTTTGTGGGACGTCACGAACTATGCTTTGAAGCGTTTCCGCGAGGAAGGTTTCGAGATTGGCGATACCGAAAGTCCAATTATTCCACTTTATGTACGCGACGTTGATAAGACCTTCTTGGTAACTGCATTGGCTTTCAAGGCTGGTGTATTCATCAATCCCGTAATTCCTCCTGCTTGCGCACCTCAGGACACGCTGGTACGCTATGCTCTGATGGCTACACATACAAAGGAGCAGGTTGACAGATCGGTGGTAGCATTGAAGAAGATCTTCGTAGAACAAGGCATTATCAAATAAGGATTGAAGAATTCAAGAATTGAAGAATTGAAGTTGAGCTGTTAAAAAAGTCTAATTGTGAAGATTTCAATTCTTCAATTCTTTTATATTTGATTTTTTCTTAGTACCTTTGCACCCGCAAAAACGGAACGAGGTGTAGCGCAGTTGGTAGCGTTCCTGGTTTGGGACCAGGCTGTCGCAGGTTCGAGTCCTGTCACCTCGACCACCCTATAAAATTAAACCGCTGATTCATAATGGATTAGCGGTTTTTTTTATGCAAAAGATACTGCTATTTGGGGGGATTTTCGCTACTTTTGCACAGACATTCAACACTGCATCCGTTCTCTTTTACCTTATCGTTATTGGTTATTCCGCACGAGAATGCATGAATCTTGTCACCCATTACTTGATGCAAGGTGGCAAACACAGCGTCTCCCGTGCAATGGCTGGTGTGGAACTGTGTCTGGGGATAGGCATCCGTCAATCTGAAGGCCAGTTCCGAAAGTTTGTCTTCGCTCTCATGATTGTCGAGCAGATGGAATCCTCCCACGACGGTATTCACGGGGAAAGGACATGCTGCAAGGATGTTCTCCAAACCGCTATGAGCACAACCAGTAAAAAGCAGTCCATCTGTATATAGCGCCAACTCATGACGGAAATCGTCGTTAACATAACTACCATCAGTGTTCTCTACAAACAGATGCTGATTACCCTCTGGCATCGGATGAATCTGAGGGATGTGCGCCAAGATAAAGATGTCATTGCTGATGCTTTCACTTTGTTCAACCTTTAGTAATCGCTCTGACGGAATCTCAGGCCATTCTGTAGTAATGCTATGTAAACAACGACGTTTAGAATAGAATTTTACTTTGAGAGCATCGGGCGACACGATAACTTTTGCCTTGTCATTAATCTCCATGAAATGTTTCAATCCACCTGCATGGTCGCTGTGTCCGTGAGAGATAAACACATAGTCCACCGTACTGAGGTCTATACCCATCTTCTCTGAATTACGGATAAATACATCACTTGCTCCTGTATCAAGCAAGATACGATGCTTCTCTGTCTCTAACAGGATAGACAGGCCATGCTCTGTTTGGAGCTGGTCTTTACAAGTGCGGTTATCAGATAATACAGTCCACTTCATGATTTGCCGTCACTGAGCTATTGGTTTGATTGTCAGATGACGCTCGTAGCGGGCAGGCTTGACCTGATAGCCCGGCAGCACATAGCAGGCCGTGCAGCCCACGCCAGTGGTGTTGTAGTCCAGGTTCAGGGTGATGCCGTCCTGTTTTCGCAGTTGGTAGGTATATACCGCCTTCGTCAGGTTGTCGGTGCTGTAGTGGTAGGCGTTGAAGTTGAACGGCTTGTCCATTGCGAAGCGCAGTCCTTGTCCTTTGCCGTTGCTCATCGTGAGCCAGCGGTTGTCGCAACGCAGACCGCAGTCCTGCGGAATGAGGTAGGGTTCGAACATATCGTCCACCGTGCGCTCATAGATGCCGATGGCGTAGCCAGTCTTGCGGTCGGGATAGTTCTCCTCGGGTCCGCGTCCGTACCATTTCACCTGCTGCAACGGGTCGATGAGCGTCATAGTCAGTCCGATGCGGGGCAGGAGAGCTGGCATGGGGCCTTCGGGTTCCAGGATGTGATGGAGGGCAATGGTGCCGTCGCCGTTGATGCGGTACTCATAGACCTCTGAGAAGCCCGAATAGCGCAGCCCGGTGATGTAGGCATCGAGCGACGTGTTGACGGGCGCACCGAACTGCGTGAAGCACCGCACATTGAGATACACCTGTCCGTCGGCTTCGAAGGTTTTACAGGCGATGGGAATGCGGGTTGTAGCGTTCAGGTTGTTGCTGTAGAACTCGTTGGCTATCTGCGAGCCGTTCCAGGCCTTGCGGTTGTTGTAGGTGATATTCCATTGGTCCCAGCCATCCACTTCGAGAGCCAGCGGCGCACGCCAGACGTTCAGTTGCAGCGGCGACTTGAGCAGCTCTTGACCGGCCTGCTGGATGCTGAAGAGTTGGCCATCGGGTGTAAAGGTGTACGAGAATCCCTCACCGCTCACGGTGATGGCATCGTTCGTGCGGCTGAGCACAGCTTTCCCTACGGTCTTGTCAGAAGGTACCGCCAACTGTCGCCAGGGCAGTTCCAGCTGGTCCCATGCAGCGACGTGCCCCTTCTGTGCCCATATTTCATCAGTTTTCAGACTGCTGGTAATCATCAAACGGTATTCACAACCAGGCTTGATGGTGGGGCGGCTGAAGGGCACGGTGATGACTTTCTTGCTGAGCGGAGCCACGTCAGGACTGAGCGTACCCTGCTGCAGACAAGTGCCATCCTCGTAGAGTTCCCATTTCATATTATAATAAGAGGTGTTCAGGAAATGGTTTCTGTTCCATATCTCCACCGTTCTGTTGTCGGCACTCAGCAAGCGGCATGATATGGGCTGGGCAGCCTTCTTCATCTGATAGACCTCGGGCTGTACGGTACGGTCGGGCCATATCGTGCCGTAGGTGCGGGCACCGATGCCATAACTGAAATAGGTGCCCTCCTGCTGCTCTGTCTCGAAGTCCAGGTTCAGCAGCTGTCCTGACGCGTCGGCAATGATGACGTTGTCCATCAGTGCGTCGCAGATATACACCCGCGTGTCCTGTCCGTGGGTCTGCTCGTTGCGCCCGATGTTTACGGGGAACGGGGCATTGATAATGTTGCCCTGAGCCTCCATCTGTGCCACTTGCTTGCCGTCGATGTTCACCGTCATCTGCTTGCCGTCGTAGCAGGCTTCCACACGGTGCCACTTGTCCTCCCAGTCGGCAGGCAGTGGGGCTGATAGTTCGTACTTGTGGTTTGTAGCTGCCTGTCTTCTGCCAAATGGACGGTTGTTGCCGTCGCCTTGTGTGGCAGGTGCCTTGTCGGTGTTGATGTAGAACAGCAGTTGTTCCTTGCCCCTTTGCTCCACACCAAACTGCCATTCGCCCTTGGTGACAAACGAGCCGCAGGAACTGATGAGCTTGCGCGGACAGACTTCAA
>JAEEGI010011065.1_pt1 | contig 19536 bp, 18 predicted proteins | sample 8958751 | NCBI WGS metagenome assembly JAEEGI01 (sample SAMN16246545, study PRJNA631951) | gut metagenome | biome: gut microbiome; feature: rumen; material: KS-attached | host: Bos | place: Iran: Karaj | collected 2018-10 | reverse complement strand
AGGACGTCATTATGCTCTGCGGGAAGCGCCTCGCCTGTCACAATTCTGCCTCGGAAATCTTTCTAAAGCTTTCTATCAGGTATTAGTATAACAAATCGCCCCGGCTTTCGCCGGGGCGATCTTCTGAACACTGAAAACTGAATTCTGAACCCTGTCTCACTCCTGCCGGCAGGTGAAGAGGATCACCTGGCGCTCCTTTGCGATCTGCTTGAGAAGCTCGATGGCCTGGGCAAAGCGAGTCTCGTCCAGACTCACCAGCGCGTCGTCCAAAATCAGGGGGCAGGGCTCGCCCTCGGGCAGCGCCAGCTCACACACGGCCAGGCGCACCGCCAGATACATCAGGTCCAGGGTGCCGGCGCTGAGATACTCCGCGTCCCGGGCCACCGCGTCGCCCTTGGTGCGGGTGCGGGCGGAGAAGTCCCGGTTGATGAGCACGTCCTCGTAGCGCCCGCCGGTGACGGCGGACATATACCGGGCGGCCACGCGCCCCAGCTCGGGGGAGAAGCGGGTCTGGATCTCCCGATCCGCGTCCCGCAGGGCCTCCAGCGCCAGGGTGATGGCGTCGTACTCGCCCTGCATCTGCTCATACTCCTCCTGCATGCAGCTCAGGGAGCTTGCCAGCACCAGGGGGTCGCCGCCGGCGGAGAGGCGTCCCCGCAGGGTGGCGATCTGGGCGGAGAGCTGCTCCACCTTGCTGCGGGAGGCGGCCAGCGCCCGGCTGAGCTGGGCGGCCTCGGAGCTGCCGGAGGAGAAGTCCAGCTCGGCGATGGCGGTCTCCTCCAGGTTGCTCTGCTGGCGGCTGACCTCCTCATACCGGGCTCTTGCGGCCAGCTCCTGCTGCTCGGCCTCGTCCAGCGCCAGGTGCAGGGAGCGCACCCGCTCCAGCGCGGCGCTGATCTGTTCGCCCTCCGTGGCCTTGTATTTTTTCAGGATCTGCCGTCGCTGCTCCTGGGCGGTCTGCACGGCCTGCCGGTCCTTGGTGTAGCCCATCAGCAGCAGCACCGCGCCCACGCAGAGGATGGCGGCCAGGATGATCAGGGGGAGAAATTCCGTGGCGGAGTAGACGGCGGCAGCCACGATGGCCAGGATAAAGCAGATGATCGCCGGCAGCACCAGCTTGCTGCGCATCTGGGGATCGCCCAGCTCCTGCAGCCGGTTCAGATCCCGGTGCACCTCCTGCTCCAGATCGGGCAGGCTCCGGTCGCCCAGCTCGTCCTCCCGCAGCTCCTGCCGCCGCCGGGAGAGCTCCTCGATGGCCTTATCGTGGGCGTCGCTGCTGGCGTTCAGGGCGGTGCGGCCCTGGTTCAGCCGGTTCAGCGCTTCCCGGCGCTGGTGCTTGCGGGCCTCGATCACCGCCTGCTCCAGCCGCTGGGAGTACTGCTGTGCGGCCTTCAGCTCCCCGTCCAGCTGCTCCAGATGCTCCACGGCGCCGTCCATGTCCTGCAGCTGCTGCTTCACATCGTCCATCCGGCCCTCCAGCTCGGGCAGGAGGCCTTTGCGGTTCCAGCGCCGCTTCCGCTGCCAGGCCCGCAGACGCTCGTCCGCCTCGCTGTAGGAGGTCTGCTCCTCACCGCTGGAGACGATGGCCGCGATGCGCTTTTCCAGCTCCGGGCTGCCGGTGACCTCCACATTGCCCTGCTCGATGAAGGCGCTGCGCCGGAACACCTCCTTGGGCACGCCGGTGAGCAGCTCTCCGGCGTTGGAGCCGTTCATATTCTCCACCGGCACGTTGGAGCCGGTATAGGTGGCGGTAAAGTCCCGCATGGGGGCGTTGCGCGCCCGGGTGGTGCGGGTCAGGGTGATGTCGCAGTGGTCGGCGGTGAGCTCCATGGTACCCTCCATGGGGGCGCCGGACCAGGGGACGTACTTGAGCTTGTCCGGCAGGTAGCCCGCCCGGCTGCGCTCGGAGCTGTCCACTCCGTAGAGCATGGCGCGGATGAAGGCGCACCAGGTGCTCTTGCCGCTCTCGTTGGGGGCGTAGATGATGTTCAGCCCCTCGTGGAAGCGCAGGGTCTCGTTCTGAAGCTTGCCGAAGGACGCGGTGACTTTATTGATCTTCATGCCGAACCACCTCCTCCCCGTTGTCCAGGGCGGCCAGACCCCAGCGGGCGGCCTGCTCCAGCTTCACCCGTTCCTCCTCGGTCTCCGCCGCGTCGAAGCGGGCCTTCAGCCGGCCCAGGAACAGGCCGCGCAGGGTGTCCTCCCCGGCGCAGTCCCACACGCTGCGGCGCAGCCGGGTCTCGTCCCGCAGCTGCAGCTCAAAGAAGAGCTCCGAGAGATTTCCGTAGAGCTTCTGCAGATCCGGCGCGGTCTCCGTCTCCCCGGTGAGGGTGACGCGGTACACGTCGCAGACCGTGTCGTCCGGCAGGGAGCTGTGGATGGCGAGGAGCGGATCGGTCCCCGTCACGTCCACCTGCAGCAGCTCATAGCGCCGCAGGGCGATGGAGACCTGCCTGAGGCGGCACTGGCCGTTCTCCAGCTCCACCAGGTTCACGTACTTCTCCCCGGTCTCGTCAAAGCCCCGCCCCTCCGGGCAGCCCGGCCAGGAATACCAGGTCTTGCCGGCCTGCTTGAGACCGCTGGCCTTGTGGATGTGCCCCAGGGCGGCGTAGTCCATGCCGCTCTGGGCCAGCTCCTCCTCGCTGATGGGGTTGTAGGCGCTCTCCCGGGCGCCCACCTCGCCGTGCATGCACAGGAGGTTCACGACGCCCTCCGTCCGCTCGGCGCGAAAGCCCCGCAGCAGGGGGCCGCTGCGGTTTTCGGTGAAGGCCGCGCCGTAGACCCGGGCCTTCAGGCTGGGCAGGGCGAAGCAGCGGATGGCGCTGTCGGTGAAGACGTGCACGTTCTCCGGCATATGCAGCCGGGCGTAGGGCGAGCGCGCGTCATAGAAATCGTGGTTGCCGGGGGCGATGAACACCGCCGCGGGGATGCTCCGCAGCGCCCGCACCAGCTCCTCCCCCGTCTCGTAATAGGGGGTGCCGCTGTCCAGCAGGTCGCCGCTGAGCAGCACCAGATCCACATGCTCCGTCGCGGCCAGCTTCGCCAGGGCCTCCAGCAGCTCCCGCTGCTCCTTGCGGCGGATGGCCGCCTTCCCCGAGGGCAGCGCCTCGAAGGGCGAGTCCAGATGCAGATCCGCCGCGTGAAGAATCTTGATCCCGCTCATGTCAGTCGTATCGCCTCCGCTCTCTCGCAGCGGCCCGTCTCCGGGTCGATGGTAAACAGGCAGCCCTCCAGCTTCACCGGCCCCTTGGCCGAATCGTAGCGCCGGGGGGGATCGCCCATGAACTTGCCGATGCTCTGCTCCGGGTCAATGCCCAGGACGGAGTTGGCCGGCCCCGTCATGCCCAGGTCTGTGATATAGCCGGTGCCCTTGGGGAGCACCTGGGCGTCCGAGGTCTGCACATGGGTGTGGGTGCCCCAGACGGCGCTGGCCTTCCCGTCCAGCAGAAAGCCCATGGCCCGCTTCTCGCTGGTGCCCTCGGCGTGGAAGTCCACCAGGATGATCTTCTCCTTGATCTCCGCCATAAAGCCGTCGGCAATGACGAAGGGGTTGTCGGTGTTGGTGTCCAGGGTGAAGCGCCCCAGCAGATTCAGCACGCACACGTCCCCGAAGGGGGTCTTGTAGGCGTCGATGCCCCGGCCGGGGCACTGGGGGCCGTAGTTGGCCGGGCGGAGGATCCTGCGCCGCTCGTCCAGGTAGGGGCGCAGCTCCGTCCGCGTCCAGGTGTGGTTGCCCAGGGTGATCACGTCCACCCCCGCCCGGAAGATCAGATCCGCCTGCCGGGGGGTGATGCCCACCACGTTTGCGTTCTCGCCGTTGGCCACCACGAAGTCGATGCCGTTTTCCTTCCGGTAGTCCTTCAGCCGTTTCGTCAGAAAGTCCAGTCCCGGCTCGCCGCAGACGTCGCCCACGGCCAGGATCTTCACGCTCATGCCGCATCCTCTCCCGTCGATATTTCTTCTATTTTATTATACCATAAGGCCATAAGCCTTATGGTATAATTTGTCACGTTTTTCGGTTGCCGCGTCAGCGGCGAGAAAAACGACTCAATTCAAATATAATAAGCGCCTTTGCGCTTATTATACCACACTTTTCCTGTTTGCCGCAACGTCTTTCTTGGACATAATAGCTGCAGCACACCAAAAAGAAGGAGGACTCCCCATGAAAGCGCAGTTTTTTCTCGGCATGGGTCTGGGCGCGGCGGCTGCCGCGGGCGTCTCGATGCTGATGAACGCCAAGCAGCCCGGCGTGCAGAAGGCGATGAACGCCGCCAAGCAGACCGTGGATCAGGCCAAGCAGAAAATCATCGGCTGAGCGACGTAAAATACCGGCAGGGAGCAACGCTCCCTGCCGGTATTTTGCGGAAAGGCAGGCCCGGAGCCTTTCACAGCTCGATGGGGCCGTGCTCCTTTTCAAAGGCCGCGATGCGCTTGCGGATCATATGCACCAGCTCCCCGTTTTTGGTGCGCCCCTCGTATTCCGCGACATAGCCCAGCTTGTCCAGCAGCTCCTGGTCGATGCGCAGGGTGTAGCGGCTTTTGTTGTCCTCCATGCTGTCAATCCTCCCGTGACGAAGTATTGACAAAAGTTTAGCGTCAAAATATACTGTGAAGGAGATTTGACGCATGATCGACGCACAAAACAGGAGGGATAACAATGTTCAAAACAATGTACTTGCATCTGTTCAACCGGGTCACCGACGCCCTGCGGGCCCTGGAGGCCGGCGACCCCGCCCAGACCAGAGCGCTCTTGATCGCCGCCCAGCAGGACTGCGAGGAGCTGTATCTGAACGCCGACGAGGAGGCGTAGGGCCGTTCATGAACGGCCCGCCTGTCCGACCTGGTACCATGTCTGCGGGCGACCGCAAGGGTCGCCCCTACGGTGCGATCTCTCGTTTTACGTAGGGGCGACCCTTGTGGTCGCCCGTGCTTTGCTTCCCATTAAGCGCCCCGGCTCTCGCCGGGGCGCCTCTCTCAAAACTCAAATCTCAAAACTGTTTACCGGCAGACCAGCTCGCCGTCCTGCACGTCCACGGTGATGGTGCTGCCCGCGCTGAGATCGCCCCGCAGGATGGTGCGGGCCAGCAGGGTCTCCACGCTGCTCTGCAGCGTCCGGCGCAGAGGCCTGGCGCCGTAGAGGGGATCGTAGCCCCGCTGGATGATCAGCGCCTTGGCGGCGTCTGTGAGCTCCAGCTTCAGGTTCTGCTCGGCCAGCCGCTTGCGCAGCCCCTCCACCAAGAGGTCGATGATGCCGCTGAGATTCTCCTTCGTCAGCGGGCGGAAGAGGATGGTCTCGTCCAGCCGGTTCAGAAACTCCGGCCGGAAGGCGCGCCGCAGCTCCGCCATCACGGCGGCCTGGGCCTCGGGGGTGATGCTGCCATCCGCCCCGATGCCCTCCAGCAGGTACTGGCTGCCCAGGTTGGAGGTCAGGATGATGATGGTGTTCTTGAAGTCCACAGTGCGGCCCTGGGAGTCGGTGATGCGCCCGTCGTCCAGGATCTGCAGCAGGATGTTGAATACGTCCGGGTGGGCCTTTTCGATCTCGTCGAAGAGCACCACGCTGTAGGGCTTGCGGCGCACGGCCTCGGTGAGCTGGCCGCCCTCGTCGTAGCCCACATATCCCGGGGGCGCGCCGATGAGCCGGGAGACGGAGAACTTCTCCATATACTCGGTCATGTCGATACGCACGATGTTGTGTTCATCGTCAAAAAGGCACTCGGCCAGGGACTTCGCCAGCTCTGTCTTGCCCACGCCCGTGGGGCCCAGGAACAGGAAGGAGCCGATGGGCCGGTTGGGGTCGGCGATGCCGGCCCGGGAGCGGAGGATGGCCTCGGTGACCTTCTGTACCGCCTCGTCCTGGCCGATGAGCCGCCGATGCAGGTATTCGTCCAGGTGCAGAAGCTTTTCCCGCTCGCCCTCCATCAGGCGCGCCACGGGGATGCCCGTCCACTTGGCCACGATCTCCGAGATCTCCTCCTCGGTGACGGTGTCGTGCACCAGACCGCTGTTCTTGCGGCTCTCGCTGGCCTTCTCCGCCTCCCGGAGCTGCTGCTCCAGGGCGGGCAGGTCGGAGTACTTGAGCCGGGCGGCCTTCTCGTACTCATAGCGCAGCTGGGCGTTCTCGATGTCCGCGTGGAGCTTTTCGATCTCGCTCTTCAGGCGCTTGACCTCGTCCACGCTGTTTTTCTCGGTCTCCCAGCGGGACTTCATGGCGTTGAACTTGTCCTTGAGATTGGCCAGCTCCTCCCGCAGCTTGGAGAGCCGATCCTGGCTCAGGGGGTCGTCCTCCTTCTTGAGGGCCATCTCCTCGATCTCCAGCTGCATGATCTTGCGGCGGATGTCGTCCAGCTCAGCGGGCATGGAGTCGATCTCCGTGCGGATCTTGGCGCAGGCCTCGTCCACCAGGTCGATGGCCTTGTCCGGCAGGAAGCGGTCGGTGATATAGCGGTTCGACAGGGTGGCGGCGGCCACCAAGGCGCTGTCGTGGATGCGGACGCCGTGATAGACCTCATAGCGCTCCTTGAGACCCCGGAGGATGGAGATGGTGTCCTCCACCGTGGGCTCATCCACCTGCACCGGCTGGAAGCGCCGCTCCAGCGCCGCGTCCTTCTCGATATACTTCCGGTATTCGTCCAGGGTGGTGGCGCCGATGCAGTGGAGCTCGCCTCTTGCCAGCATGGGCTTTAAGAGGTTGCCCGCGTCCATGCTGCCCTCGGTCTTGCCGGCGCCCACGATGGTGTGCAGCTCATCGATGAAGAGGATGATCTTGCCTTCACTCTTGCGGATCTCCTCCAGCACGGCCTTCAGCCGCTCCTCAAACTCGCCCCGGTACTTGGCGCCGGCGATCAGGGCACCCATATCCAGGGAGAAGATGGTCTTGTCCTTCAGTCCCTCGGGCACGTCGCCCCGGACGATCCGCTGGGCCAGCCCCTCGGCGATGGCGGTCTTGCCCACGCCGGGTTCGCCGATGAGCACCGGGTTATTCTTGGTCTTGCGGGAGAGGATGCGGATCACGTTTCGGATCTCGTTGTCCCGGCCGATCACCGGGTCCAGCTCGTTTTCCCTGGCCCGCTTCACCAGGTCGGTGCCGTATTTGGTCAGCGCGTCGTAGGTGCTCTCCGGGTTGTCCCCGGTGACGGGGGCGGTCTTGACCTTGCTCAGCTCCGCGGTAAAGGCGTTTTTGGTGATGCCGTGGTCGGCAAAGATGCGCTTCACCGCCGGGGTGGCGGCGGCGAAGATGCCGATCATCAGGTGCTCCACGGAGGTGTACTCGTCCCCCATGGACTTGGCGGCCTTCTCGGCGGCATTGATCGCCCGGTTGGCGTCGGCGGAGAGGTAGACGGAGTCCACGTTCCCCACCTTGGGAAGCTGGGCGATGGCGCTGTCCAGCTCCGAGAGGACGGCGTTGCAGTCCACGCCCATTTTGCCCAGCAGCGAGGGGATCAGTCCCCCATCCTGGTCGATCAGCGCATAGAGCAGGTGCTCCGGCGTAATATAGTTGTTTCGATTCTCCTGGGCCATGGCCTGGGCGGTCTGAATGGCCTCAAGAGACTTGCGCGTATAGGTTTCAGCGTTCATAGGAACACCCCCTTGGATAGTTTTCAGTTTTGAGTGTGCAGTTTTGAGAAAGCTCGTCTCCTCAAAACTCAAAACTCACGACTCAAAACTCCTCAGATATGGATCTTGGCTTGGGTCATATGGGCATAGTAGGCGGCCTCCACCTCGTGGGCGTCGTAGCGGCCGGAGAGGTAGCCCTTCATCAGCCGGTCGAAGAGCTGGATATACTCGGAGATCGCCCCGGCCAGCTCCTCGGGCGTGCAGTCCCGCTCCGGGACGGCCAGGCTCCGCAGGAACTTGCCGTCATAGAGAGCATACTCGATCCGCGCCCCGGTGGCGGGATAGAGGTGCGCGTCCTCGATCCGCTTCCAGAGGCGGAAAAACTCCGTCATCGCCTGGATCAGGGCGGCAGACTGGGTGCGGAACACCACCGTCAGCTCCCCGATGGACTCCCCCCCGCCGCGGTAGAGCTCCACCTCGTATTTCACCGTGGGGCGGTACTTGTATTCCAGCGAGCTCTTCAGCGACATGGAAAAGCTGTTCGGCGCAAAGAAGGGCACCAGCTCCCGGCTGGGGCTCAAAAGCTCCTGGATGGTGGAGAGCACGTCGTTGATGCGCCGCTCCGGCGTGGTGTAGCCCACATACTCCGCCAGGATCTGGTTGATGAGCCCGGAACGGTTGGTGCCCATCCGGTGGGCCATGGCGTCCACCTCCCGCACGACCTCGTCGTTGAGCATCAGGCTGTACAGTGTCTTTTTCATCGGAAATCATCCCTTTCCCGGGGCGCGGCGTCCCGCTCCCCCTTCTCTCATGGCAGTATGATACACCTGGCAAATAATTTTGTCAAGCATTTTATATAATTTTCTTATCGATTTATATCCCTGTTTAAGAAAATACTTTCCCTTGCATTTTGCCCCGCCATCGGATATAATATTGGCTGCTTGAGGGAAATGCGCCGCCGGGCCATCTCCCGGGCGCTTTTTCGTCCCCCAAACCCCATACGATCTGCAGCGGTATCGAAGTGGTTATAACGGCCCTGACTCGAAATCAGGTGTACACGAAAGTGTACCGTGGGTTCGAATCCCACCCGCTGCGCCAGAACAGGCTTGCCATCGCTTCTGCGGCGGCAAGCCTGTTCTTTTTTTCGGCTTTGTACTGGACAAGAGCCTTTTCTTATTGTACAATAACTTTACCGAAATAAAGACGCGACCGTGAAAGCGGTCAACACATTGCAAAGGAGGATTTTGTTATGGCTGTTTGCCCAAATTGCGGGACAAGACTTCCTGACGGCGCTGTCTTCTGCACCGAATGCGGCCAGCCCGTGCCCGCTCCAGCCCCCGCTCCTTCTCCCGCTCCTTCTCCCGCTCCTTCTCCCGCTCCCGCTCCCACTCCCGCTCCCGCCCCGGGAAAGGCTGCCCGCTCCGGCGGCGGAAAAACCGTTCTGATCGTGTGCCTTGCCGTGCTGCTGCTGGCCGGCGCCGCCCTCGGCGTGCTGTACTTCACCGGCGTTCTTGGCGGCAGCAAGGATTACGACCGGGCAATGGAGCTCTTCAAGCAGGGACAGTTCCCGGAGGCCGCAGCGCTCTTTGAGCAGCTGGGCGACTACAAGGACAGCCCGGAGCTGGCGCAAAGCTGCCGCTATCAGCAGGCGCAGCAGGCTTACGCCGGTGAGGACTACGGGCAGGCCCTGGAGCTGTTCCGAAACCTGGGGACTTACCGGGACAGCGCGGACTGGGCCGCGCGCTGCGAACAGAAGCTGGCGGGCGTTTCTTCCTCCCCCGCACCTGTCACGGCAGAGCCGCCCGTCTCCTCCGGCGAGGGCATCTACGGCATCTGGGAAGGAGAATGGGACTACAACGGCGCCCACATCACCTGCGTCATGGTGGTGAAAGAGGACGGCACCTATGAGCGCCAGCACACCAAGGACGGCGCGCCCAGCGGCGAGGACGCCGGCGACTTTACGTTCGACGGCAAGGCCCTCATCACCTACAAGGACGCAGCGCACACCAGCTACATCCAGTACGACTATGTGGATGGGCAGCTGACCAACAACGGCCACTATCTGAACAAGCGCTGATCCAAGTCGCACACACGAAAAGCAGCACCCCGGTCAAGCCGGAGTGCTGCTTCTCGCTTTATTTGCTCTTTCTTCTATACATCTGAATGATCCGCAGCAGGCCGTCCGGTGTGTACAGGGTGTCGGCCAGGCTGATGGAGAGCGTCTGAACCGTCTGGGGAGACGCGGGATTTCTCGCCATTACGGCCAGATGTTCCGCCCCGCCGGGTCTGGTAACTCTTACCTCTGCATCCAAAAAATCCTCCCAGCTGACAAACCAGGGCTTGACAAAGACCGTATCACGGCAGGAGCGGAGCCCCTCGGGAGAGACGATCACCACCGGCGTCTCGGAATCCGGGTGCCTGCTGCCCAGCCGGATGAACAAGACCCACAGCGCGGCAGAGCCCAGCAGGATCGCCAGGTTCGCACCCCAGGGAAGCAGGGCAATGTCCGGAAAGATCAGCGACAGGAGCGCCATGGCAAAAGGGATCGCAAAAACCGCGCTGAGAAAGCCCCAATAACAGCCCTTATTCTTATAGATCACAAATGGCTTGCTGAGATCCAGCTTCTGTTTTTCCTCCATGTCCCCGCCTCTTTCCTGGTTTGAAAACAAGCCCCCCTTTTTTTGGGGGGCTTGTTGGCGTTTGATTCAGTTCACGATACGGCGCGCCTCAAAACCGCGGGAGGAGTAGTACCCGGAGAGGTCGGAGACGATGACGCCGGTGCGGGAGTTGGCCGCGTGGACGAACTGGTTGTTGCCGATGTAGATGCCGGCGTGGCCGATGTAGCTGCCGCCGGAGTAGAAGCAGAGCACGTCGCCGGGCTGCAGATTGCTGGGATCCACATGAACGCCGTTGCTGGCCTGATCCGCGGCCACCCGGTTCAGCCGGTAACCGAACTGGCCGTACACATAGTACACCAGGCCGGAGCAGTCAAAGCCGGTGGAGGGATCCATGCCGCCCCAGACGTAGGGGTAGCCCACAAACTGCAGGGCGTAGTTGGCGATCTCCTGCCCCTTGGCGGAGCTGCCGGGGTTGGCGGAAGGCGCCGGGCTGGGATTCGCGGGATCCTCGGTCTCACCGGGATCGGTGGCGCCGTAAGTGCCCTTGGCCACATACTGGCTGTAGACATAGCCGGCCTTGCCGTTGTAGATCACGGCCGTCCAGCCGTTGCTCTCGCCGGTGATGGTCACCACGTTGCCGTAGAAGAGCTCGCCGTAAATCTCGCCGGACATGGACGGCGCGCCGCGGAAGCGGACGTTGTTGCCGGTGATGTAGCCCTGCTCGCCGGTGGCGGGGGTCTCGGGCGTGGGCGTGGGCGTCGGGGTCGGTTCAGGCTCCGGATCCTGCTGGGGCGCGGGCTCCTCGGTCTTCTCCTTCACATAGAGGCTGTAGACATAGCCGTCCTGCCCGTCGATGTTGCAGGCCGTCCAGTCCCCGGAGACGCCGGTGATGGTCAGCTCCTTGCCCTTGTTGTAGGTGCCCAGGATGCCGTAGTTGGTGCCCGGGCCGGAGCGGAAGCGCACATAGTCGCCATTGATGGTGCCGGCCGTGCCGGTTACCGGGGTCGCCAGACCCGGCGCAGGCGTCGGGGTGGGCGTCGGGGTGGGTTCCTGGCTGGGTTCCGGCGTGGGCGTCGGGGTCGGCGCGGGCTCCTCGGTCTTCTCCTTCACATAGAGGCTGTAGACGAAGCCGTCCTGCCCGTCGATGTTGCAGGCCGTCCAGTCCCCGGAGATGCCGGTGATGGTCAGCTCCTTGCCCTTGTTGTAGGTGCCCAGGATACCGTAGGCGGAGCCGGGGCCGGAGCGGAAGCGCACATAGTCGCCATTGATGAAGCCGGCCTTGCCCTCCACCGGGGTGACCACCGGCTCGGGGTCGGGCTCGGTAGCAGGCGCGGGAGTCTCCGCAGGCTTGGGGGGATCAATGGCCACCACAACGGGCTTCTCGGTGGGAACCGGCGTAGGCGCCGGAGTCGGCGCAGGCGTGGGAGCGGGCGTGGGAGCGGGCGTGGGCGCGGGCGTGGGCGCCGGGGTGGGCGTGGGCTCCTCTTCCCCGATGACCACGACCACCAGGCCGCCGTCATCCGGCTCGGGAGTGGCGGGAGGCGGCTGCACCACCGGTGCGCCGGAGCCGTCCACGGTCACATACTGGCCGTACACATAGCCGGCCTTGCCATCGATGACGCAGGCCACCCAGTCGCCGCTGCGGCCGGTGATGGTCAGCGCCTTGCCGGTGTTATACTCGCCCAGGATCGCGGAGGACGAGTTGGGGCCGGAGCGGAAGCGCACATACATGGCGTTGATATGTCCCGGCGTGCCCTCCGCCTGGACGGGGGCGCTGCTCTCCTCCTGGTTGACCTTCAGGTAGCGGGAGGACATGTAGCCGCTGTTGCCGTTGTAGCTCACCGCGTACCAGTCGGGATTGGACATGTCGGTGACGGTGACGGCCGCGCCCTTGGGCAGGCAGTCCACCACGGGGTAATTGGTGCCCGGGCCGGAGCGCAGATTCACATCGCTGCCCGTGACGGTGCCGCTCTCGGCATAGGCCGTGGGGATCGTCAGCATGGAGCAGACCAGCAGCACTGCGATCAGGGTCCGCAAGAACTTCTTGCTCATGAAACAGTTCCTTCTTTCTTTGTTCGGGAAGCGGACGGTCAGCCCGTCTTTTTCCCGCGGAGGCTGTTCGGAAGCTCCGGAAACGCTGGGTCAGGCGTTTCCTGCCGGAGAAAGTCCGGTCTTATCGGGAGGCCAGTGCGCGGTCAAGCCACACGGCGGCAACATCGATGGCGGAATAGAGGCTGTCCTTCTCGCTCTTCTTCACGATCTTGTCCCGGGTTTTGATGCTCGGGTCGGTGAGCTGGAGCGACACGGAGACCTTGGTCGCCACGTCAAGATCCTTCACCTTTTTGGTGTCCAGGATCTGCAGCTGGATAATGTACTTATCCGCAAAGCTGCCGTAATAAATGATGTTGTCCTTCCTTTGGAGAGGATGTCCCTTATACTCCAATGTTTTTGCCAAGAATAGCACCTCCAATAATGTAATCAAAATGTAACATAATGAGCTCGTTTTGTCAACAGCCAAAAAGGGCCAAATCGGGTCGAAGTGGGGGAAAACCCCCGTTTTTTTCGTTAAATCTTTGTAAAATCACGGGGGTTTTGAGAGTTTTTTCCTGTTTTTGCGGGGAAGCGCCCCTCCCCTGCGGGCTTATCCGTACACCACAACGGCGTCGTCTCCGCCGCCGTCATTGCCGCCGCCGTCGCCGGGATCGACGGTGATGCCGCCGTCGTCGTCGTCGATGATGATGGCGTCGCCCGGATCCTCGTCCGTCTCATCCAGGCCGAAGACGCCGGTATTCTCGCCCAGGTAGGGCCAGGTGAAGTCCTTCCAGGCGTAGCCCTCCAGCACCTGGTTCATGACCTTCTGCCAGATCCTGGCGGCGGGGTTGCCGTTGATGCTGATCTTCTCCGGGATGTCATAGCCCGTCCAGACCACGGCCACGTAGTAGGGCGTGACGCCGGCAAACCAGCGGTCCTTCATGTCGCCGGAGGTGCCGGTCTTGCCGCCCACGGGCATGCTCCAGATCCGCGCCTCGCCGGCGATGCCCTCCTCCACGTTCTTGCGGAGCATATAGGTCATGACATAGGCGGTGTTGGGCTGGAAGGCCTGGATGGTGCGGGGAGAATTGTCCAGCACCACGTTGCCCCGGGCGTCGGTGACCATGGAGTAGGTGCGGCTGTAGGTGAAGGTCCCGTCGTTGACAAAGGCGCAGTAGGCCTGGCACATCTCCCGCACGGAGATGCCGTAGGTCAGCTGCCCCAGGGCCATGGGAGCGTAGGAAATATCGTCCGGCACCAGGCTGGTGACGCCCAGGCGCTGGGTCAGATAGTCGTAGGAGGTCTGGGGGCCGCCGGGCAGCACGTCCACGATCTGGGCCGCCACGGTGTTCAGCGACCATTTCATGGCCTGCTCGATGGTGATGACGCCGAAATTCTGATAGCTGTCGTTGTGGGGATACCAGCTGGTACCCCGCAGGCGGATGCCCTGGGAGTCGTTCACATAGGTGCCCGGGGTGATGAGCCCCAGATCCACCGCCGGGCCGTAGGAGGCGATGGGCTTGATGGAAGAGCCGGGGGAACGGGTGGCGCCGCCGTAGTCAAAGCCGTTCACGCTCTCCGGCACCGCCCGGTTCAGGGGGAAGTTGGTGGTCTTCTCCCCCACGCCGCCGGAGAGGGCCAGGATCCGTCCGTCATAGGGGTCCATGATGACGATGGCGCTCTGGAACTGCTGGTCGGTGCGGTTGCCGGGACGGGGGATCTGGCTGGGATCGGTGTAGACGGAGTCCACGATGGCCTGGATCCTGGGGTCGATGCAGCAGTAGATCTGATAGCCGCCGTTATAGAGCAGGGTGGTGGCCGCGTCCCGGCCGATGCCCTTGGCGTCCATCAGGTCGTGGATCACGTCGTTGATGACCACCTCTTCATAGTAGGTGTAGATCACCTTGTTGGTGTTCTCCCCCGGGCTGTGGGCGAAGACCAGCTCCTCGTTCACCGCGGCCTTGTAGGTGTCGTAGTCGATGTAGCCCTGTTCGTACATCTCCCGCAGCACGATCTCCTGCCGATCCTTGTTGTTCTGCTCGTTGTAGAAGGGGTCGTAATAGGTGGGCTTGTTGGTGATGCCCACGATGGCCGCGCACTCCGCCAGATCCAGCTCCGACACGTCCTTGCCGAAGTAGGTCTGGGCCGCGGCCTGCACGCCGTAGCAGCCCTCCCCGAAGTAGACGGCATTGAGATACCACTCCATGATCTCCTTCTTGTCATACTTCTTTTCCAGCTCCAGGGCGCCGAAGATCTCCGTGAGCTTGCGCTGCACGGTGACCTCGTCGTTGCCGGTCAGGTTCTTGATGAGCTGCTGGGTCAGGGTGGAGCCGCCGTAGCCGGTCTCCATCTGGGCAAACATCTTGATAAAGGCCGTGGAGGTGCGGAACCAGTCCACCCCGTTGTGTTCATAGAAGCGCTTGTCCTCGATGGCCACCAGCGCCTTCTCCATATAGGGCGGGATATTCTCATAGTCCACCCAGATGCGCTTGTACTTGCCCACCAGGGTCACCAGCTCCTGCCACTCGCCGTTGGAGTTCTGGTACCAGATGGTGCTGGATTCGCTGAGCTGGAAGTCCTCCAGGGAGATGTCCATATTGGGCGTCAGGCTGTTTTTCACATAGTAGGCGAAGATGCAGGCAAAGAGGAGCCCGGAAATCATCAGCACCAGCAGCACCGAGCCCACGACCTTGAACACCGCGCTCACGATGGAGGTGGCGGCGTCCGCCGTGAAGCCCAGGGCGCGCAGCGCGATGCGCAGCGGATTGCGCTTTTTTGCCTCGCCTTCCGGTGTTTTTTTCATATTTTGGGAAACACCTCCTTGCGGGGGGATAGGGTATACAAATGGATCCTGCACATTATAACACAGATTGTCAATGCAGGGTGTAGAATTTGTGAATTTTCAGAGAAATTAAGATTTGCGCCCGTTTGCGCTTCTCCCCGCGTATATTCTCCCCCATTTCAGGGAGAATATCTTCATCGGAAAACGGTTTTCGGAAAAGAAAGGCGGAGGGACGCATGAAGGTCAAAATCGCGCTGCTGCTGTGCCTGATGGGCGCGGCGCTCTTTACCGGCGCGGAGGCGCTGCGCAGTCTGCGCCGCCAGCCCTCCGCGGCCTTCCCGGAGGAGGTGTACGCCTCCTTCGCCCGCAACGCCGACAGCGCCGTGTACTTCCTCCGCCGGGAGGGGGACTTTGTGGCCGTCTTCCCCTCCGCGGGCGGGCGGGAGCCCCTGCGCGTCACCGGCATCGAGCTGCAGACCCTGCGGCGGGCGGATCGGGCCATGGTGGAGGCGGGACTGCCTGTCCGCAGCCGCCTGGAGCTGCTGCAGCTGCTGGAGGATCTGGGCTCCTGAACAGGGAAGAGCGAAAAGCGAAAAGCGAACAATAACGGCATCCCTCTGGGGATGCTGGAAATGCTTGCGGCCGATCCCCTCGTTTTGCCCTTTTCACCTGCTTTTCCATTTCCACATAAAACAGTTGATTTCTTTCCTCTCTTCGGGTACAATAGAGGCAGCCTTGACAGGAGGATGAAAATATGAGCGAAGATTTCGGCAGCGATTTTATCACCATCGTGGATGACGACGGCCAGGAGTTCGAGCTGGAGGTTCTGGACGAGATGCAGTATAACGGGGAGACCTATGTGGCCTTCCTGCCCGCGGACATGAAGGAGGACGATCCGGACTACGGCATCATCATTCTCCGCTCCGTGGAGGACGAAAACGGCGATGAGCTCTTTGAGTCCATTGACGACGATGCCCAGCTGGACGACGTGTATCAGCACTTTATGACCATCCTCTTCGACGACGAGGACGAGGAAGAAGAGGAAAAATAAAGAGCCCGAGCCGGTTCTGATCCGGCGGTCGGACGCGTAGACTGAAGCAGAAAAACAAAACGCTCTGCGGTGTGCGTGTTTGTCTTTTCAGACTTGCGGCTCATGAAACCCACATCTCTTATAAGGGATGCCGATTTGAATCTGCGGATTGCAGGCCTCCCGGCTTTGGCCGGACGTTGGAAGCAGCGAAACAGGACTTAGGCGACCCACCTGCTCTTGTGTGCAGGTTACTATTGAGCCGGCACGGCACACGCGGAGGGCTCCCCCGGGCAACCGGGGGAGTTTTTTCGTTCCTCTTCCGTCCCCTTGTGAGGGGACGGAAGAGGAACGAGGAACACTTGCGCTTATCGCACGAGGCGCACGGGGGACGCGCCTCGTTTGGTCGGCGCAAGACCTCGCAAAGCTCGGTTCAGGGTGTTTTTGCCGAGGCAAAGCCCCGGCAAAAACGGATTGAATTTTTTTCGCGCCTGCGGGCGCGAACTCTGCGAGGCTTCTTTTGCGAAGGAAATGACGGCTCTCCCCGTAGGGACGAGCATTGCTCGTCCGCTGTTAGACATTCATGCATGTCCACGGCCGACCAATGGTCGGCCCTACGGGAGGGACGGGGCTATGCCCCGTAGGGACGAGCATTGCTCGTCCGCTGTTAGACATTCACGCATGTCCACGGCCGACCAATGGTCGGCCCTACGGGTTTTACAGGGGTCTGTGGCCGACCAATGGTCGGCCCTACGGAGGGATTGCCCCCGGCGCAAAACGCCCGGCGGTCAAAAGACCGCCGGGCTTGGGTTATGCTGTTTTAGGGGAGGATCACACCACGCCCTGAGCCATCATGGCCTGGGCGATCTTCAGGAAGCCGGCCACATTGGCGCCCAGCATCAGATCGCCGGGCTTGCCGCACTCGACAGAGGCGTCGTAGCAGGCCTTGTAGATCTCCTTCATGATGCCGTGCAGCTTCTCATCGACCTCGTCAAAGCTCCAGCTGAGACGGATGGAGTTCTGGGTCATCTCCAGGCCGGAGGTGGCCACGCCGCCGGCGTTGGAAGCCTTGCCGGGGCTGTAGAGCAGGCCGTTCTTCTGCACGACCGCAATGGCCTCGGGGGTCAGAGGCATGTTGGCGCCTTCGAACACGGCCATGCAGCCGTTGTCCACCAGAGCCTGGGCGCCCTTCTCGTCCATCTCGTTCTGAGAGGCGCAGGGGTGGGCGATGTCGCACTTGACGGTCCAGATGTCGCGGCAGCCGGGATGATACTCAGAGCCGGGAACCTCGTCGGCATAGACGGAGATGCGGGCGCGTCTCTTCTGCTTGATGTCGAACAGCTTCGGCAGATCGATGCCCTTGGGATCGTAGACATAGCCCTGGGAGTCGGACATGGCGACCACCTTGCCGCCCAGCTGGGTGACCTTCTGGGCGCAGTACTGGGCCACGTTGCCGGAGCCGGAGACGACAACGGTCTTGCCCTCGTAAGAGGTGTTGGCCAGGTACTTCAGCGCCTCGGCGGAGAAGTAGCACAGGCCGTAGCCGGTGGCCTGGGTGCGGGCCAGGGAGCCGCCGAAAGTCAGGCCCTTGCCGGTGAGCACGCCGGCCTCAAAGCGGTCGACGATGCGCTTGTACTGGCCGTAGAGGAAGCCGATCTCACGGGCGCCCACGCCGATGTCGCCGGCGGGCGTATCGGTGAACTGGCCGATGTGACGATAGAGCTCGGTCATGAAGCTCTGGCAGAAGCGCATGACTTCGGCGTCGCTCTTGCCCTTGGGGTCAAAGTCGGAGCCGCCCTTGCCGCCGCCCATGGGCAGGGTGGTCAGGGAGTTCTTCAGGCACTGCTCAAAGCCCAGGAACTTGATAACAGAGAGGTTCACAGAGGGGTGGAAGCGCAGACCGCCCTTGTAGGGGCCGATGGCGGAGTTGTACTGCACACGGTAGCCGCGGTTGACATGGATCTCGCCCTTGTCGTCAACCCAGGGAACGCGGAACTCGACCACGCGCTCAGGCTCCACAAAGCGCTCCAGCAGCGCGGCCTTCTCCCACTCGGGGTGCTTGTCAATCACGAGCTCCAGAGACTCAAAGACCTCACGCACGGCCTGCAGGAATTCCGGCTCGTGGGCATCCCGCTTCTCAACCTGCTCATAAACTCTTTTCAAATACTCGTTCGTCAGCATAGTGACCTCCTTAGACGTCCTTATTATTTTTGCTGATCGCCCTTTCCGGGGCGTTCTGCCCAGAGTATAACACAGTTATTTGGGCAATTCAAGCCGGATATTTGTGAATTGTAAAAAAGAATTGCCTGTGATATACTAAGGTAAATTGGTAAAAACACCGAAAGGAAGCAGACATATGATCTCTCAGAAAGCCTTTGGCGAATATCAGCTCTATACCCTCTCCTCCGAGACGCTGTCCGTCTCCGTCTCCACCCTGGGCGCCACGGTACAGCGCCTGCGCTTCCTGGGGCGGGACTGCATCCTGGGCTATGACAGTCCGGAGGAATACCTGGCAGGCTCCGCCTATCTGGGCGCCACGGTGGGGCGGGTGGGCAACCGCATCGGCGGCAGCGCCTTCACCCTGGACGGAGTGCGCTACGCCCTCAGCCCCAACGAGGGGGAAAACCAGCTCCACGGCGGGCCGGATTCCTTTGACCGCCGCCGCTGGGAGGCGGAGATTCTGAGCGAGGACGCCCTGCGCCTGACGCTGCTCTCCCCCGACGGGGACAACGGCTATCCCGGCACGCTCCACGCCGCCGTCACCTACCGGGTGGCAGGCGGGACGCTGCGCATCGACTTCGAGGGGGAGAGCGACCGGGACACCGTTTTCGCCCCCACCAACCACATGTATTTCGACCTGTCCGGCAAGGGGCAGGTGCTGGAAAACGATCTCCGGCTCAACGCGGATCGCTATGTGGAGCCGGGAGAAGGGCTCATCCCCACGGGGCGGCTGCTGCCGGCGGAGGGGGACTTCGATTTCCGCAGTCCCCGCCGGATCGGCCGGGACTACGACCACGCCTTCGTCCTCTCCGGGGAGCAGGCCTGCACGCTCCGCGCCGGCGGGCTGCAGATGGAGCTCCGGACTGACTTCCCCGCCCTGCAGGTCTACACCGGCGCCTTTCTGCCCCCGCCTCACGCGCCGCGGCAGGGTCTGGCTCTGGAGCCGGAGTTCTTCCCGGACAGTCCCAACCACCCGGACTTCCCCAGCATCACCCTCCGGGCGGGAGAGCACTTCCACCGCTGGGCGGAGTACCGGTTTGAAGAGTTTTGAGTTTTCATACTAATACCTGATAGAAAGCTTTAGAAAGATTTCCGAGGCAGAATTGTGACAGGCGAGGCGCTTCCCGCAGAGCATAATGGAGATATATGGTCAAGGGAAGCAACGAAGCATGGCGCAATTCTGACCGGAAAGATTCAAAGATTTCTATTAGGTGTTAGTATCAGTTTTGAGTTTTGAGAAAAACGGAGGCAGGCCTGGTCGGGGCCTGCCTCCGTTTTATGTATGGGGATTGTTTCCTACA
>JAEEGI010011064.1_pt1 | contig 19538 bp, 16 predicted proteins | sample 8958751 | NCBI WGS metagenome assembly JAEEGI01 (sample SAMN16246545, study PRJNA631951) | gut metagenome | biome: gut microbiome; feature: rumen; material: KS-attached | host: Bos | place: Iran: Karaj | collected 2018-10 | reverse complement strand
TCAACTCTTTCCCCACACAAAGCTCCGCAATTGCGGGGCTTTTTTGCTGGTAATCTCAACGATTTATAGGCTTTATGTTTAGGAAACAATACCTTCCAAACATAAACGCACCAGCGGTTTCCTAAAAAGGAAAACACTCGACTTTTAAAGTCTAAATAACGATTATAAAATGAATACTTATGGACCTGGCTGTATAAATTTATCCGTCTTTTCTATCCTATACAAATACATTGAATCAATAAAACCATTCTCGAAAACTGGTTCTAAAACATTTCTATCTCCTAAATCATGTAATAAGTGACCGCAGCCATCATAGTAATTTTTATTATGGGATGGAGAATAAGAAAGATTAATTATTTTCTTTTGGGGGCTTAATAGATAATGATAGTCTTTGAAATTTAATTCACCTTTCATTTTATCTATAAAAAGACTATCGTAGCAATATCCATAATGATTTGTTAAATACTCTCCAAGGAAATAATCTAATAATTCGTCACTGGTAATATAGTAATACGAAGTAAAGGATCTCTGGTCATATTCATTATTTGGTATTCGGAATGTCTTTACAAATTGAAAATCAACATTCGTCTCTCGATAGTAATGAATGAAATACCCGCAAATGGCAATAATAGTAATAGCCACAATCAATAGAACCAATACTTTTTTATTTTTTAAATGCATATTTTATAAAATTATTGTTGCTATATTTTTTGTGTTTGCGAATTTAGAGATGTTTTTTTGCAAAAGTACACTTTTAATTATTACCAACCAAATTCTTAACTGAAAAAACTCTGCGTTTTTTATCTTGTAATTTGTGTTTTTTGAATTGCACGATAAATTTCATGCAAATCATGGTTGTTCAAACCAATTAGACCCTTGGGCTCAACAATATTGATACATCAACTCTTTTCCCACACAAAGCTCCGAAATGCGGGGCTTTTTTGCGGGGCGCTTTTGATTGCTCTTGGGGAATGCGATGAGGACCCAAAATAATGACTGAAGGGTGGGGAAAAGTTTTTTTTGCGGGTGGATTGCTGTGGTTTGCGCGAAAGTGTGTATATTTGTAGGTTTAATATATATTTTTTTAGTAAATTAAGAGTAATAGCATATTGTGGAAATGAAGAAACGCAAACCGACCTTTTCCTTGTTGCTGGGTGCTGTGACGCTGGTTTTGAGCCTCATGCTGGGCGCTTGTAGCGGTTCACCCATTGAGAAGATGGTGAAGGATGCCTTCTTGCAAGGCGACACCACGCAGGCCCGCTTCGATAGCATCTGCAGCATCATCAAGGCCAGCCCCGACCGCTACAGTGACTACGTTGATGAGAATGGCGAAATCAACATCGAGAACCTGAGCAAGATGATTGAAGAAGTGGGCGGCAGCCTGCGTCCGCCCATGCACTGGAATGTGAAGGCCTATGGCGTGGCGAGCTACTCGCTCACAGTCTATTTCGAGCGCAGTGGCTCGATGGTGCCCTATGACCAGACGAGTGGTGGCGGCCAGCTGAAGAAGGCGGTGAACGACCTCATCAACTACTTCCCTGCCGACGAGCAGCAGGTGAGCATCAATATCGTGAACAACGACATTTATCCCTATAACGGCACCACCGCGAGCTTCTTGCAAGACCGCAACATCTACGAAAGCACACGCGGCACTGGCGACGCCAGCTTTACCGACTTCCAACTCATCTTCGACAAGATTTTCAAGGCGCAGAAGCCCGGCAATGTGAGCGTGCTGGTGACCGACCTCATCTACTCGCCCAAGAATACGGCCGATGTGAGCGTGGAAAAGATACTCAACGAGGAGAACAGTCTTGCCACCGCCATCTTCAAGCAATATAAGGGCAAGTCGATTATCGTGAACCAGCTCATGGGCGACTTCGACGGCAAGTACTACCCCTACAATGGCGAACCCTTTGACTATCGCGGCCGCAGGCCTTTCTATGTGATAGTGATAGCCGATGCCCAGGTGATGGACCGCATGGCGGGCGATGCGCGTTTCGACCGCTTCCTGAACTTGCCTGGCGTGCTGCAGACCTATCGCTTCAACCAGGCCCAGAGCCAGTTGAAGTACAGGATACTGCCCAGCTGGAAAGACGATGTGGGCCGCTTCCGCATCAGCCGCGACAAGCAGGGTGCACTCACCCAGTGTGAGGGCGACCGCGAGACGGGCGTGCTGTGCTTCTCGGTGGCGGCAGCGCTCAACGGCCTGCGCAAGAGCGACACCTTCTTGACCGATGTGAACAATTATACTGTTCAGTCGCACGACGGCTATGCCATCAAGGTGCGCAAGGTGGAGTCTGCCGACATCAACGGCAACAACAAGGACTACCTGGAGGGCATGTCGCACCTCATCACCATCACAGGTAAGCCCCAATCGCCCCGCGATGCGGTGACCCTGAGCCTGCGTAATGACTTCCCCGAGTGGATTAGCCGATGCACCAGCCGCGACGACAGCCACGCCGGCGGCGATTTTGCCGGCACCACCTTCGGGCTTGAGCAGTTCCTGCGCGGCATCTACGATGCATTCACCGCTGGCGAGAGCAACTATGCGACATTGACAATAGAAATTGAGAAATAACAAAAACTGATATACGATGGAGAAAAAAGTGACATATCTGGTGACGGGCATCATCGTGACTGTGCTGTACTGGATTTTCAAAGTAGAAATTCTTGAAAAACTCTACTATGCCCAAGGATTTAGCGATGAGATGTATAACAACAGCATCTATGGCATCGTTACCGCCATCAGCATAGGCATGGCCTGGCTGATGGCCGCCATCTACTACTATGTGATTAACTCGGTGCGGTTTGCGCGCTGGTGGCACTGGCTGAGCATGCTGGTGATTGTGACCCTCATCACACCCATCATCTGCTACTTCGTGACCACAGGCATCTTCAACAGCGCCGGCAAGGACTATGCCCACGAGGCAATGGCCTTTAGCGTGAGCAACCTGCTCACCGTGGCGGTGCTCTTTGTGATTGCATCGTTCTCCATCAGGTGGTGGAGCAGCAACTGCCGTCACACGCCCATTCCGCAGTGATGTTTTTGATTCAAGAGAAAAAATATTAGACCTATCAATATATGAGACTATTTGTATTTGCCATAGGCGGAACCGGTTCGCGAGTGCTCAAGTCGCTCGTGATGCTTGCCGCCGCCGGAGTGCGTCCGCTCGACGAAGATGGCAAGCCGCTGGAGAACTTCGAACTGGTGCCCCTCATCATCGACCCGCACAAGAGCAATGAAGACCTGAAGCGCACCGAGTCGCTGCTCAACAGCTACCGCATGATTCGCGAGAAACTGTATGGCCGTCAGGTGAATGGCGACGGATTCTTTGCGATGAAGATTTCGACCTTGCAGGAAATCATGGGACTCACCACGGCGCAAATCAACGACAGCTTTGTGATGAACATGGAGGCTGTGGGCCAGTGCAAGTTCCGCGACTTCATTGGCTACGACACCATGAACGAGCCCAACCAGGCGCTGTCGTCGCTGCTCTTTGCCGACTATCAGCTCGAGAACAAGATGAACATTGGCTTTGTGGGTTCGCCCAACATTGGCAGTGTGGCGCTCAACATGGTGAAGGACAGCGAGGAGTTCAAGGCCTTTGCCAATGTGTTCAACGAGGGCGACCGCATCTTCTTCATCAGCAGTATCTTTGGCGGCACGGGTGCAGCAGGATTCCCCATCTTGGTGAAGAACATACGTCAGGCGCAGAACATCGATGTGAGCAACAAGAGTTTCCTGCAGCATGCCCCCATTGGTGGTCTCACGGTGCTGCCTTACTTCAACCTGAATAACAGCCAGGGCAAGAGCATCGACAAGGCCGACTTTGTGGTGAAGACGCAGTCGGCGCTGCAATACTATAACGAGACACTCACCGGTCCTAACGACCGCAATGTGAATGTGATATACTATCTGGGCGACCAGACTTCGTCGATACCCTATGACTACGACCCGGGCAATGTGCGCGACCAGCACGACCCTGCCCACCTTGTGGAACTGGTGGGTGCGATGGCCCCGCTCAAGTTTGCCGGACTTGCCGGAAACCTGATTTATGACAGTGTGGGCGGCTTCCAGCCTGCCAAGGCCTTTGAATATGGGTTGGAACATGACAGGCTTGATGTGGACTTTGCCACTTTCGGGCTCGAGACTCGCGAACTGCTCTACAAACCCATGGTGAAGTTCCACATGCTTTATGTATATCTGCGCACCGGTTTCAAGAGCATCATCGGTCAGGGCTACACGCAAGACGAACCCAAAATCAAGAGTGACTTCGCCACTTCGCAGTTCTACCGTCAACTCACCGAACACTTCTTCGACTACTATACCGAGTGGCTTAACGAACTGCACCAGAACCTGCGCCATGTGCAGCTGTTCAATCCGGGTGAAGAGAACCTTGCCAACATCATCAAGAATGTGACCACACGCAAGACATTCTTCGGTCGCAAGAGCGTTGACAATAACACCCTGAATGCCGAACTTAACCGCATCAGCCGCGATGCCAAACACTACTCCGACCGCACGGTTGAGTACAAGCTGCTCGACCTCTTCAATAAGGCGGCAGGCAAGGTGCTTGACGACAAATATGAAAACATCAACTGAAAATGAGCAACATACTATCCTATAACAACAAGACGGCGAAGAGCGGGGCTCAAGACTGGATTCCCGTGGAGCCTTATGGCGATGACGACATTCGTCAAATCAAAGACCCCAACGGAGGCCTGTCGCAGAATCCGCGCACAGCCATTCCCAGCCCCTTTGCGCAGCTCGACCTGGTGAAGAACGCTTTCGACCACCTGACCAACGGCGGCACCCGCATGACGGGCATCGTGAGCGAACTGAAGATGGTGAGCGATGCGCTCGATGTGGCACAGCTCTTCTTCGAGTATGAGAACCACCGCGACAACCTGCATGTGGAGCGCTGGAACAAGGCCACCGAGATCGAGAAACTCAAGAGCGACCCGCGTCACCGCCTCTATGGCGAGACGCTGGCACTGTTCATGCAGAGCGACACGGTGTATAATTTTGCCGAACTGAATGACTGGTACATTGTGATGCTCGGCAACAAGGTGTTGGGCGCCACCTCGCCCTCGTCATTCACCATGGCAGCGCCTTTTGCGCCCGCCGAGGAAACGGTGAATGTGGAGCAGAATGTGAAGCTGTTCGGCACCGTGCGCGACCTGTGGGAGCGTGACGAGGAGTTTGTCTATCATCTGTTCCTGCTGTTCAATGCCTACACGCAACTGCGCTATAAACTGGGCAATGTGTATGCCTACATGGTGAAGAACTTGCCGCTCATCGAGCGCAATAAGCCGCAGCTCTACCAGCGCATATTGCAGGCGTTGCCCAATCCCACTGCATTGCAGGCCGACCGCGAGCCACTGGTGCGCCAGATGCTTGACCAGTAGTACAGCCCCTTTGTGGGCGAGGAGGAAATCACCATTCTCTCGGCACCGCTCTACCACAAGCGCAGTGTCGACATCCGTCATATGGCGGGCGAGAGCGACTTTGTGATTGTCCCCACGCGCCCCATGGCCGATGGCACCGTGCTGCCCCTGGTGCTGCGCAACAACTTCAACGGCAGCATCGACCACTATCGCTACGTGAACCGCGAGTGGGACAGCGCCACGCAGGTCTATGCTTCGGGCATGGCGCTTGCCGACCGTAAGCTACCGGGCACCAATATACAGTATCCCTTCCTCACCACGGCCGATTTCCTGGCCGAGAGCATTGTGAAATTGAGTGGCGCCATCGATAGCGACCACTACTTCGACGGTAACATCGTGCGTGCCAACTATGGCTCCACAGCCAGTTACCTGCTGCCCGTGAAGCCGCTCTTCTTCGACTACTTCACGGCAGCCGACCTGCAGGGCTCGGTTCAGGGCCAGCCTATGCTGCAGATTGTGGAGAATGCCGACGGCAGCGTGGCCGTGACCCTGCGCGTCCCGGTGCGCAAGCGCTTCATGGAACTCACGCGCACCTATCTCACGGTGACCGATTCCAACTGGCAGTTCAACGAGCAGATGGGCACGGGCCGCATTGTGAGCGGTGTGCAGTTGAGCACCGCCGTGTTCCCCTTTGTGCGCACCCCTGGGGCCAATGCCTACAAGGTGCAACTGTTTGCCTACCTGCGTAACGGCAATGCCCAACTCAAGTTCCATGCCCACGAGGGCAATGTGGCTGTGACGGGCAAAGAACGCACCAAGGCCTCGTTCAGCACCACCTATTATGATGTGCAAGGAGGTTTCGACTATATGGAAGCCACGGTGCAGACCGAATTGGGAACCTTCACGGGCATGATACTGCCTTTGTGGAAACCCTACAACGAGGCTGCCAAGGAGCTGATATTTGCCGTCGATTTTGGTACGACCAACAGTCACATCGAATGGGCTGAGCGAGGACATGAGTCACAACCCCTCACGTTTGCTTACAACGAGTCGGCCACTCTCATCGCCTCATTGCTCAAGAAGGACTCGCTGCTCATTGCCGACCAGTTGCAGCGCATCGAGTTCCTGCCGCGCGACATCGACGATGTGTATGGTTTCCCGCTGCGCAGTGCGCTGGCGAGCAATGTGAACGGCAGTGGCGACACCACGCTGTTCAGCGATATCAATGTGCCTTTCCTCTATGAGCGTCAGTACTTCGACGGCTATCAGGTGACCACTAACCTGAAGTGGATGGGCAGCAATGTGCTCTCGAAGGAGTTCCTGCGTGAGATGGTGCTGCTCATCCGTGCCAAGGCACTGCTGGAGCACGCTCCACTCGACAAGGCGCGGGTCATCTACTTCTATCCCGTGAGCATGGGCGGCAGCGACCGTGGCAAACTGGAACAGACATGGCAAGACCTGTATCGTACCTACTTTGGCGGTGATGCCGACATCAACCTGCATGCCTATCCCGAGTCGATTGCGCCCTCGTTCTACTACAAGAGTGCCGATGTTGCAGGCAGTAACTTCGTGAGTGTGGACATTGGTGGCGGTACCAGCGATGTGGTGGTGTATCAGACCACAGCCGACCAGAACAAGACTATACCGGTGGCCATCTCGTCGTTCCGCTTTGCCGGCGATGCCATCTTTGGCGATGCCTTCAGTGAACGAGATGCCGACAATAACCCGCTCATTCGCCACTATAGCGAGTACTTCAAGAAACTGGTGGAGCGCAACAGCGATGTAACCTACCTGAACAGCATCCTGAATGTGATTATGGGTCAGAAACGGTCGGAGGATGTGAATGCCTTCCTGTTCTCGATCGAGAATGTGGAACAGTTGCGCAACCTGCCGCCCATGGACCGCAACCTTTACAGTTACAATGCGCTCTTGAAGAACGACGACCAGCGTAAACTGGTGTTCATGTACTTCTACTCGGCCATCGTCTATTACATTGCCTGTGCCATGAAGCACCGAGGCTATGTGAAACCCAAGCAAATGTACTTTAGCGGTACGGGTTCGAAGATATTGAACATTGTGGGTTCGAAGACGCAGATCAACGAACTCACGCAGGAGATTCTGGAACGCGTCTTCGGGGAAAAATATACCGAGCAGTTCACCATCAAGATCGAGAGCGAGTGTCCCAAGCAGATTACTTGCCGCGGCGGTGTGCGCATCGAGAACTTGCGCACCGATCCGCATCCCACGCCCGAGACCGTGGCCACCATCGACCTCATGCGTCCACGCAACATCAATGCCATGAAGTATTGCTTCTCGATGGTGGGCGACGAGTCGCTCACCATGGCCAAGGTCAACGACCTTGAGGTGCGCGAGCACCTAGTGGAGAAAGTGAAGGAATTCAACCAGTTCTTCATTGACTTGTGCGACAATGTGACGCGCGACGAGTTCGGCATCGACAACAAGGTGATGAACCTCTTCAAGCAGGTGCTCAATGACAACGTGGGCAATTACCTGATTGCCGGCATCAACACCTTCCTGCAAGGCCGTTACGACGACGATGTGGCCATCGAGGATGTTCCCTTCTTCTATCCCATCATTGGCATCATCAGGCACAACCTGCTCACCAACCTGTGCAATGAAGTGATTTCGAAGTTATAATTCAACAATGACTCATAATATGAAACATAGATTCTTTGGCCTTATGGCGATGCTGATTACAGCACTGCCCGCCTTGGCTCAGAATGGTAGTGGTTATGCCAGTTTCCAGACGTTTGCCGATATTGTGATTTTTCTGGTTGCTGCCTGTGCTGCCGTGTTTACCTATTTTCTTCGCAAGGACTTTAAGGCCGAACAGGCGCGTTCAGAAGCCGCTGAAAATGCCCTGAAGGTGGCGTTCAAGAAACGCCAAGAGGAAACTCAGCGAGAGTTGAACCGCTTGAACCGCGAAATTGAGGACCTGAAATTTCAACTGAAGCATCGACCTGCCGAAACTGTGGTAAAGGTTGCGCACAAACCACAGGTAGAGCGTGAGAAGTTCCCTAAACAACTCTACTTGACCCGTCCCGACGAGCGTGGCGTGTTTATGGGGGTGTCGTCGGTTTTCGAACCCGGCAACTCCCTGTTCGAACTCACCACGCCCGATGGCCGCACCGGCTCCTTCAAGGTGATTGATGATGCCGATGTGCACCACTTGGCACTCATGATGCCCACCGAGAACCTCACCCGTGCCTGCACAGGCAACAATATTCAGGTGTCGGGCGGCATGCGTCGCATTGTGACCGAGGCCCCAGGCAAGGCCGTGTGCGAGAATGGTGCCTGGCGTGTGACCGAGATGGCGAGAATCAGCTATCACAATTGATTTTAACGGGTGGGGGAGTTGTTATGGTGTATTATTGCAACAAGTGCGGTCGCAAGATTGAGATGACCAAGGGCGAGCTGAATGCCCAGCAAGGCCAGATCGTGTGCCCGCAGTGTCTGTCGGTGTTCAAGGTGCCGCGCAGCGATGCCCCGCCGCCACCCATTCCAGCGAAACCGAACAAGAAGAAGCCGGCCGACGAAGTCCCGCCCATGCCGCAGCGCCGCGCCAAGGCTGCTACGGTTCAGCAACGCCGCACACCGGTGAGGGTCACTGCTACAACCAGTACTACACATTATAATAATATGAGGTCGTCGGCATCTTCGACTCGCAAACAGGCTTCCAGGCCGGTTACCCGCAAGAAGGCAGCTGGCAAGAATGCCAAGAAACCGCTGTTTGGCATGGGTTTGGGAAATATGACTCCACTGGGCTGTCTGACGCTGAGTGTGGTGATTGCCCTCGTGTTTTTTGCTTTTTATTATATTTTTGGAGAACTCTTGCATTGATGCTGATATAAAACAGAACTTGTGCTATGAAATATAAGTGTCCTAAATGTGGTGAAGAACTTGAACTGACTCAGGAGCAGCTCGAGGCAACTGGCTATCAGGCCGTGTGCCCCAAGTGCATCTCGCCCCTGAAGATTGAAGGCGAATTTGCCTACATTCCGCTCGAAGAGCCTGCCATGGATGTGGCCGACGAGGAACTGCAGCAGGCGCAGCCTGTCGAGGCGGTTGAGATTGATGACGACGAGACTCCTCCTCCGTTTCATGGCGATGTGGCAAACAAGCACCCGCTCTATGACGATGCAGTTGCTTACATCAAGACATGCAATGCCATCTCGGTGCCGCGACTCAAGGACTACTTCGGCATCACGCAAGAAGAGGCGGCCGAACTCATGCGCCAACTCGAGGAGAATGGCATAGTGGGTCCTTATCAGGGTGGGGCGCCTCGCAAAATTCTCATTGAGCACAACACGGGTCTGCCCAGCGCCCTTGAGGGTCGCCGCACCTATGAGCAAGACAAGCAGATGGATTTCTTGCGGCGCGAGATGGAACGCCTGCGTCAGGGCGAGAATCCGCAAGTCAAGACCTACGGCTGCAGTTGCTTTTCGGTGTTTCTCATCGCCATGGCCATCTACCTCCTGTTCCAGCTCTTCCGCTAAGAAAGCAAAAATTGAGAAAAGTATCTCTTAGAAATAAAGCACGGCCGATGTTCTGCATCAGCCGTGACTTTTTTTGCCCAAAGGGGGCTATAATAGTGTGAAGAGTTTTGTTATCTCATGCCCAGTGTGTCGATGTTTCCGCTGCCGGTCACATGCTTGGTGTGATTGCCCACCTTGCCACGCAGGTTGATGTTGCCCGAGCCGGTGATCTCGCTCACAGCATCTTTCACATCAAGGTTGTTAAACTGAACATCGCCCGAACCTGTAATACTGGTGGTGAGCAGTTTGGCCTTCAGTGTGTTGACCGATATGTTACCCGAACCTGTGGTCTCGATGGTCATTTTCTGGCAAGTGAACGGATTGCTCATGACGATATTGCCCGAGCCAGTCACTGTCATGTGGGCGTTTTTGGCGGTGAAATCGCTCATTGTCGATAAGTTGCCCGACCCTGTCATCTCAAAGCCTTCGACGGTGGGTGCAGTGACATGCACTCTCAACTGGTCCATATTCACGCGGCTGCCGCGCTTGGTGGTCACAATCAGATTGTTGTCTTCAACATAAACTACCAGGCTATTAAGGGCTTCCTGGTTGTCGCCTTCAACAGTCACGCTGCAGCGTCGGTCTTTGGTCACGATCACATTTAATGGGCCGGCCACTTCAATGTTACGGAACTCATTCACTTTAGTTTTCGTGTTCAGTGCGCTCACAACGCTTTCGTGGGTGCTGCCTGAGTTTGTTGTTACACTTGAATTCATGCATGTCGCATTCAGAACTGCGATGACAAATAATAAAATCGTTTTCATTGTTGTTTTGTTTTTTGTTGTTTTTAGATTGCGTTTCTTTACTCATTAGACGCACAAGGGTGTCGATTTGTTTCACTCAAATCGATTTTTTTTCAAAAATTATGAAATAAACAGGTGGAACTAGTGGAAAACTTATTGGAAAAGTGTAAAAAATACCCATATTTCATATTGGAAAAGTGTTTTTTCTCCGTCTTTTCTTGTGTGTTTCAGAACTTTACGATGGTTTGCAATGTGAGGGTATTGACAGGGTGATTTGTGTGCAGGCTTTTCTATTAAAAAAGGTGTGCCGGTCATGTTGTCGGCACACCTTGTTTTTATTATGAGAGTTGCTTGGGTTTCTCAGAGCTCTCGGAGTTCTCGGAGAACCTATAGCCTTGCGTTTTCTTGTTATTCGGTGTCTTCGGCGTCTTCGATCTGGTCGAGGATGTCGCGGTAGTGTCGCTGGGTGCGCAGGTGCACTCTCACGCCAATCAGGGCACCTATTATCAGGCCCACAATGCAGCAGGGCACCAGGAAATCGGCATCTTTGCCAACCTTTTGTGCCATCTCCCAGATGGCCCACGCACCCCAGCCCAGTGCCATGGGAATGCCCACCCACAGCCAGTTGTTGTCGCGTTTCTTGGCAAGTGCCACTTTGCGCATGGTCTCTTGCAGATTGCCCTCTACCAGTTTGTGGTCGCGCAGGTCGCGTCCGTTAAAGAAGCAGAATCCCACCACTGCCAGCATCATCACGCATGTGGCAAGCCACAGCCAAATCGAGAGTCCGTTGAGTTTCACAAAGGCCCAGTAACCGTAGGGTATCATTGCCAGAGCAATCGCCGATATCACAAGGTATCGCTTGTTGATGGTGCTCACGCTGTTCCTGATGGAGCGGCGAATGAACCGGTCGTTGACAATCATCTGATTGTCGAGCTTATTCTTTAGTCTCGCCATTTGCTGGCGCATTTCATCAAGTTCAAAGTCCATTGTCTTAAAAGTTTTAGTCGTTCATTTTTTTGAGTTGTTCTTTGATGCGGTAGAGGCGGCTGCTCACATTGGTTGTGGAAATGCCCACCACCTGACCAATTTCTTCGTAGGGCATGTTCTCGAGCCACAGCAGCACGATGGCACGGTCGAAGGGGCGCAGTCGGCTGATGCGCTTGTGAAGCATGTCGATCTGCTTGGTGTCTTCGTCATGATCCTCAAAGAGATTGATGTTCATCGACAGGGGTTCGGTGTTGGTGCGGCGCTTTTTGCGGTCGAGCGAGATGCAGGTGTTGAGTGTCACACGGTAGATCCATGTTTTCACATCGCTGCGGTTCTCGAAACCCTCAAAGCCTCGCCACATGTTGATTACCGACTCCTGGAAGAGGTCGTTCACCTCGTCGGCATCTTTCGAGAACATGTAGCACACGGTGTAGATGGTGCTCTTGTTCTTCTTGATGGTTTGCGCAAACTTTGTTTCTAAATCGTTCATTGTTTGTAAATCGTCGTTTTTAAAAATCGATGTTTTGCTCGTTAGACGCACAAGACTCAAAAAAATCACACAAAAATAAGAAAAAAATGCAACAGCCCCCAAATGTTGCCCGCTGAATGATGATGCGCACTGGCTGGAAGCGTACAGATTGTGGTTGAAAAAGAAACGGACCTGTGCTCGTGCACAAGTCCGTTATATTTTTTATTATAAGGTGATTTGCTCTTATTGCTTTTTGGGAGCCACCTTGGTGTAGCGCTTGTTGAGACCTGCCACCACGTCGTCGGTCACATCGAAACGGTCATCGACATAGAAGGCTGCAGTGTTGAGGTCGGCTGCTTTGCTCAGTACAGCATCGAAGTGCTTTTCCTTAGCATAAATCTTGATGTAGTTGAAGATTGAGTCGGTGAGCTGCTTGCGGTTCTTGAGAGCCTGGTTGGCCATGTCTTGCTGCATTTTGCCGAGTTTCTCCTGAGCGTCGTTCATGAGTTTCTCGTAGCGAGCCTGGTCTTGCTGAGCCTTGGCGGGATTGGCAGCATATACGTTGTTGCGCTGGTTGGCCATGAATTCGTTCTGCATGGTTTGTGCTTGCTGGGCATAGCGTTTTTCGGCAGCGTCGTAGTTGTTCTGCATGGTGGTAGCAGCCTCATCAAAGTCTTTTGCGAGATTATACTTGGTGAGCAGTGTGTCGACATCGATGTAACGGATGGTCATTTGCTCGTTGGCCTGCTTGGGCATGGCGGGCTTCGCATTGTCATCTTTCTGGTTGCAGCTTACGGCAACGGCTGCGAGAGCCATTATCATCACAAAAGTTTTCGTTTTAGAAAAGTTCATTTCAGTAGTAATTCGTTATTATTATTTAAAATTCTTGTCATGTCGAACGCATGTGATACCGCGTCGGTTCAATTCCTTGTTTCCGTCGATGTGCGTGTGTGGAAATTTTCCACCTTTAACGAAAAACACCCTCACCCCTAGCAGAATCACTGCCAGTAAAAGCATTACGACGGTTATCAACACGATTTTCACGAGTACGTTTTTCAAAATTTTGTGCAAATATATGAAAGGTTTATGAGATTATGTCTCTTATTTCAAAATATTTTTGTAACTTAGCGAGATGAAAACCGACAATTTAACAAAATTTTGTCAACCGCAACGATAACTAACATTTTTTGTTCTTAATAACAAGTATCATGACTGTAAAAGATTTGAAACCCAGCAACGTCTGGAAAATTTTTGATGAAATTACTCAAGTGCCCCGTCCATCGGGCAATCTGGCCAAAATTCAGGAATGGCTGGTAAACTTCGCTAAAAAGCACAACCTCGAGTACAAGGTAGACCATGTGGGCAATGTGGCTATGTTCCGTCCTGCTGCCCCTGGCTTTGAAAACGCCAAGAAGGTGGTGATTCAAGGTCACATGGACATGGTGGCCGAGAAAGAGGCTACTTCGAATCACAACTTCCTTACCGACCCCATCGAGACTATCGTTGATGGCGAGTGGGTGCGTGCCAATGGCACTACTCTGGGTGCTGACGACGGTCTGGGTCTGGCCATTGCTCTGGCCGTGATTACCGACCCCGACATCAAGTGCGGTGCACTCGAAGCCCTCGCTACTGTTGACGAAGAGACTGGTTTGACCGGTGCCGAGAACATCACTCCCGAGATGCTCCGTGGCGACTACCTGCTGAACCTCGACAGCGAGGACGACGGCGTGATTACCATTGGTTGCGCAGGTGGTCTTGTATCGATTTTCACTTTCGATTACGAACCCAAAGCTGCTCCCAAGGACCTCGTTTACTTCAAGATTGGTTTGAACAAGTTCCACGGCGGCCACTCTGGCACCGACATCCCCATTGGTTATGCAAGCGCCACGAAGCTGATGGCTCGCTTCTTGTATGCTCTGGGCCGCAAGGTAGATTATGAGCTGGCTTGCATCGACGCCGGCAATCTGCACAACGCTATTGCCCGCGACGCTGTGGCCGTGATTGGTATTAAGCCCGCCGACAAGGAGACACTGGCTGTTGAGTTCAATCAGTTCAAGGCCGATGTTGAGGAAGAATACAAGCATGTTGAGAAAACCGAAGAATTCAGCTGCGAAAGCGTTGACGCTCCCGAAACCGTTATCGACAAGTGCGTGGCACGCCGCATGATTGCTGCTGTGAACGCTACTCCTCACGGTGTTTATGCCATGAGCCACGAGATCGACGGCCTTGTAGAGACTTCAAGCAATACTGCCAGCATCAAGATGCGCGAAGGCAACAAGATTGTGGTCGAAGCCTTCCACCGTTCTTCAATCGAGAGCGCTAAATATGATCTGACCCGTCAAATCGAGGCAATCTACGAACTCGCTGGTGCCAAGATTGCATCAGAAGGCGGCTATCAGGGTTGGGCTCCCAATGCCGAGAGCAAACTGCTCAAGTCGGCAGTTGCTATGTGGAAGAAACTCTATGGTGTAGAGCCCGTTGTGGAAGCTATCCACGCTGGTCTGGAGTGCGGCCTGTTCCTGAAGGCTTGCCCGCACATGGAGATGATTTCTTATGGCCCAACACTGCAGGATGTGCACTCGCCTCAAGAGCGTGCCCACATCCCACCGGTGCAAAAGGCATGGGACTTCACCGTGGCATTGCTCGACGAGATTGCCAAGGGTTAATCATTCCCGCTCAGATATTACTTTGTTTTTCATATGGGTGCTCACCTTGCTGGTGGGCACCTTTTTTCAGAAAACTTTTTTGGTAAACTTCGAGGGTTCTCGGAGTTCTCGGAGCTCTCGGAGTTCTCGGAGCTCTTGGAGAACTCGGAGCTCAACAAAGGGAAAATAAATTGGTTGCGGCTCGGAAATGCTCAAATAAATTTGGCATTTCGCTCGCCTTACACTAATTTTGCAACACATTTATAATATAGACGCATATATATGACAGAAAACAACGAATTAGTAAACGCTATCATCGAAGGAATTCAAGAGAAAAAAGGTTTTGACATCGTGCATGTTGACATGAACGGCATTGAAACTGCTGCTACACGTGATTTTGTGATTTGCACTGGTAATAGTTCGATGCAGGTAGATGCCATCGCCGACAGTGTGAGAGAATATGTAGAGAAAAAACTGAAAGTGCGCCCCCTCAACTACGACGGCTATCAGAACTCTCAATGGATTATCATAGATTATGGCACGGTTTATGCACATGTATTTAATCCGGAGTATCGCGAGCGTTACAAACTCGAGGAACTGTGGGCCGATGCCAAAGTGACAGAGATTCCTAACGAGTTTTGATGACGTGATCCTTCGGTATCAACTCATTCATAAAACGTTATTTTTGAAGTAAAATGCCAATTTTTCCTAACAGAAACAACGATAAAGGCGGAAACAAGAACCCGTTCTCGTTCAGCAAGAGCATCTACTGGGTGTATGCCGCCATTTTCCTTGCGCTGTTTGCCATCTACTATATGGGCGAGGACACGCGCACGCAAGAAGTGTCGTGGACCGACTTCCAGACGTGGGTGGCCAAAGGCGGCATAGAAAAAATCGTGGTGTCGACCAACAAGAACGAGGCTGAGGGTTTCATGACCGACTCGCTGGCCCGCGCCTTCTTTGGCAAGAATTATCAGCCCAAGAAGAGTTCGAAGGCATCGATAACCACAACCATCCCGTCGAGCGACAAGTTCGACGACTATGCTAACGCCTGGCAGGCCTCAGGCGTATTCAAGGGTAAGATAGAGTACCAGAAGGGGAGCGACTTCTCGTCGTTCCTGTGGTCGTTTGGCCCCATCATCTTGCTGGTGATCTTCTGGATATGGATTTTCCGTCGCACCACCTCGGGCATGGGTGGAGGCGGCGGTGGCGTGTTCAACGTGGGCCGCTCGAAAGCCAAGGAATATAATAAAGACAAGAACAAGAAGAAACACGTGACCTTTGCCGACGTGGCCGGCATGGAGCGCGAAAAGAAAGAAGTGGCCGAGATTGTGGAATTCCTGAAGAATCCCGACCGTTATACCGAGATTGGTGGAACCATTCCCAAGGGGGTGCTGCTGGTAGGCCCTCCGGGAACCGGCAAAACGCTGCTCGCCAAGGCTGTGGCAGGTGAGGCCGACGTCCCCTTCCTGTCGATGAGCGGTAGCGACTTTGTGGAAATGTTTGTGGGTGTGGGTGCTTCGCGTGTGCGCGACACCTTCCGCCAGGCCAAGGAAAAGGCGCCGTGTATCATCTTCATCGATGAGATTGATGCCATAGGCCGTGCCCGCAGCCGCAAAAACGACTACACGAGCAACGATGAGCGCGAGAACACGCTCAACCAGTTGCTTTCGGAGATGGACGGCTTTGGCAACAACAGCGGTGTGATTGTGCTTGCCGCTACAAACCGCGCCGATGTGCTCGACAAGGCCTTGTTGCGCGGTGGCCGTTTCGACCGTCAGATTTACATTTCCACTCCCACTCGTGAAGACCGTGCCGCCATCTTCAAAGTTCACCTGAAAAAGACCAAGATTGACGGTAGCGTGGACCTTGACGAACTGGCAAGTATGACAGCAGGCATGTCGGGTGCCGATATTTCCAATATCTGCAACGAGGCTGCCCTGCTCGCCGCAAGGCGTGGCAAGAAAGCTGCCCAGCGCGAAGACTTTGTGGAGGCCATCGACCGTGTGACCCGTCAGCTCGACAAACCCGAGCGCATGGCAAAGACGGTGACCTTTGACGATGTGGCAGGCATGGCGAAACCCAAGAGCGCTGTGCGTGAAGTGATCGACTTCCTGAAGAATCCCGAGAAATATACCCGACTGGGCGGCAAGATACCGCGAGGCGTGTTGCTGGTAGGTCCCTCTGGTTCGGGCAAGACGCTGCTCGCCAAGGCTGTGGCTGGTGAGGCGCATGTGTCGTTCTTTGCCACATCGGCTGCCGAGTTCCAGGGCGAATTTGTGGGTTCGGGCGTGAGTCGCGTGCGCGAACTGTTCCGCAACGCCAAGGAGAAGGCTCCGTGCATTATTTTCATTGACGAACTCGACGCCATTGGCGACCGCAAGAACAAAGGCAACTCGGAACGCGAAATCACGCTCAACCAGCTGCTCGTGGAGATTGACGGCTATGGCACTAACGATGGCGTGATTGTGATGGGCGCCACCAACCGCCTTGACGCTGTTGACAAGGCCTTGTTGCGTCCTGGTCGCTTCGACCGCAAGTGCTATGTGGGCTTCCCCGGACTGGAAGACCGCGTTGAGATATTCAAACTCTACACCGGCCGCATCAAGGCTGGCGAGGATGTGAACATACGCGAACTCGCCGAGCAGGCTTCGGGCTTTAGCGGTGCCGAGATTTCCAAGACCTGTAACGAGGCTGCACTCAAGGCTTCGGGCGAAGGACTTGAATCGGTGCCTCAGCAATATCTGCTCGACGCCATCGCCGCTACCCGCAAGGGCATCGAGAACAAGAAGACCGTGGTGGGCACGGTGATGTTTGACGATGTGGCTGGTATGGAAGAGGCCAAACAGGAGGTGACCGAGATTGTGGACTTCCTGAAGAATCCTGAAAAATATAACAAACTGGGCGGCAAGGTGCCACGTGGCGCTCTGCTCGTGGGCCCTCCGGGAACCGGCAAAACCATGCTGGCGAGAGCTGTGGCAGGCGAGGCCAATGTGCCGTTCATTGCCCGTTCGGGCAGCGACTTCGTCGAGGTGTTTGTGGGCGAGGGTGCCTCTCGTGTGCGCGAACTCTTCAGCGAAGCCAAGGAGAAAGCCCCCTGCGTGGTGTTTATCGACGAGATCGACGCCATAGGCGGTGCCCGCAGCAATGTGGGCTTCAGCAGCGAACACGACCAGACGCTGAACCAGTTGCTCACCGAGATGGACGGCTTTGACGGCGAGACGGGCGTGATTGTGCTCGCAGCCACCAACCGCGAGGACATGCTCGACCCGGCCTTGTTGCGCCCGGGCCGTTTCGACCGCAAGGTGCATGTGTCGCTGCCGGCACTCACTGACCGCGAAGCCATCTTCAAGGTGCATCTGCGCAAAATCAAGATTGACCCTGAGGTCGATATCAAGAAACTGGCTCAACAGACGCCTGGCTTCAGCGGTGCCGAAATCGCCAACGTGTGTAATGAGGCTGCCATCTTCGCAGCCCGCCACAACAGCGAGACGGTGACCATGAAGGACTTCAGCGAAGCCATCGACAAGGTGACGATGGGCCTCGAGAACAAGTCGATGCTGCTCACCGAGCAAGACAAATATGAAACTGCCGTGCACGAGGCAGGTCACTGCACCGCAAGTTGGCACCTGGAGAACGAGGACCCGCTGGTGAAAATCTCGATTGTGCCACGCGGACAGGCACTGGGCGTGAACATGCACGCTACCGAGGAGCGTGTGGGCATGTCGAAACAGGCCTTCCTCGACAAAATCTGCACCTACATGGGCGGCCGCGCCGCCGAGGAACTGTTCCTGGGCAAGATAGGTACAGGCGCCCTGAACGACATGCAGCAGGCTACACGCATTGCCCGCAACATGGTGGTGTACTACGGCATGAGCGAAAAATTGCCCAACATCTCCTACTACGACCCGCAGCGCCAGATGGGCGACAAGCCCTATAGCGACGAGCGCGCCCGCATCATCGACGAGGAAATCACACGCATCGTGAACGAGCAGTATCAGCGTGCCAAGGACCTGCTCACTCAGTACAGCGACGGCCTGCACAAGATTGTGGATCTGCTCATGGAGAAGGAGGTGATTCTGGCTGCCGATGTGGAACAAATCTTTGGCAAACGGCCTTGGATTTCGCGCACCGAGCAACTCATGAAGGAGGCCGAAAAGCGCAAAGCCGCACAGGCTGCCGCCGAACGAGAAGCCGAGCCCGCCTCGGAGGACTCAGAGAACTCAGAGAATTCGGAACCGACCGAAGACTAATCAAGCAATTGAAAATAAACTCTCATTAAGAGGGTGTGTCATAATTCAGTTATGGCTCACCCTCTTTTTCATCCCTAATCGCTCATGAGAAACGATTGGGGTTTATTGTGCAAAATAAAATCTGTTCTAACAAAAATTCTAATGACCGAATTGGGATTATCGATTTTTGGCGATATATTCCTCTACATCGGCGGGATGGTAAGGAATGCGGTCCTTGCCCAGGAATCGGCAGCCATCGGCCGTGATGAGGATGTCGTCTTCGATGCGGATGCCGCCAAAATCCTTATAGGTTTCGAGCATGTCGAAGTTTAAGAACTCGGCGCAGTGGCCGCTGGCACGCCAGTCGTCGATGAGTGCGGGGATAAAGTAGATGCCCGGTTCGTCGGTCACTACGAAGCCCTCTTGCAGGCGACGGCCCATGCGCAGGGCATTGGTGCCAAACTATTCCAGGGTGGGACGCGTCTCTTCGTCAAAGCCCACGTAAATCTGGCCCAGAC
>JAEEGI010011063.1_pt1 | contig 19538 bp, 20 predicted proteins | sample 8958751 | NCBI WGS metagenome assembly JAEEGI01 (sample SAMN16246545, study PRJNA631951) | gut metagenome | biome: gut microbiome; feature: rumen; material: KS-attached | host: Bos | place: Iran: Karaj | collected 2018-10 | reverse complement strand
GGGCTGCGCCGATCCAGCACGTCGAAGATGATCATGTGCCGGGTATCGTCCCGGAACCGCTCCACCGCAAGCTCGCTCTGTCCGATGATGACAGCATCGTTTCTCATAGGCAGGATGTTCCTTTCTTTCATGATTTCGAGCAACAAAAAAGCCGGGCAGCTAACTGTCCGGTGTGTTACCCATTGTTCCGTTTTAGCGTTCCTGATTTAACCGACGGCGTTTCAGCCACTGATCCAGGAGTTTGAAAATGGTCTCCTCAATCCTTGCTGGAGAGTAGGACTTTGGAAAGTATTTGCGGAGTTTATCCAGAGGGATGTTGATACTGGCGGCCTGCGGTTTTTTCTGCTCCATCATGATCTGAAGCATATTACCCTCATTGAGTTCACCCGTTTGACTGAGTTTTCTCATCCGCTGGGCCTGGGACACGGAGGGGGTAGCCTGTTCGCTGTCGATGGTCTCCAGCAAAAGCCGCTGCTCCGGCTCCGTCAGCGCCGCGATCTGATAGGCGGGGGTGAGAGAGATTTTCCTGTCGTCCACCATCTGCATTAGCTCCGGAACCAGGTTGTTCAGGGAGATGATGTTGCGGACGGTATCTCCGCTGATGCCGTCTACGGTCCCCACTTCATCGTCGCTTCGGTAATGTGCCGAAATATTCGGCGCATTTTCTGAAACGTCCTTCCGCGGCCTTCCCGCTTTCCGTTTAACGGCCTCCAGGCGCATTTTGTACGCCTTGGCCCTTTCGCTGGGCAGCACGTCCTCCCGCTGGGCATTGGAATCCACAAGCTGGATCACGGCGTCGTCATCCGTCAGGGCCCGGACGATGCAGGGCATATCTGGGAAACCGGCTTGCTGGGAGGCCAGTTTGCGCCGGTGTCCGGCGATGATCTCATAGCCGCCCTCGGCCCGTGGCCGGACGATGGCGGGGACCACGACGCCGTTTTGCTTCACACTGTCCACCGTGTCCTGCATGGCCTGGTCCTCCCGGATGCCGTATGGGTGGTCCGGGAATGGATGCAGCTCGGTCAAGGGGATGCGAACGATCTGCTCCGCAGGCTGTTCCTGCTTGGGGGGTGAGATTGTTTTTGACATGGTTATCCTCCGTTTCTCAAGATTTTGGATACAAAAAACGGGCGCTTCAAACAACGATTGGTTGGCTGAAGCGCTCGTGGGGGTATTACAGTCGTTTTTGAATTGAAAAGCTATCAACTACATTCTATAATTAGGAAAAGTGACTCTACCCACGTGCCAAGATATTCACCGTCATATAATTGGTAATTGCAATAAACGATTCGCGCAAACGAAAGAGGCATTGATATGCAGATTTATACACTGTCAGATCTCCATCTTGAACCTGGATGCTCTAATGACAGAGTTTATCAGGGGCTACAGAAATTGTGCTCTTTTATTCGCAAGAATCCCAATGGCGGCAGAGACATTCTTTTTATTCTGCTGGGTGACATCATCAATCAAGGAAATACGGAAGCATTTCATGACGCTAAAGAGTGTCTGGAACAGTTATGCAATCAGTTGCACGACTACAATGTCCATTTTGAGATGGTACCCGGTAATCATGATCGGTCCAATCGGGATATTACGGCTTTTGACCGGTTTGCAAACCGTTTTAATGTACCATCCTTTCAAGCAACCAAGGCATATGCAAAACAGTATGCGGGAATCAATTTCATTTTTGCAGACACAACATGGGGTGGTAACTACGATGAACCCGGACATCTTGATTTAACTGCGATACAGCAAGTCATGATATCCTGTTGTAAAAACACTAAGCCAAACGATGCATATGGATGTTACCTATCAATGCGTGCACTCTGGAGACTCCAGATTCAGTCGGATATTTGCACAAGAAAAATTGTAGGACTGACCAGGGATAGCCGTGCGGCGGATATACGCCGTGGCTTGTATGAGTATATACTGAAATCCGAAAAGCAGGATGAGTATTACGATGTCTTTATTGAGGGGATAAGTCTTGTCAATCGAAGGCACCCCTATGATGAGTATCGTAGTGCAGATGAAGCTATTATGTTGGCTGAATGCCTGAAACAGATGTCACAGCCAGAGAGCGTTATTGCAGTATTGCAAGCTCTCATAGACAGAAGAAACACTTACTTTTTTGAAAGGATAGATGTTATTCGGGTACTTTTTCATACTGCAGCTTCGTTGTACCAAGCCGGAAGAACGACTATATTTTCTAACATTACTGACTATTTCTGCCTCGCAGCTGAAACTGGAGAAGAAACTTTTTTGACGGAATGTTTTGAGTTTTTCCATAAGACACATACAGAAAAGCAAGCAGTGATTGATTTTCATCGTCAATGTTTTCAGCGTAAAAACCATTTTGGAATGATCATATCACAAGACGATGGACTGACTAATGCTGCAACAACGCTATTTGTCGAAGGCACGCTTCCGTATGAAGGCTTTATTGAAATCATGGAGTTTAGCAATGATACCATGTATAACAAGTATCGTGTGATCGTTCTGGAACAAAGGAAACTCGAACTGCCGGAGCGGATTCGCAGACCAAACTATTCAGAAGAACGGATACTAAAAGAGCAAGAGTATTTCTCAATTCTATTCGATAAGCACGCTGCGCAACAAATGCTGAATGAGCTTGTTTCTCACGCCACAGATACTAATGTAACCATTGACGACATACAATTGCTTCACTTACGACACAACACCTGCGCCCCGCTTATATTCTTGCAACGCGCCTTAGAACAATACGTTTCCGGTACGGAGAAGGCAAAAGACTTTTTTACTATTGTGGACTGGGATACATTTGTCATATGCGAGGCATTTCACAAAATGTACCAAGCTGGAGTCAAACCTTCAGAAATGCAATCTACAACACTAAAGGCATTACTGAACAAGAGAATCAACACTTCGTTTATTGAAGCTGCAATTGAATCTTTTAATAAGGCACAAGAACTAGCGTATTCAACCTACTACACCTTACAACTCTCTGTTCTTCTTGATATGCCCTTATCTAAGGATTGTCTTTTGTTACTGACTCAACTACCCAATCACTATCATACGGTTGGGCATGATCAGGGACTGTATCGTTATTTGATGCGGCATTTGGGCATGGATGCATTGAAGGACAGGATTATCCGCAACCTTGAAGGAAAAGTCGTGACCGATATTGTTATGACAGAACACATCCAGTTCTGTGGAACGATTAATTGTGACGCTGCGGTTGAATGTGCATTGGAGATCTGCACAGTTCAAGGCTATTCAAAGCATGCGAAGTATGAATCCTTTAAGTATTTATATAATCGGAAGGGTGCCGCCTATGTTGAAACGGCAGTTATTCCTATTCTGGATACAGAGCTTCTCTGTATGATTGCCAGTAACTACAAGGATATCTCAAGAGATGCGATGAAACGGGCAATGGAAGCACGATACCTTGAAGAACCGAATCAGAACATACAAATGTATTTAATCACATATGGAAGCAGGATCGCTCTTGAACGGTATGCAAGCGAAGTTCAAAAAACACATCGACTTCCAGAAAAAAGGACAGATTATGCTGATGGTCCGACAAGTGCGATTCATACTATCAGTGATCCCTCCATGTTGCCAATATTAGGTCATCTTTTTGAAGTTACATGCTTACCCGATTTTCAGGATGCGGAATTCGGTGGTCTTCAGAGCGGTATCACAGACGCATTTTTACATTGCAGCGAAATCGATCCAGATGCATCGATGCTTGAGTTGTTAAAGCATGAAAAAGCATCTGCGACATCTGAACACAACAAAGCCAAATATGAATATATCAAAGAGGCCATCGCAAAAAAGCAAAGGCTGAAAATGGATGTTGCGTGGACTATAGACCAAGTTGAAGAATACTGGATATAATGCCTAATCATGTGTGTTTTCGGAAATAACTGATTCTAAGTCTGTTGATATCTGTTAAGATATCGTGAATGTGAACATTCTTCTTGACTTTCTCATTCAGTATCATATAATTCTTATATACCATATATTAGTTTCCTCAGAGGGACAACCATGTTTCGGACTCCTCTGTGGTTAAGTGTTTCCAAGATTCTTCAATATCGGAATATATTGGAGGTTTACTCTACTCAGGAATTATTCGATCGGAGAACGATATGGCAGATACAGAGAAATCATCTGGGAATCCTTCACAGGGCAAAAATGTACTAGCATTAGAAGCATTAGAAGATCGGCGCACAGTCTTTTTGGAAAATTTCAGAAAAGACTACCAGCTATACGATGATTTTTCAAAGACTATTGAAAGTAGAATCATTAACACTCTGAAAGCACGTGATATTGAGGTTGCAAAGGTTTCCCATCGTGTAAAAACTGAGGAAAGCTTACGTGAAAAGTGCTACCGACTCAATCCAAAAAACGGAGAACCAAAATATAATGAGCCAGCAACACAGATTACTGATTTAGTAGGTGTGCGTGTTGTGACTTATCTCAGGCAAGAAAAAAGCGAAGTTGAAGCGATTATTCGTGAGCTATTTACAATCGATGAGAAAAACAGCGTTGACAAACAAGATGAACTAGAAACGGATAAAGTGGGGTATCTTTCGGTACACTATATTGTGACTCTTCCTGCGAATAAACTAGATTCCGAAACCGTTAGATTCCGTAATCTAAAATGTGAGGTTCAAATAAGAACTGTACTTGAGGACGCATGGGCGTCTATTTTCCATGATCGACAGTATAAGAGCCGCGAACCTATTCCCTCTGAGCTAATACGACGCACTAATCTTCTCGCCGGTAGCCTTGAATTGCTTGATTGTAATAGCAGCGAGCTCGCCTTAGATTATGACCGCCGCTTCAAAGGCGGAATGCGTCGAATGAAAGTTTTGCTGAATCAACCGATAAGTCGCCGCAATTTAATGGAGTACATTGAGCTAGAATTAGGTCTAATGCTACGCTTCCACTCGTTTGAGTCCATAGAACGAATGCTGCACGAGCTTAATATTTCGAGCATTCGAGATTTTGATACTACGCTGAAAAGGACTCACACGATTGAAGCGCTTCGTACCCAAGAAAACATATGTACGGCAGATCAGCTCATCCGTTGTGTTCTTATTCTGTATGCTCCGGACGAATTTTTCCGCATCCTTAATGAAGATTCTGTTTTCGGCAAATCCGGCTATGTGATGTCCGCTGGAACTCAAGACTTTCTCAGCAAACAGCTTGACATAAATGATTTCTGTAAGAAATATAATGTATCCATTAAACATACTAATACTTGATAAGGAGAAACACGCTATGGAGAATTTGGAGGCAATATGGAACACGCCTATCGAAGAGGTGCGGCGTCAGTACACTGCTGTCCCACTTGAGTACGATGATAATATTCCTATCAATCATCGCGTTGATCCATTGGATGCATGCAGAGAGGGAAGTAAGCAGATTTTGGCTGACAAAAATCTTGTAGCGATGTTTAAATTGGGGCATGGTAGGTAACAAGCGCAATGGAAGAACATAGGTTTTCTGACATAAATATTACATATAGTTCACTTAGCTTATCATTGATGGTTGGAACAACTCTTCAGATAGATTCTATTTATGGTCTACAGCCCTGTACGCGCTAGGATACATTGTGATTAGTTAAAGTATCCAATTCCTCTTGAAAGAAGGGAAACAATGGAGATTTACCATAAACTGGGCAGGAGACTATTGCTGTGCATACTTGCATCCATCGGGTTCCTGCTTGTTCGATCACTTGGAGTGGCACTAGGACACTTGGCCGGAGGCGGTTATAGTATAGGTTTCAATCTAACCCGTCTATTAAGAATAGACGAATGGATTTCTGGTATTGTTCAATTCCCCTGGTCGATCGCCATGGTCGTTCTTCTGCTGTTGTCGGCCTTTAGAAAAACGGCTGGAATGATTACTCTGGGGGTGGGGTGTTTTGTTGGCGCATTTGTAAGTAGTTGGATTAACATGTGGCCTGTTGATTATTCGGAAGGTTACCCTGTCAATTACTCAGGGGGTTATATCAACGGAGGAATGGTTGAGCTTTTTGCGGTCTTTGCATCAATCGTGTTAGCCGTGATTATTCAAACATGTGTATCTAAGCTGGTAAATAACAGGGAATAAGGCAAAAAGCGCTCGGAGTCACTCACAATGGATACACGTTGAAAATTGTGTTTTTTGCTTTACAGTCAAAAATAGCCTGCTTGAAAGGGCGTACGGTTAAAGCTTTTCATTTGCAAAAAACAGTGACATTATCATTTGCGGCTATGTTTTTCGGCCTAGAATGAGTGATACTAGCAGAGATTTATCGGTACCAGATGATAAATGCATTTTGGTAAAAAGGTGCACCATGAGCTCTTTTGATACAGAGAAGGATGGGTAGGAATGTACTTCAATTAGTTCGAATCCCTCCTTCTCCGCCAAAGGAAAGACCCGTCCGCAAGGACGGGTCTTTCCTTTGGTTCATCCCATGTTGAGGGATTCGAAGGGAGCGGGAGTGAATGACGTGCCGGTGGCACGTCAGAGCCGCGACCCGGCCCGCCCGGAGGCGGGCGAATCCCTCCTTCTCCGCCACGGAGAAAGCAGCCGAAAGGCTGCTTTTTTCAGTGATGTTTGCCCTTGCGGGCAAAGGATGTTGCCTTCGGCAAGGATGTGCGCTGCGGCGCATAAAGGGCAAGCATCACGGATCCTTGAGTCCTTCGGCGGAAGTCAGTGATTGCGGATTTTTCCGAGAACAGGTGCTTTAACCGATTCCTACACAGAGAGCCGAGAAACACAAGGGTTCACAGTGCTATCTCCCGGCTGCCCATTCCTCTTTTGTCAGGAGATTCACGTGGCCCACTCTTGTTTCACCCATCTGCGGCACAGGTGCGTGATCGGAGGTCCATTGATAACGGAAGCCGAGCTTCTCCTGCACGCGCTTTGACTTTTCGTTCCCGTCGTAATAACCGCACCAGACCCGCGCGAGTCCCAGGTCCTCGAAGGCATGGCGGAGCAGCTCCCGCGCAGCCTCCGGCACAAGACCACGGCCCCAGTAGGGAACGCCCAACCAGTAACCCAATTCCATTTCATCCGATTTTTCCGCAAGGTCGTTTCGATGGAAGCCGATGCTGCCGATGGGCTTACCTGTCTCCTTCAGCACGATGGCATAGGTCTCCGGTGCGGACAACACATCCCGTATGATCTGGCGGCTGTTTTCTGCGCTGGTATGTACAGGCCAGCCAGCAATGGGACCAACGCGGGGGTCTTTTGCATATCTGAAGCACTCCTCAGCGTCCGCTTCTTCCCATGGGCGAAGGATGAGCCGCTCCGTTTCCAGTGTTGTCATGGTTCTCAGTCCTTTCCATCCTGTGCGCACTGTTTTCTGCGCCCTTCTCTGTGAAAAAAGAATCCGAGGTTGATCCTGACCTCCCTGCGGCCAATATCATTGTTCGTATAGCAGCAAGTATCAAAACCGATCAGCTCAAAACCCTGATGCAGATAGAATCCGATTGCATTCGTGTTGCAGGATTGCGTTTCCAGAATCACGGCACGCCTGCCCTGACGGAGAGCAACTTCTTTTGCTTTATCCATCAACCTCTTTCCGATGCCTTTCCCTCGAAGTTCATCGCTCACCCACAGTTCTGTTACCATGAGTCTGTTGGACCACTCCTCAGGACACACTTCAATACAGGCCATCAGTTCTCCTGCATCACTCACAACACCCCAGGCTTCCGCCCCCTCCCAATGATCCTGATAAAGGGAATCGGGGAAATCATATTCCTCCGGCGTATGAACGATCTCTTTTTCCGCCGGTTTCCTGACAATGGAGACCATGCATCCTTCACCGTTCAACGGGCTCAATTCAAAGTCATAATAACTGTCGCTTCTGGTGATCAATGGTATGGACGTGCCTTTCCATCGATCTTTCGGCAATGGGATGATTTCATGATTCATGTTTCCAGCTTCCTTCTGTAAGACGCCTCAACGCAATTACCGGTTTGCTGCAGCGCTGGTATTTCTTTTCTGCAATCGCTTTCCGTAAATTGACCTCCCAATTAAAAAGCATGATAATCCGAAAACAGAAGAGACGATCATAACGAAATACCCGGTCTTTGTGATTTTCCCGTTCTCAGTATATAAATCGTTTCCCGGCCCCAACAGTTTGATCATATTATACCTCCGCAAGCTTCGATTCTCTTCTTCTCCTTCGCTGTCCGACCCGGAGACGGCAGACGCCCGATGTCCTGCTGCTCGTTCCTCTCTGGTTTACTTTCTCTCAAGCGTAGATTATATAGAAATCGGGTACTCCGGTCAACGCCGGGGAAGCGATCCCGAACGTGTCCTTGGATAATTGATCCCATACCGCAAAAGAAGCGGTTGAGAGAAGCCGCTGATTGTGGTATCTTTCCTTTTGGCAGTTTTCGCATGCTTCTCCGGAGACCGGGAATCGATGAGATCCATGCAGGATCCTGAGTATCAGAGATCCTGGAAACAGAATCTGAGAACCGCTGATATCGAGAAACTTATTAAGGAGAAATACCATGAAACGGATTTTTGCGGTGATCCTGGCGCTTTTGCTGGCGCTGGGCCTGTTCGGATGCTCGAAACAAGACCGGCCGCAGCAGACCGCGCCGCAGCCGACCTCGCAAGCCACACAGGAACCGACCCGGCAGCCTGCACCGGAACCGACTCCGGAACCGACTCCTGAGCCCGCAGATGAGGAATGGGACTTCACGGTGCAGGTGGAACGCTCCGAGCAGGAGTTCAGGGCGGAGGACGACACGGTGATCGCCACGGAGACCATCGAACGGCCGGTGCTGAGGCTCGTGAACACCGGCGGCGAAGTATTCTCCGGCAGCGAACCCGGACGCGGTGTGACAGCGCAGCAGCTCGCCGCATGCGAGGCCTTCAACGACGCCGCTTCCGCCATCGGAGTCTGGGACATTGATATGGAGGAAGAAGGCCGCTCGATCTACGAAATGCGGAAGGAGACCGGCGACGAAATGCCCCCTGTCGGCAGGGAGATCACCATAGCGGAGATCAACCGGATCGGAAGCCTGCTGAGCGTCCTGGAAGGGGATTACGTTTATCTGGGCGGTGTGCACCCGGACTACGGCCTGTACGCCTGGAATTTCGACCTCAACAACGGGATGTTCGTCGACCTGATGTCCCTGACTGACCGCCCGGAGGAGCTGCGGGAAACGATCGTCCGGGAGGTCGCCTCGCAGATCTCCGCAAGCGAGTATCGGGAGGGCTTCTATGACAACTGGTACGACATACTCCTGGAAAAGGAGGATTTCGAAGTCTTCTTCGGCGCGGAAAATCTGACGGTCATTTTCCAGGAGTATGACATCGCGCCTCATGCCGTCGGCGTCCCGAGCTTTGAGATCCCCTACAGCTCCATCAGCAGATTCCTGAACAGCTATGGCGACGATCTGCTCGCTCTGCCTGCGGAGACAAAGGTGATCGGCGACTTCCACGAGGCACAGAGCCTTTGGAGCTGGCTGGACGCCGGCGCGCCGATGGATTATAACGACACCCGCACAGAGGGCGATATCTGGTACTGCCGCGTCGACGATCCGAACGTGAGTACCCTTGCTGACGTAAAGGAGATGCTGTCCCGATATGTGGACAAGAGCTGCGTTGAGGAACAGTTCACCGAAACCTGCGTGCTTCGCGAATTTGACGGCGTCCTCTACGCGGCCTCTGTGGGCCGGGGGGACGATCTCACCATCGCCTCTGTGGATTATGAGGCGCAGCTGAACGGCGAGACCGGCAAGGTCGTCGTGACGATCCATCGCCAGGATTATGACGACGAATCGGGGGACTGGGTTCTGACCGGCGAAACGGACGTCTGGGAATTTCCCTTCACTCTGCGGAACGGTCACGCTGTTTTCAGCACGATGAGATCCATCTATTGATCGAAGGCGGCAGCCGGGAACCTGCCCGGCGACGCGTCTGCAGCATGCCGGATGGAGGATCCGGAGCACAGCATATGAAAACAGAATTCAACGCGGGGAGGCCATCTCGGATGGCCTCCCCGTTTTGCCTGTCTCACCGGGATCAAGGATTCTTCGGCCTCACCACGGTCTGCTCCGCATACTTGCCGAAGAAATGGTATCCGGAGCCGCCTTCGCAGAGGAGGTCCAGCAGCTCGTCGGGCTTCGTGACCACGATGCCGCCCAGACTGGTGACGCCCCGCTTGAAAAAGGCGTCCGGCAGCATGCTGACCGTTGGACCCGTGACGATGATCTCCGCACCGGGCTTCCGCAGTTCCAGCAGTCCCGGCAGGGTGTCGTTCAGCACCGTGACGCCGGTGATCACCATCAGGTCCGCTTTCGGCACGCACTTGTCCGCCTCGCTGGGAGGCAGATAGTGGTCCAGTTCTTTTCCTTTGAGGGTGCGGCTGTCCATCTCCATGACGGCAAAATCGGCATCGGCGGAAATCAGCTTTTTCAGCATGGGTACCAGAGCCCCCACCACCACGCTGCAGTCATACCGGCGCAGATCCACGTCGTCAAAGGCGTTGTACCCATACCGGATGGTGTAATCCGTGGGGGGCTTGAGCTGCCAGTAAAGGGTGCTGAGGGCGTTCAGCGCTGCGATCCCCAGGGTGCGCTTGAGGATATTCTTATCGAAGATGTATTCCAGATACTCCGCTGCGGTCCGACCCTTCAGACGGCCCGATAGGGGCATGGCCCGGGCGGAACTGGGGCAGCAGACCGCCTCCGGCATCTCCTTCACCGGCGTATAGCACACGCCGCCGTGCCCGGTAGAAAGCTTGACCCCGGAAAAGAACAGCCCAAAGACCGCCCGCTCGATCTTGATCATTTCCAGGTCGGAGCCGAAGGCATCCACGATCATGCCCACGGTTTCACGCAAGATCACGTTATCCATCTGTGCGGCTCCTTTATTCCAGGATCCTTCCGTCCCTGGAGATGGTCACCACTTGCCAGGGAAGGAATTTCCCGCTGTTTTTCAGGGCCGTTTCCGCCGCGCGCTGAAGGCCGCCGCAGCAGGGCACTTCCATCCGCAGGATGGTCACGCTCTTAATGTCGTTATCCCGGATGATCGCCGTCAGCTTCTCGCTGTAATCCACGGCGTCCAGCTTCGGGCAGCCGATCAGGGTGACCTTTCCCTTCATAAATTCCTCATGCATGTTGGCATAAGCATAAGCCGTGCAGTCCGCCGCGATCAGGAGCTTCGCGCCGTCGAAAAAGGGAGCCTGCGCGGGCAAAAGCTTGATCTGGCAGGGCCACTGGGCCAGCCGGGAGACCGGCTTCGCCGTCGGCGCGGCTTCCCGCTCCGCGCAGCGTTCAAACTGCGCGACGGCGGAGCCGGGGCAGCCGCTTTTATGTTCATGATCCTGTTCGTTCATCGGTTTTCCCTCCGCAGCTTTTTCTTTGCTTGCCTTGACCGCCGCTTCGTCGTAGGCGGGGGCCTCCCGTTCTTCAAAGGTGATGGCCCCGGCGGGGCAGCTCGGGAGGCAGTCTCCGAAGCCGTCGCAGAAATCCTCCCGAACAAGCTTCGCTTTCCCGTTCACCATTTCGATGGCGCCTTCGTGGCACGCCTCCGCACACAGGCCGCAGCCGCTGCATTTTTCCTCATCGATATGGATGATCTTCCGGATCATAGCGTTTCCGCCTCCTTTTTGCTCCGCTCCGCGGCTTCCCGCTCCTTATTCTGCCGGGCGACCGCCAGGAGCCGATCGACCATTTCGTCTCCCATGCATTGCCGGGCGTACTTGCACCACTGCACGCAGGTCAGGGTGTCGTTATAGATCACAAAGCCGCAGTTTTCACAGGCGACCTGCGTGTCGACGGAGAAGATCTCCACTTCATGACCGCACTGCGGACAGATCCTCTCCATGATCTTGATCTGCGGTTTTCCCTGACAGCCTTCCATGATCATGACCTTCCAGCCTCCCTTGCCTTGTGTTTCCGCAATGAGTATATTATAATGTCATCTGCAGGTATGTTGTTGTAACAACAAGGAGGGAATTTTCGTGAATTGTCTTTCTCTCTCGAATACGCCGCTGTTTCACGGGATCCGGGAGGATGAGATCCGGGAGATGCTCAGCTGCCTGAATGCCCGGGAACAGGAATACAAAAAGGGAGAGGTCATCCTCCGGGTAGGGGACAGCGTGACGGAAGTCGGCCTGGTGGAAAAGGGAAGCGTGAACATCGTGGTGAACTTCTACTGGGGAAACAGCGGCATCTTCGGGCACGTGACCCAGGGCTCCGTCTTTGGAGAGACCTATGCCGCCATACCCGGCAAGGAGCTCCTGAACGACGTGGTGGCTGCGGAGGACTGCCTCATACTGTTCCTGGATATGCGGCACCTGACCACGACCTGCTCCAGCAGCTGTGTTTTCCATCAGCGGATCGTCCAGAACCTGCTCCGCATCTTCGCGCAGAAGAATATCGGCATGTCCTCGCGCATGATGCACATTGCCCCGAGATCCCTCCGGGAACGGCTGCTGTCTTACCTCTCCGAACAGGCTATGGAGCATGGCAGCGCGCAATTTTCCATCCCCTTCGACCGTCAGCAGCTGGCGGATTATCTGGGCGTGGACCGCAGCGCCATGTCCAATGAATTGAGCAAAATGCAGCGGGACGGACTGCTCAGCTATAAAAGGAACGAGTTTACCCTGCACGAAGCGGCAGAGGAAGGGTGAACCGTCTGCATATGAAGAGCCCGGTCGTCAAGGGTTCAACGGCAAAGAAAACAGCAGAACGGCTGCTGTATCCCGAAAGGAGAAGATTTCATGATTTACCGCGAATTTCAGAAACTCCGGCTGTCGAATCTCGGCATGGGCGCCATGCGTCTGCCCGTGCTGGACGGCGATGAGGGGAGGATCGACGAGGAGCAGACCTTCCGCATGGTAGACGCAGCCATGGCGGGGGGCGTGAATTACTACGATACCGCCTGGGGGTATCATGACGGGCATTCCGAACTCGTCCTCGGCAAGGCGCTGGCGAGATATCCCAGAGACAGCTTTTATCTGGCCGATAAGTTCCCCGGTTACGATCTGGGCAATTTCGGGAAAGCGGAGGAGATCTTTGAGGAACAGTTGCGGAAGTGCGGGGTGGACCATTTCGACTTCTACCTCTTCCACAATGTCTGCGAGCTGAATATCGAGCAGTATCTGGACGAGGAGAAGTATAAAACCTGGTCGTATCTGACGGAACAGAAGCGCAGCGGGCGCATCCGCCATCTGGGCTTTTCCGCCCACGGGAGCGTGGAGGTCATCCGGCGCTTTCTGGAGGCTTACGGAAAGGACATGGAGTTCTGCCAGCTTCAGCTGAACTGGCTGGACTGGGAGTTCCAGAGCGGGAAGGAAAAGGCCGCGCTGCTGCGGGAATGGAACATCCCCATCTGGGTGATGGAGCCGCTGCGGGGCGGAAAGCTGGCGTCCCTGCCGGAAGAAGACGCCGCCATGCTGCGAGCCTTCCGGCCGGCGGAGAGCGTTCCCGGCTGGGCGTTCCGCTTCCTGCAGGGCATCCCCGGCGCTGCGGTGATCCTCTCCGGGATGTCGGATGCAGCGCAGATGGCGGACAATCTGCGCACCTTTGAAACGGACGAGCCCCTGAAGGAGGAAGAAGCCTCCGCGCTGCTCGCCCTGGCCGCAAAAATGACCGAGCGCACCGCGCTGCCCTGCACCGCCTGCCGCTACTGCACATCTCACTGCCCCCAGGGGCTGAATATCCCCTGGCTCCTGGAACTGTACAACGAGCATGTCTTCACAGGCGGCGGCTTCCTGGCGCCCATGGCGCTGATGAGCCTGCCGGAGGACAAAAAGCCCTCCGCCTGCATCGGCTGCAGGAGCTGCGAGCAGGTCTGTCCGCAGCAGATCAGGATCTCCGATGCGATGAAGGACTTTTGCGGCAAGCTGGCCGCGTCGGATCAGTCCTGAGCGCCGATCCCCGGCGCTGCGGGAGCAGGGCGATAAACGCCCGGCATAAAACACGTATGGTATGCTCCTGATAAAGGCGGCGGCAGCTCGTTGCTCCGGTCGCTGGAGGTGTCGATCGCCACGACCATGCACTGGCATTCCGGCTCCAGCTCGCTGATGCACAGCTCACAGTCCCAGCTGCCCATTCCGGGAGAAGCCTTTTCGGGGAACACCACCTGTCCGTCGTGCAGGTACAGCACGGGGAAACGCTTCACGCCGTCGTAGCTCTCCGGCGTCCAGACGCGGATGGTGCGCATGCGCTTGTCCGGGATGGGGTCCATGGCGATCTGAAAGGTGACCAGCTTGCCGCGCTTTACCCATTCGGAATGGTCTTCAAAGACGATAGCCATAGTTCTTGCTCCTTTCGATCTGCTTATATTTATCCTTCTTTACGAATTCAAAATGGGAGGATCACAGGTTTGTCACCTGTGATATAGATTAAACCGAAATCGAACATCCCGGTCAACGTCAGGCAGCGATCCGAAACGGATGCCCGGCTTTTTGCCGGCTTCGATCCGGGGACGTGCCGACAGATCCTGCCGGAGCACGTCCCACCGGGGCGCTGCGTGTCGTCTGCCGAAAATCAAATCGGCTGTTTCCATGAACAGATCTTCCCAAACCATTGGGCTCTTGCCGTTTTTGCGGACCCGTGGTAAGATATCGCCGGTACTCTCTTTCGTCAGGTATGTCAACCATGATGACCATAAAGGTCTCCAGATACCGTTGGACGAAAGAGAGTATCTTTATCGTTGACGGCAGATCGGCGTACCTGCTTGTATGACAGCGGCATTACGAAAACCGATGCCCCTGTTTTTCCCCGGCGCATGGGCCGGTTTCAGTCGGCGGTGGGCTCCTTGTAGAATTCGTCGTTCAGGTCCCCGAAGCCGGCCCAGGTGGAAAGCTCGAAGATATTCATGGAGATGTTCGTGCTCTTTGTTCCCGCAACCTCCTCGATGGCCTTCATCACAGCCTTCGCGAAATCCCGCTTGGCATGGTATTCCGCGCGGCTGAAATAGCGTGCGTCCACAAAAGCAAAATTCTCCTGCTTCTTCCCGAAGGCGTAGAACGGCCGCCCGTCCTCGATCTCGGCGATCAGCATGAAGGGTTCTTTGCCGGGGATGTGCCGCAGCGCCTCCCCCAACTTCTCATACAGGCTCTGCCGCTGTTCCTCCGTCAGCTTCACGGACAGGCTTACGCGCATATAGGGCATGATTTTTCTCCTTTCTCCGTCCGGCGGCGCATCCGTCCGCCCCTGTGGACCAGGTGGTCAGATCACCCGGCATCCGGCTGCCTTTCACCTGGAAGCCGCGTCTGAAATCTCGTCTCCGGATACCGCTTCATTCAGAAGTATATAGAAACAAGGCCCCCCGGTCAATGTCAGGCTGCCGCCCGGTTCCGGCTTTTATCGCTTTTTCCCCGATCCGATGCGGCTCCCTTCCATGGGCAGCCTGCTGACCCGCAGACCTCGCGGGGCTGAGACCTATTGACTTCCGGGACAGAAGCAGGCTAGAATGATCGAGGATCCGCCTGTACATCGATAAGATCAGAAAACCATCCTGTTCCGGAAAACAAAAGGAGGCATTATGGGAAAGGTTAACCGCAAATTCTTTGGCCTGAGTCAGTATAAAGGCCCCTTCTGCTATGAGCTGGCAGGAAAACAGTTCCGCCTCATCATGGATGACGGAAAGAGTTTTGCGCTCAGCTTTCCGGATGAAAAAAACCTGCAGTGGCGGGAGAATGATCAGCCGCCAAGGACTGACGCCTACCAGTGTCTGAAGGGAGACGACACGACTTATCTGGTGAACATAAAGCTGCCGGAGGACGACGGACGGATCTCCTATAACTGGGTACTGGATACGGAACAGCGCCTGGTCACGATGGATATCATGGAGCGGCGTTACGAGAAGGACCTTGACCGCCTCGTCCGCAATACGCCGTACTTCGGCGCGATCGACGTGCCCGGCGTCCCGCTTCCGAAGCTCCGGCACCACCTGAGCAGCCGCATGGTGGGCGGACATATCTTCTGGCACTATAATCCCGGCCATGTCCTGCAGCATATCTACCACACGCCCCGGGCGATCCGCGCCAGCACCGGCGACGGCCTGACGCCGGTGGAAACGCAGCGGAACAGGATGAAATACCTTCTGGAAAGCCCGGATCCAAAGGATCGGGAGGAAGCCGAAAGATCCATTGAAGCCTACCGGGTACGGGAGACTTATTATCCCATCTTCGAGGAACCCTGTTTCCACGTCTGGATCAAGGAGAACCTGAACCTGTTCTGCTTTGTGGAGGAGATCATGTGCCGGCGGTCTCCGAATCACGATCAGGGAGGCGGCGGGATCCTGCTGCTCCAGGACGTTGAGCGCCTCCTGGAAGTGGGCGTCTGCTTCAATTCCAACGAGAATTATATGGTCTCCGCCTATGGGGACAGCAACGAAAACGGCGATCCCTTCGATACGCTGCCGACGCCCTACGGGGAGGAATGGAAGATCCTGACCAGCGTGCCCAGCATCTATTGGGAGGCCCCGGAGGAATAACGCATCCGGTCGTCTCAGACAGAATCATGCAATTTCAACAGCCATCCGGCTATTCGGGGGCGGTATCTTCGGATACCGTCCCCGTTATATGTTCATAAGGGGTGAAAAACGAATGGTTGATGCGGGAAGCTTGCAACATGGATATTTTTCCGATATAATATAGTAACATAACAGTAAAAAATGGCCTGTACATCTGATACAGACCCCTGCAGCGAGGAGGACTTGGAAATGGCAAAAGTCACGCCGAAAGAGAATTTTCTGAAACTTGCAAAAGGAGAATTCCCATACTACGTTCCCTTTTACAGCCTGATGGGCGACCCCTACCTGGGGGAGTGCGCCGTGAAAGGCGCGCGCATCTCATTCTTCGCGGATACGATCATGCAGGGCGGCACGGACATGTGGGGCGTTCCCTACGCAAAGCCTTCCGTGGGCATCGAATCCATCATGCCGGATACCCGAATCAACGTGCTGAAGGATATCGCAGACTGGAAAAAGGTCGTGAAATTCCCGGATCCGCTGGATGTGGACCTGGAAAAAGCCTATGCGGACAATCTGAAGAACATCGACCGCAGCGAGTCCTGCCTCTCGGTGGGCCCGCATTTCGCCCCGTTCCAGGAGCTGGTCGGCCTCATGGGCTTCGAGGGCGGGCTGATCGCACTCATGGAGGATCCCGAAGAGGTCAGCGCCATGCTGAACGCCATGATCGACCACATCATGCCCCACTACAAAAAGCTCTTTGAAGTCTTCAAGCCCGATTTCTGGCACATGTCCGACGATACCTGCGCAAAGACCACGCCCTTCTTCTCCCCGGAGGTCTATGAGGAGGTATTCCTGCCGCTTTACATGAGGCTTGCGGAGCCCGCCAGGGAAGCGGGCGTTCCGGTCCTCTTCCATAACTGCGGCTATACCACACCGTTCCTGGAGTTCATGTATCAGTTTGGCGTCCGGGTGACGGAGCCCTTCCAGGAGAGCAACGATATCCGGAAATGCCAGGAGCAGTTCAAGGGCAGGATGTCCTTTGTCGGCCATTGGGGCTGGGGTCAGCACATGCCGAAGAACTGGCCGGATTTCGATGAAGAAGAGTTCCGGCAGGATATCCGGAACACCATCGACGAGTGCAGCGTCGGCGGCGGTTACGCCTTCGCCGGATTCCCCATCGGCGTTCCCGGGGATCCCGGGGTGAAGCGGGCCTACAGCATCATGCGGGACGAGGCCCACTGGTACGGAAGAAAGGTTTACGGATATTCCGATTGAGCGCACCGAAGAGACCAATTTGATATGAATGGGAGATGACGGATATGAATCTGAGGAATTATCCCCGGCGCAAATATGCGATCGACCAGTTCACACAGCCCCACGTCACAGAGCTGGAAGGCGAAAAATTCCACTTTGTGATGGATAACGGCCACGATTACTATCTCGCTTTTACCGGCGAGGAGGACCTGGAATGGCACTGGGACGGCGACGAAGCGAAACACGCCTCCTACTTCTGCCTGAAGGGAGACGACACCACCTATCTCGTCTCCTTTGAGCTGGATGAGTTCCTGGACAAACACGACCGGGAGGAGCACTTTTTCATCATCGACCGGGAGCAGCGCCTGGTGACCTTCTGCCGCTGCAAGGTGGGGGAGAACCCGAAGCTCCCGTGGCTTATCAGCTCGCATTATATCTTCGGCGCGATCGAAGTGCCCGGCATGCCTCTGCCCCTCAAGCGCCACGTGTTCACGACGGACCTGATCGGCACGCGGGTGGAGTGGCATTGGAACACCGGCATGGTCACGCGTCACGATTACTTCACCTCCTCCTTCTACCGCATCACGGTCCCCGGCGCCAGTTACGGCCAGGCGGACCGCAGCGACGCGCTGATGCAGGCGATCCCCTCCACCGACGAGGTGGCGCAGTTCATCAAGATCAAGGACAACCTCTATCTGTTCAGCCTCGTAGAGGAGCTCATGGAGCGCAAGCTGGCCGACTTCGACCCGCCGTACCGCTCCAACGACATGAAATTCCTGCAGAATTATGACCGTATGTACCACGTCGGGCGTACCTTCGGCAACGTCAAGGCCGAAGACGGCGGGATCCGGCCCTGCCATATCCGCTTCGGCGCCTTCGGCACGCGGCCCGAGCTCGACGAGGTCTTCCTCAATGCCCGGAATCCTTACGCGCCCTGAAAGGAGGAAAGGAAATGTTCAATTACACCTACGACAAGGACGGCGTCTACATCGCCAACCTCGCCAACAAGGGAGAAAAATACGGCCTGAATCAATACCGGCTGCCCCACAACTTCGAGCTGGCCAAGCGTTCCTTCACGATCACCGACGGCAGGGAAGAGCACGTGATCGCATTCGAGGACAAGCGCAAGGCTTTTGTGGACGGGCGGGAGTGCGAATACGAATCTCTGAAGCTCCAGGTCAAAACGTATCTTGTGCGCCTTGGCTACGACGCCGCCGTCTTCGATCTGCAGCAGAACCTGGTGACCCTGATCCGGGGCATGGAGAAGGAATACTTCTGCGGCCGGATCAGCGGCGCCAAAGTCCCCGAAGGCGCCGGACACACGGATGCCGGCGACGCCATGGTCGAAACGAACGTCGCCTGGTATCTGGGCAGCGAGCGCTTTGTCTGGCATGAGTTCCTGGATGAGAAGACGGTCCGGGTGAAATGGTCGCCCAACGTCAGCTCCAAAAACGATCTGCCCTACAAGGCAACAAAGATCAATTATCCGATCCTCCTGGTGGATATCTGGGGTTACGGCCCGTTCTATTCCGATGTTCCCGCAACGCTGGAGCGCTGCATTTTCCTGCAGGATTACGATCATATGATGACGGTCGGTCTGATGTACTGCGGGGGCGAGCTGCCGATGATGGTGAGCGGCTACGCGAAATACATGGATGTGGACGAGTCCTTCGATAAGGACAGCGTAGCAGGGAATTCCTGAGAAATCCGCGCCTCGGCCCGCAGTTGTCTGCGTATCTGTGGCGAGAACAGACAGACTGTGTTATAATCAGGAAAAACAGCATCGGGTACGGTCTTCTCGGACGACGGGGAACAGGAAAAACACCCCCGATCGCGCCAGTCCCCGGGACGGATCG
>JAEEGI010011062.1_pt1 | contig 19538 bp, 15 predicted proteins | sample 8958751 | NCBI WGS metagenome assembly JAEEGI01 (sample SAMN16246545, study PRJNA631951) | gut metagenome | biome: gut microbiome; feature: rumen; material: KS-attached | host: Bos | place: Iran: Karaj | collected 2018-10 | reverse complement strand
TCGGATTCAATAGTAATAAGCCTATTGAAGAACTTGACATTGTTGCTATTAAGGAGCATTTTAAGAAACTGGCAAGTCCATACAATATGTTCGTTCTTCCGAAAGAGATCGGAGATTTAGGTGAAATTCAGATTTTCATTAATGAGCAACGAAGAAAGAAGTAAAAATAGTGTTTTGTAAATGAAGTATGCTATCTTTGCAAGTACGTATGTTTTTTAAAGAGTGTTACAATGATTATTAGCAGATATGGACTTTCTTTTGAAGAGGAGTCTGTCGACATGACTGGCAAGGGCTTTTCTGTAGCTAAAGAACTAATTGAAAATCTTTTCTTTGGTATGGCCAAACTAAGCACAAAGTATGACAACGAGGTGTTTAGTGATTTGCCATATACGTATTCTGAACGCCCTCTTGACGGCATTCTTTTGCCTATACTATCAAAGCTTTGCAATTCAATGGTTATGGTGGAAGTCCCAACTGTAAGAGTGTGTGATAATAGAAGATTCCTAGTTGAAAAGTCAACCGGCAGAATCGACTACTGGTGCATTTATAAAGGATATAGCTTTGTTATTGAGTTGAAACACAGCTTTGATTGTTTTACCACAACAAAAACGAGATATAGAAAGGTCATACAGCCCTGGATTAAAATGAACGAGCAGTTACAAAGTATAGAGCAAAATCTGAAATCATACGACGAAGCAACAATGGGTGTGATTAGAATTGGGCTCCATATTGTCACATCCTACTCAGATAAAACCCCTAATAGAAATTTAGTGGATGAGTTTTTAGAAAGCATCCCAGATACATTTGAACGTTTTCAAAATGATTTAGGAAAACGATATCCCAGTCTAAAACCTAATATGTTGATTTGCTGGAAGATACCAAAGAAGCTCATTTTGAAAGACATCTATACTTTCCCCGGTCTATGGGCTATTGCAAAGATATATCCAATCATAAAACATCGAGGGGCTATTGATTGAATTCTGTAGCTCGTCGTTCCCTAGCATATACGGTTGTTCTACCTTTTCGGAGAGCAACCGTAATTATTCGTTTTAATACCCAAGTTATTGAACCGTAAACCGATTTAGTTAATCGCTCTCAGATCTGTCAAGTGTGTATTGGGATAGACAATAACAACTATTTGGTATCACTATTCAAGACGGTGATAATCTAACGGAGCAGATTCTTGCTGATGAACAGCGCGAGAAACCGCTAAAGTAGATTGCCTTTCTTAAGAACAAGATGAGAATAACGAAGTAACCCCATCGCAAACTAGAGCGACATCAAGAATTGGTAAAAATCTGGAAATTTTTGCCATTTTCGTAAAAAACTTACAAAAATCAACAAAATATTTTGCTATTTCACTTGAAATAATTTATCTTTGCGCCAAAACTTCAATACAATATATCATGATTCGAGAATTTTGGGCAGAAAATTTTCTGTCGATTAAGGAACGGCAAACCGTTAACTTTGAAACGAAGTCCAAAGACGATGAGTGGGCTTCGGTAGATGTGGGTGGCGACAAGCGAATCAATAAGCTTGCTGTAATCTATGGCGCAAATGCTTCTGGTAAGTCTAATCTGCTCTTGGCTATTCAAAATGTGTTTGAATTATTATTCTATTCACAGGCTAAAAGGGCAGCCTTGGTTCGGACAAAAAGAACATTTGCTTCGTTGCCAGAAGAACCGACAAGAATGTATGTATCATTCTATGCAGATGGCATAAGATACGATTATTTCGTTACATTTACAAGAAAACACATTCTTCAGGAAAATATGGATTGGTACCCTAATGGAGCGAAAGCTCTATTCTATAAGAGATCTTTTGTTTCTGATGAATCTCAAGCAGAAGTTAAGTTTGGTGACAGTTTATCAATGTCTGCTGATACCAAAAAAGTTTTTCAGCAGAACACATTGAACAATCACACGGTTTTGTCCACTTTTGATAAAATCTCTGTTGAGAATGATGCTATAAGGATTGCCAATTTATATACATGGATGGCAGTTTATATGCATGAAGTTAACATCCAGCAAGGAATGCTTGAAGACATATTGAAATCAGTAGAGAAAGACAAGAAAAGAAAAGATTTCTTTCTTGCATTATTGCGTAAGGCTGATTTTAACATCGTCGATTTCTATACTGAAACAGTAACCGAAAGTCATCCTATTCGACAGCTCACAACACCTGATGATGTTAATGATGGCCCTATGTATCTAGTAGAGCGTACAAAAGCCTACTTCAAATGTGCAGCTGGTGACGATGAGTTTATCTTGAGCCTTGATGAACAATCTCAGGGCACCAAGAAATTCTTGTCCAATCTTGCTTGTCTTTACAGTGCGATTACAGGCAATCATGTATTTCTGCTTGACGAAATTGATTCAGAACTACATGATGATTTACTAGTGTATTTTTTGGACTCGTTTGTATTGAACTCCAAGAAATCGCAGCTGATTTTTACGACTCATGAAACATCTTTGTTAGATGAGGATTTGCTTAACACACATCGGGACTTTGTATTTCTTGCTGAGAAAGACAACGAAGGAGCTTTTTCAAAATACACGAGAGTTGATGAGTTCGGACTGCACAAGAATCTTTCATTTTACAATGCCTACAAGAGCGGGCGGCTTGGTGCTGTTCCGCAATTAGGTTCACCCATCATTTATATGGACGATGACGAAGATTAAAGACTCGATAGCTGTGATTGGCGAAGGAATGACGGAATACTACTATTTCAATTCCTTAAAAGATGAGTTCACTCAGCTCAACTTGCGCCCAATGTATCCTAAGCACTCCACTAGTCTTGAGGATATTGAACAGGAAATCGACAAGGCCATAGATAGGGGCTACAATTTGATTTTCTGTGTTATAGACATGGACAACAAGAAGGAGGGCATCGAAAAACAGAATTATCTCAATTTGAAGAATAGGCTGGAAGGCACTTGGCCGATTAAGAAAACTGATCAAGAGTATACAATACGATTTATCGAGAACGAGCGTTGCATCGAATTGTTCTTCTTGTTTTACTTTGTTTATACATCCCGCCACTTCCACAATCAGTCAGCCCTATTACAAGAGCTCAATAAATACTGCAAATATGAAAAAACCGAGAAGTTCTTCAAGGCACATAGTCTGCATCGGTATTATCAGAAGCATGGCGGCAGCTTCATGGACGCGTTGCGCAATGCAGCCCGTTCGATGAAAGAGAAAGAAGAAACCGGACGAGACCACACTTATTCCCAAATGGCAGAACTGTTTGCAGCCATAGGAATTATTGAGAACTACCAAGCAACCCCGTCGCAAGGGTGAACGGCAAAAAGAATTTCATTATAATAAGAAAAAGATTATGATTATAACTTGCATTCAATCTGACTGGAACGCAATAAGTGCAATTTCGAATATCGTCCTTGCTATAATTGCTATCGCAACACTTGCATTTAGTATCCTCTTGATGGTAAAACAGAATAAGGAAAGAAAAGATGAAATCAGAGCAAGATTGATGTTTAGTTTTTATCATTGGAAAGACTTATATTTTCTTAAAGTTGAAAACATTGGGAAAGAAACCGCTTATGATATACATTTGAAAGTGACTGGTAAACCCATTAAAGACAGCCTTTACAAGAATATTACAGGTATATTTTTTGACCTGGCGTCCAAAAAGTTTGCCATTCCAGCAGAAAAGAGTAAATACTTTCTAATTAGTCCTGCTGTAACAAAGGGTGCTGATATGGGTATGGGCGATGACCACCATTCTTCTAAAGAAGTTAGTGAATGGCTTGATCAGTATGGAGATGAACCGATATTCATCAAAGGTAAATATAATAACAAATATGAGATTGACGAATCGATGTCAATTAAAGAACATATTGTTTATGGCTCATTTTGCGTTTATGAGCAATTCGATTGGATTGCAGAGTCATTATCAGAAATGAGCGACGATATTAAAAAGGTGCAAAAACACCTTAAAGTAATTGGCGATAATATCAAAAAACATCATTAAATAATGGATAAACTGAAAATGCACACTATAGACGATATTGACAAGAAAAATTAGTACAACTATAAAAAAATTAGATTTGCCAATGAACCATTACACGTTAAAAGAACTAGCCAGAAGGAACGGCTCTAAAAACATCATATGTCAGTTACTTTTTCCCAAACAGACCATTAATCTTAATGAAATAGAAGAGCACAGAAGTTACATCGTAGTGATAGATAATGGCATCCGTTATTGTTTAACAGGAAATCCCAATATAATTGATCACACTTCTGAGTATGTCATGCTCACTAATTGCACTCCAACTAAACAAAGACTACTGGATGGATTTGTTCATCAGAAAAAATGGTTAAAACATCCTAAATTAGCGGCTCCAACACCAGAAGAAGTATTAGAGTCGTGGACAAATCAGTTTGTATATAAAGAAGAACTAGACAAAGACCATCCTGGATTGAGAAGACCTCAACTAGGGGCATTACATGCTGTGTTAGGTTATTTTCTTGCTCCAAATGACATTGCTACGGTAGTACTTCCAACAGGAACAGGCAAGACTGAGACCATGCTTTCAGCAATGATTGCTGGAAAATGCAAAAAGCTACTTGTGACAGTTCCATCGAGTGCGTTGAGAAATCAGTTGTCTGAGAAGTTTATGAACCTCGGTGTGTTGAAAGACCCAAAATTTGGTATCGTGGGAGATAAGGCTCAGTACCCAATAGTGGGAATTGTAAAGACTACTTTCCAGACAGCAGAAGAACTTAGTCTATTTATTTCAAAGTGCAATGTGGTTATAACCACTATGCAAATAATAGACTCAGCTCCACAAGATCAAAAGTATGTTTATGTGACAGCGTTTTCAAATGTGTTTGTAGATGAGGCTCATCATATAGTAGCAGCATCATGGAGGAAATTTGCATCATGCTTCCCGAAGCACTGTTTAATACAATTTACCGCTACTCCTTTTCGCAATGATGGCCAAAGACTTGATGGGAAAATCATTTTCAACTATCCACTAAAAAAAGCACAAGAGGATGGGTATTATAAAACCATTAATTTTCTGCCAGTAAGGGAATACGATGATGAAAAAGCAGATTTAGCTATTGCATCAAGAGCCATTTGCCAGTTAAGGAAAGATTTAGATGTTCCCTATCAGCATATTTTAATGGCAAGATGTGAAAGCAAGGCACATGCAGAATCGGTGTTTAAAATATATAAAGAACTCTGCCCAGAACTAAATCCTGTGATTCTTTATTCAGGACATCCACAATACAAAGAGAATTATGAAAAGATACTACGACGAGAGACAAAGGTTGTTGTATGTGTGAACATGCTAGGAGAAGGCTTTGATTTGCCAGAACTGAAGATTGCAGCGTTTCATGACATAAGAAAGAGCTTGCCCATTACCTTGCAGTTTGCGGGGCGATTCACCAGAACAAGTCGGGATTCCAATTTAGGTAATGCTTCATTTGTGGCCAACTTAGCAGATTTAGTGGTACAACAAGAATTGAATAATCTGTATGAAGAGGATGCTGACTGGAATATACTGCTAGCCAACGCTAATGATAATCGGGTAAATAACCAAGAAGAATACAAGCAGTTGCTAGATGGGTTCCGTAATGGTGTAAATTCACTAATACCAGTAAGCAGTATTTATCCCAAACTTAGTGCAGTAGCATATAAGACTAGCAATAACACATGGTATCCTAACGAATTTCATAAGGGGGTTCGTGGATTTGATGATATGGATTTCACCTCATATGACATAAATGACACAGAGAAACTCATTGTGGCTGTTATGGCCAAGGAACAAAATATTGAAGGAATTCATGTAAAAGATGTAAAAACATTAACATGGAGTTATTTAGTCTTGTTCTGGGACGAAGAGAATAGACTATTATTTATTAATAGCTCAGACAATGGAAGTGTCTATAAAGATATAGCAAATCACGTTATTGGAGGGACAGGAATGGATCCCATATTAATTAAGGGTACTGACGTTTTCAGAACTTTTTATAATCTAAAACGCACTAAGCTTAGAAACGTGGGATTGAAAGTTTATCTTGGACGGGATGTGCGTTTTCGCATGCATGCCGGAAGGGATGTAGAAAAAGCATTATCAGATGCCGAATTGCAGAACAGCGAAAAAGCTTTCGTTGTAGGTGATGGATTCGAGAATGGTGAAAAAATCTCAATAGGTGCCTCGTTTAAAGGTCGAATATGGAGTTTGAATGGAGCGGGAGATATTCTCACTTTTAAGAAGTGGTGTCTCGAATTAGGCAAGAAGTTAAACAATGATACAATAAATGGGAATCAGATACTCACAGAAACATTGATACCCGAAACAAGAAGTTCCCTTCCAGACGAATCAGTCCCTTTTGCAATCGACTGGGATGCTTATATGTGGGCACAAACAGAAAGCTACTTTGCATTTAGTCTGCTAGGTGTTGAGTCATTTCTATCTGACACTGATATTGAATTGAAGGAGAATAATCCAGATCAAGAGAATTCTATATTTTTTACAATAACGAATGGCACACAACAGGTGGAGTTTAAACTGGATTTATTTTTGAATAAACAGAATGAAAGCAATACATTTCCTGACTATAGCATTACAAAAATCACCAATGGTGAGGCCCTGATCAAGTATGGCGGGAAAATAATGGATTTAGAAACGTTCCTTTATGAGAATAAACCGATTGTCTATTATGCCGACGGCTCCACTCTTTGTGGGACAGAGTATATAAAACTTAAGACTCCTCCAGCAATGTATGATAGAAACAGAATAATTAGCTGGGATTGGCGAGGTGTAAATATTGCCGTAGAGTCACAGGGCATAGCATCAAATTTAAAGACAGATTCAATTCAGTATCATGTAATTCAAGAACTGATGAAAGGTGACTTCGATATAATTTATGACGATGACAATGCCGGAGAAATAGCAGATGTAATTACCTTAAAAAAGAGAGATAATAAGATACACATTGAATTATATCATTTAAAATATGCTCATGGTGGTCAAGTGTCCAGACGAATAAGTAACATCTATGAAGTTTGCGGGCAAGCACAAAAATCGTCTAACTGGAAATACAAAGAACCAGAGGAATTCGTCAACCATCTGCTTCGAAGAGAAATGAAGCATGAAGGTCGTGAAGAATCAACGAGAATTATAAAAGGTGACACAGATAAACTTGTTAAACTGTTGAACTTGGCCAAGAAGAAAATACCAGTAACTTATAGTATTTACATTGTACAGCCAGGTGTTTCGAAAGCTAGAGCATCTGATGAAATACTAACACTTCTTGGAGTGACCGATAGCTTCTTGAAGGATAGGACAGGAATAGATCTAAACGTTATAACTAGTGAGTAAAATGTGGGTCATAACCCAAATTTTTAACTTTTTTACCAATCGTAGCGCCTAAATAGGGCCATGGGTTGGTCTGTCTTTGCTGCGGATTACAGATTTGGATTTATGTGAGATTTGGATTTCTCTCATATCGTTAGTTATAAGATAGTACCATTTTTCATGAAAAATGCTTATCTTTGCATCCGGAACAAGAATATTATATATTTTTGATGCCTGCAAAAGACTGAAATAATGTAGTTTTCACATACTCCTTTGTAGTTATATGAGCTTTGGTCGGCTCGCAGGGACTGCTCTGGAGTTTGTTTTTTGATATAGCAACTTCTCATAATATATATTATGCAGAACAAGAAGGTTAAAACGCCAGAAGAAAAAGCAAGAGAACGAATAGATGAAATGTTCTGTGAGGCTGGTTGGAAAGTGCTTTCCAGAGACGAATACGCTCCTAACATTTCAGCTGTAGCTTTAGAAGAAGGCTTGATGAACGGTAATCTTGAAGCAGACTATTTGCTTTTCATCAGCGGAAAGGCGGTTGGCGTATTGGAAGCGAAGAGAGTTGAGATTGACGTCGATTCTCCCGTCGTGGAAGAGCAGGCTGTCAAATACACTAAAGCATTGCCTGATTGGTATCAGTATTGGCAGAAACCTTTGCTGTTGGCTTATGTATCAAATGGCAAGCAGATTCTTTTTAAGGACAATAGGACCCCCGATGCCGAATTCAAACCGATCAGCAGGATTCACACGCCCAAAGAGGTCGTTGAGATGTTGCAGATTCCAGACCTCTATGCTGGACTTCCTACTCTTCAAAAGAAAGGCTTGCGTAATTGTCAGTATGAAGCCATAACCAATCTTGAAGGAAGTTTCAGAGAAGGGCATAATAAAGCTCTAATGGTTCTCGCCACTGGCGCGGGCAAGACATACACCGCTTGTACGGCAGCATATCGATTTTTGTCGTACACACCCATGAAACGCGTGCTTTTTCTTGTTGACCGCAATAACCTCGGAAAGCAGGCTGAGAATGAATTTGGAATGTACCGCCTCACTGAAACGGGCGACCCATTCAATACAATATTCACTGTAAACCGCCTCAGATCATCCAACGTTCCTAAAGACACGACAGTAATGATCTCCACCATCCAGCGACTATTCTCATTGCTGAGTGGAGAAACCATTACCGATATTGATGATGATGACGAGTTCGAGCCTGGTGCTCCGATTGAATTGCCGGGCAACTTGGCTCTGCCTCATGATTATTTTGACCTGATCATCATTGATGAGTGCCACAGGTCAATATATGGCAACTGGAGAGCCGTGCTTGATTATTTCGACACGGCAAAAATGATTGGATTGACTGCCACGCCCGTTCCAGAAACCATTGCTTTCTTCAACAATAATGTAGTCATCAATTACACACTGGAGAAATCAATTATTGATGGCGTCAATGTGGATTGCCGTATTTATCGCATTAAGACGCGTGAAACAGAAGATGGTGGCGCAATTCGTGAGGGCCAAAATGTTAAGCAGATAACTCGCTACACGGGCAAGGTAGAAAGCATCAGTAACCGTGAAGCTCGTAACTATACACGGGAAGAATTGAACCGCAGTATCGTCAATCCTGCGCAAATCAAGTTGATTTTAGAAACCTATCGCGATGCGGTTTATACCGAAATGTTTAATGACCCGCAACGTGAGCCCAATATGGACTATTTGCCCAAAACGCTCATTTTTGCGCTGAATGATGCTCATGCAACAAACATCGTCCGAATAGCAAAAGATGTTTTCAAAAGACCAGAAGATGACAATACGTTTGTCCAGAAGATCACGTATTCGGCAGGTGACAGCAACCAGCTGATCCGAGAGTTCCGTAACGATAAAAACTTCCGTATTGCCGTCACTGTTACACTGGTGGCTACCGGTACCGACATCAAGCCCCTTGAAGTGGTGATGTTTATGCGTGATGTTCGCTCTGAACAACTCTACACGCAGATGAAAGGCCGTGGTGTAAGGACAATCGGTGACGAACAACTGCGCAACGTCACACCAAATGCCTTCAGCAAAGACTTGTTCTATCTGGTGGACGCCGTGGGCGTGACAGAACATGAACACGTGGTCACCACACCAGGAGAGCCATCAGACCCGACCATTTCGCTCGAAGCTCTTCTTGAGCGTATAGCTCACGGAAACGTAAGTGATGATTATCTGAGGACACTCGCAGGTCGATTGGCTCGCATTCACAACAAATGCAGCAACGAGCAACGGGAGAAATTCTTTGCTCTTGCCCACACTTCCATGGCAGATATTGCCAGGGGCATATATGATGCCTTTGAAAAGGGCATCTTGCCTCCATATACAAATATCAATGAGCCGAACTTGGAACGTAAGGCTCTTGTGTCGGTAATCGCCAATTATCCTGAGGTGCGTAAGTATATCCTTGTTCTTGCGGCTGGATTTGTGACCATTCTTCAACCAGGTGAGGACGAATTGATTACTAAAGGATTCACTACCGAAGAAGCCGCTTCTACAACCGAAGCTTTTGAAAAATATATCGTTGAGCACAAAGATGAGATTGAAGCTTTGCGCATCATCTATAACAACGCTGGAGAGCCGTTGACATACACCATGCTCAAAGACTTGCAGAATCAGCTCTTGCTCGCTAACAGCAAATTCCGCATCAATCAGTTGTGGAATAACTACGCATTACTGAAACCCGAGGAGGTTACAAAGTTTGGAACCAAAGAGGAACGTGAAGCGATCACCAATATCATCCAGCTTGTGCGCTATGGCTATCACATGACTTCCAATCTTGTTGGTTTGCAAGCTACTGCAAAGCAGTATTTCAACCTCTGGTGTGGCCAGCTGCAGCGCACTATCACTGATGCCCAAAAGGAACTGCTGACTCAGATCGTGGATTATATTGTCACAAATGGCTCTTGTGAAGTTCAGGACATCATTGACAATGACCGCCCGTATGCAGCTCAGATTATCACTTCGTTTGGTGGCAGGTCACAAGCCGATGATGCCATTTCCTCTCTATCACAATTCTTGTTATACCGTAAAACAGCATAATAATGGCAACACAACAAACAGTAACAGAGCAATCGTTGATTAAAAAAGTGTGGCAACTTGCTGATGTCCTCGCTGGCGTGGGCATCGGTTACACCGACTATATCACCCAACTCACGTACCTTCTTTTCCTTAAAATGGATGACGAAAGCACCAATACCTTTGGTGAGACCTCAGCCATCCCGGATGGGTATCGTTGGGCGGACCTCATAGAACTCGATGGCTATGATTTGACCGAACAGTACGAGCGAACACTTTCAAAACTGAGTGAACAGGAGAACCTGATAGGCACTATATACACGAAAGCGCAAAACAAGATAGACAAGCCGGTTTATCTGAAGAAGGTGATTTCAATGATCAATGAAGAGAACTGGCTTATCATGGATGGTGACGTGAAAGGTGCCATCTATGAGAATATTCTTGAAAAGAATGGCTCCGATAAGAAAAGTGGTGCGGGACAGTATTTCACTCCGCGCTCACTAATCCAGGCCATGGTAGATGTCACACGTCCGCAAATCACCGAAACGGTGTGCGACCCCGCTTGCGGTACTGGCGGCTTCCTGCTCGCTGCTTACGATTACATGAAGGGCCAGTCGCAAGATAAGACCAAGCGCAAGTTCCTGCGTGAAGAAGCCTTGCATGGCATCGACAATACGGCCCTGGTTGTTACACTTGCCTCAATGAATTTGTATCTTCACGGCATCGGGACAGACCGCAGCCCGATTCTGTGCCAAGATTCTTTGGAAAAGGCGCCCGACAAACTGGTGGACGTGGTGCTTGCCAATCCTCCTTTCGGAACCCGTCCTGCTGGATCTGTGGATATCAACCGTGATGATTTCTATACCGAAACGAGCAATAACCAGTTGAACTTCCTGCAACATATCATGTCGCTGCTTAAGGACGGTGGCCGTGCAGCTGTCGTCTTGCCGGACAATGTGCTCTTTGAAGGCGGTTCGGGTGAAATCATTCGCAAGAAGTTGCTGGAAGATTTCAACTTGCACACCATTTTGCGTTTGCCTACAGGTATTTTCTATGCCAATGGCGTTAAGGCTAACGTGCTGTTCTTTGTCAAAGGTGGTAAGACCGAAAGTATTTGGTACTATGATTACCGTACTAACATCAAGCATACCCTTGTCACCAAGAAGATGACCAGGGCCAACCTCGATGACTTCGTGGCATGCTACAATGCCGACAACATCGATGCACGTCAAGAAACCTTTGATGCAGAAAGCAATCCTAACGGTCGATGGCGCAAGTACGATGTTGATGACATTCTGCGTCGTGACAAGACCAGTCTTGACATCACTTGGATTAAGCAAACAAGTGACGATGCTGATTACACGCTGCCTGAGTTGATGGAAATCATTCAGGAAAAGAGCGAGAACATCAAGACAGCAGTTGATGAGTTGGTAAGCCTCTTGTCAAATATCAAAGAATAAACACATGGATACCAAACAACTGCGCCAAAAGATATTAGATCTGGCTATTCGTGGGAAACTTGTGCCACAAGATCCCAACGATGAGCCAGCAAGCGTATTGCTTGAGCGTGTCAAAGCTGAAAAAGAACGCCTTATCGCTGAGGGTAAAATCAAACGCTCTAAAAAGACGACGACCTCTTCCGATAAGCCGCATTATCCGTTTGAAATACCAGACTCCTGGGAATGGACTACAATTGGAGAGATTGCTTCTACTATTTTATACGGAGTTAGTGAGTCTGCGAAAGAATCAGGCAAATTCAAATTACTACGTATTACTGACATTCAGAACAATAGAGTTAATTGGCAGACGGTCCCCTTTACAAATTATGATGAAATAAAGGCCGCAGCATATCTATTAAAAGATGGAGATATATTATTTGCAAGAACAGGAGCGACCGTAGGGAAGTCATACTTAGTCGAAGGTTTATCTGAACCATCAATATATGCTTCTTATCTCATCAGAGTTCAAACGTCAACTGCAATTATACCCACTTATACAAAGATTTTCTTTGAATCTGGTTTTTACTGGGAACAAATATCATTGAACTCAGTTGGGGTTGGTCAACCGAATGTAAATGGAACAACTTTGGCAAGTTTGTTAATGCCAATTCCCCCATATCAAGAGCAGAAAAGAATAGTAGAGGAGTCCAAGAAGTGGCTATCTGTTATTGATGGACTAGATATTGAGTTGGAAGGGTTGGTGAAGTCCATTGATGTTATTAAGTCTAAAATACTTGACCTCGCTATAAACGGTAAACTCGTTCAGCAAGATCCGGCTGATGAACCGGCAGCGGACTTGCTCAAACGAGTTAACCCTAATGCTGTAGTATCTACCGATAAATCGCATTATCAGCACCTGCCGCAAGGATGGTGCGTTTGCAAGTTAGAAGATATTGTTGAATATGAGCAACCGCAACGATATATAGTGGAATCCACTGAATACAGCGATGCTTATAAAACGCCAGTGTTAACAGCCGGCAAATCGTTTGTTATAGGTCATACAAACGAAACTGCAGGTGTGTTCAACAAAGTGCCAGTAATCATATTTGATGATTTCACAACGGACTCAAAGTATGTCGATTTTCCCTTTAAGGTTAAATCGTCCGCCATGAAGATACTTCATGTTAATAGTGGGGTGAATATCAAATATGTCTATTACTTCATGTCTATAACTCGCTTGGTGGGAAAAACCCACAAGCGATATTGGATATCAGAGTATTCCAAACTGGATATTCCGTTACCTCCCTATAATGAACAATGCCGTATTGTTGATGCGATTGAACGCATCAATAATAGAATTGATGATATTGCTGAGGCCTTATAAAGCCTCAGTAAGTTCGCTTATTTTTGACATCAATTCATATGTGCGTCTCACAATTCTTATTTGTTCAGCAATGGGTGGCACAGGTACGAGGATTTCTCTGAACATCTTCTTATTAAGGTGGGGAATTGCAGAACCCACTTTATTGTCTCGCAGGCGTTTCTGATAAATCCTTATAATCAGCTTCACATACTCGGCATTCATTTCTTCGCTGATATCTAGCAATTTGAATGTGCTGCCTTGATAACCGTCGATGGGTGCAGTGAAAATCTCTCCTGAATTTTCACCATCCACAAGAATCATTGTCGTTTTCTCTGGAGTAAAACGCCCTTTATTAAGGATGTTTCCTTCGCTTTTCCCTCTTAAATACTTTGCGTCAAGGTTAATTAGTTCCTTGTTCTCAATTTTCTCGCCATCATATAATTGACAAATGAAATTCATTGTGGTGTAGCTCCATCCATTAGGTAATTGCCCATAATGCGATGTAGGAAAAGTTTATTTTGTTACCGCTTTTTTATTAAAACAAAGATTTTATGGTAACAAAATTTAAAAAATTCCTTGACAAGCAGAACTTGTCGAACAACACCATCACGTCCTATATGTGGACGGTGCGCTACTTCCTATCGCATTATGATGGGGTTACGAGCAAAAACCTTTTGGCTTACAAAGGGTATCTGGTGGAAACGTTCAAGCCTCAGACTGTAAACCTGCGTTTACAAGGTATGAACAAGTATCTTGAGTTTCTGAAACTTGATAAACTGAAAATGAAATTTGTCAAGGTTCAGCAAAAGAACTTTCTAGAGAATGTGATTAGTAACGCTGATTACAAGTTTCTAAAAACCAAACTCAAAGCCGATGGCTACGAGGATTGGTATTTTGTGGTTTGGTTTCTCACTGCCACTGGAGCACGTGTCAGTGAGTTGGTACAAATCAAAGCCGAACATGTCCAGATAGGTTACTTGGACATCTATTCAAAAGGTGGCAAATTACGTCGCTTATACATTCCAAAAAACTTGCGGACAGAGGCCTTGATATGGCTAGAAAAACGCAATCAGACTTCGGGCTATTTGTTCCTTAATCGTTTCGGTCAGCGCATTACAACTCGTGGTATAGCTCAGCAACTGAAGCACTTTGCGGTGATATATGGCTTAAATAGAGACGTTGTTTACCCACACTCGTTCCGTCATCGTTTTGCAAAGAATTTCCTTGACCGTTTCAACGACATTGCCCTCCTTGCCGACCTGATGGGCCACGAAAGCATTGAGACAACCCGCATTTACTTGCGCCGTACTGCCAGTGAGCAACGGGCCATCGTCGATAAGATCGTAAACTGGTAAGCTTCAATCGTTGGAGTCATGCTCACTCCAACGATTGTTTAATTTGGTCAATGACAGCAAACAACTCATCAATCTTAGCTGTAATCCTCTTTTGCTCGTTGAGCGGTGGCAGAGGAAAAACGTATTCATCAACATTCCCTTTATTGATTGATGGCGAGTTATCACCTTTCATAAAAGAGTTTAAGCCATCAACCACATAGTTTGATGTCATCAAATAATAAAGGTATTTATAATCCAAACACTCTCTTTGCCTACACACATAAAAACCTGTAGAAGCAATGCAATCTTCTTCCGTTACGATTGCAATGTTGCGCAGATAAGGACGAACCATAGAGAAAAGAATGTTGTTCTTTTCTGTATATCTACTTGCTCGACTTGGCGCTTGTTGAGAAGGCAGTACTTTTATTGCGGATATGCGTTGATTAACATTGTCTATCGAATCAATGTCAATGTATTTGAAAGTATTTCCTTTGGGCGTTGTGCTTTTCATTGGCAAGAACAAATCCTTACCCTTCACCCATGCCCAACTTGTTGGCAAAGCATAATGCGATTTATCGGTAGATGCAACCGCATTTGGGTTAACTCGTTTAAGCAAGTCAGCGGCTGGTTCATCAGCCGGATCTTGCGGTACGAGTTTACCCATTATGGCCAACTCTAAAAGCTTGGTTTTAATGCGTTCTACAGCGTTGTTTAAATTCCGGGCCTCTTCATCTACATGATCCAGACATTTCCATAAATGCTCAATCTCATTAACGATACGTTGCTGTTCTTGTAGGGGCGGTAGAGCAATTCTCATATTCTGAGATTGAGTCAATGAAATGTTTACTTGGCCAGCCGTTCCCTTTGTTGAGATCGAGTTTATTTCAGACATCTGAGACAAATAGTAAAATAAATACTTAACTATTATCTTCTTGTGCAATAATGGTCTGATAAGTATTGCTGCTTGATTGAAATTCGATTGCGGTAATGAGTCGGGAATGATCGCAAGTTTTCCTAATGGTGGCCCAACTATGTTCATTATTAAATCTCCTATCTCAGTTCGGGATCTTTTTAACTTTCCATTATGAACATCTTCCTTTATGTATTGTGGCCTATAATCGAAATCAATTTGCTGATTTCTTAAATTATACATTTTTATATAGGGGATACCAGTTCCTACAAATGAATCTTTGCTAGGTGTGCTTCCGGCTGCGACATATGCGAAATCATCTACAACACACCATTCCCAGCCGCTTGGGAAATCCCACTCTGCATAATGCGGCTTATTGATTGTTACATAATTAAATAGATTGTTTCAACATTATTAGTTTTTGACTAACTTTGCCGAATATAATAACAATAGAATACATGTCTCACATCCTCTATAAATATTTGGATATCGTTGGCGCAAAGAGCATGATTGGAAACCAGAATCTCCAATTCACCAATGCTTCACAACTGAATGATCCTTTCGATTGTCATCCTAAGTTGATCGACTACTCGAATGTGCCTAGCTCTATGTTACATGGATGGATTCCTGAGAAATGGTGGATAGATAAAGAAGAAACCGATGCTCTCAATCTACGCAACGATACATGGCTCTGTAGTTTATCAAAAGTCAATGATTCATTACTCATGTGGAGCCATTACTGCTATAATCACAAAGGTGTATGTATTGGACTTGATATAGATAAAGTCATGGAATCCGTCCCTCCAACGTTTGGTACAATATTTCTTGAACCACTTGTTCTTGATGTTCAATACATGGATATCATAGAACGTCCCAACGCATATCATTCTGCGCAAGATAAATACAGTTATCAATGGAAAACTAAAGCAAAAGCGTGGGAATATGAACAAGAGGTAAGATTGGTCATGCCAAAACCAAGTCCTATGTACGCTGCTCTCACTCCTGCACAAGCTGATCAAGATAAGGAAGAATGGGATTGGCGTGAAATACACCACTATCTGCCGTTGAAAGGCGAGTGTTTTGAGTCCATCTATTTTGGTGTCAACATAGAGCCAACAGAGAAAGAAAAAATCATCCTATATGCTCGAGAGAAGTTAAATCCACAAATCAACCTTTTCCAAATGTGTATAGATGACAATGCCTTTCGACTACTGCCTGAAATAATATGAACGGTTAGGTGTCGCTAAATTCTGATTTATCATTTTCAGCGAGAAACTGTACAAAATAATACTTAAAATGGCAAAAGAGTTCACTTATTTGCCTTCAAGATCATTTTTTGAGTGAGAATAAGGCGGTTTAGCATTAATCGTTGCTATACATGAAGCCCATTTCAAGGATAATTTGTAAATTTGCACTATTAACTAGAAAATAAGACGATATATTAGAATGGCACAAGAATTATTTGAACGAGTTGACAGACAAGTAGGTAACCTGCTTGCAGATGTGCTAAATGGCAGAATCGGGTTGCCCGATTTGCAACGGCCATTTGTATGGGCCGATTCCAAGGTGCGCGACTTGTTTGATTCAATGATGAAGGGTTTCCCTGTAGGATACGTCATGCTGTGGTCATCACCTGCCGACTATGTTAATACAAAGAATATCGGGGTAGGAGATAAACAATTCAACCGCCCAGATGATCTTGTTATTGATGGCCAGCAACGCTTGACATCGTTGCTGGCGGCGATAACCGGCACTAAAGTGCTTGATAAGAATTTCCAGGAAAGGCGTATCAAAATCTCTTTTGATCCCCTAACGATGGAGTTCAATGTTTGGACACAGGCATTTGAGCGCAGCTATCAAGTAATTGCTGATATTGCCGAAGTGTTCAAGGCATACGATAACATGGAACTTGGCCGATTCAGGCGTGAATTGTATGCCCGGATGAATGAGGGCCGAAAAAGAAACGGCCTGAATGAATTGTCCGAGGAAGAACAGGACTGGATTGAGGATAATATCAATTCCTTGTTAAGCCTCCGAAAATATACTATACCAACGTTACGCATCCTGTCTAAAGCTGACGAGGAAGATGTTGCCGAGATTTTCCGTCGCGTCAACTCAGGCGGTCAAAATCTCAATGAAAATAACTTCATCGAAACGCTGCTTGCCGTGTATGATAATGAAATCCACGACAAGATTAAGAAATTCTGCGCTGATTCTCGTGTACCTGCAGAGGGTACATCATATAACCAAATCATTGAGGTTGAGCCATCGCACATCATTCGTGTGGCGATAGGTTATGGTTTCCATCGTGCTCGAATGAGATATGGCTATAAGCTTCTGCGCGGTGATAACCTAGAAACAGGCGAAACGTCGGTTGAAACTCGAGAACAGAACATCAAGCTTTTTGGAGAAGCATTAGACCGTGCAATTAATCTCACAGATTGGCACGCATTTATCAATATGTTCTCCGAGGCAGGTTATCTCGGCAAGGAAATGGTTCGATCAAACTACGTTGTGGTATTCAGCTATGTTTTCTATCTGATAGGAAAATATGAGTATAAAGTACCGCCCATGGCTTTGCGTCAATCATTGGTGCGTTGGATTTTCATGGCAACAATAAGGTCGTTCTATTCATCTTCTCCAGAATCTACAGTTGAACGTCAGATGGCCGATTTGAGAAATATTCACAGTGCCGACGAGTTCATTAACTATCTTGACAATACTGTCAAGTTAGAAATGAATGAGAACTATTTCTCAACACAGCTGGTTAACGACTTGACTTCATCTTCAGCCGCTTCACCTGTCTGGTTTGGCTATGTTGCTTCAGTCAATGTTCTCGGAACTCCGATGTTGTTTTCAAACACGCCTCAATCTCGGTATTGGATTGTCGGCACCAGTGGTGAAAAGAAGTCTATAGACAAGCACCATATCTTCCCTAAGCATTATCTTGAGACTATTGGCATTGAATCTGATCGCGACCGCAATCAGTTGGCAAATTTCACATATCTTGATTACGGAACCAACATCGCTATTTCGGATGATGCTCCAGCTCAATATATTGACAAATTCAAAGCTCAGTATAGCCCAGATGACTATGCCAAGCATCTTGCCAACAATGCCATCCCCGATGGTTTTGAAACAATGGACTACTTCGACTTCCTTGATAAGCGCCGTCACCTCATGGCCGACATTATCAAAAAAGCCTACAATAAGCTTTGGAACAATCATGAATAGCAGTCTATGAATAAAGAGTTGTCACAGATTGAGATTGCATTAGGAATTGCGCTGAAAGCCCACAAAGGGCAGCGCGACCTTGATGGCAATCCAGTGATACTGCATCCTCTTACTGTCGCACTGAAGGGCAACAATGAGAGCGAGATTGTTGCCGGGGTTCTGCATGATGTGGTGGAGGACACCGAATGGACGTTTGAAGACCTGCTTGAAGCGGGCATTGAACCCGAGGTGGTTGATGCGCTGCGCTTGCTCACACATAGCAAGGATGTACCGTACTTTGACTATGTACAGCGCATTGCAGACTCCCATAATCCAATCGCCATCAATGTGAAGTGCAACGACCTTGAACATAATCTGGATCGTGGTCGCCGTGGTGACCACCTGAAGCAAGTGGCCAAGCACACCGCAGCCAAAGAAATCATTCACCGCAACAACGGCGACGAGGGTGCCGCTTGGGATCTGCTCATGGATGACCCAAAAGACGGCAAGTATTGGCGAGCCAAATTCGCCTTCCTGATTCAGAATAAACCCATCGAGGAAGCCACCGCCCAAGCGGGCATCACCATCGATGAATACATGCGACACTTCCATCCTGACCGCAACCAGGAATAAAAACGGAGTAAACTGTTACACTATACTATACATTAATGTAATGACTGACAACAGATAAGTTCATGAATAGGATAGTTTTAATCGGAAACGGCTTTGATTTGGCTCATGGACTCAAAACCAGTTATATGGACTTTATTGACTGGTATTGGGAACAGAGGGTAGATGAGTTGTCGGGCAAAGATTGTAAATCGCGTTTTATTGCGAATTTATAGTTTGCTTTAAAATAATTTGCTCATTTGTAAAAATAGCTCGTAT
>JAEEGI010011056.1_pt1 | contig 19546 bp, 16 predicted proteins | sample 8958751 | NCBI WGS metagenome assembly JAEEGI01 (sample SAMN16246545, study PRJNA631951) | gut metagenome | biome: gut microbiome; feature: rumen; material: KS-attached | host: Bos | place: Iran: Karaj | collected 2018-10 | reverse complement strand
GACCCGCTCTTCGCCAAAATCCAGAAGTCGTTCATGGAGAAGGAAATCGCCCTCTTCGGCACCGACCACATCTACGGCGTGGATCCCTTCAACGAGATGGACCCGCCCAGCTGGGAACCCGACTACCTCGCCAACGTCTCCAAAAACATCTACACCTCGTTACAGCAGAGCGATCCCGCCGTCCGCTGGCTCCAGATGACCTGGGTCTTCTACTACAAACGCAAGTCGTGGACCCCCGAGCGGCTCCGCGCCTACCTCACCGCCGTGCCGCAGGATAAGCTCGTGCTGCTCGACTACTTCTGCGAGAAGACGGAGGTGTGGCGCACCACCGAGGGCTTCTACGGGCAGCCCTTCATCTGGTGCTACCTCGGCAATTTCGGCGGCAATACCATGCTCGTGGGCAATATCAACGAACTGGAGAAGAAACTGGATGCCGCTTTAAAGGAGGCCGGGCCGAACATGACCGGCATCGGCTCCACGTTGGAGTCCTTCGACGTGAGCCCGCAAATCTACGAATACCTCTTCGACCGCGTGTGGGAGAGCCAACCCGATGTGCATCAGTGGATTAAGGATTGGGGCTATGCTCGGACAGCCACTCACCATTATGATGACGAATGGCTCTTGCTGAACGATAGTGTCTATAAGGACTGGTCATTTTACGGACTGGGCACACAGTTGGTGGCGCGTCCGTCTCTGGAGGGGCACGGCACCTACTACACCAAACCTTACTATTCCTACAGCAACGACACGTTAAAAAAAATCTGCAAGGCTTTTGTCACCAAATTTCAGAGTAGGGACAATGTCCATTACTTCGGGCCGCCGTGGACATGGAAGGACACCTACCTATATGACCTCGTCAACCTTTTCTCGCAGTGGATGGGCAACCACTTCATGTACATCCGCAACGACTTCACGATGGCGTACAAAAACCGCAACATCAGGGAGATGGAGCGGCAGGTAGAGATCGCCAACCAGCTGTTCGCGGATGTCGATACGCTGCTCAACACGCACCCCGCTTTCATGTTGGGTCCGTGGATTGAGGCGGCCCGCGAGTGGGGCACCACCGAGGAAGAGAAAGACTACTACGAACGGCAAGCTCGTACATTACTTACCATCTGGGGCGGCCCCGTGCTCAACGACTACGCCAACCGGATGTGGGGTGGACTCGTCGGGGACTACTATGCCAAACGCTGGAACCTCTTCTTCGAAGCCGTGATCCAAGCGGTGAAAGAGGGCAAGGAGTTCGACGAGAAAGTCTTCAGCGATGAGCTCTCCAAGTTCGAGCACAAGTGGACCGAAAGTCACACAAAATATCCCGTGGCGCCGCTGAAACTGAAAAGTGAATTGTCAAGCTTTTTGGGTGCACCGTGTTCGACCTTCGAGGCCGCACATACGATTTACAAGCGGTGGATGGAATAGCAAAGGAAATTTTGACACAAAACCCGCCATCTTGTCACCAAAAATCGGACAAATTGTCAGTAAAAATAAAAATATTTGAAAATTATTTGTTGGCACGCGGTTTGCATTATAGGTAGCGTCGCCGATGCGAAAGCAAAGGCGGACAGAAATGAAAAATTAAAAAGTCTAACAATAAAAGAAAGGAGTTCATTATGCTACCAGTAATGTTTAAAAACAGTTGGTTTCCTACCATGTTTGAAGATTTCTTGAACAGCGACATCATGCCGCGCACCAACACCACAGCTCCGGCCGTGAATGTTAGAGAAGATGAAAAGGCCTACACGATGGAAGTGGCCGCCCCCGGCATCAAGAAGGAATACTGCCGTGTGAGCATCAACGACGAAGGCAACCTCTGCGTCGCCATCGAGAACAAGATGGAACACAAAGAAGAGGAGAAAAAGCACCGCTATCTGCGCCGCGAGTTCTCCTACACGAACTACGAGCAGAACTACACGCTGCCCGAGGACGTCGATAAGGACCACATCGAAGCCAAAGTGGAGCACGGCATCCTCACCATCACCCTGCCGAGATTGCAGAAAGAGGAACCTAAACTCGCCCGCACCATCGCCATCGGGTAATCTTTAACCAAAGCCAATGATTTTACGCCGCATTCGCAAGAGTGCGGCGTTTTTTTTTATGTAAGCCCAGCCAAAAGTCAACAGCCAGCGTACCTTCCTGCCACCACGTCCCAGTCCACAATCTGCCACAGCGCGTTGAGATGGTCGGGACGGCGGTTCTGGTAATCCAAATAGTAGGCGTGCTCCCACACATCGAAGGTCAGCAGCGGGCGAAGTCCTTTCTGCACCGGGTTGGCCGCGTTGGTTTCTTGTGTGATAACCAGCTTGCCGTCAGCATCGGCAGAAAGCCAAACCCAACCTGAGCCGAACAGTGTGGCGCCAGTCTGCACGAACGCCTTCTGGAACTCTTCGAAAGAGCCGAACTGCGCGTCAATGGCATCCGCGAGTTCACCCGTGGGTTTGTTGTCGGCCAGCGGACTGCGGAATTGCTGGAAATAGAGGTTGTGGTTCAGAATCTGCCCAGCATTGTTGAGCATCCCGCCAGTTGCTGTCTTCACGATCTCCACCAAATCTTTATCTGCAAACGGCGTGCCTTCGATGGCCGCATTCAGATTGTTGACGTATCCTTGCAGATGTTTGCCGTGGTGAAAACCGATGGTCTTTTCAGAAATGACCGGTTCCAAGGCATTTGCCGCATACGGCAGCGTAATCAATTCAAATTTTCCCATAATGCAAAGTTTTTGATGTTTATAATTTCTGATGAACATTCATTATTTCTCGTTTCTCAACATAAAATCACGGGCTATTTTGAAGCACTCGTCAAACTTTATCGCATCTAACTGAAACATACTCAGATGTTTAAAATAGAACGCATGAGCTTCATTCTCTTTCAGATGCAATTCAAACGGGACAGTGCCAAGCTCCTTCAACCTGTTTGCCATCACACGAGAGCCATACGCGTAAGGCATTCCCATAATGGAAAATGCATAACCTGAATCCACCGGGAGAATCCTGTCCTTCTCGCCATGTATGAGGCACACAGGTGTAATCTCATCAGCATCAATCATTTCCGGATCAAAGACACACCCCCAAAGAAGAATGGCGCCGGCGACGCCGAACGATTGTGCCTTTTCTTCAGCGTTGCCTTGCGAATGGAGTGGCGGCAATTCAGGATACGCCCGAGTTTCTGAAGGCCGTTCGTCCTCATCCATGTAGAGGGCGTGGATGATGGCCACAGCACCCGCTGACTGCCCGAGCAGGAAAATGCGGTTCGTGTCAATGCGATATTTCTCGCTATTGGCTTTGAAAAATCGTACCGCCGTACTCACATCCTGCGCCGCCATATAACCTGTACGTACCAACTCCTTGGATGAAAACTTCTTGGCAGGCAAAAGGCGATAGTCGATGGAGGCGGCAGCACACCCGATTTCCGCAAAGCGGCTGCACCACTCGACCATATCTTCATAATCACGAGACCCGAACACGAAACCGCCACCGAAAACTGTGATCACCAACGGTCGCAAAGCATCCGACGAATCAGCAGGTTCATAGAAATCAAAACAGAGGTTCACCGCCTTGTCTTGCCCAGGATAATGTGCATAAGCGTATGGAACACCATATTGTGCATTCACCTGCGGATTCTGGGCCACCAGCACGCCCGCCACCAGAACAAGAGCAACCAAAAATAATATATTCCTTATTCCGTTCATTTTGTCTGTTTAATAACACCTGATTTATTATCACAGTGCAAATATATATATTTTTCAGAATGCTGATAAAAAAATACTATTTTTGCAACGTATTTTTTTCAAATAAATTGCTTTTTTTATCCAATATGTTGAAAAACATGCTATCCAATCCACGAAGCCAAACACCATGTGTCATGGTCATTTTATGCTGTGTCATGGCTGTTTCGCTCTCCTTTCTTGTCTTATGCGGTGGATGCCAGCGGAAGGAACATGTGCAACCCAAACCACACTGGTTCAAGCACTACACACAATATAACGAAAAAGACTACAGACAATTTATCGAGAGTCAAGTCAACAACGAACACGACTCCAGTTTGTACGCCTCGTTGACCAGCGATTTTTACCGCGCACGCGACTTCCACCCATTTTGGACACAAAAAGGATTGCAAGAAGCCCTCTCCGACACGTTGCTCGCCAGTCTCGACAATGCTTACCGCCTACACGGCATCCCTGCCGAATACTTCGGGTTAGACAGCATCCACCACAGCATCTCCCAGCTTGTAGAACATCAAGTGCCCAACGACAATTCGCTATATTCGCACCTCTATTGCCTTGAACGTCAGCTGACTGAGCAATACTTGCGTTACGTCAGCGCGTTGCAATACGGTGCGGTAGCCCCAAAAATTGTCCACGGCAACAAATGGTACTATGCAACCCTCTCGCCCGACTCCGCCTTCATTCAAAATGCGCTTGAAAACATACATCGTTTTTCAGAGATCATTTCGGGGTCGGCACCAAAAACATCGGACTACCAATCCCTTCAGAAAGAGCTAAAACGACTGCACACACTTTCCGACTCTGTGAAGACCGAAGTGCCTGAAATCCATGTGAAGAAAGACGGCACCAGCAAACATATCACAAGTCTTTGCGGACGGCTGAACCAACTTGGCATCACCGTAAACAGCAGCAACATCTTGAATGACACGGTCTTGCAAGCCCTCAACATATTCCGGCGCATGAACGGCATTCCGGAAAGCGACTCGCTTGACACGGAGACTATCGAAAAGCTGAACCGACCGCTGCAATATTACAAAGACGCGGTCGCCGCCAATCTGGAACGGTTGCGTTGGCAGAAACAGCATAAAAAAAGTGACGACACACTCCATATCGCGGTTAATATCCCCGACTACACCTTATGTGTGGTGCAGAAGGACAAAGTGGTGATGCGGAACCGGATCTGCTGCGGCAAGACCCAAAATCCCGAAAAGTTGCCTGCGCGGCACAAAAACGGCATCATCACCCCCTTCAAGGCCGAAACCCCGCTGATGTACAGTCAGATACGCACATTAGTCCTCAATCCTGAATGGAACATCCCGTATGACATCATCAAGAACGAATACTACCACAAGCTGGTGCGCAGCAACACGGCGGTGGTCAACCGCGAGCATCTCTACATCCGCGACAGCCGCACCGGGAAGTATGTCGTGCCCGACTCCATCAACTGGAGCAAAGTGAGTCAAGGCAACATCCCCTACCGCTTGCACCAGACCTCCGGGCGATATAACGCACTGGGACTCTACAAGTTCGTATTCGCCAACTCCGAGTCGGTCTATCTGCACGACACCAACAACAAGGGGGCGTTCAAGCGTCGCAAGCGGGCGTTGAGTCACGGCTGCGTACGGGTGCAGCATCCCGACAGCGTGGCTGAGTGGATTTACACCGTCAACGGTTTTGACACCATCTATACCGAACAGTTGCACATCATCTCCGGTGCGGAGCCCACCACCGAAAAGGGCGAGGAGTATTTGGAAAAACTGCACGAGAAAGACTCCATCTATTATGAAAAGCTCAGCGACTGGGACAAGCAGTTCTACCGCAAACTGCGTCCCACCAGCGTCGCCCTGCGGAAGCCCATCCCGCTCTTCATCGAATACTACACCTGTTTCGTGGGTGACGACGGCTCCGTGCAGTACCGCGACGATGTCTATTACAAAGACGGGAACATCTTGTATTTGATGAAGAATCCACGTTTGCGATGAGCGTAAAGCAATAAAAAAGCGATGAATAAGGATGTAGGCAGCACACCATAAAATTCGTATCTTTGCGCTCAAAAACAATCGCTTTTATGACAAACAAAATCCTTTATATCCACGGGTTCAACTCGGCGGGCGGCGGCCACAAGGCCTTGGAAGTGCAGAAAATGTTCCCCGACTGGCAGGTGCTTTCACCAACTTTCGACTACAAGAATCCTGCTGACGTTCAGAAAAAGCTCGATTCTTTAGTGCGCACCCAGCACGTCAACGTCGTGATGGGCACCTCCCTCGGCGGCTTTTTCACCCTCTACTGCTCCATGAAACACCGGATTCCCGCCGTCATCATCAACCCCACCTTGCACCCGGCGGAAACCCTCGCCAAGCACATCGGCAAGCAGAAAAACTACGTCACCAAGGAGGAATACCAGTTCACTGCCACCGACTTGGCCAAGTTCGAGGATTTCCAACGCAAAGTGTTTAACAAGCTCAAGTGTGACGGCACTCTGCTGCACTTCGCCCTCTCCACCGACGACGAGATGCTCGGAGATCACCACTACCTCGAAGACCGGTTCCCGGACTGTCACGACTTCAACTACTTCGACCAACAGGGTCACCGGTTCGCCGGCGTGAAAATCCTCCGGCCTATTATTGAACGCGCCATGCAGGGTGGAATGTGAGGCGTAAGACGTGGAACGTGAGACCATAAAAAGATTATCTTTGCCATTTGAAAAAACAACCATTATGATCAGACCCGACGAACAATATTTCCCGTTCCTCGCTGGCGAGGAAACCATGCGCAAATTAGCGGAAGGTATCCGCGAGCGCATGTACAATTACGTATCAACAAGCAAGTTGCAGTCTTTGGTACTGGGCATGTCGGGCGGCATTGACAGCACGCTGTGCGCCGCGCTGCTGCGTCCTGTGTGCGACCGTCTCAACATCCCACTCATCGGCCGCAGCATCACCATCGAGACCAACAAGGCCGACGAAATCGCCCGTTCCATCGCGGCAGGAAAAGCTTTCTGCCACGATTTCGAGCATCTCGACCTCACCGAGACCTTCTATGCCAACAAGAAACTGCTCGTCCGCTTCGACGACTCGCAACTTTCGAAACTGCGCCAGGGCAACATGAAAGCCCGCATGAGGATGATGGTCCTTTTCGACCTCGCCCAACTCAACCGCGGCATGGTCATCTCCACCGACAACTACACCGAATACCTCACCGGTTTCTGGACGCTGCACGGCGATGTGGGCGACTACGCTCCCGTGCAACATCTCTGGAAAACAGAGATTTACAACCTATCCAATTATCTTCTTGGCGAGGAGACTCCAGAACAACAGGCCGCTATGCAGTCGTGCATTGACGCTACCCCCGTGGATGGTCTTGGCATCAGTTCCTGCGACTGCGAGCAGCTTGGCGTGGAGAACTATTTCGAGGCCGACCGCATCTTCGCCGCATACTTCCAAGGCGACGAATCGCTGCGCGAACACACGCTAATCAAACGATACTACAGTTCCGAGTACAAACGGCATAACCCGGCCTGTCTATCGCGTGAGGAGTTGATTTCCCGCTAACTGCTAACTACTAACTGCAAATTAACATGTTGCCACATTCCCATCTCCTCGTTGATGCGGGCGGCACCAAGACGGCCTTCGCGCTGCTGTATGACGGCGGTGTATTCCGTTGCCAGTGCGACGGCATCAACGCCAACTACACGTCTGAGGCGGACATTCTGCGCATATTGGGAGAAGCGGCGCCACAATTTCCGAAAGAGGTAAGCATCAGAGAGATAGACTATTACGGAGCCGGTTGCGCCACCCCGCAGAACGCCTTCCGCATGGAGGGCTACCTGCGGATGTATTTCCCGACTGCTGACATACGAATTTGGTCGGACCTGATGGCCGCTTGCCATGCCTTGGCGGGCGGGCGCGAGGCCATCGTCTGCATCCTCGGCACCGGCGCAGCCTCCTGTCACTACGACGGCCACGAGATGGTGGGGCGCGCTCCCTCCCTCGGCTGGCTGCTCGGCGACGAGGGCAGCGGCACCCATCTTGGCAAGTGCCTCGTCACTGCCTATCTTTCGGAAACACTCCCCCACTCCATCCGCACGGCATTTGAGGAACGCTACCACCTCAATCGCGACCTCATCCTGCACAAACTCTATCAGGAACCGAAGCCCAACCTGTTCTTGTCACAGTTCGCACCATTTTTGAATGAATTTCGCGAAGAACCCACTACCCGACAGCTGATTATCAATGCCTTCGAAACATTTTTTGTCAAGCAAAAGAGCTACTATCCCAACTGCGATAATCTTCCGTGGCACTTCACAGGTTCCGTTGCGGCGCACTTCGAGGAGATTTTACGTGAGGCGGCGGAAACGGCAGGATGCAAAATCGGGGAAATCGCGGGGGACCCTATGGACAAGATAATTCATAATTCATAATTCATAATTCATAATTCATAATGCATAATGCATCGTGAGTTTTTTGCTTGAGGCGTGTGAGGAATGAGAATTGCCGTTTGTCCCTTACCTTTTACAATTGCCAGTTAATTGGGGTCTTCCCCATGGACATCAATATTTCGTTTGTCTTCGAGAAGTGGCGGCAGCCAAAAAAGCCTCGGGAGGCGGAGAGCGGCGACGGGTGAGGTGCGGTAAGCACATAGTGTTTGCTAGTGTCAATAAGCCGCTGTTTCTCAATTGCATAGTTTCCCCAAAGCAGAAAGACCAAACCATCGCGCTGCTCTGAAAGCCGTTGTATGGCGCAGTCCGTGAAGGTCTCCCAGCCATGCCGCTGATGCGAGCCCGCCTGGTGCGCCCGGACCGTGAGCGTGGCATTGAGCAGCAGCACACCCTGATTCGCCCACGACTGCAGGTTGCCGCTTCTCGGAGGCACAAATCCGACATCCGTGCTCAGCTCCTTGAAGATGTTCTGCAGCGACTTCGGGATTGGCACGCCGTCCTGCACCGAAAAACACAAACCATGCGCCTGCCCCTCGCCATGGTAGGGATCCTGCCCGATAATCACCACTTTCACCTGGTCAAACGGTGTGGAATTAAACGCGTTGAAAATCTTCGGCCCGGGCGGGAACACAAGATAGTGTTTCTTCTCCTCCACCAAAAAAGCTTTCAACTCCGCGAAATACGGAGCCTGAAACTGATCCCAGAGTACTTTTTTCCAAGATTCGTCGATGTTGGGGTTGATTGAGACTTGCATGATTGTTGGTTGTTAAAGGGGGTGGACGATGACATCGTCATCGGTCAGTGTTTGAAGTGTCGCACTCCTGTAAACACCATCGAAATGCCCAGCTCGTTGCAGGCGCGGATGGAGTCTTCGTCACGGACGCTGCCGCCAGGTTGGATAATGGCAGTAACACCGTACTCTTTGGCCATCTTCACCACATCATCGAAGGGGAAGAAGGCGTCACTGGCGAGACAAAGGTTGGCAGTAAGCCCTTTACTCTTAGCTTCTTCCAAAGCAATGTGAGCGGCACCCACGCGATTCATCTGCCCCGCGCCAATGCCAGCAATGCGTCCGTCGCAGGCCACTGTGATGGCGTTGGAGCGCACATGCTTGCAAATGGTCATCGCAAGCCTCAAGTTGTCCATCTCCTCAGCGGTGGGGGCCTTCTCGGTCACCACGTTGAGTTCGTAATCCTCGAAACGTTTTCGGTCAAGGGACTGGCAGAGCAGACCGCCGGCCACACTCACGAACATCTTCTCGTCGGCGTTGGACTTGTCGGTGCTGAAGGTCATCAGCCGGATGTTCTTCTTGGTGGAAAGATGGTCAAAGGCCTCTTTCGTGAACGAGGGCGCGAGGATGATCTCGAGAAAAACAGGCTTCATCGCCTCGGCAGTGGGCAGGTCTATTTCGCGGTTTGAAGCCACGATGCCGCCGAAGATGGAAACGCTGTCGGCCTCGTAGGCGCGGGTCCACGCCTCCAAAGCACTCTCACCGACACCCACACCACAGGGGTTCTTGTGCTTCACAGCCACCATCGTCGGACGATCGAATTCACGCAGAATCTGCAATGCAGCATCCGCGTCCTGTATATTGTTGTAAGACAATTCTTTGCCATGCAGCTGTTCTGCCCATGCCATGGAAAATCCCTGTTTTTTGCCGGCATAGAAAGCGGCCTCCTGATGAGGGTTCTCTCCATAGCGCAATGACTGCTTTTTGGTAAATGTAAGCGTCAGATTCTCAGGCTCTTTCTCGCCCACCTTATCGGTAAGGTAGGTGGAGATGTAAGTATCGTAGGCGGCGGTATGACGGAAGACCTTGGCGGCCAGACGGCGGCGCGTCTCCAAAGTAGTATCGCCGTGGGCCTTGAGCTCGTCAAGCACCGTTGCATAGTCGGCGTTATCAACCACCACCGTTACGAAAGCATGGTTTTTGGCCGCACTGCGCAGCATGGAAGGACCGCCGATGTCAATATTCTCAATAGCATCCTCAAATGTAGTCCCTTCTTTCTCAATGGTTTGCTTGAACGGATAGAGGTTCACCACCACCATATCAATGGGGGCTATATTGTTGGTTTCCATTTCTTTGACGTGCTCGGGATTGGTGCGCACGGACAGCAATCCGCCATGCACTTTCGGGTGCAGCGTCTTCACACGGCCGTCCATGATTTCCGGAAAGCCCGTAACATCGCTGATTCCGATGGTTTTCACTCCCGCAGCCTCCAGGGCTTTGCGGGTACCACCCGTGGAAATAATCTCAAAACCTAATTTTGTAAGTTCCTGAGCGAAAGGTACTACGCCTTCCTTATTGCTCACACTGATAATCGCTCGTTTCATAATTCGGAATTTCAATGAAAGTGCAAAAATACAAAAAATTGGTTTTTGGCTTTCTCAAATCATCATTCTCAATTCATCATTATGATATATGAAAAGCCAACGACTCGAAGTCTAAGACCACATCAATGGTCTATTTGTCACAGAAATAATCAAGTTACGATGAGATTCGGAAATAATGTGTATATTTGCCGTTTTAATGGTTTTATAGACAATCTTTATCATGGAAAAAACAAACATCACCACATGGGATTCTTTTTCTTCGGGGGCGAAGCAGTTTTTGAACGACATCGTCTTCCAGTATGTGCCGAAACTGATTGTGGCGGCCATCGTGTTGTTTGTGGGCTGGAAACTCATCAACCTGCTCAACAAAGTGATGAAACGGGCCTACGATCGCCACAAAGTGGACCCGTCCCTGCAGGATTTCCTTCACTCGCTGATAGACATCATCCTGAAAGTACTGCTCGTGATTACCGCCATGGGCATCATGGGCATCCAAATGACCTCGTTCATTGCCATTCTCGGCGCGGCAGGCGTGGCCATTGGCATGGGTCTTCAAGGCACTTTGCAGAACTTCGCAGGCGGTGTCATCATTCTGTTGCTCAAGCCGTTCAGGGTGGGCGACTACATCGAGCAGGGCTCATACGCAGGTTTCGTGGAGAGCATCCAGATTTTCAACACGACGCTGCGTACGTATGACGCCCGCAAGATTATCGTTCCGAACACCGAATTAGCCACCAAATCGCTGGTCAACCACTTCAACCTGCCACAACGGCGTGTGGCTATTGACGTAGGACTGGCATACGGCATGTCTGTGGAGAAGGCCAAGGAGGTGATGCTCCGCGTAGCCGCCGAAAATCCGTTGGTGCTGAACGAACCCAAAGCCCCGTTCGCCACTTTGGAGAATTTCGGCGACAGCTCCCTCAACATGCGCCTCTACGCCTGGACCCTCCCCGAAAACTATTGGACCACCCTCTATTCACTCAACGAAGGTATCTACAACGCCTTCCGTGAAGAGGGGCTGGAGATTCCATTCAACCAAATGGATGTGCATATCAAGAATGAAGAAAAGCCAATAGCCAAAAAATAGTATCTTTGCCGTCCAAAATTGTTAACGATGAATACGACAAGACAACAAAAAATCTCAGCCATGCTGCAACGCGAGCTGGCGAACATCTTCCTTGTAGATAGCCGAAACATTTACAAATGTATGATTACGGTGACCAAGGTGACGGTCACCTCCGACCTCTCCATCGCCCGGGCCTATCTCAGCATCTACAACACACAAGACAAAGAAGTGATTATCAGCCTGATAAAGGAGAATACAAAAGATATTCGCTATCGTCTTGGTCAACAAATCCGCAACCAGATGCGTGTGGTGCCGACCTTGGAGTTTTTCTTGGACGACACACTCGACTATCTGGAGCATATTGACGAACTTCTGAAGAAATAGTGTCCAAAAAAGCGCATAATACGGCTTTTTTCCTGGCGTGGCGGTATCTTTTCTCCAAAAAAGAGCACAACATCATCAACGTCATCTCCGGAATCTCCATGATCGGCATCATGGTGAGTACCGCTGCGTTGGTCGTAGTGCTGTCGGTGTTCAACGGCATGAGTGACATCATCGGCGGCTGGTTTAACGCGCTGCATGCCGACTACGAGGTCACCTTGCGCGAAGGCAAGTCATTCCCTGTGGACAGCTTTCCCATCCAACAGTTGCAGGAAATCCCAGAAGTAAAGGCAGTCAATGAAATTGTGTGCGATCTATCTCTGGCAAACTACGACGAACGTCAGGAGCTGCTGTATCTCAAAGGTGTACCCAACAACTATCTCAAAGACAATCAGTTCGAGAAGATGCTAATTGATGGTGACACCGCGTTGTGGAAGATACAGGAACCCTGCGCCATTTTCGGGACTGGTGCTGCCGGCAAGTTGGAAATCAATCTGTTAAGCTATAATCTGGTCAAACTGTATTACCCCAAGAGGACAAAGAAAAATTTCGCCAACGCCGCCGATGCATTTAACACGCAATATCTGATTCCCAACGGGGTGCTGTGTACGAACACCAATTACGACGAAAACTACATCTTCTGCCCGATTGAATTCGTACGTGAACTGATGAACTATGAAGGTGAAGTGACCTCCATCGAAATCCAACTGAAGGAGGGGGTGAACGCACAAAAATGCCGGGCAAAAATCATGGCTGTGGTTGGTGACAAATACCGTTTGAAGGACATTTACGAGCAAGAGGAATCGCTGTATAAGACCATGAAGTCGGAAAAATTTGTCATCTATCTGATTCTGGTGTTCATCCTGGTGCTGGCGGCCTTCAACATCATCGGGGCTCTGGGAATGCTGATTCTGGAGAAAAAAACCGACACTGCTGTCCTATTCAGCATGGGCGCTTCCAAATCACTGATACAAAGGGTATTTGTATTTGAAGGACTATTGGTTTCCGCTTTGGGTGGACTCGCCGGAACGGTGCTGGGAGCGATAATCTGCCTGTTGCAACAGACTTTCCATATCGTCAAATTAGGTGGCAATGGCTCACATTACATTATCCCCTATTATCCAGTGCAGATACAATTGGCAGATCTGCTAATAGTACTTCTTACCATATTAATAATCAGCTTATTAACATCCATTATCCCAGCATATAATTTGAAAAAATCCAATTTATACCGAAATACTGCATTATGAAAAAATACCTGATCGCCCTACTCCTCTCGTCTCTGGTGGTATGGACCGTCGCACAAACGGCAATAGGAGAATTCCGCGCCCATATTTCGATGAACCATTTCCTTTCAGTGGCTTCTGACAACGAAACGGTTTATGCGGCTACCGACAACGGTCTCCTGCTTTTGGATAAAGGTTCTCTGAATGAACAAGATCCGCAACCCTACTCATGGACAAAAGTGGATGGTCTTTCGGATATTGATATCGTGAAAATTCATGGAGACAAACATAATAACGTGCTGATTATCTGCTATAACAATGGAAACATTGACATAATCCGAAACGACAAACTGGTTAACCTTCGCGACGTGAAGGACAAGTCGCTGAACGCTTCCAAGCGGTTGAAAAGCTGCAGGGTGTTTGGAGACAAGGCTTATTTGGTTTACCCTTTCGGTATTGTGATAGTGGATTTGAACGAGTTTGTGATTTCAGACACTTGGCTTACCAAACGAAACAATCAACAAGTTATACCCACAGATGTGGTAATGGGAGATCAAAAGTATTATGTTTCCACAGAAGTTGGTTTGTTCAGCATCCCAATTTCTTCGTGGTTGGTATCGGATTTCACCCAATGGGAGGAGGTGACCTCATGGAACATCTCCCAGCTGACACAGAATGCTGGCAACCTATATGTGATAAAGGAGCATAACACAGGAATCCAGAATTCACAAGACTCCCTGTTTGTTTTGTCGTCTGAAGGATGGTCATTTACAGGAAAAGCAAGTCCTTCTATTCCGTATCTGACAAGTCAGGGCGACACACTGGAAGTCTGCTATTGGGATGGTGTGGAATTGCTTAATTCCGATTTGGAAAGGATCTATTTTTCGACCTGGTATGAAAACGGCTTATACCCTGATGCCCGCGATTGTGTTCTGGATGGGGATAATATCTGGGTGGCAGACCATGTTTTCGGATTGGTCCGAAACAACATGACCTATTACTATCACCGTTTTTTCAAGGCGTCGGGCCCTTATCTTGATTATGTGGAGGGTTTGGCCTCCTCAAACGGCATTGTTGCGGTTGTCCATGGCTCTCGCAAAGGTTCTACGGCTTATTCACCGACATACCGATTTCCAGCCGTCAGCTGGTTCCAAAATCAGCAATGGTCATACAACAGTAGTGATTTCCTGAATTATGACTCGAATCGTTACTCCTACGACCTCACCACGATTGCCATCAACCCCTTGGATGAGACGGAATGGAGTGTGGCGTCATGGGGAAACGGCATCTTCAAATGCAAAAACCATCAGGTTGTGGCGCATTATAATGCCGTCAACTCCCCGCTTGACTCCATTAGCGACGGCAGCACGTTTGTATCGGGCCTGCAATACGATGCGAAAGGAAATCTCTGGATGACAAACAGCTTTAGTCAGAAGATGTTAAAGATGCTGGAGCCGAACGGCACATGGCACGCCTATAACATCACCTCAGGGGTGGTGATGAATGACATTAGAGAGGTGGTGGCGGAGCAACTTTTAGTGGATTCGCACGGTTACAAATGGGTGAATTTTCCCCGCGATGGAACCTATAACCGTTACCATCTGATCGCGTTTTCCGACAACGGCACTTACGACAATTACGGCGATGACCGTCTGGCCCGCATTGATATGAATGTGGCGGCAGAGGTCAACTCTTCATCAGTATATTGCATGGCGGAGGATTTGGATGGGGAGATTTGGATTGGCACCGATAAAGGCATCAAGGTGATTTATTATCCGGAGAAAATCTTCAACGGGACTACTCATCCACGAAACATCTTGCTTGAGCAAGACGGCTATGTCTCTGTTTTACTGGAATATGAGCAAGTTACCGCTATAGCCGTGGATGGGGCGAACCGTAAATGGATTGGAACCAGCAAAGCTGGCGTATTCCTGATGAGCGAAAACGGTCAAGAGCAGCTATTACACTTTACCGCTGAAGATAATCCTTTGTTTTCCAACCAGATAGAATCCATTTGCATTGACCAGCTTTCGGGTGAGGTATTCTTCGCCACTGCCAAAGGGTTGGTGAGTTACCGAGGCACCGCAACCGCAGGTTTTGAAACCTACGAGGATGTGCTCGTATATCCGAATCCTGTCCCACACGATTACGCCGGTATGATTGCAGTCAAAGGATTGAAGACCAATTCGTTGTGCAAAATCACAGATAGTGCAGGCCGGTTGGTCTGGCAGGGCTACAGCCATGGCGGACAACTAGTGTGGGATGGAAAAGACCACTTTGGCAACCGTCCCGCCACGGGAGTCTATTATGTAATGGCTTCTGATGAAGATGGCAAGGAGAAAATAGTAGCTAAGTTTGTGTTTGTCTATTAGTTGTAAAGAAGAAGATGATTGTTTCCACCCCAGGGATAGTGATGCATGCCACCAAATACGGTGACACCTCGCTGATCGTGAAGATATTCACGCAACAGCAAGGAAACCAGTCTTTTATCGTCAAAGGGGCATTCCGGAAGAACAACCGTTTCGCCGCCTCCTATTTCACGCCGTTGGCGATGATGGACATCTCCTACGACGATCATAGTAAAGGATCGCTGAAGTATCTCAAAGACATCGCCCCGCATCAGGCTTCCAACTCTTTGTTCTTCGACCCCGCCAAAAATTCCATTTTACTGTTCTACAATGAGATACTGTATAAACTGCTGATGGATTCCGGCGAGGACAAGGTGTTGTTTGATTTTCTGCGCAAAGAAATTGATCAAGTCAACATAGCTTCCGGGAATCTTGCGGAACTGCCGTTGCGTTTCCTCTTGCGGCTCTGCCAAGTGATGGGATATTTTCCGGAGGACAACTTCTCCGCCACAAACAGCTTCTTCTCTATGCAGGAATGTCGTTTTCAGTCGTATCATGTGGAAGATGCCGGATTCATGAACAGCGAAGAGAGCGCTTACCTGCACCAATTGTTAAGTCTGGAAGAGCCTGTACCGGCGTCAAGAGCTTTACGAGTCGCCCTGCTGAAACAGTTGGTTGCCTACCTCCAGATGCACAACGAGCAAATTCACAAAATCGACTCACTGGAAATCCTCGCTTCCGTGCTGCACTGACATCATGACAGGATTTTTGTTTTTTTAAGTGTTTCAGTCTGAAAAAAAGTTATTTTTGTGGCCGAATGTCAGAAGTTAGTAGTCAAGAGTCATAGTCATAGTTAAAAATTCAACGTTATGAGAATCGGAATGACAGAAATCATCATTATCGCCCTTATCGTGTTATTGTTGTTCGGAGGGAAGAAGATCCCCGAGTTGATGAAGGGTTTGGGGAAAGGTGTGCGCTCGTTCAAGGACGGCATGAGCGGCAAGGACGATGAGAGCCCTCAAGATGATTTGAGAAAGGACGAAAAGGCTGATTAAATGTCCGAATCGGCGGAGAACAAGTCTTTTTGGGATCACTTGGAGGATTTGCGCGGCAGTCTGATCAAGATTGTAGCTGCTGTTTTGCTGTTCTCCATTTTGGCTTTTTGTTTCAAGGAATTCCTCTTCAAGATTGTATTGGCTCCGAAAGATTCCTCTTTTTTCATGTACAAACTCTTCGGTGGCGGGGATTTCTCCATCCAGCTGATGAACATAGGGCTCACCGAACAGTTTATGATTCATTTGAAGACCGCTGTCGCCTTCGGTGTACTGATGGCTTCACCTTATATCATTTACGTGTTATTCGATTTCATTCGACCGGCCTTATATGAAAAAGAGCGTCAACATTCTGTTGGAATAGTCCTTTCATCCTATCTGATGTTTCTGGTTGGTGTCGCAGTCAACTATCTTTTCATTTTCCCGCTGACGGTGCGCTTTCTGGGTACCTATCAGGTGAGCGACCAGGTGCGCAACATGCTGACGTTGCAGTCCTACATGGACACTTTGCTGATGATGAGTATCGTTTTTGGGATTATCTTCGAGATTCCTGTGGTTTCTTGGCTACTGGCACGTTTCGGTCTGCTCAAGGCCGAGTATATGACCCATTACCGGCGGCACGCCATCGTGGCCATCCTCGTCGTCGCGGCCATCATCACCCCGACCGGCGATGCGTTCACCTTGCTTATCGTCTCGTTTCCGATATGGCTGCTGTATGAATTGAGTGTGCTGATTGTCAAGCGGGTCGCTCATCCATAAGAACGACGCACCCGATTCTCAATCCTCATATTTCTCCCCTACAATACCAGCACACTACCCATCTCTTTACGCATCTGTCCTGACTTGGTGCGATATCGGATGACGTAATTATAAATCGCCTCATGGTTTGTTTTACCATTCACGCTTCCATCCCACTGGAAGTGTTTGCTGTTGGAACTGAAGACTTGTGCTCCCCATCGGTTGTAGATGTAAACGCTGAAATTATCGTCATCAATGAATCCAAGATACAACTCAGGGATGCGGAAGACACGGTTATCCAGATTCTCGCTAAGTGGGGAGATGGCGTTAGGCAGCATAATCTCCCGTTCACACGGCTCGATGGTATAGGTACGTTCCAACGAGCACGATCCTTGTGAGACGGTAACGGTATAGGTGTCTTCGTCATAAACGGTTATCGTGGAGGTTGTCTCGCCTGTACTCCACAAGAAGTTGGTAAAGTCTGTAAACTCAGATCTCACTTCCAACACGGCACTGAAACCATTACAGAAATCACTTGAGACAATGTAAGTGTTAGTGGTATCCACATAGGTGAGGTGCAGGGTATCCACTTGGGTGCAACGATTCGCGTCTTGGTGTGCGTAGGTGTAGTCACCACTCGCCACATAAGTCTCTGTCGAGCCATCCACGCGGATCCACGTATAGGGGTTGCAGGCGGTATCGGTCAAACTGATATTTACGGGTGTATTGACATTGAGGTTCAGTGTGATATTCAATCCCAAACTAATGCCATTATATACGAAGATTCCGTTGACAGCAGGGGTGTTTGTGCTCACGTTATAAGAGTCCCCGTTGAGCCAATTGAAGGGCAGATCTTCAGAGCAGACGGTCTGCATGTCATAGCCTTGTATAGCATTGGGAACAACGTGGTAGGTGTATGTCCATGTACTTCTTGTGATTTGGTAAGAATAGACAAAGGTGATGTCGCCATATACAAGGTTATCCTCTTCAAAAGAGAAGGTGTTCGTGTCATAGACATAGACAAACGTGGTATCGTTGCGATCCTCATAGGTGATTTCACCAGGAGCATGAGCTTGGTCACCATAGACGTAGAAATAGACCGTGTCGTGGTTATTATGGGAGATTGTATCGCCATATATAAGAATATATGCATCATCAATAGGGATAGAGGTCAAGTCGTTTTCTGTACCCGATAGTGTGAGTGATATGTTTTGATCACAGTTGGTGATTTCGGGCAACAAGTTAGGGCTTGGGCCATTGTCAGGAACTTCGGAAATGCTGTGGACAATGGTTTCTTGGTTTTCAGGAGGATTGAAGTCTGGAATGACTTTATAGACGAAAGTCCATGGGTGAGGATCGCTTCCGTAGATATTGTTATAGGTGTAATAATAGGTGATTGTACCCTGTCCGTCATCTTGGATATTCCACACAGGAACAGTATTATCGGCGATGACGATAAGAGCGTCACCGCATTGATAAGTATAAATCGGTGGATCAATCGGGTTGTTCAAAGTATCGGAAAGGCATGTGATCTCAACAGTGTCACTCTCTATAAATTCAGCGGAGAGGGTCCATGACATAACGATTATGGAATCTCTTTTGGAGACCTGGCACGCACCGTCGGAATATTGGAACTGGACAGTGTAGTATAATGTCGCATCGGTAAAGTTGTCTGGAATATCTATGTCGAAAGTATCCGTCAACAGCAAAGGATCAATGCTGTTTTGATGCGTCGCATTATCATTGTGGTCCGCCGTCCAAGTCACTGTATAGTCCTCTGTCGGAGCATTTTGGAAAGATGCGGGGACTGTGACACTGTCCAGCGGACAGATTTCCATCGTTGAGGTGGAGATGGTGACGGGTGGGTGGACGGTGACGGTGACGGTGGCGGTGCTGGCGGCAGTGCAGGCGCCGACCGTGGCGGTGACCGTCACGGTGTACTCGGTGGTCTCCGTCGGGTTCACCGTCACGGAGGCCTCCGTTCCGAGACCGTGGCTCCAACTGTAGGTCACCACACCGTCGTTACCGGCGGTAGATGCTGTCAAGACAGTGCCGTCGCCACCCTGGCAGATGGTGTTGTCACCGGCAATGGTAGTCGTGCCAGCAGCGGGTGACGAAAGGACGGTGACGGTGACGGTGGCGGTGCTGGCGGCAGGGCAGACAAGGACCGTGGCGGTGGCCGCCGCGCTGTACTCAGTGGTCTGAATCTGGTTCACTGTCACGTAGGCTCCTGGTCCGAGAC
>JAEEGI010011054.1_pt1 | contig 19549 bp, 6 predicted proteins | sample 8958751 | NCBI WGS metagenome assembly JAEEGI01 (sample SAMN16246545, study PRJNA631951) | gut metagenome | biome: gut microbiome; feature: rumen; material: KS-attached | host: Bos | place: Iran: Karaj | collected 2018-10 | reverse complement strand
AGAACTAATTGTTGAAATTTACTTTGGAATTTATAATTAAGTAAATTATCTAAATAACTTTGAATCTCTTCTTTAGTAAAATTAGAATAAAGTGATCTTCCATTGAATTTAGTAAAAAAACTATGATTTAAAGCTTCACTTGCACTTAATCTTTTATTAATATTTCTTTCAAGAAGAGAACTTACTAAATCTTGGACTTCTTTTGATTTTGCTAATAATTTAGGATGTTTATTATTATAAACACCAATTTTAATACTTTCAATAATATCTTCATCTGATTTACCATCAAAAGGTGCTCTTCCGACTATTAACATATATAATATTACACCAACACTCCAAGTATCACATTTTTCATTATATTTTTGTTTTAAAACTTCAGGAGCAATATAATATGAACTTCCAACAACTGCTTTTTCATTTTTATTTTTTTTGAATATTTTAGCAGTTCCAAAATCAATTATTTTAATCCAAAAATATTCTTCTTTTGTTTTAATATCTTTTTCAATATCTGATATCATAATATTTTCTAATTTTAAATCACGATGTAAAATATGATGATCATGTAAATAATATAATCCAGAAAAAACTTGATAAAATAAAACAGCCAATTGATTTTCTGTATAACTTCTTTTAATATAACTATATAATTCTCCTTTTTTACAATATTCAGTAACAATATAAAAGTCAGTTAAAGTATTATAAAATTCATATATTTTAACAATATTAGGATGATCTAATTTTTTTAATATATCAATTTCATTTTTAATTTCTAAATCATCAATTTCATTTTCTTTTACTTTTTCTATTTTTTTCATTGCTGCTGACATTCCAGTTTGATTATTTTGAACTGAATAAACTGTTCCATAACTACCATCTCCTAATCTTTTTAATACTTTATATTTTTTGGTTGGATCTCCTTTTTGTTCTTCTATTAATGTTTGACTTAAAACACATAATTTCATTTCTTCTTGAAATTTACTCTCTAATCTACTTTTTTCTACTAATGTATTTGTCTTCTTTTTTCTTCTTTGAAATTTCTCATTTTCTTTTTCATTTTTCTCTTTTTTTTGATTTGAAGATACTTCGAACATTACTTTCTTTATTTCATTGAATTTATTTTGAGAAGAATTTTCATTTTCATTTTCATTGTTATTTTGTGTTAATAAACTTAATTCTTTTATTTGACAATTACTTGCACTTCTTTTTCTTCCTTCTTCGTATTTTACTTTTAAAGTTTTTTTCTTATTCTTTTTATTATTATTAATAGTATCGTTATTATTATTGTTATCATGGTTATTATTATTAATATTATTATTGTTATCATCAGTGTTGTTAATAATAATGATATTATTATTAGTATTGTTGTGTTTGTTATTATTATTATTATTATTATCATGGTTGTTATTGTTATAAACAATTTTATTTTGATTATTTGGGATATTACTTTCCTTTTTTTTGGAAGGATTATTCATATTAAAAACAATTTTTTCTGATTTTTTATTTGGTTTTGTATCTTGATTATTATCATGATTTTTTCCTATACCATCAGTAGATTTTCCTTTTATTGAAATATCACTATGAGTAGGATTATGAGGATGATTTTGTTTATTTGTATTATTATTATTATCTATATCTAATGTAAATTTATTAGGAACTATTGCTATATCTGGTGAAGAAGAACCACATATTCCCATTACAAAAATTTATTAAAAAATAATAATTTGATTTTTGATTTAAATTTTTATAAAGTAGTTTTTAATTTTTTTATTATTTTCTATTTAGATTTATTTGATAATAATTAGAATAAATACTTTTATTTTGTTTATTTTAAATATTATTAAAATTTAATGGATGCTCCATTAAAAAAAATATTAAAAGATATTCAAAAAGAATATGATATGGATGATGAAGTAATAGACCCAATAATAAAAAAGTTAAATAAGGAATTTTATTTCAAATTAAAAGACATAAAGAATTTATCAGAAGAAACATGGACAAAATTTGACTTACCATTAAATTTATATTACATTTTAAATGAATTATATCAAGCATCATTAAATCAAAGTTCTCAAAATCAAAATATTCAAAATCAAAATCCAAATCAAAACATTCAAACTCAAAATCCAAATCAAAATTTTGTACAACAACCATTACAACAACCTATAAATCAACAACCTATAAATCAACAACCTATAAAACAACAACCAATAAATCAACAACCATATATTCCAGTTCAAAAACCAATAAAATCTTCAATATCAACTTCTGAAAATCAAGAATTTAATCCAGAAACAATTCAAATGCATTTAGCGAAAATATTCACTGATATAGATAATATAGATATTTCTAGAGATGTATTTAAATTTATTTATCAAATAATTAATAATATAAACCATAATCCTTCTGATGAAAAATATCGTAGAATTAATATAAAAAAATTATTAATGAAATATAATTATCCTTCTATTAAATTATTTTTAAATTATCTTCATTTTAAAGAAGTAGATGAATATATGTATTTAATAGGTAATTGTGATTTTTTATTTCAAATAATTCCTGAATTAAATGGTTTTATTAAAGCAAATAAATTAGCAGAAAGTAATTTCAATCGTTATCAAGCTTCAATTGCTTCAATAGGGAATAATGAAGAAAAACTAAAAGAATTTACTTCAAAACAAGCAAATTTTGAAGATTTATATCATGAAGAATTAAATAGGAGGAATAATATTATTAATAAAACTAAAATTGATAGAAATCCAAAAGCTTATGAAATTACTTCTCAATATAGTTTAAATAATATTATTGCTAAAATGAATGAAATTAATGACTTAGATATGATTTCTAATTCAGAAGATGATAAATTAATTTATAAAAATGCAATGGATTTAATTAAAGAAAATCAAAATAATAGATTTACTTTAAAATCAAGAATGCATTATGAAAATTTAATGAATACTCCAATTTATGTTAAAAGTGATATTAGATTTAAATTTCCTGATTCTAATATTTTAGAAGCTTCTTTTAGTTTAAATGAAAAAATTGGAGATCTATATAATTTTATCAAAGAATATTTAAATAATTCTAATGATAAATTTACTATTAGTACAACTCCACCTCCTAAAAAATATATTAAATTAAATGAAACTATACAATTTAATAAGTTATTTCCTCAAGTTTTAATGTACGTTAATTTTGATGATGAATATAATGGATTGAATTCTGAGAAAATTGAAAAAATTAAAATTAATATGAATTTAGATTAAATTAAACCTTATTTATTTTAAGAATTACTTTCTTTTTTTTAAAATTATATCAAAAATAATATATAAAACTCTAAACATAACTTAAAAAAAAAGAAATTCTAAAAAAAACTATATATACCAAAAAAATAAAAAAATTAGTATTTCAAACATTAAAAACTTCTTTATTTTCACTTTGTGTAAAAGCACTTCCAGTATAAAGATTATTTTTTTCATTAATTTCTTGAAATTCCATTCTAATCAATTCAATAGTTCTTTCCTTAATATCCTTATCAAAATCATCTAAATTAATTTCAAGTGGATCCCTAATTAATCCATAAATTCTAAATAATTTTCCTAATCCAACATCAATAGTAAAGCAAATCATTAAAAAACAAAAAGTACTAAAATAAAAATTAATAGAATAAGTCATCATATAAAAATTATTAAAATTAAAGAATTTCCAATATAAACTCATAATGAATAGGATAAAATAATAAGATAAAACACTTCCCAAAAATAAAAAGGCACTAATAAAACTATGAGTACAAGTAGTTTGTAAAATTTTAAAATTAACAATTAAAACAATATTACTATATGCAATCGAACCAGAAGAAGGTAAATCTTGTAAAAAACCATTTTTCATTGGAGTAATATCTCCATAGAAAGAATAAATAAAAACAAATATTGCTTGTAATATTCCATAAAAAACCCATTTCCAAAATCTAAAAGGATGAAATAATTTACCTATAATTCCTTGAGTATAATATCTATTATCTATCATTAATAAATCATATGATACTTCCTTATCATAAATTCCAAACCAAATAATAGGAAATGAAGTAAATATTATATTAAAAAATTGATATATCCAAGGATCATATAAATAATTTCCTGAAAAATAATTTAAGAAACCAAACCAAAAATGAGGTAAAACAAAAAGGAAATTTTTATAAAAATTATAACAAACAACAAAAGAATTTTTTCTATAACTTTCTCTACCATGAACAAATAATAATCTTTTTAAATATTTAAATTGACTAATAGCATAATCAGAAGCTCTCATAGCTTGTCTTCCTTCAACACCTATAATACCAATTCCTATATTTGCACTTGTTATCATATTTACATCATTAGCTCCATCACCTATTGATAATGTTGTTGTATTTGGTTGACGATTTCTTATTAATTTCACCATTTCTGATTTCTGTTTTGGAGTCACTCTACAACATAATACTGAATTACATCTTATTGATATTGAATAAAATAAATCTAATAAATGTTTATCTGAAGTTATCTTATTTAATTCATTTTGACTTATTATTAAAGCATATTTTTTCCTATCTGGAATTTCTATATTATCCATTTCATATTTAGTATTATTTTTTATTATAGTATTTTCATAAAATATTTTTGAAAATTCTTTAAGTTTTAATGTTATATTTTCTAATTTTGATTTTTCTGGAAATTCTAAGATAATAAAATCATGTGTAATTAATTTACAACTATATGCAATTGATTTTGCAGTATCCATATTATCTCCTGTTAAAACCCAAATTTTTATTCCAGCTCCTATAAAAGAAAATAAAACTTCAGAAACATTATCTTGCAATTTATCTTCTATTGCTGTTGCTCCTAATAATATATAATTCCTTTCAATAAATGAATAAGCTTTTTTTAATAATTTATTTCTTTGACTTGGATTATTTAAAGCATTTTGATATTCTCTTTCAAATATTAAATATTCTTCATTTGATATTTCTCTATATGCAATCATTAATGTTCTTAAACCTTTTTTAGCAAATTTAATTAAATGATTATTTGTTTTTTCTATTAAAGATTCATTTTCTGTTATTAATTCACTAATAACACTATCAGCTCCTTTTGAAAACAATCTAATTTTTTTATCAGGACATTCAACAATAACACTCATTTTTTTTCTTTCACTTGTATATTCTAATATATTTAATATTTTATATTGAGTTTCATTCCCATTTTTATCTTTTAAATATAAATTATTAAAAATGTCTCTTCCACTAAATATATATCCAAAATATCTTGCACAATTTACCATTGCTGTTTCATCAGGTGATGATGATTTATATATTATTTTTGGTAAAGAATGTTGATCTGTTATTACACTGTGACAAATTGATAATGTTAAAAAAAATAAATTTATTGTTGAAAAATTTGATGATTCCTTACTTTTAAAATCTCTTTCAAATTCTAAACTTTTAAAATTAAAATTTGTTACTACACCATAATTATCTTTTAATTCTAATTTTTTTTCATTATTATTATTATAATTATATTCATTTAAATTATCATTATTATTATTATAATAATTTTCATTTAAACTATCATTATTAATTTCTAAGTATTTATCTTCATCATCCAAACCATAAATTTTACCTCCAATTGACATTCCTTTAAATTCCATATAATTTTTAGTTAACGTTCCAGTTTTATCACTAAAAATAAATTTAACTTGTCCTAATTCTTCATTTAAAGTAGAAGTTTGAATAACAGGACAAGTTTTAGTTTCTTTATCATACATATAAATATCCCAAGAAATAAACATTCCTTGAATATATTTAATCATTTCTAAAGTAACAAGAAGTGAAATTGGAACAATATTATTTAATAAAACAATCCATGTTCCACATCTTGTTATTAAATTTGAAAAAGAAAAACTTTGTTCATTATATTTTTCTTTTTCTCCAAATAAATATGATAAGTTTATATTTCTTAATTGAATAATACCAATTATTGAACTTATTAAACTAATAAAAACTTGAATAATAAAAACAACTAAAATTTGATGATTCATTATTTTTTCAACTTTAGAAACTTTATCTTTTAAAACAGGAGAATTTTTCATTATTTTAGTTTCATGACCAATGTAAATAACAAAAGCATAAATAAATTTAGTTTGTTTTAAGGAACAACCTCTTAAAAGAAAATTTTCATAATCTAAAAAAGTAGGATTTTCATTTAATAAATTAAATATAAATTTCCCATTAAATTCATAAATAAATTCATTAGGTTTTTCACATTGAATAATACAACCATCAAATCTTTTTAATCTATCTTCATCAGTTAATTTATTATTATTATTTCCTTCTTTATTAAATTCAGTTATTATTTTTACATTTCCTTTTTTAAATTTTAAATTTGTTTCTCCATCAATACTCTTAGTTTCTATATAACAAATTCCATTATTTTCACTTGTAGAAATAATTAAACAATCACAAGGAAAAAATTCATTATCATGTATTTTAATAATATCTCCTAATTTAATATCTTTCCATTGTTTTTTATCAAAGCATTTATTTAAAGGATTATATATATAAGTTAATTTAGAATTTTCTTCATCATCACTTTTTTTTCTTTTCCAATCTTCATAAAAGTCTTTTATTCCATTTATTAAAACTACTACACTTAAAGGAAGTAAAATTACTGGTTTTCCATCAGCATTGGATATTTCTTTTATCATTTGTAATAAAGCTATTATTAAAAAATATACGTTTGCCATTTTTGAAAATTGCTCTAATAATATTTTTGGTATGGCATTTAATTTTGTATATTTTGATGTTGATATTCTATTTGTTTCTATATTATTTTCGTTTTGATTTAGTTTATATTTTGTAAAATTTATTTCTATATTATATTCAAATTTTGAAAATATTTTAGAAGAATTATGAGAATCTGAATTAGATGTTAAATTTAATAATGATTCTTTTAATATATTATTATTATTTGAATTGAATATATCTTTTATACTCATTCAAATTCAATTTTTTTAATTTTTTATTTAATAAAAATAAATTTAAATTTGTTTTTTTTTTTTGTTAGAAAATAATAATATTATTATAAATATTTGTCAAAAAAATCAGGAATAAATAATTTAGTTTGTGGAAATTATATTTATTATAAATAAAATATTCTCTTTGAGGTGAATAAAAATAATTATTATTAAGATTTATCAAGATTTTAAATAATATTTTTTTATATTTTATTTTGCTAATAATGGAAAAAATTTTCAAGGAACAAATAAATTTTATAAAAAATAAAATAATAATAAAAAGGGAAAAACAATTTTCCCTTTTACTTAATCCTTATTTACTAATTATTAGAAAAAGTTGAAAACATTTCTCAACAACAATTACAAATAATTCAAAATAACAAAAAGTATTCTTATTAATAATTTAGTAAAAGAAATAAAATTAATATAAACGAAAAAGAAAAAAAAGGATAATAAAGTAACATTTTTTAAAGCAAATTTAATAAATTAATAAAAGAATATCATACAATAATGTATGATAATTTGAAAAAAATGCAAAAATTATCAAAAAGAAAAAGTTCTTTAATATCTAAAGTAAATATTATAATTAATATTTTAATAATTAATCTTACAAAAAAATTAAAAAATCCCTAATAAAATAACAGAAACCAAAAATAAAAGTAGTAAAAATAACAGAAGGAGATTCCTTGTAGTTAAAACAAGTATAATGATCAATTAATGTAATTAACTTTTGAACAGTCACGTGATTTATTTAAAATAATATTTAATATATGTTTTTCTTTAAAATTTATTTTGAATTATATTCTTCATATTGTTTTTGTATTTCTAAATAAGGAATTTATTTATTACAACCATTGTCAGATATAAATTGTAATATTGACTTAATATTATTTACAAATCTCTTAACTTAATATTCTGGTTTTTACATTTAAATAGACATATTTTTGATTTTTTTATTAGATTTTAAAATATATTATTTATAAAAACAATATTTACATTAAATTGGTTCATATAATATAAATACTTTAAATTTCAAATCATTTTAACAAATATTTTGGGTTTTTTTATTGAGTTTTTTAAAAATATATTAATCATTATTATTAATTATTTTATTTTATATTATAATAATGTTTTTAATTTTTAAATAAAATTATTGGTATTATTCAATATTTCTTGTAAAAACTATTTTTGTTATCCTTTCAGATTCTTAAAATTTCTTTAATTTTATTTTACTTTTTTTCTTTTTATAATAATTTTTGAAAATCTAAAAAATTTAGTTAAGACTTTAATTATATTTAATTATTTTTTTAAATAGGAAATAATTTCTCTATTTATATTATTAAAAATAATTACCTAAATACTCTAAAAAATAAACAAAAAAAAATAATTTAACAATGTGAATTTCTTCTAAATAAACTTCCATTTAAAACCGAATGATTTTTAAATTTAATATTCAATTTCATTTTTTCAGCTTTTAATAAATCTTCTCTAATTTTTAATTTAATATTCTTTAAATCACATTTTTGTTTTTCTTTCCAACTTTCATATTTATGATTTTTTATATTATAATCCCAATATTTTTCATAAATCTTTTTAAACATTTCATTTTGATGTAATTTCCTAATTTCATATCTTCCATTTCTTTTAATTTCAATTTTTTTATCAATTATATCACTAATATCATTTTTAAAAGAATTACTTAAAACAGGAAAAAAATGCCAATCTTTTAAAATCTCTTTTAATTTAACTTTAGTATTTAAATTCTTTTCTTCTATATCTAATATTATTTGATCTATACTTTTTCTTTTCTTTTCGAAAATTTCAGTTAATTTACTTTTATCTAAACTTTTATTTGAATTAAAATAATTTTGACTATTATAATTTTTAGTTAAATCAATTGAATTAAAATCAATTTTATTTAATGATTCAATATTATTATTTTTATTATTGTTTTCAGTGTAATATTCTCCATAATATAATCTTATATTTCTTGTTTTATGATTTTTTAATTTTCTTTTTTCATTTAAAGATGAATTGTTTTCAAAAGTTTTAAAAGGGTTTATTATTATTTTTTCATTTGAATTTTCTTTTTGATTTGTAATTAATATATTAGAAGTATTATTTGTGTTATATGTGTTATTTATTGTATTTGTTTTCTCTGTTGTTGTGTTTAAATTTGTTTTAAAAGATAAATTTGTTTGATTTGTACTTTTATTACTCATTCTATCATTACTAAATGATATTAATTTTTTTGGTTTTTTTATTTTTAAAGAATAAGTTTTTTTATCAATGAATTCTATTTTCTTTATTTCATTTTTTGAATTAATATTTTTTTGAATATTTTTTCTGTTTATTTTTTGGTGGTTCTTTTTTTTGAAGTTATCTTCAAATGTAATTAAATCTTCTAAATTTTGAATTTTAGTTTTGTCAAATAATTCTTCTATCCTTTTTTTTCTGTATTTTAAAGCTGAGTTTAATGAACGAATTCTTGGCTTTGATTTTATATGAATTTGTGGTTCTTTTATTTTTTTAAATAGTGAATGATTAGTAAATTTGCTTATTTTCAGTCTAAATGTTTTTTCATTTTCTTCATTTTTCATGAAAAAATTTAAATATTAATTTAAATTTTAAATTTTTTCAAAAAGAAATTAAATATCATATTATTATTTATCAATTAATTTTTACAGAGACTTTTATTTAAAAATAAAATAAAAAATATAATTTTTATGAAGAATTAGTTAAAAAAAAGTGACTGAAAATTTAACTTACTATTTAGAATAAAAGAATTTTTTCATTGTTTAAACAATATCTCTATCGTTATATATTGATAATTTTTCTCTTAAAAGTTTATATAATTTCAAATAATTCGTTAAAAATAAATCTAATATAATATTTTATTTTTAAATCTGAATGTAAAAAAAATGAAATGTAGAGAACGAAGAAAATTTATTTATCATTTATTAAAAAAAAAGATGAATCCTATGAATGAATTTATATTATATATTTTTATTCTTTTTATATAGATTTTGTTTATTAAAATTATTTTTCAAATATTTTTTAAAATTATAAATATATATCTAATTATTTGAAAAAAAATTTCATAAATTAAAATTTAAATTGTATAAAATCATTTATTAAATTTAACATTCTAAAAAAAAATTATAATTACAAATAATCTACACTTAAAAACCCTATAAAAATTTTACTTTTACTCCTTTCCTTAATTCTTTTTATTTTCCTCATTATTATTCTTATTATCATTATTATTTGAATTTGAAAAATTATTTTTCTTAAAACGATAACTTTCAATTTCACTTTTATTATTACTTTCATTTTCAAAAGTATTTTTAGTATCTTTTTTTTCTAAATAATTTAAATTCTCTTGACTCTTACTTTTATATGACTTAGATTTATTTAAATTAAATTTTTTTTTATAAATTCCAAATTCTGAGAAAATTTCATAACTTCCAGGACCAGGATTTTGATTAATTTGATAAAAATCTCCATGTCTACTTAACATACTTTTCCCAGGATAACTTTTATATTTACTATTATATATTTTCCCACTTGAACTAAATAAATTATCAATTCTATAAGAATTAGGAGCAGGAACATCATTATTATAATTTTGTATTCTAATACTTTTACTAAGAGACCATCCACTCATTACACTATTTTTAATTTTACTTAAAGGATATTTCCCACTTAAATTTAATTTAAGTAAATTTTTATAAGTTCCAGGACCAGGGAAATTTTCCTTAGAAATAATATTATGTATTTTATTTCCTAATGAAAATTTAGGAGAATTAAATCCAATTGGTTTAATAATATCATAATTTGCTGGACCGGGGGATTTTTCGATTACTCTTGAAGTTAAAACAGAACCAAAACTATAATTCGGAGAGCCATTATTATATTCAAATAATCTTTGAATGTTATAAAAAGGAAGATTTAAATTTTTACCTTTTGTAAAATCACTTTTTTTACCATATCCCATTGATGTACTTCTTTGGCTTTTTAATGGAGGTAAATTATAAAAATGATACAAATTTGAAGAATGTTTTAATGGGAAACGTTGGGCTTTTGAAAATGAGTACATTTGCTTTGAGGGAGATTTGTTTTGGATATTATTTGAAATTTGTTCTCCTGTTATGTCACAGTCTTCTAACATTTATTTAGTTTTTTATTTTATTTAATTTTTTTGATTTTTTTTATTTTATTTTTTCGTTTAAAAAAAACAAAAAATTTATTTTATTTAAATATACTCTTTTACCTAAATTTTTCTAATAAAAAAAGAGAAATTTTATATTATTATATTTTTTTTAATTATATTGTTTTATTTATTTTATATCTACATAATTTATTGAAATAAAATAAATCATATTTAAATTATATATGTCAATATATATTCCCAATGCAAAAATATATTCAAAATTCATATATAAGTATAAAATAAAATAACTAAATTATTGAAACAGAGTCGGTAACAAGTTGAACATTAGCAACAGATTTAATTATTTGGAAATAAATTTTAAACCAAATAAAAAGAATCATAAGTAAATCAATAAAAATATTTATCACAAAAACAGTTAAACAAAAAGAATAATATTTCTTAGATATTTTTTTATTTAATCCAGTAATAATATTTTGAAAAATATATTCAAAATAAAAATTTGTAAACATAGTCATAATAATATCATTTTCAATAAATTTATCAACTAATAAAATTAATCTCACTTCAATGCTTTTATCACTTGTTAAAAAAAGAGAATAAATTTGTCTGGTATAAACAATAATATAAGTTATAATATTATTAACATTACTTTGTAAAATAGGAATATTATCACAAATTTCAATTAATTGACTACTTAAATTACTATTAATTTTAGTTAAATAAGAATTTAAAGTGCTTGTATAATTAGAATATAAAGAAGAACAAATAGAATTTCCTTGTAATAAATAATCAATTTCTCCTAAACTATAAAAATTTTTTTCATTATTTTCAATATTAGATAATTCATTTGAAATTTGAGAATAAAGTGATAAAAATCCTAAAACACAATTTTTACAAAAAGGATTATAATCTCCATTAAATAAAGTATAAGGACTTGGTTTATTAAAAATAATAGATAATTTTACAGAAGAATAAAAATTAAATAAAGAATAAAATCTTTCCATTACATTACTAGTAAAGCTTATTGAAATTTCAACTTTATGAAAATTAGTTTGAGATATAATAATAACAACAATTCCAACAATTAAATAAAAAACAGCCATAAATACAATGAATAATATAAAATTTTTAACCATTTCAAAATCAAAATTTAATCTTTTTAATAAATCTTGACTTGCTTTTGCTTTTCTTGCTTCTTTACTTAATTTTTTTAATTGTTGTTTTGCTCTTAAAGTTGAACTTCTATATAATCCTTTAACAGCTCCTGAAAATTGTAAATATTCACTTGAGTTTGGTAATGAATTTGAAGTTAAATTTGATTGAGAATCATCAAAATTATTATTATTATTATTATTTTTATTTTGAGAATTTATATTATTATTATTATTTAATTGCTTTTGTAAACTCTCTTTTTGTTCTCTTCTTTTCTTTTTTAATTTATCTTCTAAATTTGCTTGTTCTATTTCTTCTCTCATTTTACGGATTTTTGTATATATTTTACTTGGGCTTTGTTCACTTTTTATTAATTCTTTTACATATTGAAATTTTTCTTGTAACTTTGTTATATTATCTTCACTTAAACCATATAAATTTTGAAATTCGGTTTTTAATATTTTTCTATATATTATTATTGATGATAAACATATTGAAACAAATAATATGTTAAATATTAAAAATGTTATTAATAATACTTTATTTGTATTATGTAAACTTTTAAAGTGTTTATCACTTGTTTTATTTAGGAATTGTGCTATGTCTTGGAAGTTAATTACATATGAATTGAAATAATTAAATAAATGATGATATATATTAATTAAATCTGTGAAATATATTTTATCATCTTTTGTTAAACTTGATGAATCAACTCTTGATAAAGTCATTAAATTTGGGTAAGTTAAAGAATTACTATCATTATATGTATATTCCAAATATTTAGGTTCTAAAAATAATTTAGTTGTTTGTTCATTTGCAATTTGATTAATTGTTAAAGTAAATAAATCAATTATATTTTTCAATTTTTCCTTTTTTATATTATAAGAACCTGAAGGATCTAAATGAACAAAATAAGAATAATAATTTATATTTTTCGAATATTTATCATTTGAAAAATAATCATATGCATAATTATTAAATTGAATAATATCATTTAAAGTTAAACTAGAATCATATTCAATAAAGTTTTTAATTAAAGAATCATATTTAATAGAATCTTCAGACATCTTTAATGTATTAATTAAATAATCATAATATTTAGTATCAGAAGAATCAGTTTCATATTTAAAAAAGCAAAAAAAAATCATAGTACTTTTAAATACTTTAGAAACCATATTATGATATAAATCCACAGTATCTAATAATTTATAAGAATTTTTAGAATAAGTTTGTAAATAAATAATACAACATAATCCAAATAAAACTAAACCAATATTAAAAAAAAATATAATATAAATAAAAGCTTCAAATTTATTAGCAGAACTTTTATTTCCCACAGTTTTCATTAATAAATAACCAAAAACATCAGAATTAGAAGAATTAGCTTGTGAAGAACCATAAGAATGAACATTAGTTTTAGTATTCATAGTCATACTCATTGAATGTTGACTTTCATAAAAAGTATTATAATAATTTACATAATTTTGATATGTATTAATATCATCATCTTTTTTATCTTCTTTCTTTATTTTTTTTTCTTCTTCTTCTTCTTCTTTCTTATCTTCTTTTTCTTGTTTTAAAGGCTCTTTTTCTTCACTCGAATTACTATAATCTGTTGTTAAATGTTTAACTGTCATTGTATGTGATTTTACTTTTTCTTCATTTGATATATTAGAATTTTCATTTTCTTTTTGATGCTTTTTTTTATCTTCTGGATTTGATATTTTTATATTGTATATATAATATTTTGTGTCATTTATCACTTCTTTTGAAAATAAATGTAAAAAAACAACACTTTTATCTTTTTTAAATTGTCCGTTTACTTCATTTTTAATAAAAGAATTTAAAAAACTTGGAGCAGCTGTATTTTTAGCTTTATCAGAATTTAAATTATTATTATTTTCTAAAAGAAATAAATTTTTAGTAGCTTCTAAAACACCTTCATTAGCAATAGAAACTATTTTAACATCTTCTAATTTTTGCTTTTTATCTAAATTAAACATTGTAAACATATTTATTCTTCCTTTACTAGCAGCAACAATTTCAGCATTAATTCCTACTTTTTCATATAAAACATCAGATCCATTAATAAAATTACCATATTCATCTATTATTATTAATTGCCTTTTATGAAAATGACAATACATATATAATAAATAATTGTCTTCTAAATGAGGTATTATATCTATTATAAATTTTACATATCTTGCATTTGTTTCTTTATCACATATTACTGTTTTAAATTCTAATTTTGTGTCTGACATATTTGATAATATTATTTCATTTTCTAATTTTTTTATTCTTGATTTAGCCAAAATTTTAGGAAATATTTTTTCTAATGATTGATCTAGTAATTCACTTATTTTATAATTTGTCATATCAATGAATTTTTTAGGAATTTTTTTGATTCTCCATGATTTATTATTAAAATCATATTTTAATAAAAAAGAAATATTTTCTGCAAATTCTCTATCTACATATTCTAAAAAATCAATAAAATTATAATCTAAACTTTCTATTAATTCATTATCTAAAGGACGAGGAAATAATAATTTAACTATACATATTATTTGAAGAAAATTTGGAGTATCAAAATATGTTCTTTTATTCTTTTTTAAGAAATGTAAATCTGACAATAAAGTATTATACATTTGTCCCAGAGAATTTGTTTTATTTGTTACTAATTCTACTTTTTCTGTTCTTGTTTTTATAAAGCCTAATATTTCTTCAAAGTTTTTTATACACATTAATAAATCATCATTTACTTCTCCATATTTTATTTTTAATAAACCTTTTAAATCTGTATTTAATTCATCTAAATTTTTCTGATATATATATGATATTTTCAAAGTTGTTTCAAAACCTAAATTTTTATTTTTTAAATTTTTTAATATTGTATAAGCCAACCGATGAATTTTTTCTTCATCAATTATTTTCAAATACATTAATTTAATTATTAAAGTTAATCCTTCGTCTTTTTCTTTATATTCTTTTTCATTTAAAAGAAATTGTTGATATAAAATTAAACATAAAGTTTTTAAGTCTGGATTATATATATCTTCACAACAAATTATACATTCTTCCATATTACATTTCATTTTATGTCCTATAATAACACTATCAATAAAATCTTCTCTTTCTTTTTTTTTCTCCCTAAAACTAATTAAATTATCAGTGGGAAAAGTTCTTGTTATATAATAAATAAATTTCATACTTTCATCTAAAAAATCATCTTTATCTCTAAAAGTAAATTCTTCTCCTTCTGAAAAAAGGAAAATTAAAACTCCAATTAAAACAATTATTAAAGTTAATTCTAAAGTCATTGTTATTCCAGAATAAGTTTGTAAATAATTAACATATTGATTCATTAATTTTAAAGTAATATATATACAACAAAATATTGAAATTAATGCTTTTGAATTTTTTAAATAAACATGATTAACTATTTTTTCTCTTGAACTGAAAGCATTCAATCCTCTTAAAAAAATAAATAAACCAACAATTAAATTAATAACCTTAAAATCATTAATTCCCATTAATTTATCATAAGTAATTTTAAATCCAATAAAAACTTTAATAATAATTAAATTAACTTCTAAAGAAGATTGAAAAGAATCATAAGGTAAAGATTCTGTACAAAAAGTATTATTAATATAACTATTATAAATATACCCAACTAAAACAAAATAAATTAAAAATAATAATGAAGAAACCATATATGCAGCTTCTTTAGTTTGATATTCACTTTTAATATATTTACCTTTATATAAATAAACTATTGGTCTATTTACTAAAACTACTGAAATAAAAATAAAAAGAGGTCTTATTATAAAATTTATAGAATTTGTTATTATTATTGATGCTATTTTTATTCCTAAATTAGGATGACCTCTTGTATTTAAAAAAAATAAAATAAAAATTAACAATGTCATCAATAATATAATTCCTATTGCTATAAATATTAAATTTGAATTATATATACAATATGAATTATCTAAAGTATATAATATTTTCCCACGAAATTTTATATTATAATAATGGGAATTTTTACTAAATCTTTGATACATTCTTAATTCTTCTTCTTCCTCAACTTCTGTTTCTATTGATTTTTCTTCATTTTCTTCTAAATTTCTTGTTTGTGAAAAATTGTTGAGAGATATTATATTTGAAGAATTATTATTTATAAATGTAAAATTTGTAATATTATTATATTTTAAATTTCTTATTCTTGAATTTTCTTCTTCAATTTCATTTTCATTTTCTTCTTCTTGTTCTTCATTATTATCTCTTGTTCCATTATAATTAAATATTATATCACATTGATTTGGGAATTGTTCATTTAAAATATCTAAATACAAATGAGGACTCAAAAAATATAATGGTGATAAAAGTTCCGATAAAATCATATCTCTACTAAACATTAAATCTACTGAATAAATACATGTACTATTTTCTATTATTGTTAAAATTATATTATATAATGCAAATGGGATTATATATTTCATAAAGTTTGAATAAGCTAAAACTAATCTTTTATCAAATTGTAAATCCATTAATTATTTTATTTGAATTATTTATTTTTTTTTAATGTATTGTATTTCTCTTTTTGAATTATAATAAATAATTAAATTTAAAACTGAATTTAAAGAAAATTATAAATATATATTCATAAAGTAAAATTTAAAAAGGATAAAATGTTTTATTTAATTATATAATTTTGTTAAAATATCATAATTTTTTTCTATGATATAAAAAATGTTGAAATTAAAACATTTATATAATTAATAACCTTAATTTATAAAAATAAATAAATTATAACAAGAGAATTTTCCAATAATTAATATTCTACATTCAAATTTTTTTATTAATTTCTTCTAAAAAATATAAATATCAAAAAATAAATATATAACAAATAAAAAAACCTAAAAAAAAAAAAATTAAAAAATTGCAAAATGAGCAAAAATGTAAGTTAAAAAAATATAACAAACCCTATATAGTATATAATATATTCAATAAGTAAGAAATTAAACCATCAAAATTACTTATCCAAAACGCCACTGACTGATTTTTCTAAATTAAAATCATTTTCCTTTTCAATAAACAACACATATGCATTATATGAAAATCAATTGATAGCATGGATACCAAAGACTCAAAATTTATACGATGATAATTTAGAATATTTATCATCAATTCCAATTTCTTTTTCAAATTTTGGTTTAAAAAAAATAAAAAGTATTGCTTGTAATTCAGATGTTTGTCATGCAATAACGGAAGGAGGATCTATTTTTTCTTGGGGAAATGATATTGATCAAAAAGGACTTCTTGCTTTAGGAGATAATATATTTCAAGTTAAAATTCCTACTTTTAATAAATATTTATCTTCTTTAAAAATTGTATCTATTTCTCTTAGTGAAACTCATGGTGCTGCCATTGATTATAATAAAAATTTATTTACTTGGGGAGATGATTTTTTCGGACAATGTGGTTATAATAATAATTATAATAATAAGAATAGTAATAATAATAATAATTGTAATAATTGTGATTATAATGACGATAATAATAATTTTGTTTGTTATTTTCCTAAAAGAGTTGTTTTAAATTCTAATTTTCATGTTAATAAAGTTCAATGTGGAAAATATTATACAGCAGGAATCAATACTGAAGGAATTGCTTTTAAATTTGGGTTAATTAATTATAAAAATCAATTTAATGTTGAGAATTTTAAAGGGAAAAAATCTAATATTGTATTCTTTAATTACAAAAATAATAATAATGATAATTTTATCAGTCATTTTTCTGATGTTAATTTAAATAAAGTTGTTGATATTTTTTGTGGAGAAGAATTATTAAGTTTTGTTAATTTAAAAGGAGAATTATTTATTTATTCTGAAATACAAGGATTATTTAAAATTCAATTAAATAACGAAAAAGATAACACTCAATTAAGTTTGATCAATGAACAAAAGCAAAATTATACAATTGAAACAGTTAAATTTATAGATAGAACCTTTTATGCTATTTCAAAAAGTAATTCAATAATATTTGAATTTATTAATTATACTTATAATAATAAAGATTTTAATGTATATGATTATGTTCAAAATGAATATGATATTAATCAAAATGTAAAATTATCAATGATAAAACAACCTTATTATGTTAAAGTAATTTTTTTCCAATTAAAATGTACTGATGATATTATTAAATCTTTTGAAGAATATGAAGATAAATTATTTAATAAAAGGAAATATAAAACAAATAAGAATTCTAATTATAAAAATGATTATTCAATGAATAATAATACTTTTGGTAATTTTTCAAGTACTTATGAAAGTTTAAAAACTTTTCATAATACTAATAATAATATTAGTGGAATTAGCAAAATATCAAGAATTTCAAATATGTTAGGTAATCTTTTAGAAAGAAAAATAGAACATTTTGTTAATAAAACTAGAATTAGTTACAATTCTGAAGGAAATGCTTTTTTAACAGGTAAAAAACGAATTGAATTAATTAAAATTGAATTTGATAATTTAGAAGGTGTTAATTTTTTAGAAAATGAACCTATTAGTGAAATATTTAATAGTCTTAGTAATACTTTTAATATGTCTAGTAATATTTTAAATATTCCTTTTAATGAAAATTATATTAATGATAGAAGTAGAAGAAAAAATATTTTTGAAGAAGAAAGAAATAAAAGCAATTCAAATTCTAAATTTAATACTCCTAATAATAATAATTTTAGATATAATATTTATGAAAGTAATAATAATAGTTATTATAATACAGAAAAAAAAGAAAATTACCATAGTAATAATAATAAAAGTAATATTTTCAATAATCAAAAATTTAAAGAATTTTCTTCTGATAATTTAATTAATAGAAATAATAATAACTTAGAAAATTTAGATAATGAAGATGAACAAATTGAAAAATTAAAACAAAAAATGAATAAATTAAGAAAAAATGTAGTTGATGATTTTGAAAAAAGAGTAACTGACTCTAATAAAAATTCAGAAAAATTAAAAAAGAATTTAAATAGTATTGAAATAAATGATGATAAAAATGACAATTATAATAAAAAATGTAATGCATTATTAGATAAATTTAAAAATGAAATTGAAAAACAAAAAGAAGAAAATAAAAAAAATAAAATATTAAGAGAAGAAATAG
>JAEEGI010011052.1_pt1 | contig 19553 bp, 17 predicted proteins | sample 8958751 | NCBI WGS metagenome assembly JAEEGI01 (sample SAMN16246545, study PRJNA631951) | gut metagenome | biome: gut microbiome; feature: rumen; material: KS-attached | host: Bos | place: Iran: Karaj | collected 2018-10 | reverse complement strand
GTCTCATCCGTGGACTTAATCCATGGCCATCTGCATTTACATTTGTAAATGGTAAACAGCTTAAGCTATGGAAAGCTACAGTTGTTGATAAATCAGGTGAAGCAGGAACAGTTATTGATGTAAATAAAAACGTATTTACGATAGCATGTGGTGATAAAGCACTTGAGATTAACGAACTTCAGTTAGAAGGCAAGAAGCGTATGGCTACAGGCGATTTCCTAAGAGGATATCAGCTTGAAGCAGGTACTGTTTTCTCATCTAACAGATAGAAAATAATTGTGAGGTAATAAATGGCAGGGATTAATATCAGAGAAATATCAGCTGATACCTTGATTGAGATTTTGGAGCATGGCCAGTTTTCTCATATTTATTTAAAGGCAGTTTTAGATAAATATGGATATTTAGAAAAAAGTGAAAGAGCTTTTATTACTCGTCTTGTTAATGGAACGGTGGAGCGAGAGATTGAGCTTGATTACATTATTAACAGCTACTCCAAAACAAAGGTCAAAAAGATGAAACCACTTATTCGTACAATCATGCGAATGGGTGCTTTTGAAATATATTATATGGATGCAGTACCAGATTCTGCTACCTGTAATGAATATGTAAAGCTTGCTAAGAAGCGTGGCTTTGCTGGATTATCTGGGTTTGTTAATGGAGTTTTACGAAACATAGCCAGAGATAAAGGAAATCTCAACATTACAGATTTAAGTGTTAAGTATTCTATGCCTCAGTGGATTGTAGATAAGTGGAATACTGATTATGGTATAGATAAGACTAAAGAGATTCTGAAGGGATTTTTCGAGCCCGAGGAGCTTTGCATTAGAGTTAATCTAAGCAAGATTACAAGAGAAGAGCTTATGAATAAGCTTGAAGCGCAAGATATATCAGTTCGTATATGCGATAGCATTCCTAGTGCACTTTATATAGCAGGTTTTAATGTGCTTTCATCAATTCCAGAATTTAACGAAGGCTTATTCTACATTCAAGATTATTCTTCTCAGCTTGTACCATACAAAGCAGGAATAAAGGAAGCAGATGCGGTTTTAGACCTGTGCGCTGCACCAGGAGGAAAGGCGCTGCATGCAGCTGAGCTTGCTTCAAAAGGCACAGTACTTGCAAGAGACCTTACTGATCTTAAGGTTGTGCTCATCAATGAAAACATTCAAAGAACTGGGGCTACAAATATAACAGCCCAGAAGTTTGACGCAACAGAATTTGATGAGACTTGCGAAAACAATTATGATGTTGTAATTGCTGATTTGCCATGCTCAGGTCTTGGCATAATCAGAAAAAAGCCTGACATTAAATACAACCAGACAAAAGAATCTTTAGATGAACTGGTTATGCTTCAGGCTAAGATACTAAAAAACGCTGCAAGGTATGTTAAGACAGGTGGAACACTTTGCTACAGTACCTGCACAATAAACAAAGATGAAAACGAAAATCAGGTAGAAAACTTCTTAAGTTCACATAAGGAGTTTACAATTGAGACTATGGAACAGTTGTTACCTGATAAAGAACATGATGGATTTTTTATATGTGTAATGAAAAAGAACTAGTAGACATTAGGTCGCTTAATTTAATAGAACTAACAGATTATATTACAAAGGATTTAGGTGAGCCTAAATTCAGATCAAAGCAGCTTTATGAGTGGATGCATAAGCATTTGGCCCTCAACTATGATGAGATGAAAAACATTCCTAATTCTCTCAAGGACAAGCTTAAGGCTAATTGTAATTACAGACCACTTAAGCAAATTGATTTGCAGGTTTCCAAAATCGACGGTACCAGAAAATATCTCTTTGAGCTGTTTGATGGGGAAATGGTAGAAAGCGTTTGGATGAGCTATAAGCATGGTAATTCTGTTTGCATCAGCTCACAGGTTGGCTGCAAAATGGGATGCCGATTCTGCGCATCAACCCTTGACGGCTGGGTTAGAAATCTTACTCCAGCAGAAATGCTTGGACAGATTTATGCTATCCAAAGAGATACAGGCGAGCGCGTATCTAATGTTGTAGTTATGGGCACTGGGGAGCCAATGGATAACTATGATAATATCGTAAAATTTGTTAGACTATTATCTGATGAGAATGGACTAAACATTTCTCAGCGTAACATTACGGTTAGTACATGTGGAATCGTACCAAAGATTAAGCAGCTTGCAGATGAGGATTTAACAATCACTCTTGCCATTTCTCTTCACGCTCCTAATCAGGAGAAGAGAAAGGAGCTGATGCCAGTTGCAAACAAATACGAGATACATGAGCTGATAGAAGCCTGCGAATATTACTTCAACAAAACAGGTAGAAGAATTACCTTTGAGTATTCGCTTGTTTCAGGTGTTAATGATAGAGATGTGGATGCAGAGGAATTAGGCAAGCTGATAGGACATTTGAACTGTCATGTTAACCTTATTCCGGTTAATCCAATCAAGGAAAGGGATTTTGAGTCACCTTCTATGGACAGGGCTTATTCATTCCAAAAAAAGATTGAAAAATATGTGAATAATGCTACTATTAGAAGGGAAATGGGTCGCGATATTGACGGGGCCTGTGGACAACTGAGAAAGCGACATGCAGACATGGACGCTTCGAAAGGGACTATTTAATGATAAGCTATGAAAGGACAGATGTCGGAATTAAGAGGCACGTCAATCAGGACTGCATCTTTGCTTCTGACAAACAGGTTGGTAAATTGCCAAATCTTTACATAGTCGCAGATGGTATGGGCGGTGAACTGGCAGGAGATTATGCTTCCGCTAAATGCGTCGAGATTATTGTAGACGAAATTAAAAATTCTACAGAGTTGGAGACAGTTAGAATTTTTGAAAAGGCAATTCAACTTGCAAACAATAAAATCTATACCGAATCGCAGTCGGACCCCTCAAAAGCAGGAATGGGTACCACTCTTGTTTTAGCAACTGTGTTTGATGGTCATTTATATGTAGCTAATGTTGGAGACAGCAGATTATATGTAGCTACAAAGGACAGATTAAAGCAAATTACAAAGGACCATTCAGTAGTTGCAGAATTAGTTCGCACAGGCGAATTAGATGCAATTGATGCTAAATACGATAAGCGTAAGAATATGATTACAAGGGCCATTGGAGCTGAAAGCTCTATAGTTGCCGATTATTTTGATGTGGCTATAAGTGGCGGTGAACACATTCTTATTTGTTCGGATGGATTAACTAATATGGTGGAGGATGAGGAAATCTTTTCTGTTATCACTTCAGACAACACCATAGTAAACCGTGGTAATAGATTAATAGAACTTGCTAACGCACATGGTGGCAAGGATAATGTATCAGTAATAATTATTGAATAGCTAAAAGGAGAATAAATGATTACACAAGGCGTATTTATTGCAGACAGATATGAAGTTATTGATAAAGTTGGCGCAGGCGGAATGTCAGATGTATACCGTGCCAAGGACCATATTTTAGGAAGAGAAGTTGCAATCAAAATCTTAAAGCAGGAGTTTTCAGAGGATGCAACCTTCGTAGCAAAGTTTAGAACAGAGGCTCAGTCGGCAGCAGGTCTTGAGCATCCAAACATCGTTAACATTTATGATGTAGGCTCTGAAAATGGAATGTATTTCATCGTAATGGAATATGTTGAGGGTATCACTCTTAAGACATACATTGAAAAGAAGGGCCAGCTTAATTTTAAAGAAGCAATCTCAATCGCAATACAGGTGGGACGTGGTATTGAGGCAGCTCATCAGAAGGGCATTATTCATAGAGATATCAAACCACAGAACATTATTATTTCCACAGAGGGAAAGGTAAAGGTTACAGATTTCGGTATCGCAAGAGCAGCTAGCTCAAACACAATTCATGCTGATGTAATGGGCTCAGTTCATTATTCATCACCAGAGCAGGCTAGAAACGGATTCGTTGATGGTAAGAGTGATATTTACTCTCTTGGTATTGTAATGTATGAAATGGTTACAGGCCGTGTTCCTTTCGATGGAGATAACACAGTTGCCATTGCTATCCAGCATCTTCAGGAAGAAATGGTTGCACCTAGTGCATACGCACCCGACCTTCCTATTTCATTAGAGAAAATTATCCTTAAGGCTACAATGAAGTCTCCAGACAGAAGATATGGAACTATCTCTGATATGCTTATGGATTTAAAGAAGGCATTAGTTAGCCCTAATGAGGATTTCGTTGTTATTTCAGAATCTGAGCTTGGTCAGACAAAGGTTATGCCTCGTATCACTCCAGAGCAGGAGGATTCACTTACAAAGAAGGCTGCACAGGCACTTATCTTTGATGATGAGTACCAGGATGAAGAAGAGTACTACGATGATGACGAGTACTATGATGACGAATATTATGATGATGAATACTATGATGAAGACGAGGAAGAGGATGATGGTAAGATGGATAAAATCATCACAATCTCTGGAATCGTTGCAGGTATTGCAATCGTAGTTATCCTTGTTGCTATATTTGGCTCACGCGTTGGATTATTTAAGTTTGGTTCTAAGAAGGTAACAATGATTAATGTTGTTGGTACTCAGTATGATGACGCTAAGGTACAGCTTACAGATTTAGGCCTTGAGGATGACAATATTTTAGTTTCTTACGAAGACAGTGATGATTATGAAGACGGCGTAGTTATGAGCCAGTCTACAAAAGAGGGCGATGAGTTCTCATTAAACGATACACTTAGACTTACAGTTGCTGGTGATGAGCAAACAAGCGGTGATTCAAGCTCATCAGATTCTAACGGACAGTCTGAATCAAAGGACAGCAGTAGCAGTTCAAGCTCTTCTTCAAACAAGAGCAACACAAATACACAGCAGACTCAGACTACTACTACAACTGAGAACAAGGCTACAGAAACAGATAGCAAGGAAACAGTTGCAGTACCTAGCGTAGTTGGTCTTACACAGGCAGAGGCAACAACTGTACTTGATGCCAAGAACATCGTTGTTACAAGCACATCATCAGATTACTCTGATACTGTTCCACAGGGGCAGGTTATCAGCCAGTCAATTGCTCCAGGTGAAATGGTTGCTGCAAACACAACAATCACACTCGTAATCAGCAAGGGAACAAAGGCTACAACATATAACTATACAATTGCTAATCCATTTGAGGGAGACTGCACATATTCAATCAATGAATTAAACAAGTCAGGTACTATTCCAAAGAGTGGTGCAATTAATATTTCTGATGTTACAAAGGCTCAGCTTACAGTTACTCTTACACCAGCTGAAGGAGTAGCAGGTGAACCACAGACTCAGACTGTACAAGGAACAGCCAATTAATCTATGACAGGAAAGATTATCAAAGGAATTGCAGGCTTTTATTATGTTTACGTTGTAGATTCTGGAATCTACGAATGTAAGGCAAAGGGAGCCTTCAGAAAAGAAAAAATAAAACCTTTAGTAGGAGATGACGTTGAAATAGACGTCATCTCTGAAGAAGAAAAAACGGGCAATGTAGTAAAGCTACTGCCTCGCAAGTCTGAACTTATCAGGCCTGCTGTGGCAAACGTAGACCAGGCATTGCTCATTTTTGCTACTAAGAATCCTGAGCCTAATCTTAATCTTTTAGACAGGTTTTTATGCATGATGGAAGAGCAAGACCTTCCAATAGTAATATGCTTCAATAAGAAGGATATTGCTGATGAGGGCTTTGAGGATAGGATGCGAGCTACTTATGAGAGAGCTGGTTATAAGGTTATCTTTTGCTCCGCAAAACAGGATTCAGGAATTGATATAATAAGAGAGGTATTGCAGCAAAAAACATCTACCGTTGCCGGACCATCAGGTGTTGGAAAAAGCTCAATTGTAAATATGCTTACAGAAGGTCATTCAATGGAGACTGGAGAAGTTTCTGAGAAGATTGGCCGAGGAAAGCATACCACCAGACATTCAGAGCTTTTGTATCTTGGAGAAGATACATACATTATGGATACACCGGGTTTTTCGTCTTTGTTTGTACCAAAGCTGGAGCCAGTTGATTTATATACACTGTTTCCAGAGTTTATCGAGCCAGCATCCAGATGTAAATTTACTGGCTGTGCTCATGACAAGGAACCAAGCTGTGGAGTTAAAAGCGCAGTTGAAAGTGGGGATATAGCAGCAAGTAGATACGAAAATTATTTACAGATTTATGGGGAAATGGTAAACGAAAGGAATAACAAGTATAGGTGATTAATATGGAAAAATGCTTAGCACCATCAATTTTATCGGCTGATTTTGGGGTATTAAAGGAACAGCTTGAGCTTATCGATGAGGCTGGCGCACAATATGTTCATTTTGATGTAATGGACGGGGTTTTTGTGCCAAGTATCAGCTATGGAATGCCAGTACTTAAAAGCATTCGTAAATACACTGACAGGTTATTTGATGTTCATCTAATGATAGTAGATCCTGAAAGATACATTAAGGATTTTGCAGACGCAGGAGCTGACATAATCACAGTTCATGCAGAGGCCTGCAAGCATTTGGATGCCACTATAGATTTAATTAAATCATGTGGTGCCATGGCTGGTGTTGCTCTCAACCCAGCTACACCAGTTTCTACCATTAAGCATGTGCTTGATAAGGTAGATATGGTTCTGATTATGACAGTTAATCCAGGCTTTGGTGGACAGAAGCTGATACCTTATACTATACACAAGGTTCGTGAGCTTACAGCCCTTTGCAATCAGGTTGGAGCAAAGATTGATATTGAGGTTGATGGTGGTATTAACATAGACACCATTGATGATGCACTTGATGCAGGTGCCAATATTATTGTAGCAGGCTCGGCTGTATTCAAGGGCGATGTAAAAGCTAACGCCGAAGCACTATTGGAGAAAATGAGATGATAGTTTTTATAATAGCAGGAGGTAAGCTTAATCCTGAATTTGCCAAAGGATTTATAGCGGACCACTCATTTGATAAGACTTTATTTATTGCTTGCGACAGTGGTTTTGAATCCTGCTTATCGCTGGGAGTTAATCCAGATATTGTAGTAGGCGATTTTGATTCTATTTTAGATGATGCATACAAGAAAATAGAAGACACAGGAGCTGAGGTGATAAAGCTTAATCCTATCAAGGATGATACAGACACCGAATTTGCTTTACGCCTGGCCTTTAAACGTACTAAAAATACCGATGAAATATATATCTTAGGAGGCACTGGCGCCCGCATTGACCACACCCTAGGAAACATCAACTTACTTGGCCTTGGCCTAAAGCATGACCGTGATGTTATCCTTGTGGACGAGCGCAACTACATCCTAATGCTTGCCCCAGGTTGGACCTTAGAACTAGAAAAGGGCAACCAATTCGGCAAATACATTTCCGTATTTCCATACGCAGGCTTCGCAGATGGCGTCACCATGAAGGGCTTCAAATATCCACTTCATCGCGCCACCTTAGAGGGTTTCAACACCCTCACAGTCAGCAACGAAATCGTAGACGACTTCGCCACCATCCACGTGGCCGAGGGCTACCTAATTGTATGCGAATCCAGGGACTAACACCCACGCCCTTCGAATAAAGGGCTGACTGCTAGATATGTATAGAGTGGACATACAAAAGATTCGGATAGCATATGTATGAACTGGATTAGAGCGCATTGCTGTAACGTTGGAATGAGCTTAGAAAAATAAAAAGCAGGTTTTGCAATATATAGACATGCGCCGCTAGGACGGCGGCGCAAGTGGTCACTTGAAACACGATGTTGAATGTGCCACGGTGTCTATATATGCAAATCCTGCTTTTTTAATTTTTCTTAGCGAATGTAATAGTGAAAGCAATGCGCTCTAATCCAGTTCATACATATGCTTAGTAGTTTAAGGATATGTCCGCTTTATATATCTAGCAGTCAGTAGAAATCCAAATGGGCGTGGGTGTTAGTCCCTAGCTTCAGCAAGCTTGAGGGCACGAACCTTTAGTGGGAGGCCCCAGAGTGTGATGAAGCCTTCGGCGTCGTGGTGGTCGTAAAGGTCACCAGTTGTGAAGGATGCAAGTGACTCTGAGTAGAGTGAGTATGGTGAAGTAGTGCCTGCTTTGATGATGTTGCCCTTGTAAAGCTTGATTTTTACTTCGCCAGTAACATATTCCTGGGTTGATTTTACGAAGGCCTGGATAGCATCGCAAAGTGGTGTGAACCATTTGCCTTCATAGCAAACCTGTGCAAGCTTAGCACCCATTTCTTTCTTAACCTCTAATGTCGCGCGGTCGAGGATAAGCTCTTCAAGCTGTTCGTGAGCTTCCATAAGAATAGTTCCGCCTGGTGTCTCGTATACGCCACGTGACTTCATACCAACAACACGGTTTTCTACAATGTCTATGATGCCGATTCCGTTGCGGCCACCAATAACATTAAGCTCTTTGATAATATCGCTTACCTTCATTTTCTTTCCGTTTACAGATGTAGGAACACCCTTTTCAAAAGTGAGTGTTACATATTCAGGTGTTTCAGGTGCCTTCTCTGGTGGAGTAGTAAGCATAAGTAAGTGATCATAGTTTGGCTCCACAGCTGGGTCTTCAAGCTCAAGTCCCTCGTGGCTGATGTGCCATAAGTTTCTGTCACGGCTGTAGGACTGGTCTGCAGAAAATGGTAAGTCAATGCCGTGAGCCTTGCAGTAGTCAATTTCATCCTGACGTGACTGAAGAGTCCATTTGTCACTACGCCATGCAGCAATAATCTTAATATCTGGAGCAAGTGCTTTGATACCAAGCTCGAAACGAATCTGGTCGTTTCCTTTACCTGTAGCACCATGGCAGATTGCAGTAGCGCCTTCTTTTCTGGCAATCTCTACAAGCTTTGCTGCAATACCAGGTCTAGCCATTGCAGTACCAAGTAAGTATTTGTTTTCGTAAACAGCTCCTGCCTGTACACATGGAACGATGTAGTTATCACAGAAATCATCTACAATATCTTCAATATAAAGCTTTGATGCTCCCGAAAGCTTAGCTCGTTCTTCAAGTCCGTCCAGTTCGTCGCCCTGACCGCAATCAATACAGCAACAGATAACTTCATAATTGTAGTTTTCCTTGAGCCATGGAATTATGGCTGTTGTGTCGAGTCCGCCTGAATAAGCTAGAATTACTTTTTCTTGTGCCATTTTTTATCTCCTTTATTTATGTTTTATGAAATCTCCCTGTAAGCCTTTCGACTTGTTGATACATACTTTACTACATTAAAGTTTGAAATTCAAGTGCAAATATATGCAAAATATATGCATAAAAATGATATTTGTTAAAATTGACATTGATTTATATGGAATTGCCGTGTATATTTATGCAAATTTAATTTATAAAATTGCGTTGCAACACTTTACTTCACGAAAGTGTTGTACTACAATTTACTCATGACATTTCATTTGGAGGACAATTCGCTATGATTAAAGTTGGAATTATTGGAGCGACTGGATACGCTGGAGCAGAAATAGTAAGACTACTTTATAGTCATCCAGAAGCTGAGATAGTGTGGTACGGTTCTAAATCTTATGTAGATGAAAGATTTGCTTCTATATACAAGAACATGTTTACACTTGTTGAAGATAAGTGTTTGGACGATAACATTTTAGAGCTTTCTAAACAGGTAGATGTGATTTTCACAGCAACACCACAGGGATATTTGGCAGGGGTACTTACAGAAGAAATATTAAATAATTGTAAGGTCATAGATTTATCAGCGGACTACCGTATAAAGGATGTTTCTATATATGAAAAGTGGTATGGCATCAAGCACATGAGCCCACAGTTTATAGAAGAAGCAGTTTATGGTCTTTGCGAAATAAACAGAGACAAAGAAAAAGGCGCTAGACTTATTGCAAATCCTGGCTGCTACACAACCTGTTCAATACTTACTGCATATCCACTTGTTAAGGCAGGTTTAATTGATCCAGCTACTTTAATCATCGATGCAAAATCTGGAACAAGCGGTGCAGGAAGAGGAGCAAAGCTTCCTAATCTGTATTGCGAAGTTAATGAAAGCATAAAAGCTTACGGAGTTGCATCACATAGACATACTCCAGAAATAGAAGAGCAGCTAGGCTATGCCTGTGGCGAGGAGATAATGATTAACTTCACACCACATCTTGTTCCAATGAACAGAGGAATCCTTGTTACTGAATATGCAACTCTTGCTAAAAAAGATGGCAAGCTTCCTACAAAAGAGGATGTGATGCAGGCATATCACGATATGTATGATGATGAATTTTTCGTAAGAGTTTTAGATTATGGCGAGTGTCCGGAGACCAAATGGGTTGAGGGAAGCAATTTTGTAGATGTTAGCTGTAAAATCGATGAACGAACTGGTCGAATCATTATGATGGGAGCTTTAGATAATTTAGTTAAAGGAGCTGCAGGCCAGGCAGTTCAAAACATGAATATACTGTTTGATTTAGATGAAAAAACAGGACTTGATTTTGCACCAATGTTTCCATAAAACGGCAATTAGGAGGGACCTAATATGATTACAAAAGATTCTTTTAACGTAACTTTAGATTTAGGAGTCCATATGGATTTTACAATTAGAACTATGAATATCAGCGATTATGATGAGGTCTATGATTTATGGACTACCATTCATGGATTTGCAATGCGAAGCATTGATGATTCTAAGGAAGGTGTAAAACGTTTCTTAGACAGAAATCCAGGGCTTTCTGTTGTTGCAGTTGCAGACGGCAAAATCGTTGGAAGCATATTAGTAGGACATGATGGAAGACACGGCTGCTTTTATCATGTATGCGTTCACGAAAATTATCGTAAAAACGGAATCGGCAGGGCTATGGCTACATCTGCTATGGTACGACTTAAATCTGAAGGAATCACAAAGATTCAACTGGTTGCCTTTACTGATAATCAACTTGGAAATAGTTTTTGGCAGGCAGAACAGTGGGTAGAACGAAAGGATTTGAATGTATACGATTTTACCCTGAACGATGAAAATATAATAGCATTTAATAAATAGGAGCAGATTATGAAGGAGATTAATGGTGGAATAACAGCAGCATTGGGGTTTAAGGCAGCAAGCCATGCAGCTGGGATTAAATATCAGGGACGTACTGATATGGCAATGGTTTATTCTGAGGTGCCATGTGTATGTGCAGGAACCTTTACCAGTAATGTGGTAAAGGCGGCATGCGTTCAGTGGGACATGAATATTGTAAAATCAAATAAAAATATGCAGGCGGTGGTTATCAATTCTGGAATTGCAAATGCCTGCACTGGCAAGGAAGGCTTTGATGCCTGTGAGGCAACAGCAAAAGGTGTAGAGGAAGTACTTAACATTCCATTTGATACTGTTGCAGTTGCATCTACTGGTGTAATCGGTATGCAGCTTCCAGTGGACAAGCTGGTGGCTGGCGTAAAGGCAATGGCGCCAAAGCTTGATGAAAGCATAGCTGCAGGCAGCGATGCCTCAAAGGCTATTATGACTACAGATACTGTTAATAAAGAAATTGCAGTAGAGTTTGAAATCGATGGCAAGCCAGTTCATTTAGGAGGCATGAGCAAGGGCTCAGGCATGATTCATCCTAATATGTGTACTATGCTTGCTTTCTTAGGAACAGATTTATCTATCAAAAAATCCCTTTTACAGGAAGCGGTTAGCGAAGTTGTGGCAGACACCTTCAATATGATTACAGTTGATGGTGACACATCTACAAATGATACTTTGCTTTGCATGGCTAACGGCTTGGCAGAAAACAAAATGATTACTGAAAAGGATGATGATTACAATACCTTTAAGGAAGCCTTGTATTTTGTATGCGAAAATCTGGCAAAGAAGATGGCTGCCGATGGGGAAGGTGCAAGCAAGTTGTTTGAAGCTACTATCGTAAATGCGAAGTCAAAGGAAGATGCGAAAACCCTGGCAAGAGCCATTGTAGGTTCAAATCTTTCAAAGGCTGCAATCTTTGGCTGTGATGCTAACTTTGGCAGATTTTTATGCGCCATGGGTTATTCTGGTTCTGAATTCAACCAGGAGGATGTGGAGCTTTTCTTTAAGAGTGTTAATGGCACATTAAAGGTTTTTGATAAGGGCACACCTATAGTATTTGACGAGGATGAAGCTCTTAAGATTATGAAGGCAGATACAGTTACAGTTTATGTAGATATGCATGAAGGCAGTGCTTCTGCTACAGCATGGGGCTGTGACTTAACTTATGATTACGTAAAGATTAACGCTGATTATCGCAGCTAACAGGGAGGATGCTATGGACGTAAGTATGCAAAGAGTAATGGATAAGGCAATGGACAAGGCTGAGGTTTTGATTGAGGCTTTGCCTTATATTCAAAGATTTAATCGCAAGATTATTGTTGTAAAATACGGCGGAAGTGCAATGGTGGATGAGGAGCTGAAAAAGCAGGTTATCCAGGATGTAACACTTTTAAAGCTGGTTGGCTTCAAGCCTATCATTGTTCATGGTGGCGGCAAGGAGATTTCTAAGTGGGTTGAAAAAACTGGCATGACACCAGAATTTGTAAACGGTCTTAGAAAAACAGATGAGCCTACCATGGAAATTGCTGAAATGGTTTTAAATAAGGTTAATAAGTCTCTTGTTCAAAATGTTCAGTCACTTGGTGTAAATGCTATTGGCATTTCTGGAAAGGACGGCGGGCTTTTAAAGGTTGAAAAGAAGCTTTCAGATGGCAAGGACATCGGCTTTGTTGGAGAAATAACAGAGGTTAATCCAAAGATTATTATGGATTTACTTGAAAAGGATTTTCTTCCAATTGTTTGTCCAATCGGTATGGATGAAAATTTCGTGACCTACAATATCAATGCTGATGATGCTGCCTGCGCCATTGCAAAAGCAGTTAGTGCTGAAAAGCTGGCATTCCTTACTGATATCGAGGGTGTTTACAAGGACAAGGATGACCCTGATACATTAATTTCGGAGCTTTCAGTGGAAGAGGCTAAGGCTTTAATTGGAGATGGATTTATTGGCGGTGGCATGCTTCCTAAATTAAACAATTGTATTGAGGCAATTGAACAGGGCGTTTCAAGAGTCCATATTTTGGATGGCAGAATTGCACACTGCTTACTTCTTGAAATATTTACAAACAAAGGTATTGGAACAGCAATCATAGGAGACAAGGATACGAGGTACTACAATGAATAAAAAGCAGATGATAGAACAGGCAGAAGAAAGCCTCTTTCATGTATACAACAGATTTCCAGTAGTTTTTGATTATGGAAAAGGCGTACATCTTTACGATGAGGTGGATGAAGAATATTTGGATTTTGCATCGGGCATTGGTGTAATGGCATTTGGATATGGCAATGAAGATTATGAGAATGCATTGATTACTCAGCTAAAAAGAATCACTCACACATCTAATCTTTATTATCATCAGCCTATGATAGAGGCAGCAGGAAAGCTGTGTAAGGCCTCTGGAATGGATAAGGTATTCTTTACTAATTCTGGTGCCGAGGCTATTGAAGGGGCCTTAAAGACAGCCAAGAAATATGCATATAATAAAAAGGGGCCAGGAGATTATGAAATCATTGCTATGGAGAATTCTTTCCATGGCCGTACAGTTGGCTCACTTTCAGTTACTGGAACCGAGCATTATAGAGAGCCATTTTATCCACTGATGTCTGGAGTCAAATTTGCAACCTTCAATGATTTCGGTAGTGTGCTTGCTAATCTTACAGATAATACCTGCGCCATAATCATGGAGACTGTTCAGGGAGAGGGTGGTCTATATCCAGCAGAACAGGATTTTATCTCAAAGGTAAGGGAGCTTTGCGATGATGAAGGAATCCTTCTGATTCTTGACGAGGTTCAGTGCGGAATGGGAAGAACAGGAAGCATGTATGCATATCAGAAGTACGGTATTAAGCCTGATATTCTTACAACTGCAAAAGCATTAGGCAACGGAGTTCCTATTGGAGCATTCGCTGTTTCTAAAGAGGTTGCTGAAAATTCATTGGTTCCTGGTGACCACGGAACTACATACGGTGGCAATCCACTGTGCACCGCAGCTGTATCCCAGGTGTTTGATATGTTTGAGGATTACAAGATAATAGACCACGTAAATGAAATCACACCTTATTTTTCAGAAGCATTGGATAAGCTGGTGGAAAAATATGATTTTGTTGTTGGAAAAAGAGGAATGGGCCTGATGCAGGGCTTGGTTCTCACCATTCCTGTAAAGGAAGTAGTGACAAAAGCATTGCTAGAACAGCATTTGGTAGTATTATCTGCAGGCTCTGATGTTCTCAGATTACTTCCTCCACTGATAATCACCAAGAAGGATGTAGATGAGTTTATGGAAAAAATACAAAAAGTACTTGACACATTTTTGTAAAACTCTTGTAATATATAAAAAAATTCGCTACAATAAGCAAGACGGTATTGGAATCTCCTAGTTAATTCAGAAGGAGATTTAATGAAAAAACTTTTTTGCGTTGCTTGTTGTAGCATTTTTTTGTTTGTAGGCTGCGGCAAAGCATCATATTTTCAATCAACAGAGCTGGTGGAAGCTAAAGAAGAACAGACTGACGAAAGCAAGGTTGTGGAGAATTTAATTCCAACTACAATCTACGTTCAGGTGGCAGGGGCTGTAGTTAAGCCTGATGTTTATGAGCTCCCAAATGGCTCCAGAGTCTATGCAGCAATAGAAGCTGCAGGTGGCCTGCTTGATGAAGCTGATGACAGCGATATTAATCAAGCTGCTCTTTTAGAGGACGGTCAGAAGCTTTACATTTACACTGAAGAAGAAATCGCCGACATTGAGCGACAGGAACAGTCAAAGGAAGCAGAAGATGGTCTTGTTAATATTAATACAGCCACCGCTACAGAGCTTATGACTTTACCAGGTATTGGTCAGTCAAAAGCTAATCAGATTATTGCTTATCGCGATGCCAACGGATTATTTTCTTCTATAGAGGATATTAAAAACGTATCTGGCATAGGTGATGGCATTTTCAATCAAATTAATTCATATATTAAAATTTAAGAATGGTATAGAGGAAAAAAATGGCTAAGAAGGTATTAGTTGTAGACGACGAAAAACTCATAGTAAAGGGAATCAGATTTTCCTTAGAGCAGGATGGCATGGAAGTAGATTGTGCCTATGATGGACAGGAGGCATTGGATCTTGCAACAGCAAATCACTACGATATGATTTTGCTTGATGTTATGCTACCAAAGCTTGATGGGTTCGAGGTATGTCAAAGCATCAGAGAATTTTCTACAGTTCCTATCGTTATGCTTACAGCAAAGGGCGATGATATGGACAAGATTTTAGGATTGGAATACGGAGCTGATGATTACATCACTAAGCCTTTCAACATTTTAGAGGTTAAAGCCAGAATCAAGGCTATTATGCGTAGAGCTGCTATTGGTCAGCCAGCAGTACAGCAGCATACTGAAGAAAACGTTATCGAGAATGGTGATTTAGTTTTAGATAAGAGCAATCGTAGACTTACAATTCTTGGAGAAGAGTACAATCTTACTTCTAAGGAATTTGATATGCTTCTTCTTTTAGTTACTAACCCAAAGAAGGTATTCTCAAGAGAAGACTTACTTCACAAGATTTGGGGAGAGGACTATCCAGGAGATGAAAGAACAGTTGATGTTCATGTTAGAAGACTCAGAGAAAAGATTGAGCCTAATCCAAAGGAACCAAAGTACGTACGTACTAAATGGGGTGTTGGATATTACTATATGTAAAGTGAGTTAAAATGAAAAATAGATTAAGCTTAAGTTTTTTTCGCAGTATAGGTTTTAAGATTGCATTAATTATAATTCTCGTAGGCATCATACCATTTATGGTATGTGTGCCTATTTCTTTGCGTGCATACGAATCAGTATCCATTCATACCGATGGCACAAATCTTATGGCTCAGGCCATTTCCTATAACAACCAAATAGTTACTAGTGGTTATGCTACTGGAGAAGATAACAAGGTCTTAGACAATGAATTAAAATCAGTAGCAGAAAGCTATAATGGTCGAATTCTTATTATCAATTCTGCTCTCAAAATTGTTAGAGATTCATTTATGGCGGACATAGGTAAAACTGTAATTTGGGAGAACATTATCTACTCAATGCAGGGAGAATCCCTTTATTATTACGACAAGGCCACTAACTATCTGATTGTGTCAGTGCCTCTTACTAATTCCGATGGTGAAATAGTCGGAGTCCTTGTAATGAATAAATCCATGGATTATTTAACACAGAATGAGGATTCCTTTATTTCTTATATGTTAATTGGAGCGGTAATTATTTTTTCACTTACAATTATAATTGCCGTAGTTGCTCAGATTTATTTTTCAAGACCTCTTAGAAAGATGTCCAATTCTTTGGATTCAATCATTAGAGAATATGATACCTTGCTTCCAGAGGAAACATCCTTTATTGAGCTTGAAAGCATTTCTTCAAAGTTTAACGAGGTTATTGGAAAGCTACATTCTATTGATGAATCCAGACAGGAATTTGTTTCTAACGTGTCTCATGAATTAAAGACACCACTTACTTCTATGAAGGTTTTGGCTGATTCCTTAAATGGTTCTGAGGATGTGCCAATAGAAATGTATAAGGAATTTATGTTGGATATTGGTGATGAAATCGACAGAGAAACAAAAATCATCAATGATCTTTTAAGCTTGGTTCGAATGGATAAGAGTGGAGCAGAGCTTAACGTGTCTGCTGTTAATATCAATGAGCTTATTGACCATATCCTTAAACGACTTAAGCCTATTGCTGAAAAGGCAGATGTTCAGGTTGTTTATGAATCATTTAGACCTGTTGTGGCTGAGGTAGACGAGGTAAAGTTTACACTTGTTGTTACAAATCTTGTTGAAAATGCTATTAAATACAACAATCAGGGCGGCTGGGTACATATATCTCTTAACTCAGATCATCAATTCTTCTACATAAAGGTAGAGGACAATGGTCTTGGAATTCCAGAGGATTCTGTAGAGCATATATTTGAAAGATTCTATCGTGCAGATAAATCTCATTCAAGAGAAATAGGTGGAACAGGACTTGGACTTGCTATTACTAAGAGCTCAATTGCTATGCATAATGGCGAAATCAAGGTCCGTTCTACATTAGGGGAAGGCTCAACATTCGATGTTAGAGTTCCTCTTAACTATATCAAGAAGGAGGTGCACTAAATGAAAAGATTAAATCGTGTACTTTCTATTGTGATGATACTGGTGTTTATACTTTCATTTTCTGCATGTGGAAAGAAGCCATCTATTTCAAATGGAAAGATTTATTATGTAAGGGCAGATAAGGCTGGTATTACCGCTGTTAGTTACAACTTTGAAAAAACAAACACTGATGATTTGATTTCAGAGGCTTTAGAGGAGCTTTCAAAGGATACCGACGATATCGATATCATTAACACAATTCCAGTTGGGGTTACTGTTAAAAACTGGGAGCTTAGTAATAAGAGCTTAAATGTTTATTTGGTTGGCGATTACGAATCCTTAGATTCCTACACTGAAATATTGGTTAGAGCTGCTATTGTTAAAACCCTGGTTCAGATAAAGGGAGTTAATTCTGTTTCCATCTACGTGAACGATTCACCTCTTACAGATTCAAATGGAGAGGCTATCGGAACGATGACGGCAGATACCTTTATTGAGGATTTCGGTCAGGAAACAGATTCTTTACTTCATACAGAGCTTACTTTGTATTTTGCCAGTGCAGATGGAGTTTCAACTGTACCTGAAAAAAGAGAGGTTTATTACAGCAGAAACGTTACTCTTGAAAAGCTTGTTATTGACCAGCTTCTTAAAGGACCTGAAACAGAAGGTTTGCTTTCAGCATTGCCTAGTGGTTCTAAGCTTAATTCAATTACCGTATCTGAAAACGGCGTTTGTATTGTAAACTTTGATGGGGCTATTGAAACGGCTGTATCAGGTATTACGGAAAATGTCACTGTTTATTCAATTGTAAATTCACTTACAGAGCTTGATAACATTAAGCAGGTTCAGATTTTGGTTAATGGCGAGACACCTCATTTATCTAATACCGATATGGATTTAACAAAAGCCATTTCTAGAAATGAAGATATCATCAATGAACAGCCAGTTGATTATGATGATGACGAGCAAATGTATTTAGATGAAGATTATTCTGAGGAATACGTGGAAGACGAAGTAGTTCCTGAAGAATAGAATTTAGGAGGAAATTAGCTTGCGAAGAAAGCTGTGCTTAATTTCCTTGGTTTATATTTTTATTATTGCATTCAGTGTGTATGGCCCCTTGGATTTTATAGGGGCCTACACAAAAGCTGATACTGTTTTATCAGTGATTGCTGATGGAGACAGATTAGATGTAAATGGTAATATTATCCGCAAGGAAATTAAAAAAGATTCAACTATTTATTATGTTAAGGATGCCACTATTAATTGTGAAAAAGGCACTTTAACAAACATTTCTATCATATTTAAATTAGATTCCGATAAAATTCCAAACAAAAGTAAAGTAAATATTGCAGGCACTGCCAAGCATTTTAGAAGACCTAGAAATGAAGGGGGCTTTGATGAAATGTCATATTATAATTCCCTGGGTTATTATCTTATGGTTGATGGGGCAGAGGTGAAGGCGGTTAAGGCTGGTAGAATCATTAGCCTTGATTTGTTGTACCAATTAAACAAGAATGTGATGTCAGTTTACAGCAGGTCTCTTCCTGGGGAGGAGGCAGGATTTCTTGGTAGTGTTTGTTTAGGAAATAAAAGTGACCTGGATAGTCAGCTGAAATTATTGTTTCAGCTTGTTGGCATTGCCCATATTATGGCAGTGTCAGGATTACATATTTCAGTTGTATGTATGTCTTTTTACAGGTTCTTAAGGGCAAGAGGCATTAGTTTTTTGACAAGTGGAATTATGGCTGGGGTAATAGCAGTTATGTATGGCCTTCTGACTGGCGGAAGTATTTCCTCTGTTAGGGCTATAGGCATGTTTTTGATTTATATTCTGGCTGATATTTTAGGAGAATGCTATGACAGCCTAACGGCTCTTGCAGTTATGGCAGACTTGTTGCTTTTAGAGAATCCTTTATATTTAACAAATGCCAGCTTTGTATTTTCCTTTGGGGCAATACTTGTAATAGCGCATTTGGTTATTCCATTGAACAAAATGTATACAAGTTTTTGTAGTAGAAAGAGGAGACTACGTATAAGCGATAATGGATTTGATTACAATGAAAAGGAGCCCGTTCTTATCAGATTTAAGCAGTGGCTTGGTTCTAGCATTATTTTTTCTTTTTCTATTACCGTGTCCATGCTTCCTTTGGTTACTTATTTTTATTACGAAGCACCTTTATATTCAGTTATATTAAACACCCTGATTTTACCATTAATGCCAGTCCTTCTTTTGGTTGGACTTGTTGGTGGATTTGTAGGATTATTTGTTTTTCCTGTTGGGCAGGGTATTTTAATGATCACTCATTTAATCATTTATCTGTATGAGATGACTGCAACATTATTCACAGAGCTTCCTGCAGCAAATGCTGTAGTTGGAAGACATAGCATTGTGGCTGCGATTATCTATTACATCGTCCTTGTTCTTATATGTAATATGTTTAAGCTTGGAAAATATATAAAAGAGATAT
>JAEEGI010011051.1_pt1 | contig 19553 bp, 19 predicted proteins | sample 8958751 | NCBI WGS metagenome assembly JAEEGI01 (sample SAMN16246545, study PRJNA631951) | gut metagenome | biome: gut microbiome; feature: rumen; material: KS-attached | host: Bos | place: Iran: Karaj | collected 2018-10 | reverse complement strand
AGCCTGGTACAGATCATAGGGTCTGGAATGCCTGTGGGAATCATCACATCCATCCTCGGTGGACCTGTGTTCCTGTTCCTCATCATCAGGCAGAAGAAGGAGGTCTGGTGAAAATGACTATACACATACAAGCAGAGGACCTCGGAGTCTCATATGGGGAGAACCTGATCTGGGAACACATCAACCTGGATCTTCATGAGCCCGGGCTCATCAGCATCCTGGGACCGAACGGAGTCGGAAAATCGACCTTCATGTACACCATCAACAAGATCCTGGAACCGACATCGGGAAGGGTCCTGATCGACGGCAAGGACGTCATGGACATGAGCTTCAAGGACATCGCGAAGATCGTCGCATACGTCCCGCAGTCTTCCGGAGAGACCTTCGCCATGACCGTCATGGACACCGTCCTGATGGGAAGGTACCCCCACTCGGGATATCAGGTCACCCAGGAGGACATGGAGATCGCGGCGGATTGCCTTCAGAAGATGCATATGGGGGAGTTTGCCCTCAGGGCGTTCAACGAGCTGTCTGCAGGTCAGCACCAGAGGGTCATGATCGCCAGAGGAATGGCGCAGATGCCCGAGCTCATGATGCTCGACGAGCCCACGTCCAACCTGGACATCTATCACCAGATCTACACCATGAAGCTCCTGCGCGACATCGCTCACCAGAGAGGGATCATGGTCCTGGTCATCTGTCACGATCTGAACATCGCCTCCAGGTTCTCTGACCGTATCATCATGTTCTCGAAAGGAAAGGTCTACAGCGACGGCACCTCTAGGGAAGTCCTCACCGCTGAGACCATCAAGAACGTGTATGGTGTCAGAGCCGACATCCTGGACGTCGACGGATACCCGTACGTCGTGTTCCATGCGGGGGACATCGACACCGGAATCGCCTACGATCCCGAGGCCGACGACCACAACGGACACAGTCCCGAAGACCACAAGGAATGAAACGACCGGGAGGGTTCCGACGCCCTCCCTGTCAAACTTTTTTCCTACCTCATCGTTCTATATCCGGTTGGCATTCTCATCCATCGATGAAGACCGGTGTCATCGTACTGGCTCACAGGCCGGACGAAAGCGTCGTCCCAGTGGCCGAATGGTATGCTCGGGAATTGGAGAAGAGAGGTCACAGGAACGTCCATGTGGCCTACCATTCCGGAGATCCGAACATAAGGGACGTCCTGAAGGAGATGAACGTCCACGGCGAGAACAACACGTTCGTGGTTCTTCCGCTCCTTGTCGCTGAAGGCAACCTGTCGGTCTGGAACATGCCGAAGAACATGGGGATGCCCGACAACTCCTGCTCCTACACGTATCTCACGGGCACGCACATAGCTATCAGGTTCGCCACGACGTTCGGCAGGATAAACGCCCTGTCCGAGACCCTTCTGAAGCGTCTGCGCGAGGCTGGAGCTGAAGAGAGCGATGGCATCCTTCTTGTCGCCAGAGGTTCGAAGCTTTCGATGAACCTGACGGCGGCGGACAAGCACGCATGGTACATCTCCCAGCATGGTTACACTATAGTCTCCTATGCTTCCCTCAATTATGGCGGGCCGAGCGTCGCCGATGCGATGGATGAGCTGGTGAAGAAGGGGGCGAAGAGGGTCGTCATCCTGCCGATGTTCCTTTACGAGGGAAAGAGCGTGAAGGAGACGATCCCCTCTCTTGTGGAGGCTTCCAACCCTGGTGTCACTATAGTCTATGCGGAGCCTCTCGGCACCGACGAGCTGCTTCTGAACGACATGGACAGGAAGATTCCGGAAGGATGGTGAGAAAGGCAGGGGGATTCCCCTGCTGGAAGTTTCAGGACACCACTACGGTGTAGGTTGACTCGTAGGATTCCGCGTCGTATTCTCCTTCAACGGATTTGGTGGGGTCCTTGTGGAGGGCGAGGATCATGTACTCTCCGTTCCTGTCAAGGGTGAACTCCGCGTACCCGTCCTTGTCGGTCTTGACGGGGATTCCATCCTCGGCGTCGGCGCGGAACGCGATGCACATTATGCCCTCTCCGACAGGCTTTCCCTCGTAGTGGATGCGGCACCTGAACTTGCATCCGGCGGAGAGCCTGGTGCAGCAGGGCATGATCTCGAAGGGCATCTTGTTGCAGTCTCCGGGCTTTCCGGTCTTGGAGATGACCCTCTTGGCGCACATGTTGAATCCGCCTGCGAACTTTACGTTCTTGAAGTCCTTCTTAGGTCCTTTGAACCATCCCTCCTCGGTCTGGGTCCAAGGGACGGGGTTGGAGTAGCAGTAGACGGTGATGATGTCGTCTCCAGGGTCGTCGAACAGGACACAGCGGGTGCTTCCGTCATCCTTCGTTTTGAAGTCGGTGATTTCGGTCCCGTCCTGGCGGACGATCTTTATCAGTCCGTAGTAGTCGGGGAATCCCCTGTCATGGTTCATGTGGTGGCCGTAGTCGGCCGTAATCCTGATCTTGCCGTTCTTCCTTTCGACTGTTCCGATCCAGAGCTCATGGCCGTAGATCATCCTGCTTAGGCCGCGGTTGGGCTCCTCGTCGTACTCTGGCAGATACTTCATGTGAGCCGGTACCGATTGTGCGTATAAAAGGTTGACTTATTAATCCAACTAGCATTTATTGTCTGTTAACTTTGATAATACGAATCAAAAATTAGTATTATCTAGATGTCAGTATCATCCCTTCACCCTCAGTCTGATGAGGTCTAGCATCTCCTTCGAAGGTATCCTGCTGACTATCACGTCGTCCGGGACAGGTGATATGTAGCTGTCCAGAACCTTCATTGGGCGCCTGGATCTGGCGGAAGCCAACGCACGGTCGAGCTTCCCTTGGCTCTCGGCGTATATCCTGAATAGGACGTCGCCTTCCTTCACCTTGTCGCCCTTCTTGTGGAGCAGGTAGACCCCGGCTCCGAGATCGGTAGGCGCTCCGGCTCCTTTGGCTATCGCGACGAGGCTGGCATTGTCGATCTCCTGCACGTAGCCGGTCCTCTTGGCGTGCACGTCTTTGCTGAAGGCCCCGGGCGCCAGATCGTCAGAGGCGAGTGTCCTGCTGCCCCCTTGGGCCTCCACGATCTCAAGGAATTTCTCGTGGGCCTTTCCCGACCTGAATATCTCCAGGGCGCGGGTCTTGCCGTCCTTTATCCCGGACATCTCCAGGATTATCCCTGCGAACCCGCAGGCCTTGTCCACCACGGTCGGATCCCCTGAACGGTTCTCCAGGGCTTCTATGCATTCCTTGGCCTCCAGTATCGGCCCTATCGCGCGGCCTATGGGCTCTTCGCCCCTGGACACAGCGCATTCGACGTGTATCCCGAGGATGGTCCCGAGGCCGATCATGTCGTTGGAGAACGATTGCGCGGTCGCCATGTCCGGGACCTTGGTGCCGTCTCCCATCGGGATGTCCATCAGGAGGTGCGTGGTGCCCAGCGCCACCTTCTTGCTCATTATGGACGCCATCATGGTGGGCCTGGGGTCGATCCCCATCGGGCGCTCCGCCTTGATGATCTTGCTCCCTATCGGAGCGTAGTCCTCGTTCCCGCATGCGAACACGCCGCTGACGGCCGAAACCGCTCTCTTCAGAGTCTCCGTGTTCAGCTCCACGTCGCAGAACGTGTCCACGAAATCGGACGTACCGCAGGCGCTGCTGACCGCGCGGGAGGAGAGCTTGGGTATCGTGAGGCCTTCAGAAGCCACTATGGAGACCACTATCGGCGTGATCTTGTTCCCAGGAACCCCTCCCAGGCTGTGGAAGTCGAATACAGGCCTGACTCCGAAATCGACGGTCTCTCCGGTGGAAGCCATCGCACGAGTCAGATAAGCCACCTCGGTGAGGTCCGAGTTGTTGACGTTGAACGACGACACGAAGGCGATGATCTCCTTGTCCGAGAGATCCCCAGCCATGATATCGGATACGATCGAGTTGATCTCCTCCCTCTCAAGCTTTCCGCCGTTGATCTTCTTCCTGATGGACCTTATGGATTCCGGCTGAGGCGAGAATGCGACATCGACCTCGTCGCCGACGACCACGGAGCATTTCCCCATGAACGCGGAGGGCATCCTGACCGTCCCTTTCTCCACGGAATCGGAGATGACGACCGTGGACACCGCCGTCCCGCCTGCGGATATGCGGACGCGGTCCGTGGGGCCTACCCCCAGCTTCAGGCAGTCGTCGCTGTTCATAAGGACGATGGGTTCGGACACTGTCATGTCGGAGTCGAGCGCGATGAGCCTCATACGTTCCCATCATGCGCACCATCGTGAATAAAGTTCCCTTTCCTCCTCGCAGGCAGCCCTACATGTGATGTTATCCAGCAGAGTTCTCGTTTTCCAAGAGAGAATCTTTTATGGATAGCCAACGATAGTGTCAAGCGATGACCATTATAGAGATTAGGATCGAACTCAAGAAAGGCGTGGCCGATCCCGAAGGGAAGAACACCAGGAAGACCCTGGAGTCCCTCGGATTCAAGGGCATTGCCGATGTAAGGTCGGTGAAGCTCTTCGAGGTCGAGCTCGACATGCCTGCCGACGAGGCGGTGAAAGCCGGCGAGGAGATGTGCAGGAAGCTCCTGGCCAACCCTGTGATCCAGAACTACAGGGTAACAGTGAGATGATCAGATGGCAGACCTAATGGTGAAACGCGACGTCCCGTTCCCTCTGTACGACGTGGACATCCTGTCCGCCACCGACGAGCAGCTGAAGCAGATCTCTGCCGACATGTCGCTCGCGCTCTCCCTGGAGGAGATGAAGACCGTCCGCGACTACTTCAAGAAGGAAGGCAGGAACCCCACCGACGTGGAGCTTCAGTCGCTCGGGCAGGCCTGGAGCGAGCACTGCTGCTACAAGAGCTCCAAGCCCATCCTGAAGGAGTTCGTCTTCGGGATAGACCGCGACGACGTCCTCTCGAGGGGAGACGCCGGAGTCATGGTCTTCGACGACGACTACGGGTACGCCCTCCGTATCGAGAGCCACAACCACCCGTCCGCCATCGAGCCCTACGGAGGAGCCGCCACCGGTATCGGAGGAATCCTCAGGGACGTCGTCTGCATGGGCGCGCAGCCTATCGGACTAGCCGACCCTCTGTGCTTCGGGCCTATCGACCACAAGGGTGACCTTCCGCCTGGAACAAAGCACCCCAGATACCTCGTCAACGGTGTAGTCTCGGGAATCAGGGACTACGGGAACCGTGTGGGGATACCTACGATCACCGGCGGATTCTTCTTCGACGAGAAATACACCGGCAACTGTCTCGTGAACGTCGCTTGCCTGGGAATCGTCAAGCGCAAGGACCTCGCCAAGAACTACGCCGGCGGGCCCGGAGAGGTCATGATCCTCATTGGAGGACGCACCGGCCGCGACGGTATCCACGGAGTCAACTTCGCTTCCGCGGACCTCACCGCGACTTCGGACGAGGACTCCAGGGGAGCTGTCCAGCTCGGAGACCCCATCACGAAGGAGCCTGTGATGCATGCTTGCTTCGAGATCAACGCGAAGCACCTCATCACCGGGATGAAGGACCTCGGAGGAGGCGGACTGAGCTGCGTCGTGGGCGAGATGGCTCTCGATGCCGGTTGCGGAGCGGACGTGGACCTGGAGAAGGTCCCGCTCAAGGAGTCCGGACTGGCTCCGTGGGAGATCTGGGTGTCCGAGTCACAGGAGCGCATGATGTGCACATGCAAACCCGAGAACGTCCAGGCCGTCCTGGAGATCTTCGAGATGTGGGACGTTCTAGCCACCCCTATCGCCAGGACGACCGATCTCAAGCGCACCCGCCTGTTCTGGAACGGCGAGCCCATCTTCGACATGGACCTGGAGTTCCTGACCGGAGGACCGGTCTACAACAGGCCATACACCCTTCCAGAGGTCTCCACCAGGGCTGCGGAGAAGTTCCCCAAGCTCCCGTCCGACGACAAGGTCATCCTTTCCTTGCTGTCGGATCTCAACATCGCCTCCAAGGAGTGGGCTATAAGGCAGTACGACCACGAGGTCCGCGCCGGAACAGCGATCCACCCCATGGTCGGAGAGATGAACAAGACAGGACCCGGAGACGCTTCCGTGCTGCTCCCCGTCTCCGGAAGGATCAAGGGACTGGCCGCCGCGATCGGATGCAACCCCTGGTTCACCGAGGCCGACCCCTACAACGGCGGAATGTCCTGTATCGACGAGACCTGCAGGAACCTCGTCGCCGTCGGAGCCAAGCCCAACGCGTTCACCGACTGCCTCAACTTCGGGAACCCCGAGAAGCCCGAGAGGCTCGGAGAGTTCAGGGAGGCCGTCAGAGGAATCGGAGAGGCCGCCCGCGAGCTGGGGATACCCATACCCTCCGGCAACGTCAGCCTCTACAACGAGGCTCCTGGCGGGAAGCACATACTGCCCACTCCCATGATCCTGGGATGCGGTCTCGTGGACGACATCAGGAAAGCCGTCACAGCCGATTTCAAGAAGTCCGGAAGCGTGGTCTTCCTCGTCGGAGCCACCAAGGACGAGATGGGAGCTTCGCTCCTGTTCCGCAAGTTCGGAGGAGAGCAGGGAGCCGTCCCCGCTGTGGACATCCCTTCCCTCAAGAGGAAGATGGACAGGCTCCTGAAAGCCATGGACGAGAAGCTCGTCCTGAGCTGCCACGACTGCTCCGACGGAGGCCTGGCGGTCTCTGTGGCCGAGATGTGCATATCCGGCGGAGTGGGAGCGGAGCTCGATCTCGCCGCGATCGACCTGCCCTGCGTCCAGAAGAAGCTGTACTCCGAGAGCAACAGCCGCTGGATCGCCGAGGTCGACGGAAAGGACGTCACCAGGTTCTCCGAGATAATGGGGGACGACGCCGTCCCGATAGGGATAACGAAGGGCGACTGCCTCAAGATCAAGGACAACGGCACCGTCGTGCCCTTGGAGGAGATGAGGAAGGCCTGGAACTCTCCTATCTGGAACATCATGGGGGGTGCTGCGGAATGAAGCCGGAAGATGTGAAGGTCTGTGTAATCAGGATCGAAGGTACCAACTGCGAGGACGAGATGGCCGGAGCTTTCGAGGCCGTCGGAGCCCAGGCGGAGAAGGTCCATCTCAAGCAGCTGATCAAACAGGCTCCCGCAGGACTTCAGCGCAGCCTGGAGGACTACGACGTCCTCGCGTTCCCCGGAGGCTTCTCCGCAGGCGACTACGTCCGTGCTGGAGCCATCTTCGCGGCCAGGATAAAGGCCGGGATGGGTTCGGAGGTCAAGAGGTTCGTCGAGGCGGGAAAGCCCGTCCTGGGCGTCTGCAACGGATTCCAGATCCTCGTGGAGCTGGGGCTCCTTCCCGCTCTCGAGGGCACCATGTCCGATGTCCCGACAGCGGCCCTATATACCAACGATTCAGGAAGGTTCGAGTGCAGGCCAACGGTCCTCAGGAACGACAACCGCGGGAAGTGCATATTCACCTCCGGAATCCAGGAGAAGAAGCTCCTGACCATACCCTCGGCCCACGCCGAAGGCAAGCTTCTGAGTATGGACCCAGACTTCGTCCAGAAGCTCGAGGACAACGACCAGGTCGTGTTCAGGTACGTCTGCCCCGATGGGTCCGCCGCGAAGTATCCGTGGAACCCCAATGGCTCCCAGTCCGACATCGCGGGAATCTGCAACCCTACAGGCAACGTCATGGGGATGATGCCCCATCCCGAGAGGGTCATGACCCGCTTCACCCATCCCGATTGGACCAGAGGGTACGACACGGAAGAGGGAGACGGAAGGGCGCTGTTCGAATCCGTGATAAGATATCTCGAGAAGAGATGAAAAAACAGGGGGGTCTCCCCCGATTTCCTTTTTTAAAGCGTTATCCTGACATCCACGTGGTCGCCGTCCTCGAGGCTGAGGGTGCGGCGCAGATGGAACTGGCAGATGATCTCGATGGTGTCCACGTAGTGGGACCTCTCGGGGACGACGATGGCGCAGTCGATGTTGCGGATCTTCGCCTTGTAAGCGATGACGTTCCCGAAGCTCCTTCCGTCGTGGGTGAACCCCTCCACGAGGACTCCGGACGTGCTCCTGACGACATCCAGCTTGCTGACGTCCTCAGGATCCAGGGTGACGTTCAGCGTTCCCTGGAAGGGCGTGAAGCCGAGAAGGGACTCGAACTGCTTCATGTATCCCTCCTGGCAGATGTAGTAGCCGCCCTCGCCCATTCCGGACGTGACCGCGCCATGGACGGTGACGTGGTCGGACAGCTCGAATATGCGACGGTACTCGTTGTACTCCTTCTTCAGCTCCTCGACGCCCTTGGGGGTGATCTTGATGCGCTGCCTTCTGGCGCCGAGGTCCCTCACGATGTACTTCTCGTCCAGAAGCTCCAGGATCCTTTTTGACGCCGACTGCTGGCTCATCTCGAGCGTGCTTCCGAGCTCACGGGAAGAGACCGCGATGTAATCGTCTACCGCACCGAGAAGAGCGAGTTTTCTGAGCGCAAACGAGTACTTATTGCCCATATCGCGTAATATAGGGGGGATTCATATGAACTTGTCGTTAGATTACACATCGGAGTTGTCATACCAACGATGTTCCCACGACAGGCGGAAAAATCTGTACCTGTCTTGTCATGTTTTAAGATATTAAGTGAAAACTTATAAGGAAAAAGAGGTCCCGAAGGACCTGATGTTTTCAGATTGCCTTCTTGGTGTCTGCGTACCTGATGACGGTAGGGCAGGCGGCGATAGCGACATTGATGATGCCGATGATCAGAAGGAAGACCTGGACCCACAGGAAGGTGGAGCCGTAAAACATGGAGACGAGCGTCACAGCGACGCAGACTCCGGCGATGACGGCGATGGACTTTCCTGCAACGGGTGCGCTCTTGGCGAATGCTCCTGCGGTTGCGAAGAACATAGTGGCCACGAGCAGGTTGAAAGCGACGGGAATCACGGACTCGAAGGTTCCATTCCAGGAGTATGCAAGAGCCGCCATGGCGACTATGCCTCCGAGGAGCCCGAGACCCATTCCGATGGACATTTTCTTGGGGGCTGCACTCATATCTTACACCTTTGACTCTATTTCGATGTGCCTATTAAACATATCTCAGTCGAAGATCAGCTTGAGGCTGTCGGCGATGATCCATGCGAGGGATCCAGCGATCATGACCGCCTCTCCCATCTCGATGGAGATTCCCGCGAAACTGATTGCTGCCGCGACGAGAACACAAGCGCAGACTGCTGCATTGAGCATCCTGCCCTCTTTGGCATCGGTGGCTCCGGCTGCGAGTATGGCGAATGCCAGACAGACGAACAGGAGGATGGAGATGATGCCGTGGTAGTCTTGACCGGAGTGGATCATTCCGATGAGGAACAGAAGGACGCCTGCGATGGCGACGAGCATTCCGGAAGCGCACTCGGCTCCGCGGTAGGCATATGCCTTGCCGATTCCGTACACGAACATGAGAACTCCGACGAGGAAGCATCCGTAGTTGAAGATATTCTTCGTGAGCGTCACGTCGGATACTCCAAGCTGGGACACATAGTCGTTCCCCACGCTCCAGGAGGGATCCGCACAGGCGGCCACTACCCAGACGATGGAGAAGATGAAAGCCGCAACAAGTCCAATGGCACCGAAACCTGCTGCGCTGCGATTTTCTTCTTTCATACGTACCGAACTTATCTTAATTATTATATTGGTTTTGTTTCATTGGTTCCATCCAACCGTGCAATTGGAGGCATAAACGGCATGAAGAATGTGTTTTTCGTCGGAACCGCTGGAAGCGGCAAGAGCACCCTCGTGGGGGCGTACAAGGATTGGCTGGACAGCAACGGAGTGGACGCCATAGTGGTCAACATGGATCCCGGGGCGGAATCGCTTCCGTACGAGCCCGACGTGGACATTAGGGAATGGATCAACCTCGGCGAGGTCATGAGCGAATACCAGCTGGGTCCGAACGGGGCTCAGATCGTCGCCGCAGACTTGATGGCGGTCAACATCGAGAAGATGACCAGCGTGTTCGCTGAGTACAACACCGACTACGTCCTCGTCGACACGCCCGGCCAGCTGGAGCTCTTCGCGTTCAGGGAGTCCTCCAACCTCACAGTCAACGCGTTCGGGAAGGACGACTCGATGCTCGTGTACCTGTCGGACCCTTCCCTGTGCAAGACCCCCAACGGCTTCATCTCGGCTATGACCCTGGGGGCGCTGGTGCAGTTCAGGCTCCAGCTTCCGATGCTGAACCTCCTCTCGAAGAGCGACACTCTCTCCGATGACGACGAGCAGAGGATGCTGGACTGGTATTCCTTGCCCGATGTCCTCTACGGCGACCTCCTGGATGCGGATTCGATGCCCCAGACCGTCGTCGGCATGGAGCTTTTCAAGGCCATGGAGAACACCGGGGTCTTCGGAGAGATACGCGCGGTCTCCGCCCAGGACGAGATCGGTCTGGAAGAGATATATGCGGCTTCGCAGCTGGTCTTCTTCGGCGGCGAAGACACGATGAGAGAGTGAAAAGACAGTGAGTAGAAGGGGGAGGACCTCCCCCTCCTTCGAGCCTGTATCGGCTCAGACGAACATGTTTGCGGGAAGTTCCGGCATCTTCCCTTTCTTCGCGTCGAGGACCTTCTTCTTGGCGTTCTCGAAGTCCTCCTTGGTGACGGTATCCCTGTTGTTCCTGATCGCGAGCATGCCCGCTTCGGTGCACATGTTCTTGATCTCGGCTCCGGAGAGGCCGTCGGTGGTCTCGGCCAGGGTCCTGGCGGAGATCTCGTCCTGTATGTTCATGCGGGACGTGTGGATCTTGAAGATCTGCTCCCTTCCGTCGACGTCGGGCAGTCCGACCTCGATGATACGGTCGAACCTTCCGGGCCTGAGGAGGGCGTCGTCGAGGATGTCGGGCCTGTTGGTGGCTCCGATGATCTTGATGTTGCTCATGGGGGTGAACCCGTCGAGCTCGGACAGGAGCTGCATGAGGGTCCTCTGAACCTCTCTGTCCCCGGAGGTGGTGACGTCGAGCCTCTTCGCTCCCACGGAGTCGAGCTCGTCGATGAATATGATGCTGGGGGCCTTCTCCTTCGCAAGCTCGAACAGCTCGCGGACCAGCCTCGCTCCCTCTCCGATGTACTTCTGGACCAGCTCGGAACCGACCAGCCTGATGAACGTGGCCTGGGTGGCGTTGGCGACGGCCTTCGCCATGAGAGTCTTACCGGTTCCAGGGGGACCTACGAGAAGCACTCCCTTGGGGGGCTCTATTCCGACCTTGGCGTAGAGCTCGGGCCTCAGCAGGGGATCCTCCACGGCTTCGCGGAGCTCCATCATCTGGGTCTTGAGTCCGCCTATGTCGTCGTAGGTGATGTTGGGCTTGTCAACGATCTCCGCTCCGGAGACGACGGGATCCACGGACGACGGGAGGACGTCCATGATGGACAGGGTCTGCTTGTTCAGCGAGACTCTGGATCCGACTATGAGGTCCTCGTCCGGAACGTATGAGGACACCGATACGACGAAATCGGGGCCGGTGGTGCTCTTGACCACGGCGCGGTGGTTGGGAAGGACGTCTCTGAGGGAACCTATTATCAGAGGGGGGCTCTTGAGCCTCTCCAGCTCGTTTCTGAGCCTGGTTATATCCTTCTGGAGTCTGAACAGCTCGCTCTCCGAGTAACGCTTCTCCGTCTCTGCGTTCTGAAGGTCCTCCATGAGCCTGACATTTTTCTCTTCGAGTGACGCTATCTTCGCCCTCAGCTCGGAAATGTCCTCGGTGGTTCCGTCGTTCGTCATAGTTCCTCGCTTTCTGGAAAAGTGTACTGTTATATAAGCAGTACACAGAACCGCCCGATATGCTAATTAATGTGCTATTCTGTTAGAGAGGGCATGATATGCGAGATGTGCGGCAGAGACGTCCCTCAGACGAGGACGGTGGTCGTGGAGGGCTCCAGGCTCAATGTGTGCCCTGCATGCGCCAGGTTCGGCGAGGACTATAAATCCTCGACCTCCGGGGGCGCACCGGTAACCCAGTCCGTCATCGAAGAGAGGCTGGAAAAGCGCGAGAAGAGGATGAAGTCCAAGGACATCTACGCCGGGACCACCAGCATAGAGCTGGTAGACGACTACGGTGGTGTCATCAGGGCCGCCCGCGAGGCCAAAGGCCTGGACCAGGAGAAGTTCGCGGCTTCCATCCTCGAGAAGAAGGGAACGATAGCCAAGATAGAGTCCAACAGCCTCGTTCCTAACGACAAGCTGATCAAGAAGATCGAGAAGGCGCTTGGCATAAAGCTTACCGAGGCCGTCCAGTCGGGAGTCACCGTCGGACCCGGAGGCGCCGGGAACAAGATGACCCTCGCCAATTTCATCAAGAAGTCCTGATCAGGACTCTTCGATGCCCTTGTACACGGCATCGATGTAGGGCCTAATGTCGACTCCGCCGTCCCTGAGGACGATGAGGGCCGCCGCCCCTATGTCGATGCCCAGGCTCCTCTGTATCTTGTTGCTGTTCTGGATGAAGTCCTTGCGGGGGATGCCTGCGTCCACGGCGATGTCCATCAGAACGTGGAACGTGTCTTTCACTTCGGGCTTGTTCTCGGGAGCCGTCTCGGCGGGTTTCGTCACTGGAGCGCTCTCGATAGGCTTGGCCTCAGGGGGCTTCGGCTCTATGGGCTTGTCCAGCATCGCCATGAGGTCGGGCGAAGGCTTGTATGCCAGGGGGAGGTCCATGCCCTGGAGCTCGGGGGACAGGCGCACGTAACCGTTCTTGCACTGCACGGCGCCCTCGTTCTCCAGGAGCGCCAGGAGCTTCTTCGCCTTGGAGGGGGCCATCCACTTGAGCTCCAGCGATGCGCTCATCACGAACTCGTCTGCGGTTGTGACGTCTTTCCCGCTGGTCCTGAAGAAAGCGGCTGCGCATGTTTGGATCTCGTTCTCCATGAGGCCTCATCTTACACGTTCTAAAAATAACTTGTCCGAGCTTCTATTGATGTCAAAAATTATTCATTAATGTATAATAATAAGCACAATCTCTCGCGCGCGTGCGTTGTTTGATATGTATACTAACAATAATAATAAGGGACGGCAAATCCTTAAATAAAACGTCTTTTGTTCCGCTGGATATACAAGTCGTACCGTCACATCCGCTCTATCTGATGATGACGTTCCGAACACATTCAAGAGGTTATCAAAATGGCAGATGAAGAAATGACCATGCCTGTGAACACCGACCTCCTCGTCGCAGAGGACATCTATCTCACCTCCGGTGTCCACATCGGAACCCAGCAGAAATCCGCTGACATGAAGGAGTTCATCTACAAGGTCAGGCAGGACGGACTCTACGTCCTTGACGTCAAGAAGACTGACGAGAGGATCAGGGCCGCGGCTTCCTTCCTTTCCCGCTACGACCCCAGGCGTGTCCTCGTCGTTTCCGCCAGGCAGTACGGACAGAAGCCCGCAAGGGAGTTCTCCAAGGCTATCGGAGCACCCGCCTTCGCTGGACGTTTCGTTCCTGGAACTCTGACCAACCCCGCCAACCCCGGATTTATCGAGCCCGAGATCCTGGTCGTCACCGACCCTTCCGCGGACAAGCAGGCCCTCAACGAGGCCCTCAACCTCGGAATCCCTATCGTCGCCCTCTGCGATGCCAACAACGAGACCCGCAACGTCGACCTCGTCATCCCCACCAACAACAAGGGAAGGCGCGCTCTGGCCTGCGTCTACTGGCTCCTCGCCAGGGAAGTCCTCGTCGCTCGCGGTGCCCTCAAGGATCCCGAAGACTTCTCCCTCGCTATCGACGACTTCGAAGCCAAGCTCGTCTGATTCCGAACAGAACAGTCCAAAAACCTTTTGCACAAACCTTTTACCAGCGGCTTCGGCCGCTATCTTTTCGATAAGGGCGAGAGCATTTCCGGGATGTGTTCCCGATCACCTTGATGATCCGTTCGCTATTGCTAGATTTCGTGTATCGTATCGGGACTGCACCAATTCACGTAAACTGAACCCATTGAAAGATGCAGGAGGTTTCAGCAACGAGCCATTTCGTGAATAGCTGAAAAACAGGGGCTTCGGCTTTGCCTTATCTTTTTTTGCCACGCTCCACGGGACCAGCGTCAAGAATCTGGCCTTGGCCTTTTGACGACTTCTGAGGGCAAAAGCGCCTCGAAACTTCATTCCACTTACTATTTATCGAGAGGCCACGCTACCCTCTGTTATGAGGCAACCGGCGGTCGCAGGCCGTTTCTATCCTTCGGATTCACATGCTCTGAAGGCTGTCATAGATTCTTGTTTCGAGAGCCCCCTGGGCCCTGGCGTCCCGGGCGAAGCAGGCTCATCCAGGCGCATACGCGGGATCATGGCGCCCCATGCCGGTTATCTGGCATCCGGGATGAACGCAGCCCATGCGTACCGCGCCCTGAAGGAGGACGGATTGCCTGATGTCTACATCGTCATCGGCCCGGATCATTACGGCACCGCATACGGCACCGTGATCTGCTCTGAGCCGTTCCTGACGCCGTTCGGAGCCTGCAAGACTGACGAGGAGATATGCGAGATGCTCGCGGAGAGGTACGAGGACATCGCAGATGTCCACCGCTACGAGCATTCCGTCGAGGTCCATGTCCCGTTCATCCAATACATCGATCCCGACCCATGCATGGTCCCCATCATAATGGGCCGTCAGACCCCACAGGAAGCCCGCCGGCTGGCCGATGCGCTGCTGACCGCCTGCAAGGGCCGCGACGTCGTCGTGGTGGCCTCCACGGACCTCTCCCATTACATCCCGAACACCGAGGCCTCGAGGCTGGATGGCATGGCCCTGGACCGCGTGGCGGCGATGGATCCCGAGGGCCTCTACGACACCGTGAGGTCCAACAGGATAACCATGTGCGGATACGGTCCCACCATGACGGCGATGATGTTCTGCGAGGGGTGCTCGGCGAAGGTGCTGAAGCACACCGACTCGTACGACTCCCTGGGGATGGATCCCCATTCCGTGGTCGGCTACGGGTCGGCGGTCTTCGAGAAGAAAGCGGTTTGAAGGGGGAGGTCCCCCTTTCAGATGCGTTTGAGGTATCTCAGGTTGGGCTCGTAGACCAGCCCCTTCTCCATGAGGCTGTTGGAGACCTCCTCGAGCTCGATGCTGCTTATGCCCATGCTCTCGGCGCGCCTCTCCAGCTCGTCCCTTGGAGCCCCTTTTCCATCGATGTCCAGCTCTTCGAGGAGCTGTAGGACCGCGTCCTCCGATGCCGCTTTGCCCATCTGAGGCTCGCTCTTGGGCGCTGCGGGCGCGGAGAATCCGCTTCCGGGGATGTAGACCTCGTCGGGAGCGTCTCCAGGGATGCCGAGGTCGATCTCCTCGTCGGGGAGGAGCTTCCTGATGGCGTTCTGGATGGACCTGAGGTAGATGTCGGACGCAGGGGGCTCGGCGTTGTCGAGGGCGTAGATGATCCCCTCCGCTTCGGCGGGGTTCACGCCCATGGAGACGAGCGTGTCCACGGTGGCGTCCGGCATCCCGCATGCCCTCCTCATGTTCTTGAGCCTGGTCCAGGTGGACTTGGCGGTCTCGAGGACCCATTCCATGTAGGCTTTCTCGTCGATCTCCACGATGCGCTCGGGCCTCACGCTCATGGACACGTTGCCGTCCTCCCTGCGGAACAGCCTGACCTTTCCGACCGCCGCCACCAGGCAGGGGGCCACCAGCGACGCCATGGCCGCGGACGCCTCGGGCTGGAACCTTCCGGCGTTCACGTAGAAGTTCCCGGAAGGGTCCTGCACGCGGCAGGTCCACATGTGCTCGTCCTCGCTTCCGCGGTCCTCTATCTCGGTGAGGACTCCGGCCACGAGGACCCTGTTCACCTTGGCCCCGAGAGGGGTCACGACGTACGAGGGCATCTTCTCCTCGGTCGGCTTGATCTCCAGGTTGGTTCCGTTGAACTCGGTGGAGAACAGCCTCCAGGCGGTCTCCCTGGCTCCGGAGCGGGGCTTGTCCGAGGCCGGCTGGGGCTGCTTGGGGGCCTCCTGCATGTATTCGTTCCCGCTGGAGAACGGGTTGTCGTTGAAATCTTTGTTCATGAAAGGTTCGCCTCCACGTCTTTGAGAAGGTCCTTGGCCTCGGATACCACGTCCACGTCGACGGGCTTCAGGCCTCTGACCGTGATGCTGGGTCCGAAGTCGTCTATGGTGACGTTCCCGGACACGCGCACCCTGCGCATGAGCACCTTCGCGGTCAGGTCGCCGATGACGGCTCCCTCTCCGAGCCTGGCGGCCATGCTCTCGGCCTCCTCCAAGGAGACGCCGGTGAGCTTCTCGGTCTCCGCGCGTCCTATGACGGCTCCTATGGCTCCGGTTCCGTCGTCTATGACGGCTTTCAGCCTGATGTCGCTGGTTCCCTCGACCTGTCCGTGGAGGGCGCAGACGCCGTTGAGTATGGACCTCTTGCACTGGGGGCATCTCTTGATGAGCCCGCTGCCGGCCCTGATGTCGACGACCATGCCTTCGATGTCGATGTCGATGCCGCCGCCGTTCTTCATGATCTCTGCGACCGTCCTGAGGTTGGTGCCGGTCTCGACGGTCTGGAAGTCGGAGTCTATGCGGCTCACCTCGGACCTCTCCCCGAGGTTCAGCTGGGGTATGCCCTTCCAGGAGCGGACGTAGGCGTTGGCGATGCACACGCTGTCGTTCTCCTTGAGCTCGAAGTCCTTCCAGGCGGAGTACTGTATCTTGCCGGTGTCGTCGGCGAGTATGCCGGACCAGACGGTGCGGTTCTCCCCCCTGATGACGACCTCCCTCTCCTCGACGGAGACGATGAGGCCCCTGACGGTGACGCTTCCGATGCCCTCGTGGATGTCCTTGACCTTGCACTCGGCCATGCTCATGCTGTAGACCCTCTCGGGGACGTCTATGTTGGCGTCGATGGGCTCCACTTTGCCGCGGTTGCCCATGTTGATCTGGATGGTGTCGTTCCTCATGCGGGCGTAGGCCCCCCTGAATGCATAGGTCTTGCCCTTCTCCATCTCGAGATCTCCGGGCTCCCAGATGGTGAACATTATGGAGCCGGTCTCGTCTCCGATGGTCCCAGTGATGATGTCGGTGGGGTTCCCTCTGACGGTGACGTTCCTCTTGTCCACGAACAGCGCCTTGACCTCCAGGTCGACGTTCTGCTCGGTGCCGTCGAGCTCTGCGATCTTCTTCTTCTCTCCGGGGCCCATGTTGGCTGCGACGGTGGGGGCGGCCGGGGTGTATTCCACGGTCTCCATCTCGACGGAGGACGGGGTGACGGTGCTGCTCATGCCGGTGTTCACCTGCACCGCGCCCATGTAGGTCTTGCAGTAGCATCCCTTGAACTCGTAGACGGTTCCGACCTCGAGGTCCTGGGCGTCGTTCCAGATCGTGAACGGGACGGCACCTGTGTCGTCCGCGATGGTTCCCGAGACGATCTCCTTCATCTCCCCTCTTGCGTTGACGGTCCTCCTCTCGCACGCCATGACCTTGGCGACGATGTCTATGTTCTGCTCGGTGCCGGTGAGCTGGCCGATCTTCTTGGTCTCGGCGGGGGTGCTGACCGCGACGTCGGAAGCCTCCACATCGGTGTCGGCCGCCTCGATCCTTCCGCGGTTGCCAATGTTCAGCTGGACCGCTCCCTTGTAGGTCTTGCAGTAGCAGTTCCTGAAGGTGTAGCTGGATCCTGCCACGAGCTCGGCGATGCTGGGGTCCCAGAGGGTGTATGTGACGCTTCCGGTCTCGTCGCCGACGATTCCGGAGACGATCTCCTTCTCGGTCCCTCTGCTCTTGATGGACCTGCGATCCACCGTGACGACCTTGCCGACGACGTCAACGTTCTGCTCGGTCCCGTTCAGGGTCCCGATCTTCTTCGTTATTGTGCCGCCGATGGCTACAGCGCTGTCTATGGCGCCGTACTTGCGGAGGATTCCCCTCTTAGCGGCATCCACGTCCACGTGGTACTCGTTGAGGTATTTGTTGAGCTCCGCTCTCAGCGTTTCTTCGTCGATCTTGTCGTTGAGCACCCTTTTCATCTCTTCCAACAGGGGTGTTAGTTCTGTATCGTTCATCGTATCGACTCCGCGATGCCTTCCTACGGCATGCGCTCCCGCCTAGAGGTTGTCAGTATTTAATCAATGGGAGGGGGTAGCCGAAAGTAGCGGACGGGTGCACGCATGTGCGGTTGATCAGCATGCAGATATGCGAAAAACACGCATTTCATGCATCATTGCTCGTTTCCGAGGAATGAAGATACGTCTGCTGGCTCTCGAAACAGCCGATAGTTCCAGTGGCAACGTTTATAATAGGTAAAGCAATAAGAGGGCATGGTTCCCAAGAGCAAGATCGACGAGATTCTGGACGGGTACGATCCGAACGATTTGACAATCGCGACGCTCTGCTCTCATTCATCATTACAGATTTTCCATGGCGCCAGGAAGATGGGCTTCAAGACCCTGGGTCTCACCATCACCCACAACACGAGATACTACGACGCCTTCCCCCTCGCCAAGCCTGACGAGATCATAAAGTACGCCGATTTCGACGAGATGGAGGAGCGCATCGGCGAGCTGTACGACAAGAACGTCATCCTGATCCCCCACGGCTCGTTCGTCGAGTACATGGGCCCCCGCCGCTTCTCCGACTACGCCGTCCCTTCCTACGGCAACCGCGCCGTCCTGGGATGGGAGTCCGACAGGGACAGGCAGAGGCAGTGGATCACCTCCGCGGGCGTCCCCATGCCCAAGCTCATAACCGACGCGAGGGACATCGACGAGCCTGTCATGGTCAAGTACCACGGAGCCAAAGGCGGAAGCGGATACTTCATCGCCAGGGACTACCTGGACTTCAAGATGGCCGTGGACAACACCCAGCCCTACACCATCCAGGAGTACTGCCTGGGAACCAGGTACTACATGCACTTCTTCTACGACCCGCTCAAGAAGGACGGGTACAAGTGCGAGCAGGGCGGAACCCTCGAGCTCCTCTCCATAGACCGCAGGGACGAGAGCAACATCGACGAGATGTACAAGCTAGGGTCCATAGAGGAGTCCAGGAGGCACGGGATAAATCCCTCGTTCGTCGTCACCGGGAACACCCCGGTCGTCATCAGGGAGTCCCTTCTGCCGAAGGCGTTCGACATGGCCGAGAAGATCGTGAACAAGTCCTACGAGCTCTTCGGAGGCATGTGGGGACCGTTCTGTTTGGAGACCGTCGTCAACGACAAGCTTCAGTTCAAGGTGTTCGAGATATCCACCAGGATCGTCGCGGGAACAAACCCGTTCATCTCCGGATCCCCCTACGCCGATCTCATCTACCCCGGTCTCAGCACCGGCGCGAGGATGGCCATGGAGATAAAGGAGTCCGCGGCCGACGGCACGTTAAAGGAGCTCATGTCCTGACCCCTGCTGTGCTTTAGATTATATAATCGAAGCAGGATTCGATTGCCCACAGAAGGCGTAGAGATGGTATCGAAGAGGTTACAGGAGATTCCAGCATCCGGAACGATCGCTATTTCCAATTTGGTCAGTCAGATGAAGTCGGAGGGCGTCGACATAGTCTCGTTCTCCATGGGGGAGCCCGATTTCACCACCCCCGAGAACATCATCGAGGCGTGCTGCGACTCGCTCCGCTCCGGATACACGCATTACACCCC
>JAEEGI010011049.1_pt1 | contig 19554 bp, 14 predicted proteins | sample 8958751 | NCBI WGS metagenome assembly JAEEGI01 (sample SAMN16246545, study PRJNA631951) | gut metagenome | biome: gut microbiome; feature: rumen; material: KS-attached | host: Bos | place: Iran: Karaj | collected 2018-10 | reverse complement strand
CGTGGGTGTTCCGCAACCGTGACTATGCCCCGGTTCCCGTAACCCATAAGGAGGCCTTTGACCTGGGCAAAAGCTTCGTTAAGCTGGGCATCTACATGACGCTAGGTAATTTTGCCAGCATCTTGGCCAGCTATGTCTTCAATGCATGGCTTAACATCGATGCCGGCACCGAGGTTGTGGGTTTATACCAAGCGGGCTACACATTAATAAATAAATACACCGGGCTTATCCTCACAGCCCTCGGCATGGAATACTACCCTCGATTGGCCCGTGTTGCTGACAGTCGCTTGAGGCTGCGCGCCTTTGTATCACAGGAGATCAATGTCTCCATCGCCGTCATGGCTCCTGTCGTGGCACTATTCATCTTGCTGCGTGAGCTTGTGGTATGGATCCTATATACCCCTGAATACAATGCCATTCTCTCGTTTGTCTCGTGGGGAATGATCGGTACCATCCTGCGCACACTATCATGGTGCTTGGCATTCACTATTCTCGCTAAAGGTGATGGCAAAACCTACCTATGGACCGAGGTCGCCAGTGCCGTCATCAACCTTGTGCTCAATATCCTGTTTTATAAGTGGTGGGGCCTCACGGGACTCGGCATCGCCTTCATGGTATCATTCCTCCTTTACACACTCATTATCGCTGTAGTTTATTTCAAGACTTACCGACTGACCGTGACAAGAGCATGTATCTACAACCTGTTGTGGACACTCGTTGTGACATCTTGTGTAATGGCAGCTATGGAGTGCGGTAAAACGGCTATTGCGGCCGTTCTCACAGCCTTAAGCATAGCCATCGCATTAAGACAGATTATCGCCCTCTGGAAGCGATAATCCCACATGCGATTTCAATCCCTACTGGAACAAATAGTCATCATGCCATTATCGGTTAAATTTCAATAAAAAAGCGTGATTTTATTAACAATATGGTAATGTGATTGAAAAAATATATCTATCTTTGCATCGTTAAACAAAGTATTAACCGCGAGGGATCTCACCAGTCAAGTTGAGATTCTTCTAATTTTTTGAATCTTAAAAATTAAAAAAACACAGTATTTTAGCATGGCTATTACTTACATGACACAGGAAGGTTATGACAAAAAGATGGCTGAACTCTCCCATCTTGAAAATGTCGAACGTCCCGAAGTAGTCCGCGCTATTGTTGAAGCCCGTGACAAGGGAGACCTTTCAGAGAACGCAGAATATGATGCCGCTAAAGAGCGCCAAGGTATGCTCGAAGCCAAGATCGCTGAGCTCAAATCTCTTATCGCATCGGCACGCATCATCGACGAGAGCAAGATTTCAACCGACGAAGTACAACTGCTCACCAAAGTCACCATCCGCAACCTTAAGAACAAGGCCACAGTGACCTATACCATCGTTACCGAGACCGAGGCCAACCTGCGCGAGGGAAAGATTTCCATTTCCACTCCTATTGCCAAGGGCTTGCTCGGCCACAAGGTAGGTGAAACCGTTGAAGTTCAAGCGCCTGCCGGACTCATGAAATTTGAAATCCTCAAAATCGAAGTTTAATATTATGGCAACGATATTCAGCAAAATCGCAGCTGGTGAGATTCCCAGCTACAAGGTGGCCGAAGACGACCGCTACTATGCGTTCCTCGACATCAATCCCATGGCTAAGGGTCACACCCTGGTTATTCCCAAACATGAGGTGAACTACATGTTTGACCTCGACGAGGAAGAGTATGCCGGACTCTGGGCTTTTGCCCGCAAGGTCGCCATGGCACTCGAGCAAGCTGTTCCTTGCAAGCGTATCGGTATCGGCGTCCTGGGTCTTGAAGTTCCCCATTGCCACATCCACCTCGTACCCCTGCAGAGCGAGAAGGACATGGCTTTCGGCGGTCCCAAATTGACTTTGCCGGCCGAGGAAATGCAAGCCATCGCAGCCGCTATTGCCGCTAAGATGTAATTGCTACGAGCAACCTTATCACAAGGCGTTTGTCCCATCCGGGGCAGACGCTTTTTGTTTTATGATAAAAAGAGAACGTCCTGACGGCTGGCAGTGCCGTCGGGACGTTCCCACAATCATGGTTACTATATACTAAACTCTACTTTATAACTTTTCAGTCAATGAAAAATCATTTGAAAACCTTCACGGTTCTGGTTGTGCCATCGGTGTAAGTGGTCACGACAACATTCACACCGTCAAAGGGTTTGTCACTGATCTTGCCAGCGAGATTGACATATTTCTTGCTAGCAACCTCTCGGTCAACATTCACAACTTCCACAGCGCTAGGACCATCAACACTCACCTGGAACTTGTCCATGCAAAAATAAGCGGCGGTGTTCATGCCATAGGCACCAGTGTCGGTCGAATTCAAAGTGAAGTAAACCGATACCACCTTGCCTAGACTTGACAGGTCAAAGAATGTCCAGTCGTTAGCTGCCTTGAGCTCGCCATCGGTAAACTCAACGAGATTCATCGAAACAGTCGTCTCATTGCCCTCGGCATCAACACCATGAGCGGTGAGTTCAAAGTAGTCACCCTCTTCAAAAGCGCGAGCAGAGCCATCTCCATGCACACAACCATAATAAGGCCAGGGGTGGTTGCACACATACACGCCAACAGGTTCAAAAGCCGTGCTACCCGTGCCATCCATAAACATCAACTGATTGCTGGGGCCTTCCATAGCCCAACTGCTGTAATAAGCCACAAGGTAAGGCTGCTCAGGATCGGCGCTCATGGTACCATCCTCGTTAATCACAGCACCACCGCCGGCCATGCAACCGCCAAAGTTGGCAGTCCATGTGCCGCCGCTACCAGGCAGACCATAATCGGTCGTGTCGCCACCCTTGGCGATAGTAAAACCGTCCCAGTAGTAGCCACCCCACGAGGCGCCCTCACCATCAATGAGGTGCGAAAGCATGAACTCGCCATAGTTACCGCCAAACTCCAACCAAGTGAAGTCCACATCATTGTAAGTACCAGTCCAAATTCCCAGGTCATTATACTCGATGGTTGCGGGATTCATCGAGTCATTCAAATCTAGTGTAATCACATTAGCCCAAGCGGCCGAAGCCATCAGGGCACATGCAGCAAATGTAAATAATTTCTTCATTGTTTTTAATGTATTTAAAGGTTAAACTAAATAGTTATTCTTCAATTTCTGATTAATAGCATGTCGATAAGGTCGGTCACATCACTGATGCTGATTCGGCCATCCCTATCCACATCGGCAGCACCCATGTCATAGACCGTGAGCACCGAGCCTAGCAGGATATCGATGAGGTCAGTCACGTCGTCAATACTGATCCTGCCGTCCATATTCACATCACCCGGCGTTGAGCCACCCGTCACTGTAACCACAAACGAGCTCGACGCTAACTGGCCGTTGCTGTCGGTGGTCACATCGACAGTTGCTCGACCAGAAGCCACCGCCTCGATGACCAACTTAAGACCAACGACCCTAGCACGTACAATCGACTCGTTACGGCTTTTAGCAGTCGTCACAGCAAGCGCAGCCATGTTATCGGGATCTTGAACGGCCTGGAGCAAATCGATCTCACTGCTCGTCCCTCTCGACAACGTCATGTCACTGACACTAATAGTGGGTGCATACAGGTCAGGATAAACCGCTAAGGCAGGGAACCAATAAGCGTCCTGCAAACGCACTTGGCGTTTGAGTTCACCTGTCATCACGTTATAGAACAATACCCAATTATGGTTAAAGTTCTGATAGGCATACATCGGAGCGGCCTCGGTGGTCTGCACCACCATGTCGCCCGTGTGGGGGTCAAAACTCAACGCCGAGGCGTATAGGCCTTGACGCTCTTTGGTTCCGTCCCAATTAGTCTCCACGCCCTCAGGCAGGAGGATGAGCGTGTCGATAAACTCACGCGAACAGAAATCATAGCTACTGATGAAGTTCTGATACTCCTCGTGGTTGAAATACACACGCTCGGCAACAGGATCTACACATAACATACGAGCATGCCATGCACCCCATGCACACACCGCGCCCTTGTTCTCAGGCAGGCTATGTACACCCTTTATCTCGAAGGTTACCGGGTCTATCTGAGTGAAATTAGCCTCAAATGGACCTGTACCAAAGTCATAGACCTCACGGCTGTTATTGGCGACATAGAGTTTACCACCTGCCGTGACAAACACCGTGACAATATCGGGGAACGGCAAGGTAGCGACAACAGCATCGGTTTCGAGATCAATCACATGCAGGCCCTTTCCTTGCTGCACGGCAAAGACATACTGTCCAAATCTCACCATATCGCCGCACTGGTCGTAATACAGGCTGTTGTAGTCGCCCCTAGCGCTGGACTGCGTGCCCTCAATGGGGCCTCTAACTGTCATGCTGGCGACATCCAACACAAAGATGCCGGCGTTAGTCGAGATATAGCCCTTATTGTTATTGACAGCGCAATAGGCGCGACCGTCATATACGCTGTCGGCTGACTCACCAAAGCGCAGAATGCTGGCCCGCTGAACGAGCGTCGTCCCATCAAGCACGGCCAGCCTCGAGCCCACCGTGCTCCCGCTAGACTCGTTGCCGTTAGCCTGCTTGCTCACAACGAAGAGACGCCCGCCAAACAGTTGTCCGTGTTGCGATGTCACACCCAGTTTAACGCCAGGGTTGACAAAAGCGAACACGTTATACTCCATCTCATTATAATCATAATTATAGTAGTTGATGGAGCCTTGATTGGCGCCATAGCGATCCTCATTAATGAAGATGATGCCATTAGTGAACGTGAAGTCCTGGGCCTGGGAAATTATTGCCACCAGGGCTACGAATACAAATAATCCTACCTTTTTCATGAGCCTAACAGTTGATCAATTAATTGGGTCACATCGGCAATACTGATACTGCCATCATGATTAACATCGGCAGCCACCACGTCAAAGGGATCCTCTACGCTGCCCAACAGGTGGTCGATGAGAGCGGTCACATCGCTGATGGTCACCGCGTTATCACAATTCACGTCTCCATACAACGTCATCACGGCATCGGGATGCAAATCCTCGGCACCGCAAAACTCGGTCGATACCTCGCCCAGCCAACCGCAGTAGTCAAACTGACCGCAATAAACCTTGATGAAGTCAATATGGTCGAGCGAAACTGAGTTACCCTCCTCATCAACCGCCCAGTCAATCATGAAACCAGGTTCCTGGCCGTTGGGCAGGTTATCGACATAGCCCAAGCCAAAGAAGGGCTGGAACCAGTTGTTTCCGTTGCCGCCGCTCATGTCGATTGCAGTGTTGGGCAGCTTGGTTCCCCTAAAGGTCATCACGGTGTCCTCAAGCCACAAGGGCCAGTAAGGCTGGTTGTGGAATGAATTGCGCCACACATAGCCGCTGGTGCTGTCGGGATTCTCGTCGTTGCTGGTCCAATAGACATACTCAGCATCGGTGATGAATCGCCAACTGTCATGGGGCACACGCACCTTATTCTCGTCGGGCTTGTAGTAGGTAATCTCGTAGCTGTGTTGGCATCGGTCATAATCAGCGCCCATGATTTCATACCACAAGTCTCCGTCGCTGGGCATGCCATCGCCGTCATTGTCAACGCCCACCATGATAATGCCAGGCTCACAACTTCCACCGGCAATGCCGGGCACAGCCTCGCTCTGCATAGCGTTGCCATAGATTTTGACGTCATAACCATGCTTATTCACCACGGGATGGTCAAAGCCGAAAACGATGTAACCGCCATAGCTACCCAGGCTGACCGTGCCGCCCAGCTTTCCGCACAGGGCATCCTCCAGCTGCGCGTTGATGCTGTCCTGGGTATATCCGGGCTTGTAAGCCGGGAACACGTTAACAAACTGTCCTGGCGCAGGCAGATAATCATACACCCGCGCGATATATGGCGAATTATCGGCAAGACCTACTGTCATTGTCCACGCCAATAGTACTGCAAGATATAAAGATTTTCTCATGTCACTATAACAATTTAAATATTCACGTTTTAGCGCGAATTCATGCGACATGATTGGCCATGTGCTGGTCAATGGTAAACTCCTGAGAATGAGGGCAACTTGTGTCCGCATCATCTTTCTTTGCCAGGGTCCAAATGCCGCGTGAACCACAACTGGTGGCCGTGTGAAGGCAGGTCTTCTGACTTCTCCCCCATCGCGACGGCGCCTTCCCGGTGATGATGCGATACACAAGTGTCTCACAACCAGTGGCATGATGCCGAGCGATGTGTCATCAAGGAGTTACAGCAGCGGGTACTGTCCAGGACTTTCACCTGATTCCCTTTTCATCCCCTCGTCGATAAACGGCGAGAAGAACCTCAACACAATCAATTTGTCGCTGCAAAGATAACACTTTTTACACAATTCAGCAATATCCCTGCTATTTTTCTATAATGAATTATTAGCCTTATATGTCTTATGTGAATTGCTCGCTACCGCTTCTATTGGTTCCACAGGGCAATAGTTCCAGTGGCGAGTGTGCGGGGGATGTCGATGAGACGCTGATTGCGGCTACCGCGAAAGTGCAAGGAGATGTCGCGTTCAGCTTCGACAAATGGCCCCTCGACAAGGACATCAAGTTCCTGCACGACATCGAGCAGGGTTGCATCGGCGATAATTTCCTCCCAAGTGTAGCCGGTGTAGCACCACACGTTGTAACCCAGTTCCTGCTTGATGCGGTGAATGAGCGCGCGTGTGCCCGCTGGTTGCTGCAGGGGATCGCCGCCACTCAAGGTGACGGGCGCCTCGTTATAGGCAATGACCTCCATTAACTCGTCAAGGGTGCGCTCTTCCCCACCCTTGAAGTCCCATGACTGGGGATTGTGGCACCCAGGGCAATGGTGATTGCAGCCTGCCAGATAGATTGACGTGCGCAGTCCGGGCCCATCCACACTGGTGCCTTCAACGATATGTAATACCCTTAGCATTTAGCTAAGATATCACTTATGTACCACACGGTCCTTGAGTTCGGCGAGCTTACCGCTGTTCCAACGGTCGGTTGTGCCAACGAGGTAGCCCGTGATGCGCTGCAGGCGGTCGATGTGGTGGCCGTGGCACTCGGGGCATTCCTCAAGACCCTCGGTAGCATCTTCATAGCCGCAGTCCATGCAACGGTTTCGGTTATGGTTCACTGAGCAATAGCCCATGTTATACTTGTCCATCAGGTCCACTACAGCTGCGATGGCATCGGGGTTGTGGGTAGCATCACCATCAATCTCCACATAGAAGATATGACCGCCACGGGTCAGCTCGTGATAAGGCGCCTCAACCTCAGCCTTGTGCTTGGGACTGCACTTGTAATAGACGGGCACATGGTTGCTGTTAGTGTAATAGATCTTGTCGGTCACACCAGGGATCTCGCCAAAGTCCTTGCGGTCACGGCGCGTGAACTTGCCGCTCAATCCCTCGGCAGGGGTAGCCAGAACGCTGTAATTGTGCTGGAAGCGCTCACTAAATTCATTCACCCTGTCACGCATGTAGGTGACAATCTTGAGGCCCAGTTGCTGGGCTTCTTCACTCTCGCCATGGTGATGGCCAATGAGGGCGATAAGGCATTCGGCCAATCCGATAAAGCCTATGCCCAGCGTGCCCTGGTTAATCACGCTCTCGACACGGTCATCGGGGCCCAGGTCATTAGCACCGTTCCACAGTTGCGACATGAGCAACGGGAACTGCTTGGCCATAGCGGTCTTCTGGTACTGGTAGCGTGCATCTAGCTGACGAGCAGTTACCTCAAGCATATTGTCAAGCTTGGCGAAGAAGCGGTCGATGCGTTCCTGTTTATCCTTGATATCCATGCACTCGATGGCCAAGCGTACGATATTGATGGTAGAGAACGACAGATTACCGCGACCAATAGAGGTTTTCTCGCCGAAGCGGTTCTCAAACACACGCGTACGGCAACCCATGGTAGCCACCTCGTGTTTGTAGCGTTCAGGATCATCGGCACGCCACAGATCGTGATGGTTGTAGGAGGCGTCCAGATTGACGAAGTTGGGGAAGAAACGGCGAGCGGTCACCTTGCATGCCAAGCGGTAAAGGTCATAGTTGGGGTCACCGGGCTTGTAGCTCACGCCAGTCTTCTTCTTCCAGATTTGAATCGGGAAAATGGCTGTTGAGCCGTTGCCCACACCCTCATAGGTGGAATTCAACAACTCGCGGATGATGCAGCGGCCCTCGGCGCTCGTGTCAGTACCATAATTAATTGAACTGAAGACCACTTGGTTGCCACCGCGCGAGTGGATAGTGTTCATGTTGTGGATAAAAGCTTCCATTGCCTGATGAACACGTCGCACGGTGCTGTTGATGGCATGCTGCAAGATGCGCTCATCGCCCTGCAAGAAGTCCAGCTCACGCGCGATATAATCATCAAATTTCACATCATACAAGCGACTGTAGTCCTGGCCCATCAATGCCTCAAGGTTCTTGACCTCCTCGATAAACGAGCGGCGCACGTAGGGGGCCAGATAGAAGTCAAAGGCAGGGATGGCCTGACCGCCATGCATCTCGTTTTGGGCGGTCTCCATCGTGATACAGGCGATAACACCTGCGGTCTCGATGCGCTTTGCTGGGCGAGATTCGCCATGACCAGCCATATAGCCCTGCTTGAGCACCTTGTCCAACGGATGTTGCACGCAGGTCAAACTCTTGGTGGGATAGTAGTCCTTGTCATGGATGTGCAGATAGTTACCGCGCACAGCCTCACGTGCCTCCTCACTCAAGAGATAGTCATCCACGAAGGGCTTGGTCGTCTCGCTAGCGAACTTCATCATCATGCCGGCAGGGGTATCGGCATTCATGTTGGCGTTCTCGCGTGTGACGTCATTATTCTTGGCATTGATAATCTCCAGGAACAGGTCACGCGTCTTGGCCTTGCGGGCTACGCTGCGTTTTTGGCGATAGTTGATATAGCAGCGCGCCACCTCCTTGCGGGGACTTTTCATCAGTTCCAGCTCCACCTGGTCCTGGATGTCCTCGACGCTCATTTGGGTGCGACCGCGTTGACCTATGCGATCAGCGATGCGCTGGATGAGTGCCTCGTCCTCGCCGGCAGCGGTGGCAAGCATAGCTTTGCGGATCGCGGCCTTGATTTTCTCTTCGTTATAGCCGACGACACGGCCATCACGCTTCAGTACTGTCTGAATCATATCGTGTTGTGAAAAATTACAGGTTGATTATGCTATTGCTATCGTTAAGAATCGGCCGTGCCGATTTGCGTTTGCAAAGGTAAACAACTCACACGAGACAGCAAAAGATTTTCAAGAAAAATTTCGTTTTGGAAAACTTTTTAGACTTTGTAAAAATACATTTTATTGATTTTCAGGATATTAAAAATTTTTCTGGAAAACATTTCTTCTGCAACAAACTCTAAAAAAGTAAAAACTAGCGGTTTACCAACGTGAATAACTCAGAAAAGCCCTAGGCCTTTACACACAACAAGGCGGGACCAACAGTTAGTCCCGCCTTGAGGTTTAATAATCAATCTATATCCTTACTCGGATTACTCGGCCCAGCTACCAGTCAGCAAGAAGTCGATAAGAGCAGAAACGTCAGCGATGCTAATACCCTCGTCAAGGTTGCAATTAGCGTTATCCACGCTGATTTCACTTGCATCACCAGTCAACATGTAGTCAATAAGGGCGGTAACGTCGGCAATGTTAACATCATTGCTCATGTTCACGTCACCACGTATACCCTGAGGAGCGTCATGCTTGGTAGCGGTACAGATGATTTCCTTGGTCTCGGCGTTGAAGGTAATCACGAAGTCATAGGTACCAGCCTCGGTAACCTCATATACCCAGTTGCTTGAGGGCCAAGCGTAGTCCCAAGCGTGGTCTTGAACGACCTTGAACTCAACGTTAGCAGTTTCCTCAAAGACAACATTATTCTTGGTCCATGTATAGATACCATCCTCACCCTTTACCATGTCGTTAGCGGTGTCACTGGGATCCCAGAAGCTGCCAAACAGATTGGTGGTACCAGCAACGGTATAGGTGTGCTCAACGGGATCGATATCACCAGTCTTAATCAGGGTGCAGGTGATGCGGTAGTCCTCCTCAGCATTGGGGTCAAAGGTGATAGCGATGTTGTAAATACCTTCCTCGGCCACAACAGCGGTCCAGTTGTAGGGGCCAACGGGCCACTCATAGATGCTGTAGCTGTGGTTACCGACAACCTTGAAGTCGAAGTTGCCATAGAGGGTCACGCCAGTCTTGTTCCAGCTGTAAACGCCAGTTGCCTCGTCAAGAATCATGTCGTTGTTAGTATCTTCGGTGTTCCAGTTGCTGCCAAAGATTGATTCAGGACCTACTACGGTGTAGGAAGTGATTTCAATAGGCTCATCACCGCCATAGACGAAGGTAGCCTTAGGCAACTTATTATCACCCTTAGTGCTGCCAGCGTAGCCATAAGTGCTCATAACTAAGTATGAACCCATCTCTTTACCGTAGAAATAGGTATCCTTATAATCACCAGCAACGGACTGAACGTCAATCAACAGAGCATTACCAGCATAGGTAAAGGGAGCATCGAAGGTAATGGTCCAAACGCCATTCTCATCGGCAGCAGGAGTTACAGTAGCGACAGCGGTCACAGCAACATCCAACAGGTCGCCGTAAACGCCACCCCATGCGTTAGGAGTCCAAGGAGTAACATCGTCCATGTTAGCCAACGAAACCGTTACAGTGCCACCCAGAGCGTTCACCAGATCGGGGGTGCTGGTATAGAACTTCACGGCAGTGATTTCGGTGCCAGCTGCGATACCGGTCAACTCAGCAGCGGGATACTGCATCTGGTTGTGTTGATCGGTTTCGAAGTTGTAACCATAGACGGGAGCGTACTCACTAGTTGTGGTACCCTCAGCAGCGGTCCACTCGGTAGCCTGAGCTGCAAATGCCATAGCGGCCACAGCAATAAGAGTGAAAAACTTTTTCATAAAATGATAAAAAATAAAAATGTTAATTATAAAAAATGAATAATACGAAATATCGTTAGTATCCTAAATATGATTTAATAATCGTGCATCAATTAACGGCGCAAAGGTAAACTAAAATATCTTCACGACAAAAATATTTCACCTAAATCTCAGCACATTGCACATTGTATTATATAATATAAAACAAGAGGCAGACCCTCAAAAAGCCTGCCTCATTGAAATGTATATCTCCTATTGAATTAGTTGGCCCAGATGTGAGTCAGCAGGTAGTCAATGAGAGCAGAAGCGTCAGCGATGGTAACTTCCTCGTCAAGGTTGCAGTTTGCATTTTCAAGGCTGATACCAGTAGCATCATGGGTCAATAGGTAGTCGATAAGGGCGCTAGCGTCAGCAATGGTAACATCATTGTCCAGGTTCACGTCACCACGCAGACCCTCGGGCTGAGGCTCAACATAAACCTCCCATTTAACGGGCTCGAACTGCAACGCGTCGCCAACCTTCCAGATAACACCATAGATATTATAATTGCCAGTGGCGGGCTGATTACCAGTTCCGGTCAGCGTAATGGTCTCGCCGTTCACCTTAAATGAACGGATTGGCATAAAGCCCTTGGATACATTCTCGGCGTATACATAGGCGTTGAGCATGCTCTCCTCCAAGCCGCCGGTGAGCTTTTGGGCTGCAGCCAGCTCAGCATTGGTCTCATCGCTGGCGCTAACGTCCGTAGCATCGGTGTACTTAACCCAACCGTTGTCGCTGGTCTTGGTGGCATTCCAGCCCTGGCTCAGCACCACACCATTCTCAAAGGTACCGTCAAAGCCAGCAATCTGGCCGTAGCCGCTATCGTCGCGCAGGTAAACGCTACCCTTCCAGCATACAGTAACAACAGCGTCGCCGTTGAAGGTGAACTCGGCAGCGTCCTCGAGTGCGTTAGCCTGTGACAAGAGGGTAATGCCCTCATCTTGGCTGCCGCCTTCTTCATAGGTGAAGGTAGCCATGGGGAGGACTTGTTCTGCCTCATAGTAATATTCGGTACCCCAAGTATACTTGTATTGGGCGATACCAACGGCATAAGAGAATGATTGGCCAAAGAACTTAGTGGCCTTAAAAGAACCTACCTGAATGAGTTCGGTCTCAATCATGAGGTTGCCGCCATGGTACTCAAAGGGTTGGTCAAAAACGATGACCCACTCGGCATTGCCTTGAACAGGATAAGCATTGCCAACAACAGTGGCGTCGGTCACCAGCGTGGTGGAAGTGTAGCGATCCTGCTCAACCTCCTTGAGAGAAATCTGCAGGTTACCTGAACCCAGGGCTCCGAAGGCTTGGGTGGGATAGAACTTGATCTCGGTGATGGTTCCACCATTCATGTCAGCGAGCATGTCGGCAGGATAGATCACCTGACTGATAGAACCCAAGGCATCCATCTGAAAGCCATAAAACGGAGCGTACTGAGCCTCTCCAGTACCTTCGGCAACTGTCAAGATGTTGGCTTGAGCTGCAAATGCCATAGCTGCTACAGCAATAAGTGTTAAAAATTTTTTCATAAATGATAAAAGATAAAAAAGTTAATTATAAAACGAATAATACGAAATACTATCAGTATCCTACTAATGTTAATAGTCTTGCATTAATTACTGCCACAAAGGTAAACTAAAATAAATTCACTACAAAATTATTCTGCCTAAATCTCAGCACATTATACAATATAAATCAAGAGGCTGGCCCCAAGAAGAGCCAGCCTCATTGAAATGTATTTCCTTATCGATTAGTTGGCCCAGTTGCCAGTCAGCAGATAGTCAATAAGAGCAGAAACGTCAGCGATGGTAACATCGTTGTCCTTGTTGCAGTTTGCATTATCAAGGTTAATACCGTCAGCGCTACCGGTCAACAGGTAGTCGATAAGAGCAGTAACGTCAGCGATGGTAATCTCATTATTGCCATTCACGTCACCACGCAGACCCTGAGGCTCGGGAGTGTCACCAGCCTCATAAGCGAAGCCAACCTTGGGCAGGAAGTGATCGATATCGGTCGAAGCACCATACTGGTAGTAGCTGGGATAGTAGTCAGTCATGTTCTCGCCATAGAAATAAGCCCTGGGCCAGTTGGTACCCTTCACAACATTGAAGACCTCAATAGCGAGGTTACCACCATCGTACTCGAAGGGCTCGTCAAGCGTGAAGACAAGTTCGTTCTCGCTGTCACCGGGTTCCCAGGTAGCCACAGCCGTGAGGTCGGTCAGAGCAGTGTAGCTGGTGAAGCCCTGCTGGTCAACAACCTTGAACGAGAGTTGCAGTTGACCGCCCGTGAAGGTCAGAGGAGCGGTGGGATAGAACGTAACCTCGGTGATCTTCTTACCTGCCAGAGGAGCAAGCATCTCGGCGGTATAGATCATCTGACCCTTGGTCGTATTGTCATAATAGTAACCATAGAAGGGCAGATAACCATTGGTAGCGGTACCGTCACAAACGGTGATCACGTCGGGAACCTCGCTCATTGCACCAGTGAGGGCAATCTCAAACTGACCGGCTGCGCCACAGTCGATAGCCAGAGTCTGGGCATAATCGCCTAACTCGGTAGGAGTGAAGTTAACAGTGAACTCCATCGATGAGCCAGAAGCCATCTCAGCAGGAGCGGGGGTTACGCTGAAGGGAGCAGTCAGAGCGCTGAATACGGGGGTAAAGGCGTTCTGACCCATGTTCTTCAAAACGAAAGTCTGAGGAGCAACAGGGAACTCAGGATAGGCAGTACCGAAGTCGATAGCCGACGTGCTGATGGTCGCAAAGTCCTCAACAACCTCATAGTTGAAGGTGGTCTTCGGACCGAACGCCTGGGCATAAGCACTGCCACTGGCGGGAAGCCTGTACATCGAAGCGTTGTATTCAACTTCCTCACCCAGGAAGTACATGCTTGCATAACCGCTGGCCTCCTTAACGGTGGCTTCAATTACAAGATTGCCGCCCTCATAGGAGAACGGTTCGTTGAAATTAACAACAACCTCAGTCTCACCGGGGGTCATCGTGATCTCGGCAACCTCGGTTAGATTTTCGATCAGAGCGGGGCTGTAGCCAGGGAATTGCGACAACTCAGTTACACCTACCGAAATACCTACAACACCACCATTAAGTGCATTACCATCCTCGTTGCCAACGTAGAACTTCAACGAAGTGATCGATGAGCCCTGCATTGCCTCAATCTGGGTGGCAGGATAAATGATCTGGGTAGCAAAATTGTTGGTGTCATAGTAGTAACCGTAGATGGGTACATACTCGTTGTAACTTACACCGTAGGTGGAACCGTCATACACGGTCAGTTCTGCGGCCTGAGCAGGTACAAACATAGCCAGCGCCATCAGCGCTGCAGACATGAGTTTAAAAATTTTCTTCATAAAAAATGATGATTTAATGTTGGTAAAGGTTTATAAAAACAAAGTTTATAGTTCAAAGTTTATAGTTCGTGGTTATCAACTCGCGACAAATGTACAATATTAAATTGATACGGCAAAATCACAATAGGCTAAAAAAATAAAAATACAAAAAAATCATCACAAACCATAAAGGGGAATCATCAAACGAACAAATAGGGGGCTAGAAATCAGGACATTAAGAAGGTACACACAACAAGGTCACCCTATAGCATGAATACAAAAAGGGCAGGAACCCGATTACGGATTCCTGCTCCTTGTTTAGAGATTTAAAGGCAATAAGCCTCGCTGATGATTAGTTGTTCCAAACGCCGTTCAGCAGGTAGTCAACCAGGGCCGATACGTCGCTGATGCCATACTCGCCGTCGTTGTCGCAGTCAGCAGCCTTGGGCATCTCACCGCCATTGAGCAGCAAGTCAACCAGGGCAGATACGTCGCTGATGCCAACCTCATTGTCGCCGTCAACATCGCCAACGAGTACCTGGGGCTCGGGAGTGTCACCACCGGTGTAGGTGAAAGTGGTCTTGGGCAAGAACTGACGAGCAGAAGCGCCGCCATAGGAGCCGACCATGCAGTTGTTGTAATTGGTCTTGACACCAGTCCAATAGGTGAACTGATAGTCAGTAGCCTCAACAACCACGTTCTCGAACAACAGGTTTCCACCGTTGTAGGTGTAAGGAACATCGAAATTGATTGTAAATTCAACAACTTCACCCTCATGTGCAGTGAACGAGCAAGTGCCCACCAGGGTCAAGCCTTCGGTGATGTAATCTGACATCACGCTTACCTCGGTCTCACCCAGAGAGATGTTCAACAGACCGCCATCAAGCTTACAGCCCTCGGGCTCGGTGTAGAACGTCATCGAGGTGATCTGCTTGCCCACCATGTCGGTAAGGTCTGCAGCGGGGAAGAGCACCTGAGTCTTGTTGCCTACTTCATCCACCCACGATCCATTGAAGGGGATTGCTGCTAAGTAATCAGTTCCATCATAAACAGTTAACGTCTCAGCCGATACTGAAAGCATCATCATGGCTGCCACAAGTGTAAAAAACTTCTTCATAGTGTTTTTGATAAAAGATAAATTAATAAAAAAGTAGATTTAGTATTAGACTGCAAATATAGTAAAAACTTTGTAACATCATGCATAACCCAAAAATATTCAGAATAACGGTCTCCGATATTTACTGTTTTCAGTAGTGTTTAATGTGAGTTCTACAAGTATCTGACCGTCTAGGCAAAATCGGGCGGCCCATTGCGGGTCGCCCGATTATTTCAATTCTCGCTAATAGCTAAAGCCTAATAGCTAATAGCTAAAGCCTAATAACTTACTTCATCACCTTAACAGCGCTGGTGGTGCCGTCGGTGTAGGTGGTAACCACGATGGTCAGACCATTGGCCTGGCTCATCTCCTGACCGGCCATGTTGAAGTAGCGCACACCAGCAACGGTCTTACCGGTGGTCATCTCCTCGATGCCGGTCATCGGGCTAACGGTGAACTCTACAGCACCGGGATCGCTCGGCAACTTGCCCTCGGCGATAGCGTAGAACTCTACACGATAGCGACCATCCTCGTATACCGAGAATGCGTCAGTATACTCCATCCACTCACCCTCGGTAACGGTACCGTCAGGAGCGGTGAAGATGATGCGATAGAATACGTCGCCCTCATACGGAGTGATGGTAACAACTACCTCGTGCTGACCAGATACTACAGCGTAAGAGCCGTCGGGGGTCTGAGTCTTCTCGGTGGGAGTGGGAGGCTCGGGAGCACCAGCCTCATAGGTGAAGTCGATAGCAGGCAAGAAGGCCATCAAGTCGCTAGAGGAGATCTCACCAGAGTAGTTATAATTCTCATAGTAAGCGGGAGTCTTGGTGACGTTGTCATACTCATCATAGTAGCCCTCGCCCCAGAAGTAGGTCGTACCATAGCTACCAGGAGTGGAAATGTTAACCTCAACGAGCAGGTTGCCACCATTGTAGTGGAAAGGCTCATCCAGTTCGAAAGTCAGTAAAAGATCACCATACTCGGGTACTGTAGTGGCCACAACAGTTGCACCAGTCATAGCAACAGGAGCGGTAAACTCATCCTCGGCAACCTCCATAAGAGCCAAAGTAAGCTCACCACCAGAGAACTTCATGTAGTAGGACGAGAAATCCATACCCCAAGGAGAGCCATCAAGATTGGCAAGGGTCAAGAACGAAAGCTCGGTGATATCACCACCAGCCATCTCAGCAAGCATCTCAGCGGGATAGATTGACTGAGTCATACCCGGAGTGTCATACCAGAGGCCGTAAACAGGCGAAACACTTGACTGGTACTCACCCTGGCAAACAGAAAGAACTTCGGCCTGAGCGGCAAATGCCAAAGCGGCAGCAACAATTAAAGTAAAAAATTTCTTCATAATAAATTGAAATTAAATAAGTTAATAAATATAACGATTATAGAAATCTTTCATCATTCGTACAACAAACTACAAGTTTTTTGCAATAATCGTCCTGTTTTCTTAAACACAAAATTATATCTTTTTTTCGAGTTTTAAGATTTCAACGCCCATTAATTTATCATCCTAGCCCAAAAGTTACTATTTTCGTTAGGATTTAGTGTTCTGGCACGGACCTTCAGGCGGCATCAGTGATGGAGAATGTAGTCAATAATGGCATTCACATCCGCAACGGTCACTTCACCATCGGTGTTCACGTCGGCAGAGGAATTCTTCTTGCTAGTGACAATCACGTTGATGACGGCATCCACATCACTCACGGTTACCTCACCATCATGGTTCACGTCTTCAGGCAAAAAAGTGGGCATAGGCGCATCGGGGTGGAAGTCGATGCCTGCAGCGATTTCGGTCGATGTTTCACCCATCCAACCGCAATACTGGTTCATGGCGTTATAAACCTTGATGAAGTCGATGTGGGTGAGATTGACATGCCGCCCCTGCTCATCAACGGCCCAGTCAATCTTGAAACCCGGATTATAGATGCCATCCTCCTGCGAGACATGGGCAGGATTGTTGGGCAGGTTATCGACATAGCCCCAGTCAAAGAAGTATTGAACATAGTAGGATTGGCCATCGGCATCACCCAGGTCGACGGCATTGCAGCGCAGCTTGCTCCCCTTGAATGTCATGGTGGGCTCATCCTGCAGCCACAGGGGCCAATAGGGCTGGTTGTGGTAGGTGTTACGGCTCATGTAGCCGCTGGTGCTGTCGGGGTCCGCGTCGTTGCTGGTCCAACGGATGTAGGTGGTGTCGTTCAGGAAGGGGTCCACTTGGCTGGGCGTGCGCGGCTTGTTCTCATCGGGACGATAATAGGTGATGGAGTAGTCATGCTGCGTCCTGGGATGGTTGTACTCGCTACCGGCCAGCTCATACCAGCGGTCTCCGTCGCTGGGCACGCCATCGCCGTCCATGTCCACACCCACCATGACGATGCCAGGCTCGCTGCTGCCGCCATGCGTCTCACGGTCGCTGACAAAGGCATTGCCCTGGATCTCGAAGTCATAGGTGTGCATGTTGACCACCGGATGGTCAAATCCCACGATGACATAACCGCCATAGCCGCCTAGGGAAATCATGCTCTCGGCCCAAACGGTGTCGATGCGCGTGATGGTCTGGCCATGGAAGGTCACGGTCACGGTGTCGATGTAGCCGCAGATGCTGGCACGGCAACGCGCCAGCACACTGTCCACGGGTTCTCCCACACGGCACAGTGGCATGGTGTTGATGAACTGCCCCGGGGCGGGACGGTATTCAAACACGCGCGTCAGCCACGGGTGGTTGCCCCACATGGTCAATGCCGTCAGCATCGACAGCAGCATCACGGTGATATTTCTTGCAGTCTTCATTATTCTGGTTATTAATGATGTTGTGATGATTAATGCTCGTTGATGTTGTGGCCCAGGAAGGCAAAATGGGCCGGGATGTCACCGGTGCGCACATCCCACTTCTTGACGCCATAGCGGTCAAAGCAGTAGAGACGACCGGGCGAGACATAGTCCTTGGCATCGGTAACATAGATGTCCTTGGTTATCGGGTTGACGGCTACGGCATAGGGGATAACAATCTCCTTGTCTGTGCCATCGGTGATGAAATTGTCGCACACCTTCTCCCGCGTGCGGGTATTGATGATGGCATAGGAGAAGGCATTGCTCATCGACACATAGCTCCACTCGGTGCTCACCACGTATAGCGAGTCGCCGTCAAGCCACATGTTGCTCACGCGGCAGTCGATGCTGTCCACGAGCTGATGTTTGCGCGTGTCGTAGGCGTAGATCTTGCTGGGACGGGTGTAATAGTCGCCACGCGAGGCAATCCAGAGCATGCCGTGGCTGTCGCCCTTGACCCACGAGAGATTGATGGCGATGGGGATGCGGCGCTCCTCCTTGAAAGTGGCCACGTCGATGACCGACACGGTATTCTCGTAGTTGGGCACCATGTATCCGCCCGAATTGGCGACATAGATCTTGCCCTCGACAATCTCGAGTTCATCGGGCTGGAAGCCCACCAGACAGGTATCCACGACCTGCATGGTGACGGTATCAATCTTGGCCACATAACCGCGCTGCTCGTAGTTGGGATTGATCTGTACCGGGCCGGCATAGCTCGTCACATAGGCATAGCCGCCGTAGAAACGGATGAAACGGCAGTTGGGGATATCGACCTGATACTTCTTGCGGCAGGTGTACTTGTCGAGCACGTCCACCTTGTTGGAGCAGTTGATGACACAGTACAGGTTGCTACCGTAGATGCCGATGTCGTTGCCCACATCACCCATCTCCTTGGGCACCGTGGGGTTGGCGTAGGAGAAAATGTTGCGGACATACTCGCCATAGGCATAGTCGTAGTAGTCCAGCGTCGCCTTGTTCCAGCCCATGTTGCCCTCGCACAGCAGGTAGAAGCCCTCGATGTCGGTGAACTCAGGCTGGGCCACCGACACGTGCTCGGGCAGGAAAATCGTCACTTCCTCGCGGCATCCCGCCAGCAGCAACAGTGGGAACAGTATGTAGAATAGCCTTTTCATCAGATGTCAAATTTGAGGATGAGTTTGTAGTTGCGGCCGGGCATGGGATAGTTGAGGATAACGTCGTAGTACTGGTTGAAGAGGTTGTTGACCTCGCCCGAAACCTTCAACGTGGTCTTGCCCAGGTGCAGCAGATAGCCCAGCGACAAGTCGTGGGTGTACCATGGCTGCTCATGGTTCTCGCGGGTGTTGGCGCTGGTGTGATAGCGCTCGCCCAC